>Ga0256406_1002772_pt1 | contig 23653 bp, 16 predicted proteins | sample RumenRJG_03DNA_FD_185986 | JGI IMG/M metagenome (GOLD analysis project Ga0256406, IMG submission 185986) | Bovine rumen microbial communities from Lethbridge, Alberta, Canada - RJG_03 | ecosystem: Host-associated > Mammals > Digestive system > Stomach > Rumen | place: Canada: Alberta | collected... | reverse complement strand
TTCCAAAAACATATTCTCGATTCAGGGTGACGCATTGACGAAGTCAAGAGAGGGCGATCCTTAGTTCGCTATCACGCTGGGGCTAAACAGGTTCGCCCTCTTCGAGGACGTTGTTTGCGTGTGGTTGCCGTTACCCCAGGTTCGCCCTCTTCGAGGACGGATGGGCAAATGTCCACCGTAGGGTGCGGCCTTTGTGGCCGCCCTAAGGGTCACGCAATTCCAACCCAATTACCATATTGCAGGACAAACCGGGTCCTTAGGGCGGCCACAAGGGCCGCACCCTACGGTGGACATTTTGTTGACCGATAATTGCGGTGGACATGTTGTTGACCAATAATTGCGGAGGGCCGTGTCCACCGTAGGGTGCGGCCATTGTGTCCGCCTTATTCGTTAATAGCCCCGCAGCGTGGGCAACGGCCCTTGTGTTGCAGCGGGGCACCGCAGTTGCCGCAGAAGTAGGCGGCGTGGTGGCGGCGCCAGAACACGCGGAGGGCAAACCACGCATAGGCCGCAAACAATGCATAACCCACGTAATAAAGCGTGGTGATGCTGAACACCACGTAGTCTACGGCGCAAACGGCAAACAAGCCCAGCAGGTAAACCACAGCCTCGCCGGCGGGCAACTGCTTGCGCACGTCGTCGACGGCTGCCAGTGCAACCACGAACATGGTCCACACCAGGGTGAGGAACAGTGCCATGATGTGTTTCTGCGCAAACGGGTTAAGCGACGGGTGGAAGTAAAACTGCTGCCAGGCACTGGGGAAAAAGTTCTGTATAGTGGCATACAGTGTGGCCGAGAGTGCCACGATGAGTGCCAGAAGGGTGGGGTAGAACGATTCGATATCGTTGAAGTGCACAATGTGCGACTTGTACTTGAGCTGGTGCCGCACCGTGTAGGCGCCGCCTATGCACAGCAGTACGATGAGGAACACGATAAGGTGGGTGTCAGAGAAGGCCGAGATGAACCACGATATGGGGTCGTCGGGTACCGTCTGGTGCAGCAGCGTGTGCTCGTGAATCCAGCCAAAGCGACTCTCCTCGGTACCGAGTTCCACCCACACCGAGTCGTTCTTGTCGTTCGGCACGATGTGTATGTCGGCCACCACCACGCGGCGGTGCTTCATCACGCACATAGTGTCGAATTGCAGGTGGCTCACTATCTCCTCGGGCATTTGTTTGATAAGCACCATCGAATCGGCCTTCACCACGAAGTTGTAGCCCATGCCGTAATGGTGATGGGTGGTGAACGACATGCTGTCGAGCAGCTTCTCCAGATGACTGCGCTGCGGACCCGTTACGCCCAGCTGACGCTGACGGTGAAAGCACGAGCTGAGCAGCACGCTGCACGCTACCGTGAGCATGATGGCGACAAGGCTGAAACGATGGAAACGGTTACTGTGCATAGATGAACATTTCACACTGGTTACACTTAAATTCAAGGCTGAACCTGCGACCGTCGCCGAGCTGCAGCGTGAGCGGCTCGCGCCAGGTGGGCGGTGTGCCGCCGCGGCGCACGCAGTGGCCGAGCTCGTAGCGCAGACAGTAGCGGCACTGCATAATGAGCGGGTGCCGGTAAGGCACGGTGGCCGTCTCCATGGATGGCTCAACGTTGGTAATGCCCTCGTGGCGGTAGAAGTTGGCCGCCCTGCTGTTGGCTATATTAAAGAGGTAAGGATATTCCCGGTATTCCTTCGGCCACGGTTGCAGGTTGCCGGCACTCGCCCCGGCTGCTGCCTGCCCCGGTTCTGCCGTTTCAGCCATGTGCTGCAGCGCCTTCAGCCCGAGCTGTTCCACGAGCTGCCGGCGCAGGTCGCTCAGCACGCTCGACGGGATGAACCACTCGTCGGCGTGGTTCTTGATGCTGAGCTCACGCAGTTCGTAAGGCGTGTTGCCCAGTTTGGCAAGTTGCGTGTGCAGGTTGTCGGTTTGCGGTTTGCGCGCCTGCTGGTGCTCAAAGGCAACCGAGGCGGTGCAGCCGTCGGCACTCAGTCGGAATCCGTCGGGCGTAACGTCGTACACCATGTCGAGCGGAATGCGACGCACGGCCGTAAGTTGCTGCATCTCGTGCTCAAAGCGCACGTCGTTGTTGCGGTAGAGCACCGTGCCCGGTTTAAGACCCTCGGGCATGTGGAACGGATACAGGCGGTTGCCCGCGCAGCGGTTCACGCGGAAGCCCTGCAACTTATGTTCGGCATTGAAGAAGCACAAGCCGTCGCCATTGGCGAATGCCGCCGTCCCCGCCACGTTGAATGAGTCGCGGCGCAGTTCCTTTACGTGCCCCACGCATTCGCCGAGTGCCTTCGGTGTGTCGAACGAAGCCATGTCGGGCTTCCTGCCGTGCAGAAAGTAGGTGGTGAAGCCGCGGTTGAACGTCTTCTTCAGGTTCGGCGTAAAGTTGTAGTGCACCACGCCGCGCGAGGCACGGCAGAACTCATTGGGCCGTTTGGCCACCAGCTGGTTGAGCCGTTGCGAGTAAGCCGCCACCACGTTCTTCACATAGGCCATGTCCTTGAGGCGGCCCTCAATCTTGAACGAGCATACACCCGCGTCGGCAAGCTCCTCCAGATAGTCGATGCGGCACATGTCGCGCAGCGACAGCAGGTGGCGGTTGTGTTCCACCACACGACCGTCGGCATCCACCAGGTTGAACTCCATGCGGCAGAACTGAGCGCAGGCGCCACGGTTGGCCGAGCGGTTAAAGCAGTATTGCGAGGCATAGCACACCCCCGAATAGCTCACGCACAGCGCGCCGTGCACAAAAGCCTCGAGCTCGGTGTGTGGCACAGCCTCGTGAATGCGGCGTATCTCGTCAACCCCGAGCTCACGTGCCAGCACCACGCGGCTGAAGCCGTGGTCGGCAAGCCACTGCGCCTTTTCCGGCGTGCGCGTGTCGCATTGCGTTGACGCGTGCAGCGGCAGCGATGTTAAGCCGATGATGCCCATGTCCTGCGTGAGCACCGCATCGACCCCCGCCTGCCGCAACTGTTGCAGCAGCCGGTGTGTGGCCTCGAGCTCCTGTTCGTAGATGATGGTGTTCACGGTGCAGTAGATGCGTGCGCCGAAGGTGTGAGCCACGCGGCACAGCCGGGCAATGTCGTCGATGCTGTTGCCCGCGGCCTGGCGTGCGCCAAACTGTGAGGCACCGATGTACACGGCATCGGCGCCATGCTCGATGGCAGCAATGCCCGTTTCCAGATTTCTGGCAGGAGCCAGCAGTTCGAGTGTCTGCATATAAATAAGGTATAAGAGCGAGTACTAATGAATATCGTTGATATCGAATGGTGTTTCCTGGTAAACGTAGTAGTTAATCCAGTTGCTGTAGAACAGGTTGGCAGCCGAGCGCCACGTAACCATAGGCGGTAGCGAGGGATCATTGCTGGGGAAGTAGTTCTCGGGCATGCCCACGTCGGAGCGTTTGCCCAGGTCGCGGTGATACTCCAGGGCGAGGGTGTCGGGGGCATACTCTAAATGTCCCAGTATGTAGAACTCACGCCCCTGGCGCGAGGTTACGATGCTTACGCCCGCCTCACGGCTTGTGGCGATGGTCTGTAGTGCCGGCACCTTGTCGATGTCGCTCTGCCACACCTCGGTGTGTCGGCTGTGCGGCATGTAGAACACATCGTCGAAGCCACGGAAGATGGGCATGGTGGGGAAGCAGGGCCGGGTGGGGAACACGCCGAAGCGCTTCTGTGGCAAGTCGTGCTTGGGCACACCGTAGAAGTGGTAGAGCGCTGCCATGGCACCCCAGCACACGTAGAGCGTGCTCTGCACATGTGTGCGTGCCCAGTTGAAAATTTCGCTGAGCTCCTGCCAGTAGTCCACATCCTCGAAGGGCACTGTTTCCACGGGCGCGCCGGTAACTATCATGCCGTCGAACTTGTGCTTCATCAGTTCGGTGGATTCCTTGTAGAACATCATCATGTGTTCCACGGGCGTGTTCTTAGGCGTGTGACTGCGCAGCTTCATGAAGTAGATTTCCATCTGCAGCGGGTTGTTCGACAGCAGTCGCACCAGGTCGGTCTCGGTGGTTATCTTCAGCGGCATCAGGTTGAGCACCACTATCTTAAGCGGACGAATCTGCTGCAGATGCGCCCGTGTTTCGTTCATCACGAAGATGTTTTCGTGTTTTAGTATTTCAATGGCCGGCAGCCGGTCGGGCAATCGTAAAGGCATAAGCTTAAAAGAAAGGGGTTGAAGTGTTTGATGGGGTGAATGGGGCGCGGGCCTGGCCGCACCCCATTCACTTTTACCAGAGTTGCAGGCGCTGGCTTTCGGGCAGGTACATCTTGTCGCCAGCCTTCACGTTAAAGGCCTTGTACCAGGCGTCGATGTGTGGCAGTGCGCCGTCAACACGCCATTTGCCCAGGGCGTGCGGGTCGCGCTTCACGCGGTTGCGTATTTCCTGGTCGGTGATGTTCTGAGCCCACACACCGGCATAAGCCAGGAAGAAGCGCTGGTCGGGAGTGAAACCGTCGATGGTTTTCTGTTTCTTGCCCTTGGTGGCATTCTTAAAGGCGTTGTAGGCCACCTGCAGGCCTCCGTGGTCGGCCAGGTTCTCACCCAGAGTGAAGCGACCGTTGGCATTCAGGTCGGGCAGCACCTTGATGTTGCTGAAGAAGTTGGCATACAGGTCGGCACGCTCGTTAAACTGCTGGGCATCGTTAGCCGTCCACCAGTCCTTCATGTTACCGTTGGCATCGTACTGTCGGCCCTGGTCGTCGAAGCCGTGCGTCATTTCGTGTCCAATCACCACACCAATGGCACCGTAGTTGAAAGCCTCGTCGGCGTTGGCGTCGAAGAATGGCGGCTGCAGTATGCCGGCAGGGAAGCAAATCTCGTTGGTGGTGGGGTTATAGTAAGCGTTCACGGTCTGCGGTGTCATGAACCACTCGTCGCGGTCAACCGGTTTGCCGGCTTTCTCCTCAATGGTTTTCTTGTCCCAGAACTTGCGGCAGGCCTGCACGTTGTCGAAGTACGACTTTGACGGGTCGATGTTGAGCTGGCTCAGGTCCTTCCACTTGTTGGGGTAGCCAATCTTTACATAGAACTTGTCGAGCTTCTGGTGTGCGGCAGCCTTGGTGGTGTCGCTCATCCAGGTTTGCGCGTCGATGCGCTGGCCCAGGCTCACCTGCAGGTTGTGCACCAGCTCCTCCATCATCTTCTTTGAAGAAGCCGGGAAGTAGCGCTGCACGTAGATGCGGCCCAGTGCCTCGCCCATCTGGCTCTCCACCTGTGCGGTGGCGCGCTTCCACAGCGGATAGTTCTGCTTGCGCCCGCTCATGGTGCGGCCGAAGAAGTCGAAGTTTGCCTCTTCGATGTTGCTGCTAAGGTAGCCTGCCGAGGAGTTGATAACGCTCCACTCCATCAGTGCCTTGAGCGTGCTTACGGGTGCGGCGGCCAGCAGTTTGTCGGCACCGGCGAGGAACTGCGGCTGGCCCACGTTGATGTTGGCCAGGTATTTGCTGTCGATGCCCTCGGCGTTGAGCAGCTGCTCCAGGTGCAGGTTGGGGTAGCTTGCGTTGAACTCACTGAGTGTGGTGAGGTTGTAGTTGGCCTTGGGGTCACGCAGTTCGGTGTTGCTCTTCGAGATGAGAGCCAGCGCCGTTTCGAAGGCAAACACGGCCTCGCTACGTGCCTGGGCCTCGCTCTGACTGAAGCCGTAGAGCTGGAACATGCGTGTGATGTGCTTGCGGTAAGCCTCACGAATGGCCACGGTGGCCGAGTCGTTGTTCACATAGTAGTCTTTCTGTCCCAGTGTGAGTCCGCCCTGGTACACGCACATAATGTTGCGGGTCACGTTCTTGTCGTCGGGCTGGAAGCTCGTGCTGAAGGGCAGGCCGTAGCCAAAGGCGGCATACTTGAGCTGCAGGGCGTTGATGTCGGCCGTTGTGGCAGTCTTCTCAATCTCGCTGATAAGCGGTTTAACGGGAGCAATGCCTTCGCGGTCGCGGCGTGCAGAGTCCATGGCCAGTGCGTAGAAGTCGGCCAGTTTCTGTTCCACGGTGCCCTGTTTGAACTTCTTTTTGAGCAGCGAGGTGAGTATGCTGTTGATGCGCTTGTTGTTGTTCTCCTGCAGCTGGTCAAAACTGCCAAAGCGCGAGTAGGCAGCAGGCAGCGGGTTGCGCTTCTGCCAGCCGCCGGTGGCAAACTGGTAAAAGTCGTCCTGCGGGCGCACCGAGGTGTCAAGGTTCTTCAAGTCGATTCCTATCTTGCCCTGTGCGGCGGCACCCATGGGTGCGACAGCTACCATCAAGGCAGGGATTAAATGCTTAATGTTCATCATTGTTGGGATATAATAAAATTAGTTTTCTTTCAAATTTTCGAGTTCTTCCGAGAGTTCTAACCAGCGGTCGTTCTCCTCATCGAGTTTCTGCTGCAAGGCAGTGTACTCGGTTACCAGTTCCATGTCCGATGCGTTCTCGGGCTGCATCAGCAGGTTGTCGAGCTCGGCCTTGCGCTTCTCCATCTGCGCAATGCGTGCCTCGCACTCCTTCACCGCCTTCTCGGCCTTCGATATGCGCTTCAGCATGGCCTTGTGCTCGGCGTAGCTCTGTTTGGGAGCGGGTGCTTCGGCAGGTTGGGCTGCGGCAGCCGTCTTGGGCTGTGCGGCGTCGGCAATGGCCTCGTGAATGGTGCTGGCGTTGTGAGCCCGCAGATAGTCGTAGATGCCGCCGAGGTGTTCGCGCACCTGTCCGCCGCCAAACTCGTACACCTTGTCCACGAGTCCGTCGAGGAACTCACGGTCGTGGCTCACTATGATGGCGGTGCCGTCGAAAGCCTTGATGGCCTCCTTGAGCACATCTTTCGAAGGCATGTCGAGGTGGTTGGTGGGCTCGTCCAGTATGAGCAGGTTCACCGGTTGCAGCAGCAGTTTTATCATGGCAAGCCTACTGCGCTCGCCGCCGCTGAGCACCTTCACCTTCTTCTCCGACGTTTCGCCGCCAAACATAAACGCGCCGAGCAGGTCGTTGATGCGCAGGCGCATCTCGCCCGTTGCCACGCTGTCGATGGTGTCGTAGATGGTGAGGTTCTCATCGAGCAGCTGTGCCTGGTTCTGTGCAAAGTAGCCTATCTGCACGTTGTGCCCTATCTTCAGCGTGCCCGTGAACGGAATCTCGCCCATGATGCACTTCACCAGCGTGGACTTACCCTCGCCGTTGCGGCCCACAAAGGCCACCTTCTCGCCACGCTTCAGCGTGAACGTTACATGGCTGAACACGGTGTGCTCACCGTAGTCCTTGCGCACGTCGTCGCAAATCACGGGGTAGTCGCCACTGCGCAGGCAGGGTGGAAACTTAAGGTGCATCACCTTGTTGTCCACGTCGTCCACCTCGATGGGCACAATCTTTGCCAGCTGCTTGATGCGGCTCTGCACCTGCACTGCCTTCGACGGCTTGTAGCGGAAGCGCTCGATAAACTGCTTTATGTCGGCAATCTCCTTCTGCTGGTTTTCGTAGGCCCTGAGCTGCTGCTCGCGGCGCTCGGCACGCAGGGTTACGTACTCGTTGTACTTCACCTTGTAGTCCTCCACGTGCCCGCAGGTAATCTCCAGGGTGCGGTTGGTTACGTTGTTAATAAAGGCGCGGTCGTGGCTCACCAGCACCACGGCGCTGCTGCTTTGCTGCAGGAACTGCTCAAGCCACTGTATACTCTCGATGTCGAGGTGGTTGGTGGGCTCGTCGAGCAGCAGCACGTCGGGCTGTCGGAGCAGTATCTTGGCCAGTTCGATGCGCATGCGCCATCCGCCCGAGAATTCGCGAGTGGGCCGGTCGAAGTCGGTGCGTTCGAAACCCAGTCCGGTAAGCGTGCGCTCAATGCCCGCCTCGTAGTTGTCGCCGCCCATCATCATGAAGCGGTCGTGCAGCTGTGTGAAGCGGTCTACGAGCTGCAGGTAGTCGTCGCTCTCGTAGTCGGTGCGGCTCTGCATCTGCTGCTGCATGTCGGCCAGCCGCTGTTTTATCTTCGTGTTGTCGGCAAAGGCCTTGCGGGCCTCCTCCCTCACGGTAGTGTCATCCTGTAGTTTCATCACCTGCGGCAGATAGCCAATGGTGGTGTCGGTGGGAATGGCCACTGTACCCTCGGTGGGTTTCTGCAACCCGCACAGTATCTTGAGCATTGTACTCTTGCCCGCGCCGTTCTTGCCCACAAGGGCTATGCGGTCGTGACTGTTAATAACAAAGCTCACATCGTGAAACAAGGGCCGGGTGCCAAACTCAACCTTTAATCCTTCTACCGAAATCATTCAATCTAACTAATACAGAAAAAATAAACGTTTATTAGGTGCAAAGATACAAATTTATTGTGAATTATCAAAAATAGCGGTATCTTTGCAGCTATGTTACACGTATTTGCCACTATGATAGCCACGCGGCTCGGCCTTGGCGCCACCGCTGTGGACCACACGCTGCTGACTTCATCATAGATTATCAGTTAGTTATAAGCTTATTTCTGCAATTGATGGTGACGCAATTACGAATTATGGAAAGAAAAGGAAAAAGAAAATCATGTACAGGCTTACGCTCCGTGAGGAGCTCTGAGTCTGAACCAGTGGGATAGCCTTACGAGCAAGCTCGACGTCTATCCCGCTGGTTGAGACTCACCCCTTTCGGGGTCAAAGCCTGTACATGAAGAAAATTGCCAAGGCATAAAATTGCGCATAGCGCATAAAATAATATTATTACCACGACGATATCGTCAAGGCTTTCTAAAATAATTGTGAGCAGATTTAGGGTGTGCTGAATATTTTATGCGCTCTGCGCAATTTTACGCGATAGCGATTTTCGTCACGTGCAGGCTTTGTACCCCGTATGGGGTGGTGCTGAGGTGATGGGGGCAGCCGTCGAGCTTGCTCGTAAGGCTGTCCCCATCAACTCTGCACCAAAGCTCCATGAGGAGCTAAAGTCTGTACGTGACTATTTTCCAAAAACTTATTCTCGATTCAGGGTGACGCATTGACGAAATCAGGGAATTTATTGTGAATTATCAAAAATAGCGGTATCTTTGCAGCTATGTTACACGTATTTGCCACTATGATAGCCACGCGGCTCGGCCTTGGCGCCACCGCTGTGGACCACACGCTGCAACTGCTCCAGGAGGGTTGCACGGTGCCTTTTATAGCCCGCTACCGCAAGGAGCGCACGGGCTCGCTCAACGAGGTGCAGATAGCTGCCATCAACGATGAACTGAACCGCCTCGACACCCTTGCCAAACGCAAGGAAACCATACTGAAACAGATTGAGGCGCTCCATAAGCTCACACCACAGCTTAAGCAGCAAATTGATGCCACCTGGGATGCCAGTCAGCTTGAGGACCTGTATCTGCCCTACAAACCCAAACGGCGCACCAAGGCACAGATAGCGCGCGAGCAGGGACTGGAACCGCTTGCCGACCTGCTGATGCTGCAACGTGAGAACGACCTTGAGCGGGCGGCACAGCGATTTGTAAAAGGTGATGTGAAAACAGTGGAGCAGGCATTGCAGGGCGCCGCCGACATTGTGGCCGAGCGCATTAACGAGAATGCCGAAGCCCGTGGCAGCATGCGCAAGCTCTACAAGCGCCAGGCTGTGATAACCAGCAAGGTGGCTCGTGGCTGCAAAGACAAGGAAGAAGCACAGAAGTTTACCGACTACTTCGACTTTCAGGAGCCCCTTTCGCGCTGTGCGGGCAACCGCCTGCTGGCCATCCGCCGCGGCGAGAAGGCCGGCGTGCTGAAGGTGAGCATCAGCGTTGACGACGATGATGCCGTGAACCAGCTGGAGCGCCGCTTTGTGCGCCGCGGCTCGGCATGCACCCCGCTGATGCAGCAGGCGGTGGGCGACGCGTGGAAGCGACTGATGCAGCCCTCGCTGGAGACCGAGTTTGCCACCCTGAGCAAGCAGAAAGCCGACGAGGAAGCCATCCAGGTGTTTGCCACCAACCTGCGCCAGCTGCTGCTGGCAGCACCCCTTGGTGCCAAACGCATCATGGGTGCCGACCCCGGCATACGCACGGGCTGCAAGGTGGTGGCGCTCGACGCACAGGGCAACCTGCTATACCACACCGTGGTGTACCCCTTCGCGCCCAAAGGCAATGCCGCCACAGCCGTGAAGCAGTTTGCCGACGTGGTGCGCCGCTTTGCCATTGAGGCCATTGCCGTGGGCAACGGTACGGCATCGCGCGAAACCACCGACCTGCTGCGCCAGATACACGGTGTGCCGGTTTACGTGGTGAGCGAGGACGGCGCCTCGGTGTACTCGGCTTCTGAGACGGCACGCGAGGAGTTCCCCGATGAGGACATCACCGTGCGCGGCGCCGTGAGCATTGCCCGCCGGCTGATGGACCCGCTGGCCGAGCTCGTGAAGATAGACCCCAAGAGCATTGGCGTGGGACAGTATCAGCACGATGTGGACCAGGCTCAGCTAAAGCAGAAGCTCACACAGGTGGTTGAGAGCTGCGTGAACAGTGTGGGCGTAAATGTGAACACGGCAAGCAAGCAGCTGCTTACCTACGTGAGTGGCGTGGGACCCACGCTGGCACAGAACATTGTTGACTACCGCCGTGAGCATGGTGCCTTTACCAACCGCCGCCAGCTGCTCAAGGTGAAGCGCCTCGGCAGCATGGCCTACGAGCAGTGCGCCGGCTTCCTTCGCATCATGGGTGGCGACAACGCACTCGACAACACCGCCGTGCACCCCGAGAGCTACCCCGTAGTGGAGCTGATGTGCCGCCGGCTGAAGGTTACCCCGCAGCAACTGGCGGGCAACACTCAGCTGATACAGAAGATTGCCCCACAGGATTACATAACCCCGGAAACCGGACTGCCCACCCTGCGCGACATACTGAAAGAACTGGCAAAACCCGGACTGGACCCGCGCGGTGTGGCCCGCGAGTTCCACTTCAGCGACCAGGTGCACACGCCTGCCGACCTTGAGCCCGGCATGGTGCTGCCTGGCATCGTCACCAACATAACCAAGTTCGGCGCCTTTGTCGACATAGGCGTGCATCAGGACGGACTGGTGCACATATCGCAACTGTGCAACCACTACGTGGCCGACCCCGCTGAAGTGGTGAAGCTGCACCAGGAGGTGCAGGTAAGGGTGCTCGAGGTAGACACCGTGCGAAAGCGCATCTCGCTCAGTATGAAGTTGTAACGTTGCGGAAAATGTCCCCGAAGGGGGCGGTCCGGCAAATGTCCACCGTAGGGTGCGGCCTTTATGGCCGCCCTAAGTGGCACGTAATTCCAACCCATACACCCAATTGCCCGACAAACCGGTGCCTGACAAATGCGGATGACCGGTCCACCGTAGGGGCGGCCTTTATGGCCGCCCTAAGGGGCACGTAATTCCAACCCAATCACCCAATTGCCCGACACACCGGGCCCCTAGGGCGGCCATAAAGGCCGCCCCTACAGTGGACGCGTCCTCGACATTTTTAAGGGTTACAATCTGTAGGCAAACTGTCAATTGCGGAGGACCGGTCCACCGTAGGGTGCGGCCTTTATGGCCGCCCTAAGTGGCACGTAATTCCAACCCATTCGCCCAATTGCCCGACAAACCGGGCCCCTAGGGCGGTCACGTAATTCCAACCCTTACACCCAATTGCCCGACACACCGGTCCCTTAGGGCGGCCATAAAGGCCGCACCCTACGGTGGATGCGTCCTCAACATTTTTAAGGAATACACTTATTTAATTGTACCATATATTTACCATGCGCTGGTACTGCCGGTGCCTTCGCAAGGTACTCATGGTACCTTCGCAAGGTACTGACGATACCTTCGCAAGGTACTGACCGTACCTTCGCATGGTACTGTGATTACCAAGCGGGGTGGTAACTACAAAAAAAATGGAATGCTGCGGGCGCTGGGGCCGTTGGCATTCCATTTTTTGCCTATTCTTATTTTTTAATCCATATTTCTTTCAGGGGCTTCATCACGAAATCGCGCTCGTGCATCAGGGGGTGGGGCAGGGTGAGCTCAGGGGTGCTCAGGTGCAGGTCGTCGTAGAGCAGCAGGTCGATGTCAATCACCCGGTCATGATACTCACGGTTCCGCGTTTTGTGCGTACGGCCCAGGTTGCGCTCTATCTGCTGCGTTACCTTGAGCAACTCATGTGGACTCAATGTGGTGCTAAGGCGCACGCACGCATTCACGTAAGTATGTGCCGACTGGTAGCCCCACGGCTCAGTTTCGATGAAGTGCGACACCTGCTCTACCTTGCCTGCCGACTGGCCCAGGGCGGCGATGGCCTGGCGCAGGTACTGCTCACGCTTGCCAAGGTTGGAGCCTAAGCCGAGATATACTGTGTGCCAGTGGTGTGAACTGCTAGCGGCTGTAGATGATTGGCTCACGCTGCGACAAGAGGTTTAATCGTCGAGAATGAGCATGGCATCGCCGAAGCAGCCAAACATGAACTTGTGCTTCACGGCAAGGCGGTAAGCCTCCATCACCAGGTCGTAGCCGCCAAAGGCAGCCGTCTCCATGAGCAGGGTTGACAGCGGGTGATAGAAGTTGGTTATCATGGTGTCGGCGAGTCCGAACTCATACGGCGGGAAGATGAACTTGTTGGTCCAGCCCTCGTACTCCTTCAACAGTCCGTCGGTGCCCACAGCCGTTTCGGTGGCTTTGGCCACGCTGCAGCCCACCACGCACACGTGGTGCCCGGTTTGTTTGGCTTTGTTCACCTTGTCGCAGGCATCTTTGCCAACAAACATCTGCTCGGAGTCCATCTTATGCTTGGTAAGGTCCTCCACCTCGATGCTGTGGAAGTTGCCCAGTCCGCAGTGCAGAGTGATGAAAGCCTGGTTGATGCCGATGATTTCGAGGCGCTTCATGAGTTCCCGACTGAAGTGCAGACCTGTGGCGGGAGCCGTTACGGCACCTTCGTTTTTGGCGTAAACGCACTGGAAGTCGACCGCATCCTCTGGGGTGGCATGGTGCACCTCGCGGCGGTCGATGATGTAGCGGGGCAGCGGAGCCTCGCCCAGTGCGAAGAGCTCTTTTTTGAACTCATCGTGCGGACAGTCGTAGAGGAAGCGCAGCGTGCGGCCGCGGCTGGTGGTGTTGTCGATTACCTCGGCCACCATGGTGCTGCTGTCGTCGAAGAACAGTTTGTTGCCGATGCGAATTTTGCGGGCAGGCTCAACGAGCACATCCCACAGGCGCATTTCTTCGTTGAGCTCGCGCAGCAGGAACACCTCGATTTTGGCATCGGTTTTCTCCTTGGTGCCGTAAAGGCGTGCGGGAAACACCTTGGTATCGTTGAACACGAAGGTGTCGCCTTCGCTGAAATAGTTTACCAAATCTTTAAACTGCAAGTATTCGCCCTTGATGGGTTTGCCCTTGTCGTCGGTCTTGAAGAGGTCAATCTTCTGTGACTTGCGGTGCAGTACCATGAGTTTACACTCATCACTACGAGTTACCTCGAAGGTGTTCTCTTTTCCGTCTTCGGTGGTAAAATGCCTCACAGATTTATGTGGATAAAGTGCCACAAGGTCCTGGGGCAGTGTAAAATTGAATTGTGATAATTTCATGCTATCTGGTTTTCAGCTTATTTCTTAGTAATGTTGTCTTCTTGTTTTGTTGGTTCGTTGCCGGTGTTGGCAGTTATCCATTGGGGCAGGTCGTCGAAGGCCACGCAGTTGTCTACGCTGAAGCTGCCTGCCCGGGTGCGGCGCAAGCTGGTAAGGAAGGCCCCGCTGTTAACGGCGCGGCCGATGTCGCGTGCCAGTGCGCGTATGTAAGTGCCTTTGCCGCAGGTTACGTGCAGTGTGGCGGTGTGCTGCCGGGCGTCCCAGGCAGTGAGCTCGATGCTGTAAACGTGCACCTGCTTGGGTGCGAGCTTAACCTGCTCGCCGCTGCGGCGCAACTGGTAAGCCCTTTCGCCCGCTATCTTGCAGGCACTGTAGCTTGGCGGCACTTGCAGGATGTCGCCGGTGAACTGTGGCAGCACGCTCTCGATGAGCTCCCGACTGAGGTGATGCACCGGGTAGGTGTGGTTAACGGTGTGCTCGCGGTCGTAGCTTGCCGTGGTGGCGCCAAACTGCAAGGTGGCCACGTACTCCTTCTGGTGCGTTTGCAGCTCTTCAATCTGCTTGGTGCAGCGACCGGTGCAAAGCACCAGCACACCGGTGGCAAGCGGGTCGAGTGTGCCCGCATGCCCTATTTTCACCTTGTGGTGCAGTGCCTTCGACAGCAGGTAGCGCACATGCGCCAGCGCGCCGAAACTCGACATGCGGTAAGGCTTGTCGATGGCAAAGATTTCGCCCTCTTGGAAATTCATCATCAGTCTACCATCACAAGTGAATGACCTGTGGCCAGCAACAGCAGTATGATGGCTCCCACAACGATGCGGTACCAGCCAAAGAGGCGGAAACCGTATTTGGTGAGGAAGCCCACGAACCACTTCATGGCAAGCATGGCCACCACGAAAGCGATGACGCAGCCCACGATGAGCAGCATGATGTTGCCCTGTGTGGCCCAGGTGGTGCCCTGTTTGAACATGTCGATAAGGTCGAGCAGTGTAGCGCCTGCCATGGTAGGCACAGCCAGGAAGAACGAGAACTCGGCAGCGTTCTTGCGGGTGAGCTTTTGCTGCATGCCGCCCACGATGGTAGCCATACTGCGGCTTGTGCCCGGTATAACCGAGAGGCACTGCCAGCAGCCAATCTTCAACGCACGGCGCCAGTCAACCTTGTTGTCCTCGGAGCCCTTGTTGAATATGCGGTCGCAGAACAGCATGAACACGCCGCCGATTACGAGCATGGCAGCCACCACCTCGACACTGTCGAGCAGCCAGTCGAGCAGTCCGCTCTTCTTGGCAGCCAGACCGATGATAACGGCCGGTATGACGCCCACGATGAGCAGCCAGTAAAATTGCATCTTGCTTTGGAACTCAGCCTTGTTGCGCATCTGGAAAAAGTGCTTCCAGTAAAGGCATACTACAGAGAGTATGGCGCCAAACTGGATGATGAAGGTGAAAGCGTGCACGAACGGGTCGCCCTGGGGCACTCCCAGCAGGTTCTGGGTGATAATCATGTGCCCGGTGCTTGACACGGGCAGGAACTCGGTGAGCCCCTCCACGATGGCGATAATGATAGTCTGGAGCAGTGTCATTGTTACTCAGCGGGTTTATCGTTAGCAGGAGTGTCGGCACCATTCTTAGGACGGTGCATGATGGCGAAGATCATAGAGATGAAGCCGATGAAGCAAACCACCGGTGCCACCTTGATGCGGCGTGCGCTGAAGATGCTGGCGTCGAACATGTGCTCGTTGGAGCCGCCTCCGCTCATCAGAATGAAACCTAAGATAACGATGCACATGCCCACTGCGAGCATGATGAAGTTGGTCTTGTCGAAGGCCAGATTTTTCTTATCCATAATAAATAAGGTGTGTATTTTTGTTGTTTTTAAATCTTGTAGAGGTCGCCTGCCGTCATGTGCAGGAACTTGTTCACCGAGATGGCGGCGCACAGGGCCGTTATGATGATGCCGAAGCCGAACACTGCCACGGCGGTGATAGCCATGTCCTGCCAGCTAATCACATCGAGAATGCCCGAGTCGTTGATGTACAACCCGTACATACAGCCGCCCAGGGCACAGCAGGCAAGCACGGCGGCAATGAGCCCGATGAGCACGGCGCGCCATACGAACGGCCGGCGGATGAAGCCCCACGAGGCGCCCACCAGCTTCATGGTGTGAATGCTGAAGCGGCGTGCGTAGATGCCCAGGCGCACGGTGTTGTTGATAAGCGAGAACGACACCAGCGTGAGCATTACGGCGAGTATGAGCAGCACCACACTTATTTTGGCCAGGTTCTGGTTAACCTGGTCGACCAGGTCCTTCTGATAGGTAACGCTGGTTACCATGGGGTAGCGTTCAAACTCTTTGGATATCCACTTCAGTGAGTCGCTGTTGGCGTAATCAGATTTCAGGGTGAGCTCCATGGAAGGCATGAACGGGTTCTGCCCGTCGGTAAAGTCGGTGGGGTCGGTGCCGAGCGTCTGTCTGGCTTCCTGCAAGCTTTGCTCCTTGCTGATGAAGTGAATGTTTTTAACGTAAGGTTTGGCGGTGAGCGACCGTTGCATCTGAGCAGCCTCAGATGAGTTGACATCCTGGTCGAGCATGAGCGTTATGACAAGATTCTCGCGCACATACTGTGAAAGGTTCCTTCCGGCCAGCATGGTGAAAACCACAATACCCAGCAGAATGAGCACCAGGGCGGTGCTTATACATAATGTAACGTTCTGTAAACCATGGCGTTTACCGGCGTTATGCTTGTTCTTCTCCATTTGTTTGAATAAAAAAGGCGTTACCTTAAGGCACGTATCTGCCTAATTTGAGTGCAAAGTAACAAAAAAAAATCTTGAATAACGACAGTTTAACAGGTATTAACGATTAGGGAGAAATTAATACCGTGGCTGGCTTTTTCATAACCATGGGCTGAGTGGAATCAGGAAATGTGCCTTGAAGGAGTACGCTGCGCTGGAGGGCGAGATGCAGGGTCATCTTGAGGCTACGATTTGACACACTCATTATACACCGCTAGTCCTCTCACGGTCAGAAGATATTTCTGGCGAGGATGATGTGGCGAGTTCGGAAATTTCATTTTTACCAAGCCTTCAGTAATGGCTGGCGTAAGAGAATATTCAAGGAAATTGGGACGATTCTTCAAACCGACCGCCTCCATCATTTCCTTTACGCTCTTTTCATCTGTGCCAATCGCAACAAGTAAACGTTTTATATTTTCAGATAACGTAGATGCCGTTTCGTCAAAACTTGTATGGGTGCTTGTATGGGTACTTGTATGGGGTTCGTCAGTATCGCTATACCCTATGAGCATATAACGGTTCTTCAGTTCATGATGTTCGCCCAACATCAAATTACGGAAGAACCTGATGAGGAATGACTTGTTGGGCTCTATACCCTTTGACGGATTGCGATAGTTCGCACGAACAAGGGCATTGCGGAAGTACCAAGAGTTGTTGGCAAACAAATCGTTGTCCACCTTGAAACCGATAGAGCGCAGATATTTGATGACAAACACCGCTGTTGTTCGTGTGTTGCCCTCACGAAACGGATGGTTCTGCCATAGCAAGGTGACGAAATCTACAATATGACTGATGATTTCATCCGTTGACAGTCCTTTATAATTAAAGTCCTTTTCTTGCTGGATGTCATATCGCAACGCCATCATAATGTCGGCAGCACGTCCATACACAACAGTATCTCCTTGCAATATCCATTCCTTCTTGCTGATGTCATAGGGGCGCACTTCACCAGCATGTTTGAATACACCCTCAAACAAGTGCCTATGGATATTCAGAAATTCCAATGCTGTAAACGAAAAAGACTTCTCGCTCAGTATCTTGGCTATATTGGCAGCCACACGGTCGGCCTCTTCCTTTTCGGCATCGTCCTCATCATGAGTAGTTTTGTTGACATAATACGATTTCAACTGTTCGCGCACATCATCAATGGTAATATCGCCCTCAATGTGTCTGACAGCCGTCTCTTTCAGATAGTCAGACACCTTCAGTCCGTCCACATCCTGCAGACCGATAGCCGTGCGCCATGCCGAAGCCCTTTCGCGCTTATGTGGCTCTGCCACACGCTCGTAGGCTTCGAAATCTATGTATTGTTGCTTATTCTTGTCTGTCATTCTTGTCAACTTTTATATCTTCCACCCTACACACAAAAGGAATATACCTATTGCAGCCTCTCCTTTGTGCTCTCAGTATATCATACTCTCCCAATTCTGCTGGCTTATCGGAATTGTACTCTATGAGTAGGTACTGCTTGGCATCCTTTTCTTGTCGAATCAAGAAACCTTCTGGAATGCTTTTCTTTTCCACAAGGCGAACAGGCGCAGTCAATTCAAAAGGCGTGGCTTCACTATTCTTCCAATAATGGAACATGATATAGCGAACGCTTTTGAATGCTTTAATAGCTTCTGCCGACAAATTTGTTTCTTTTATGCCTAACGCAATTTTGCAAGCAGATTCAGTTTTGTGACGAGCTGAAGGACCAATGGCATACATAAGAAGCAAATCAAGATTACCCTCAAACAAGTCTTCTCGTTTTGTATTCCAAAGCCTTACTTCGACACTATATGGAATGAATATATTGTCAGCAACCATCATCGAAACATCCTCTTCTTGCATTTCGTAGTGTTTCGAACCAGACAATGGTTTCAAAGATGAACTTTCTGTATCATCTTTCACAATATTCTTTGTTGTCTTTATCTCTTTAGCCCGCCAATCTTTAACTCTTTGGATTGTCTGTTTCTCTATAGCACGGATGTAGGTCTCCATAAATTTGTAGTCGATGGAGCCTGAAGATGTGACGGGAAGATTTATTTTATCCTTAACTATTTTTGTCTTGGAAATAGAATCGCCCCAAGAATAAATTGGTTTTAGGCTTTTATTTAGAGATGCGACCATGAACAATTGTATCAGTTCTTTTCGCAATCTCTTGTCCTTGACATACAAAACCAAATTGTGGCTGTCATTAGAAAAGAAATCGTCAGCTTGATAAGTTACAACCATCGTTTTGCCACCTATCATTATTGCATTCCCTTTTTCTATTTGATTTTTATTATAAGAAATATATGCATAAACAGAATTGTTTCCCTCACCAGCTGTTACATATGGAATATTTCCGCTCCCTGCAACGACAGAACTTTGTAGAATATTATGTGAATTCTTCACAACAAAAACTCCATTTTCCCTTTTCTTTTTATGATCGTCAGTTACATAAAAACTATTGAAGACAACATTTCCCTGTTTCATCAGTTCAACAGAAGACCGCTCTTCCTCCGTCAATTCGCAATTCTCAAATCCTGCGACTTTTAGATAAGCCTCCATCTCGCGAATGCGAGATTCCTCCATCTCGCGAATGCGAGATTCCTCCATCTCGCGAATGCGAGATTCCATATAAGCGAAATCTATGTCACCTCTTTGAGTATATGGAAGTCGTATTTCCATGTCTTTTGCTATGATTCTTGTAAATTTCGTAGCATAATCAAATCTTCCAAATGCAGCCTTTCGGAAAGCCACAACAACATACAACAAGGCTTTTTCTGTCCAATTTTCTTTATTTTTCAAAGGGTATAATCCTTGCACATGTGGATATCCAACAAAAGGAGATGACTGATAAAAAATAGAATCAGAAGTTGTTGTGTCACTAAAAGTAATTATTCCACCATCTTCTGTAGGTTTCTTATTAGTATATCCACCAATGCCATTATTTTGGCTTGAATTGGCTACAACTGGAGTTATCCCATTTAAGTCAAATAAATTTGCATTCGTTAGTTTATATGCTTTTGTCGGATGTATATCAAACAGGGTTCCTAACTTAACATTTTTATACGCCCACGCCTTCAGCTTTGAAGGTCGTGGGCAAACTATTTTCCCAGGTCATTCTCTCCTTTAAGCACCTGTCCTACTTTCCACGAAAGATATTCTCTAATCACATTTTGAAAGTCTTCCTCTGTTGGCACAGTATCTATTTTCTTGTGTTGGCTGTATGTCCAGTCATTGCCCTTTAGAGTAATATAATCTTCGATATAGGCATCTTTAAAGTAATTGAGATTCTCATCGTTAGCCCCTCTGCCATATTTGACGAGCTTTTCAACTTCTGCATATCGTTCATGTGCATGGTCTGTGTCGCGCAAATTAACTTTTTGGCTTGAGTGGCGTCGGTTCATTCGTGAGAAACCATCATTGGAGAAATCTATGAACTTGACTACAGATTTTCTTGTGTGCTTCTTGCCCACTTGAAATACATAGATAGCTGTTTGCACGGACGATTTACCGATGAATAGATCCATCGGCATCTTGATGGAAGCCAACAACGTGTTGTTCTTGAGTATTTCTTTGGTATATGGCAGTCCGTTTCCACTTCCGGCATTTTCCTGTATCAACACCGCTGCCATGCCATGAGTCATCATACCCAAAGCCTTCTGTACGAATACAAAACCTTTGCCGCTTGCAGAATAGGGCGGATTAAGCAGAAAGACATTAGCAGGGAATGGTTTCCCTTTCAGCTCACCTTGTTCATAGTTGCCCTTGAAGTCTTTGAGTGAATCAGCCTTTAGGATATTTGCAGATCCATCTTTCATCAAAATCATGTTGAGAACAGCCAAGAGGTAAATATCAGCAAGTTTTTCGATACCGAGCAACTGTTCCATTTTAATATGGCAAATTTTCTTGCGCAGCTCTTCCGGACTGTCAATTGAGGCCTTCGCATCGGCTATCATCTGATGCATTGCCGATATAAGGAAGCCTCCTGAGCCTGTGGCAAAGTCCCATACGTAAGAATTCATGTCCACTTGACAAAGTTTTGCCATGAGTTCTGTGACTTGGCGTGGGGTTAGTACCACGTCGTTTTTGTCCCCATCAGGCACGTCAACCCAGGCGTTTAGTACGTTGAACAGTCTTCCTGTAAAGTCAAGATTGTGCAACTCACCAGTTAGAAATGGTATAATATCCTGCTTTATCTCGTGATAGAGAGTGCGTATTTTGCTTTCGCCATTTTTCGCTTTTTCAAGATTAGAGTGTACAAAAACAACAGAAAGAATACTAACAATCAAGTCAATTTTCTCGGACGGCAGATTCTTATACGTTAGGTAAGACTTCACTTTTCGCATAATGATAGCACCGTCACTGTTATTTTCATCAGCATCTCCGTGCAAATCATCCTCTTGGAGTGGCATCATTTTGTATTCGTTACCATCTTTCACTCCTAATCCGGCCATAATTAGGCCGGTAACAAGTTGAACACGTTGGTTCACCACAATTCTCATCTCGTCCTGCATCCTCTGATTGAGGTCTTTCAGTTTACGCTCAATATCATCTTCGAGTTTTGCCTTTTGATCTTCTATCTCAGTATCTGTCAGGTTGATATTTTTTAAGCACTCTAATAATATATCAAGATAATCGGGAAGCAAGAACGAGAGATCGGTGTATTCGTCTATCTCTTTGGGGATGAACAGGTTTTGTCGGGATAAATACCATGCGCTAACTTCATAGACAATATTGCCCAAACTATTGTAATAACCATTCACGCCTACAGCAATTACTTCCTTGTAGCTAGTATTGCGTATAATGGCATTGGCATAATGTACAGCACCGTTAACGGCATATTTTGATATATTGGTGAAATTAGGATCCCCTTTTTTGGTCACGTTGTCCGGTGTACCCGTTTCGGTATTTAGCTTTACGAGGGCACCTATGGTACCTTTCACTTCAATCATCACCGGAATATCTCCATCGGGCGTAGTAAGCAAACACTTGATATCAGGGTAATTGCCACCCTTGCCCCCCTTCTTTGAGGGTGCAGACTTTAAGGCCTTCTCGATTTGAGGGTTGATGAAATCGTTTTTAGGATATATTTTAATCGTTTTGAGTTGACCTTTTGCCCAATTCTCGACTTCTTCTTCTATACTGTGTTGCTTTTTTGCCATAATAACTTTTGGATTGCTCTGTTTTATTCGGCAAAAATACAACTTTTCTGTTAAACAAATGCTTCAAACAATTAATTTTTGATATTAATTAGTAATCCTAAAATCCGCAAGAAGAGCCGACAATGCCAGTTTTGACCCAAAATCTATTTCTTTGTGAGAATCGTAGCCAGAAACGGCTCCTATCCTTTCGATTAGCATCTTTTGGTGTACAACATCCCCTGCCTGCACAAGGAATTGATAGAAGTTGCGTATCAAGGCTGTGATTAGCAAGAACACAGTATTCTCATTCATAAAGGATTTTGGCAGCCGGTTCCATCCGAAGCTATTGTTCAAGTCATCGAAGATTCTTTCCATGGCTCCACGTTTGTTGTAGAACTCAACAATGGCTCATCCGACAAATCGTGTGATTTTGTCATTATGCAAATTGGAAAGTCTTAACTTAAAATAGTCAATGTCCCGGTAGCCGTAGGCGTTTCTCTTCAAGACTTTTATTTTATTGTTTATCCCTTCTACTTTTGCATTGCTTGTCCTACATTTGTAATAAGCCAGAATTCCCGTTCTGTAAGCGGCTCTATCACGAGCCTTGCCAAACGATGTGTATAGCACTGCTTGCCGGTAACGAAATGGAGATCCTCATAGACATCAGCACCACATGTCTTATAGATATAGCTGGTGTCCATTTTTTTTTAATCACTTATAAAGTTAATGGATTTCCAGCTATTTTCTTTACATCATCCAAACTTTATCACACGATTTGTCGGATGAACCATAATTAGCCGGTGCAACAGGTTCGCCCTCTTCGAGGACGAATGCACACAGGGGTATCAAGTACCCCATGCCTGCGCTTCGCTTCGGCATGGGACTAACCTAATTCGCCCCCTTCGGGGACGTCGCTAATCAATGGCGGGGACATGTCCACCGTAGGGTGCGGCCTTTATGGCCGCCCTAAGGGACCGGTTTGGCCTGCAATTGGGTGATTGGGTTGGAAATGCGTGCCACTTAGGGCGGCCATAAGGACCCTGATTGTCGGGCAATTGGTTGATTGGGTTGGAATTACGTGGCACTTAGGGCGGCCATAAAGGCCGCACCCTACAGTGGACATTTGCCCAGGCCGTCCCCGAAGGGGGCGAACACGGTTACCCCCACGTGGCAACGTGGGGAGCAAGTGGGTATACAGGTTCGCCCTCTTCGAGGACGAATGCACACAGGGGTATCAAAAAAGGCCCTTTATGCTTGCCATTTCAAAACAAATAGTTATCTTTGCAACAGAAAGAACGTTATAAAATCAGAGGCTATGAACAGATACCCTTTAGGCATACAGACCTTCGAGGAAATACGTAAGAACAATCAGTATTACGTGGACAAGACCGACCTTATCTATAATATGGTCAAAGGCTCAAAGAACAATTTTCTGAGTCGTCCCCGCCGTTTTGGCAAGTCGCTGCTTGTCACGACGATGCAGGCTTACTTCGAGGGAAAGAAAGATTTGTTCAAAGGGCTCGCCATCGAGAAGTTGGAGAAGGAATGGGTGAAATATCCGGTCATACATATAGACCTGAGCAGCGGTAAGTATTACGAAGTGAAACGCATCATGTCTACACTTGACTTTCTCTTATCGCGCTATGAACTAAAATATGACATCACTCCGAGAGACCTGTCAGGGTTCGGAGACCGATTTAATAATATCATTCAGACCGCAGCTGCCCAGACCGGGCAGAAAGTGGTTGTCCTCATCGACGAATACGACGCGCCCATGCTCGACAGCAACGCCAAGCCGGAGCTGCAGGAACAGATACGCAGTATCATGCGCGACTTCTTCAGTCCCTTAAAGGCCAACGAGGGACTGCTGCGCTTTGTCTTCCTCACCGGCATCACGAAGTTCTCGCAGCTCAGCATCTTCAGCGAACTGAACAACATCAAGAACTACAGTCTTGACGATGAGTTCGGAGCCATCTGTGGCTTTACCCAGGAGGAGATCCTCAGCACCTTCCACGAAGGAATCCATGAAATGGCCAAAGCCAACGACCTCACCACGGAACAAACGATCGCCAAGATGAAAGAGCAGTACGACGGATATCGCTTCACACCGCACTGCCCCAATATCTACAATCCCTACAGTGTGCTCAATGCACTACATGACAAGAAGTTCAGCAACTACTGGTTTGCCACGGGCACGCCTACTTTCCTGTTGGAACTTCTGATCAAGAACGATATCG
>Ga0256406_1002771_pt1 | contig 23657 bp, 23 predicted proteins | sample RumenRJG_03DNA_FD_185986 | JGI IMG/M metagenome (GOLD analysis project Ga0256406, IMG submission 185986) | Bovine rumen microbial communities from Lethbridge, Alberta, Canada - RJG_03 | ecosystem: Host-associated > Mammals > Digestive system > Stomach > Rumen | place: Canada: Alberta | collected... | reverse complement strand
TGGCATCGAGCTTGTCCAGCGATTTGCGGTCCGCATCTTTGGTCCGGGAGACGCGATTTGCGATCACAGTGGCCTGATTGGATAACGCTGCTACATGCTCATCCATCAGCCGGTACGTATTGCCCCATTCCACACAGTCCGCCAGTGCGCGGCGATACCACGCGTACGCGGCCAGACCGGCGAGCAGGAATACGCTCGAGGACAACGCCACAACGAGCGCCGCAGCGATTGCCAATCTGACGCCTTGTCTCGGCGTATGCGGCTTACGGGTTGCCGCAGTCGCTGAAACATGTGAGGTATCGCGCTGGAGCACCATGGCTTTCCCCTTCCGTGCGGATTCACGCCGTATGGCAATCCCAACCCGCCGCATCATCGTCGCATCGCGTACGTCGCGATGTATGCCATTATCCCATGGGGCGGTGACGGGGCGCGTCGTGACAGGTCGGTGTCACGACAAGTCCATGATGGATGATGCCACCGGTTCCGCACGGAGGATCAACCCAAATCAACAATCCGGTCGGTGGATTCCCACACATTTGCGGGAGTTTGGCGGGAAAACGGCATTCCGCAGATAAACTCCCGACAAGAGGCTTCGGGGCCGATTTCGAGAAACGCCGGATTCCAACGTTCCTGTTGGGAGATTTTTCGCAAAGGCCCAGGAATGTGACAAACTCCCGGCCGCGGCGTGGGAACATACCCCCGAATCACGAATTCCGCCGAGTTCTCCCACGATTCCTTGGGAGATCAGCGCCGGGCACGGCCCATCGCCGTAAACCCCGTATCGCATTCGGACATCGTCGTCTGACACGCCGCAACTGGCCGGACTCCCATCCCCACCGGCGTTATCGCAACCTGTGGCGCAAGACGGCACCCGACAGCATTCGGCACTGACGCCGACACATGGACGAGGAAACACGAAAGCCCCCGGGTTCGGGGGCTTTCGCATGCTTAAGCTCAGACTAACTTGACCATGCCATTCGCCATAATCGGCGGCACGGCCGGAGTCTGGAATCGGTTACTCCGCGACGACCTTGACGGTGAAGGAAGCGGAGATTTCCGGGTGCAGGGCCACGGTGGCGGGGAATTCGCCGGTGGTCTTGATGGTCTCAACCTTGATGGACTTCGGGCTGATCGGAGCCTTGTCGGAAAGGGCGGAGGCGATCGCGTCAGCGGACACGGCGCCGAAGAGCTTACCGGACTCGGACACCTTGGCGGCGATCTCGACGACCGTGCCTTCAATGGCGGCCTTGGCGGCGACAGCGTCCTCGCGGGTGGCGAGGGCCTTGGCCTGGCGGGCGCGCTTCATCGCTTCGATCTGAGCAGCGGCACCCTTGGTCCACTTGAACGCGAGACCCTGCGGGAAGAGGTAGTTGCGGGCGTAACCCGGACGCACCTCGACAACGTCACCGGCGTGGCCCAAGTTGGCCACGGTCTGGGTGAGAATGATCTTGGTTTCAGCCATGTCGATATCCTCCTGTTCAGCGACCGGTGGTGGCGTACGGCAGCAGAGCCATCTCGCGGGCGTTCTTCACGGCCTTCGCGATCTCGCGCTGTTCCTGGACGGTCACGCCGGTGATACGGCGGGAACGGATCTTGCCGCGATCGGACACGAACTTGCGCAGCAGCGCGACGTCCTTGTAATCGATCTCGGTGATCTTGGCGGCCTTGAGTGGATTCGGCTTCTTCTTGAACGGCTTGACCGGCGGTTGCGGCCTCTTACGTGACATCTGATGTTCTCCTTATGACAAAACTTGATTGATTGCTGGAAGCAAAGCTCGGCGTCAGAACTCGGGTTCTTCGGAATCGTTGCCGAACTCGTCGCTCGATCCGAAGGATCCGAAGCTTGATCCCGCTTGGCTGGAGCTTGACGTGCCCCACGGGTCGGCTGCAGGGGCGGCAGGCGCCTGCTGGACGGCAGGAGCGGCGGAAGCACCACCGGCATAGCCACCTTGGTAGCCTGCGCCACCCTGGTAGCCACTATTGCCGGCGAATCCCGCATTGCCACCGTTGCCTTGATTGCCCGCGAAGCCGCCGCGATTGCCGGCGAATCCGGAACCTGAGCCTTGACGGGTCACCTGCGCGGTGGCGTACCTCAAGGACGGGCCGATCTCATCGACCTGCAATTCGACGACGGTACGGTTGGAGCCGTCCTGCGCCTGGTAGGAACGCTGCTGGAGTCGGCCTTGCGCGATGACACGCATGCCTTTGGTCAGCGACTGGGCGACATGGTTGGCCATGTCACGCCAAGCCGAGCAGCGCATGAACAGCGCCTGTCCGTCTTCCCACTGACCGGTGTTGCGGTTGTAGGAGCGCGGAGTGGAAGCAATGGTGAAACTCGCGACCGTCGCCCCGCTGCCGATAGTGCGCAGTTCCGGGTCGGCGGTGAGATTACCGATGATGGTGATGGTTGTTTCGCCTGCCATGACGCTACCTTCTTACCTGTGTGCATGTGCTTTCGCGGCTTGCGGAGCCTTGCTCAAGCAATGCTGAACGACTTACTTATCCTTGCGAAGGATCTTCGTACGGATAACGGACTCGCTGAGGTTAAGCAGACGGTCGAGCTCGTCGCTCGTGGCCGGCTCAGCGGTGTAGTTGACGACAACGTAGTTGCCTTCGGTCTTGCCCTGGATTTCATAGGCGAGCTTGCGGCGACCCCAGTAATCGGTGCCGTCGACGGAACCGCCCTCCTTGGTGACGATCTCCAGATACTGCTCGGTCAACTTCTTCAGACCGCGCTCATCCAGCTCAGGATCGGCAATGAACATCAGTTCGTACTTATGCGCAGACATCACCCACCTCCTTCGGACTAAAGGCCGTGGACCTTCCACGGCAGGAGTGTGTATGCGACTGTCCGCAGGTGCTGCGGACAACCCTGCCAGCATACTCCCGATGGCTGACTTTCGATGCGTGTTCCGCGACGCGCCTGATTTGCCGCCCACCGCGAAACCACGCGCGTCGGCTTATGCCCGAGCCTTGTTATATTAGGTGATGTTTTCATCCCATCAATCGACCATAGGGTCGGGAAGGCGCAAGATGTCGGCAATTCTCGAAGGCAAACCGGACAAGCGATTGGCAGTGGTCACGGGACGCGCCTACCCGCAGCTAGCCCAGGAAACCGCCGAGTACCTGGGAACCCACCTGTTGGAGACCACGGCGTACGATTTCGCGAACGGTGAGATGTACATCCGATTCACTGAACCGGTTCGCGGCGCCGACGTGTTCGTCATCCAGTCACACACCGAGCCGATCAACAAGTGGCTGATGGAGCAGCTCATCATGGTCGACGCGCTCAAACGCGCTTCAGCGAAATCCATCACCGTGGTGGCGCCGTTCATGGGCTATTCACGCCAAGACAAAAAGCATCAGGGCCGTGAACCGATCACCGCTCGCCTGATGTTCGACCTGTTCCGCACGGCGGGCGCCGACCGTATCATGACCGTCGACCTGCATGCCTCCCAGGAGCAGGGCTTCTTCAACGGCCCGGTCGACCATCTCACCGCCATGCCGGTATTACTTGATTACGTGCGCAATTCCATGCCCATGGAAAACGCGACCGTCGTCTCCCCCGACGCCGGACGCATCAAGGTTTCCGAACAGTGGGCGGCGAAACTTGGCGGCCTGCCGCTCGCGTTCATCCACAAGACCCGCGACATCACGCGCCCGAACCATGCGGTCGCGCATGGCATCATCGGCGAAGTCGAGGGGCGCGATTGCATCGTCGTCGACGACATGATCGACACCGCGGGCACGATTTGCGAGGCCGTGCGCACGTTGCGCGGCGCCGGCGCGAAAAGCGTCACGCTGGTCGCCACACACGGCCTGCTGTCCGGACCGGCCATCGACCGGCTCAAGGATTGCGGCGCCCGCGAAATCGTACTCATGGACACTGTCCCTGTGCCGCAAAGCAAGCGCTTGCCCAATATGACCGTCCTGTCGGTCGCGCCGCTGCTGGCCGCCGGCATCCGGTCCGTCTTCGAATCCAGGTCGGTGACCACGCTGCTCAACGGGCTGCCTGACGATATGCGCCCACGTAATATCTACGCGTAAGACCCACCCGGCTCGCAGCACCGCAACGACGCGGCCTGCGAGCCGTGAGCCTTACTGCCGGGCGGCCGGCAGCCGACCACGATATGAAAGCAGGACAATCGCTGAGTATACGTTCTGCTAGCATGGCTCGCACACGTACACGACCGAAGGTTCGGGCATTGTACTGCGCAGTTACCCTTGCAATCGAAAGGCCATAATGTCACAGAAAATCAAGGTCGGCATTCTCGGCGCAACCGGCATGGTCGGGCAACGCTTCGTCACCCTGCTCGAAAACCACCCGTGGTTCGAGCTGGTCACCCTCGCGGCGTCGGCGCACAGCGCCGGAAAAACCTACGAAGAGGCCGTCGGCGGGCGTTGGAAGATGGAAACCCCGATGCCCGAATTCGTCAAGTCCATGGTCGTCAAGGATGTGGCGGATGTCGACAGTGTTTCCGCTGATGTCGATTTCCTGTTCTCCGCGGTCAATATGCCGAAAGATGAGATTCGCGCGATCGAGGAACGGTACGCGAAAACCGAAACCCCGGTGGTGTCCAATAACAGCGCCCACCGCTGGACGCCGGACGTGCCGATGGTTGTGCCGGAAATCAACCCGCAGCATTTCGATGTGATCAAGTATCAGCGCAAGCGTCTGGGCACCACGCGCGGTTTCATCGCCGTCAAGCCGAACTGCTCGATCCAGGCGTACACGCCGGCCCTGGCCGCGTGGAAGGAATTCGAGCCGCATGAGGTTATCGTCAGCACGTATCAGGCGATTTCCGGCGCCGGTAAGACCTTCAAGGACTGGCCGGAAATGGTCGGCAACATCATCCCGTACATCGCGGGCGAGGAAGCAAAGTCCGAGAAGGAACCGCTGAAGGTTTTCGGCCATGTGGACGACGCGACCGGCCAAATCGTACCGTTCGAAGGCCCGCTGCGCATCACTTCGCAGTGCATCCGCGTGCCCGTGCTCAACGGCCACACCTCCACCGTGTTCATCAACTTCGGCAAGGACCCGTCCAAGGAGGAGCTGGTCGACCGTCTCGTCAACTACACGAGCGAAGCCGCCAAGCTTGGCCTGCCGCACGCGCCGAAGCAGTTCATCCAGTACCTCACCGAGGATGATCGCCCGCAGGTGAAGCTGGACGTCGACTATGAGGGCGGTATGGGCATTTCCATCGGCCGTTTGCGCCCGGATTCGATCTTCGACTGGAAGTTCGTCGGCCTCGCGCACAACACGTTGCGCGGCGCGGCCGGTGGCGCGCTCGAATGCGCCGAAATGCTCCACGCGCTCGGTTATATCGAAGCCAAATAAGACAGCGTCGGCAAACACCGATAACGGCGGTATCTGCCTACCCGCGTATGTCACGGCATGCGCGGGCGGTCGGATACCGCCGTTTGTTGTTGCCGTAGCCTGTCCGTTCGACCAGTTGCGCATGACGAGACATACGCCATATACCAAATACGGCAACGCCCCCGTATTGGTACGTCAAACCGCCCAATCACGCATGCCACGACATACACGACGAGCAGAACCACCTGACGCGTCAGACACACCAGACAATCCCCAACGCCCATCCCCAACAACCACCCACAAACCCAGGCCACAACAGGAAAGGCCCGCCGCCGGCATACAATCGACGACGGGCTTTCGCCACATTAACGCCCTACCGCCCCGAGGCAGGAACATCACCGAGTTTGCGGTTCAGCAGCTCTCAGCCCAGCGGTTCAGCGGCCGGTGCCGCCGTACACCACAGCCTCCACCTGGTCGGCGTCAAGACCGTACGCCGTATGCAGTGCGCGCACCGCGTCATCAAGCTGATCAAGCGGGACCAGCGCCGCAATACGAATCTCAGACGTGGAAATCATCAACACGTTGATACCGGCGTCACTCAGCGCGTTGAAGAACTTCGCCGCCAGACCGGCATGCGTCTTCATACCCACGCCGACCACAGCGACCTTGCCGACGCTCGTGTTCACGTCGAAAGACTGATAGCCCAGCTCATCATGCTTGTTCTGCAGCAGATCCTGCACATGCTTGACAGCGGTTTCCGGGACGGTGAAGGAAATATCCGCGGTGCCGGTAGAAGCGCTCGCCTGCACGATCATATCCACGTTCACGCCGACTTCGGCGAGCTTGGTGAACACCTTTGCCGCCATGCCCGGCTCGTTCGGCACGCGGCGCACGGTGACAAGCGCCTCGCTACGGTCATGCGCGACACCGGAAATGACCGGGGTTTCAGGCCCAAGGTCAGGGAACAGGTCACCCATGGATTTGTTATCGTTCTCGTTCATTGTTTCCTCAAATCAGTGCAACGTACGGTATATGTTGCGGTCGGTGGGATAAGGGTACGGAAGTTGCGTCCAGCGATCAGCCCGGAACCGTTCGGCAGGGTTTCTCGCTACTCGCGTGTGAGGTTCGGCACCGATGCGGGGCTGATGCCCTCAGGCAAAATCAGTGTGCCGTTGCGGTGGGAGAAGGAGCTGCGCACGTGCAGCGGCATGCCGAAACGTTGCGCGTATTCGACACAACGCAAGGCAAGCACCTTCGAACCGCAGGATGACATTTCCAGCATGGACTCATAATCGATGACGGGAATGCGGCGGGCGGTCGGAACGATACGCGGGTCGGCGGTGAACACGCCGTCAACATCCGTGTAAATCTCACATACATCGGCGCCGAGCGCGACAGCCAGCGCGACGGCGGAAGTGTCGGAACCGCCACGGCCGAGCGTAGTGGCGTCGCCATCCTCGTTGATGCCTTGGAATCCGGCGACAATCGCGACACTGCCTTTTTCGAGCGCGTGACGGACACGATCAGGCTTGACGGCGCGGATATGCGCCGCACCGAACCGCGCATCCGTCATGAACCCAGCCTGGGAACCGGTGAAGGAGTATGCGTGCGAGCCGGCGGAATGGATCGCCATGGACAGCAGGCTCATGGAAATACGCTCGCCTGCGGTCATGAGCATGTCCATTTCACGGGCCGGCGGGGTCGAATCGATGCTCATCGCCTGATCGATGAGGTCATCGGTGGTGTCTCCCATAGCCGAAACCACTACAGCAACGTCGTTGCCCGCGTTCTTCGTCTCGATGATACGCTTGGCAACACGCTTGATCGAGTCAGTATCGGCGACCGAGGAGCCGCCGTACTTTTGCACGATAAGAGCCACGATTGTCCAATCTTCTCTAAAGGAATATCCTGCGTCTATATGATACGCAAGTGTGACGATTATACGAGCCGCGCAATACGGCCGGATGTGGGGTGACCAGCATGCGGAACGGCATGCCGGCAGCTCAGGCTTCACGTCTGCCGGTGAGCGCACGCCCGAGGGTGATTTCGTCCGCGTATTCGAGGTCGCTGCCGACCGGCAGACCGCTGGCGAGCCGGGTGACTCTGATGCCGAGCGGTGCCAACAGACGGCTGAGATAGCTGGTGGTCGCTTCGCCTTCAATATTCGGGTCGAGGGCGAGAATGATTTCTTTGATGTCAGGGTTTTGCAGGCGTTCGAGCAGTTTGGCGATGTTGAGGTCCGCCGGACCGACGTTGGCCATCGGGTTGATGGCACCGCCGAGCACATGGTACAGGCCGTGGTATTCGCGCGTGCGTTCGATGCTCATCACGTCCTTGGGCTCTTCAACCACGCAGATCATGGATTGGTCACGCCGCGGATCCGAGCAGATCGGGCAGGGGCTGGTTTCACACACATTGCCGCACGTGTCGCAGAATCGCACGTGTTCTTTCACGTCAATGATGGCGTCGGCGAGGTTGCGCGCCTCGTCTTCGCTTGCGGACAGCAGGTAGAAGGCGATGCGCTGCGCGCCTTTGGGCCCGATGCCGGGAAGCTTGGCGAACGCGTCGATCAGACGCTGGATGGCGCCGTCGTAGGCCAAAGCCATATCGTCATTATCCTTTCTGCATGCGGTGCGATTGCCGGCTTGCGGTGTCTAAGGTATCAGGCATTCCGGGACCGGTCATGCCGTTGTACGATTCGGCGGCTGGATGTTCTTCGGGTTCTTCGGGTCGTCGGGGGCGAACTGTTCGACGGTTTTCACGTCGAAGAGTTCTTTGAGCTCATCAATACTCAACGCTGTGGCCGTACCGAGCGATTCGTCGTTCAGTGAATACTCGTCGTCTTCGGGGGCGACCGGCGATACGGCAGGGGCGTCGGGCTGCGCCACCGGATCGGCGGCGTTGATATCTCCGGGCTGTTGCGCCCACGGATCGTCCTGCGGTTCGACGGGTTCCGGCATGCTTTGCGAATCGTCATACGGCTGGGGCTCGGCTTGTGGCTGATCCGGCATCGTCTGCCACACGTCGCCGACATGCTCGACGTTCGAGACTGCTCGGGCGCTGTGAGTGTGGTCGGCTGTCGGCTCTCCGGCGTCCGCCCCGTTTGGGGTGCTGTCGGATGATGCCGCGGGGACGGATGATGCCGCCCACGGGTCGACGCCGTCGCTGATATCGGGGACAGCCACATGCTTGCCATGATGGCTTGGCGTCTCGGGTGCTGCAGACACTGTCGGCCCGACTGCCGCCGCGGCGGGGGCATGCGATTGTGACAGGGACGGTGTGGGCAGCGGTTGCATCCACGGGTCATCCTCGTCGAACGTCTGATCAGATGATGCCAGCTGTCCTGCCAGCGGCGTCGAGGCGGGACTCGGAGATGCCGGGCCGCCGGTCAACGGAGCGAAAACCGCCGCCGCGGAAACGCCGGCATGGCCTCGGTGGCTCGGATCGTCCTGATCATGTGGTCCGCCGTCCGCCTGTGCCGGGGTTTTGGCTTCCTTGCCGGCGGCGCCGTGCATTCCGACGGTCACCGCGGCAAGTGTGGCCGCACTCTGTTTGGCCCGTGCGAGCGCGATTTCGCGTTTGACCTGGCTGACCTGCTCCGGCGACATCCGTCTGATGGATTCAACGGTTTCGCCGTTCGCCGCGGTCGGTGTCGGGGAAATCCGCGTTCCCTCGCCGAACACTTGTTTGACTGCGTCCTGTACGACGATCGCCGCTTTCTTACCGTCGTAGGCGTCATCGGAGGATACCGCGAGCGCGAACGCATGCTGGTCGATCGGACGGGCGAAGGTCATCAACAGTTTGGATTTCCCCGCCGGGCCGGCGATCAAACGCACGGATGGCACTTGCTCGCGTCCCACGTATTCGCGGACATCCGCGGGGAGTGCGGTGAGGACATCCTGCCAGCGTTCCTCGATACTGCGCGACTCTTGGGTTTGGCTGACCGCCGCTGTCGGGCTTGTCGGCGACAGTGCAGCTGCATTCGCCGTCATGGTCGCCGTGGATGATTGTTGTGGGGTGTCGGATGGGGTGGAGTGCTGCGCTGTCTGTTCGGCTGCCGGGACTACCGTATGACGTGGTGTCGCCGCCGACACCTGCTTGTTGCGCTTGTTACGCGTCGAATCGATGAATCCGCTGCGGGCGGCCGGCTGGTCCGCCGGTGTCGGTGCCGCGCCATTGTGTTCCGACGACGCCGCGCCGGGGGTTCCGAAAACGTTCTCCTCGCGGCTGGCGAGCAGGCGTGCGGCAAGCAATTCCAGCCGCATGCGCGGCGATGTGGCGCCGGACATTGTGCCGAGCGTATCGTTGATCGTGTCGGCGATTGTCGTCAGCGAGCGCAGGCCAAGGGCTTGCGACTGCCGGTGCAGGTCATCGATGTCTTCGACGGCGGCATCATCGCTGAGCACGCTTTCCGCACGTTCGCCGCCCAAGGTGAGTACCAGGAGGTCGCGTACGCGGGCCAGGAGGTCTTCCACGAAACGTCGGGGTTCGAAACCGCCGACGACGACTTTCTGGATGACACCGTACAGTTGTTCGCCGTCACGGTCGATGATGGCGTCGATCGCCTCGCCGATCAGGGAGTCCGGGGTGAATCCGAGTAGCGCTACGGCGGAATCGTGTGAAATAACACCGTGTTCGGAGCCGACCATGAGCTGGTCGAGTACGGAGAGGGTGTCACGCACCGAGCCGCCGCCGGCGCGCATGGCGAGTTTGAGGACGCCGGGCTCGGGTTTGATCTGCTCCTTGTCGCAGATGTGTTCAAAGTATGGCCCCATGACCTCAGGCGGGACCAGGCGGAACGGGTAGTGGTGGGTGCGTGAACGGATAGTGCCGATCACTTTGTCCGGTTCCGTGGTCGCGAAGATGAACATGACGTGTTCCGGCGGTTCTTCGACGATTTTGAGCAGTGCGTTGAATCCCTGTTGGGTGACCATGTGCGCTTCGTCGAGGATGAAGATTTTGTAGCGGTCGCGTGCGGGGGCGAATCCGGCGCGTTCGCGTAGTTCGCGCGCGTCATCGACGCCGTTGTGGCTTGCCGCGTCGATTTCCACGACGTCGATGGAGCCGGGGCCTCCGGTGGCCAGGTCTTTGCAGCTGGGGCATTCGCCGCACGGATGCGAGGTGGGGCCTTTCGCACAGTTCACGCATCGGGCGAGGATGCGTGCGGAACTGGTTTTGCCGCATCCTCGCGGACCGGAGAACAGGTATGCGTGGGTGAGTCGGCCTTGGTCGAGTGCACGGCTGAGCGGTACGGTCACCTGGTCTTGTCCGATGACCCCGTCGAACGTATCGGGACGGTACCGTCGATACAATGCCAACGCCATGTCCAACTCCTTCATCAGCAGCAATCGTGCCTTACCAGCATACGTGGCACGCGCTACCGGTCTTCCAACCGGTCGCCCCGGTTTTCAATAAGGCGAACGCGCCACACCGGTCACCGGCATACGACGGGGCCGGCGCGTGACGTTTTGCTGATTGTCATGTCCAGTTGCCCGCCGATCCGGCGGATGGCGGTCACGGTGACGTCTTCGCCGTCGATGACGCATGATGCCATTGTGCCGCCTTCCGCGCTGATGATGCGATTCGCGACCGGGCATGGGTCACCGGTTCCGTAGCGCAATGCGCTGGCCGCTGACACCGCCGCCGTATCCGCCATGGCGAGCGCTTGTCTGGACGCAATCCACACATGCCCGGCACCCGCCGCGATGAGCAGTGCGAGGCAGGCGATGCCCACGACGCTGAGCATGAGCACGGTTCCCGACCCGCGTTCCCCTGTACGCGTTGCGGCGTTCATGAGCCTGCTCCACTCGCCGAACCGTTGACCATGGTCGGCAGGATGTCTGTCGCTCCCGGAACAACCGGGCACTGTGTGCGTACAGTGACCAGTCCCCCATCCTCCGAGACGGCGGCAGTGGTGCCTTTCCCCGCGACCGCGATGGCGGCCGTTGACGCGATACGTTGCGCTTCGGCACTGCCGGCTGGCGTGCGGGTGATGACCAGTTCCCGCACTGCGGCGGAAGCGGCGTCCTGACAGGCCATGGATGTGGTCACCACGCGGGTCAGTGATAGGAGCAGGATCATGAGCACCATGGCGACGGGGAGCACCATCGCGAATTCCGCGGTGATGGCCCCCCGCTCGCCACGCTGCGGGCAAGGATATGAACGGTGCCGTACAACACCGGTGTTCCCCAACCGTTGTCCCCTTGACAATCGTGTGAGTTCCGGTACCGATGCATCAATCCCCCCGCTGATGGCACGGCAATCCCCCGATACGCCAGACTCCCCCTGTCCGGCGTGATGGTCACCGGTTGACGGTACGAACACCCGTTCATATACGTTGCGCATGTCAGCCCTTCTTCAACTCCATGGCGCCTTTGATCAGGTTGATCACCAGGGTGCGCACGAGATCCGATTTGATGACGGCGAACAAGACTGCGGCGAACCCGCAGGCAGCCACGAGTACCATCGCGTACTCCGCGGTGGCGGCCCCCTTCTCCGGTTCCATCGCCATCAGGCGTATTCTCGCGTCGATCATGCAGGCCCGTTCGCGCGCTTTGCGCGCAGCCGTCATGGGCGCCCGGCGCATCGCTCCGATGAACGAGCCGCCGCGTCTTGTGGCCGATTGAATGTGTGTCATGGCTGTTCCTTTCATACCAACCCGGTATCCGGGTATCGCCCGCTGTGGCGATACATCCCAGTGTGCCGGAGCCTGATTGTGACCGGAACGCAGGCAGGTGATTGTGGTCAGAAGTCGTCAGTTATCCACATATGCGGGAACGAGGTGGCATGCGGCAGGCGTATCAGCCAGCCATCAGCGACATGGCGGTCGGTACGACACCTGTGGCGACGAATGCCGGCAAAAAACACAAGCCCATCGGCAGCAGGATTTTCACCGACAAGGCGGCCGTCCCCTCACGCATCGCATGATCAGCGTCACGGTCGGCACGTTCAACTGCCAATTGCAAGCCCTGCACGGGCGACGAGCCATGCTCCCAAGCGTCACGCAGCCCTTCAGCGATCAACACGCATACCGGCGGGCAATCATCCCCGTCAACCAGCCATGCGTCACGCCATGCAACGCCACGGCATAACGCCGACGACACTGCGCACACGACTCGCCCTTGAGGCCCGCCAACCGCCGTCCCTACGGCTTCGAGAGCGTAAGGAATCGACGCGCCGCCGCGCAACGCCACGGCAAGCATCTGCAACATCAACGCGTCACTGGGGCGCAACCCGCCGTCCGCCGGACGCATCGCGGCCCGTACACGGTCAATCCGGTACGTTCCCACCCATCGCAGCAAGTGGCACAACGCCACGCACCAAGCCGCGACCGCCGCATACACGGGCACCACTTCCACACCCATATCCGTTCCCCTTCCGTATTCACTCGTGCTCCAACATCGCGTGCAGCATTGCACGCACCCAGCACGCGCCGGCCGCATACCCGCCCACGCCCAGTACCAGACACGCCCACCCGACAGGCGAAGCGCATAACACCGTCAGCGGGTTCGCGCCGAGCAGCATACCGAACGCCCACGTGCCAGCAGGCAAAGCCAGCAACAGTTTCACCGTCGCCTTCGGCATCGCCGTCGTCTGCGCGACCAACTGGTCACGGCCGACCTTGCGACGGAACGAAACACCGACAGCGTCGAGGCAAGGCCCCAGTTCGCATCCCAGCCGTCTGCTCAACCGTGCGGCAGCACACACTTCCACCGCAATCTGCCCAAGATACGCCGATTCCCCATCACGGGCATGACCAGCGAGCGCCCGGACCACCGTAACCCGGTCCACCACCATGCCCGCCGCCGACGGCTCGCCCGACAGTCTGGACAGCGCGTCCTCCAAGGTGCCACCCGCACGCACGCCGGCGGCAAGCATCGCCAGCGCGGCATCCAATCCTGCGGCGGCACGGGCTGCTGCACGTCGAGGTCGGGCTGCACCACGCAATCGTCGCCGGCGGACAGCACAATCCCATGACGGCAGCAACGACAACACCGCACAACATATTGCAGCAAGCATCGGCCACGACACCATCACGCTGTCACCTCCTTCGGCGGACAGTCACGCCACGACGTTGTCGCCGACGCCAACCAACGCGCAGCAAAATCCTGCCATCCGTCAATGGCCAGCGGCTTGCCGACACCATCCCATGCAAGCAACGGCATTCCGACCAGAGCGCCCCGAACCAGCGCGAGCGTACCCACTTGCGCGATATGCCGTCCCGCCGGCGAGCGTTCCACATGCATCACCACGTCGAACGCGCCCTGCGCCAGCATACACAAGGCACGCGCGTCAAGCCCCGCCAGCAGTCCCAGCGAAGTCAGCCGTGCCGGCACACGCTCCAAACGATCGGCATGCAAAGTGGTCGCACCCCCACGATGCCCGGAATTGAACGCGCGAAGCAGGTCGGCGATCTCCTCGCCACGACATTCGCCAAGCACCACACGGTCAGGACGCATCCGCAACGTCGCCTTCACCAGTTCAGGTAAACCGACTGCACCGACTCCCTCGATATTCGCCTCGCGCACCACCAGCGACACATGATTGCCGCCGGACACCGCAGCCAGCTCGCCAAGCTCGCGCACCTCCTCGACGCTGACAATGCGCTCGCCGATCGGGCAACGTCCGAGCAGCGCTTTGAGCAGGGTGGTTTTGCCGGCTCCCGTGCTGCCGGTGATGAGCATGGAGGCGCGGCCGTGCACCAGACCGTCCAACAGTGCCAGCCATGCCGGCGGGAACATGCCGTGTGCGCATAATGATTCCAAAGTCGGCGGCAGACTGCCTGGCAAGCGGATTGAAATCGAGGCGCCTTGCGGCACAATCGGCGCGACGACCGCATGAACGCGAATGCCGTCCGCTGTGGACGCGTCGGCGATCGGGCAAGCGTCATCGAGCCGGCGGCCCATCTGTGCGCATAATTGCACGGCATAATCACGTACGACTTGCGGCGAACGGAACGGCACGGCGATACGGCACGGCAGCATGCCGGCACCGCGGTCAGCCCAGACACCGCCGTCACAGGTGACGGCGATATCAGTGATTTGCGTGTCCTGAGCCAGCCATTGCAGCGGGCCGAACGTGATGGACAGCATTCTGCGGGATTCGGTCTGCGGGCAACCGGCTTGGCTGGCGCTTGCGTCGTTGCCGTCTTCACCGCTGATCATTGCGCCATCCCCCGTGCCCGTGTATCAAGCCATGACACCATGGCGCGCAACGCTTTCGCGTTCGCCCGGTTCGGTTTGAGCGCACCTGCCCCTTCAAGCGCCGCCGCGCATAATCGTGTATCAGGACGGATACTGCACACCATATCGATGCCGAGGTATTCCGCGGCTTCTTGTGCGCCGACCACACCGCGGTCGGTTGCACGGACGGCCGGCGGCAGTACTCCGACCAGTGCGATATCGTCCTCGCAAACGGTTCCCTCAGCGCTCCGGCTGACACGCGTGACCTGGCCATCCGGGCTCCGGCGGCTGCCGCGGCCGGTCAGCGCTTCGATGCACGCGTGGGCGCGGGCGGTGCCGAGTACGGACAGTTCGACCAGCAAGATGATCGCGGCGCCTTTGATCGGCAACGGGAGCGCTTGGCCGGGCGTATATCCGGCACGTCCAGCATCGACGACCACGGTGTCGTACATGTCAGCGAGCGCACACACCGTCACGGCGATTTCCCAATCCTGCGGCATCGGGGCGATCCAGGGGCGGCTGGACAGGATGCCGACCCCATCCCACGTGGCCAGTCGGCGGCGCAACGCCACGCCATCGACCTCGCCCAAGGGGGCGGTGACCGCGTTGAGCAGCACCCCGAGATCGCTTTCCATGCCGAGGAGGATGTCCAGGCAGCCGCCGGATATGTCGGCGTCCACCAAGGCGCAATCCCTGCTGTCATGCAGTGTCCGTGCCAGAAGCGCCGCGAAGGTGCTGGCGCCGAGCCCGCCGGACGCTGACAGTACCATCACCGCGTTGGGTGCGCGATACACCGGCAGCGGGCATGATGCCGCGAACGGTTCGGCCCCGGTTTGGTATGCCCCGGGGTTGTTGGTTCCCGCACGGTGGCGGATGGCTTGTTGTGATTGATGGATATTGATATCTGTGGTCATACCGTTCAATCGAACACGGTGCAATCAGCAGGGCGCCACCTGGAACCGGCAATGTGGTCGAAAGATGATGCCGGCGCGTGGATTGATGGTCTGGCCTGTCGTCACGCGGATGTCAGCAGGTCAGGAATGACACGATCTCCTGTGCGTAGTCGTGGACGAGACTGTCCCAGACCAGTGTGACCGCGATATCTGTCCTGTCGGGATATGGTGTGCCGTCAACGCCGCGATATTGCAGGTATGCTTCCGGATCATCCTCGATACGGAATACGAACCCGTCGCACCGCGCCGTCAGGCCGAGCCAAGAGTAGGGGAACATACGCGGCGTAAGGAATGGCCCCATCTCGCGGTCATGCTGCTGTTTGCGGCGAGACCACAACATTTCGAGGTTCTCGGTGTCATCGCATCCGATACCGAGCGCGTATGCCGGCAGTTGTGCCACGGCGTTGACGGTGTTCTCGTCGCCGCCGTCCAGTATCAGCGTGGAAACCGACGGGAAGCATGCGACCACCGTGTCCCCCGGCCGCATGCCCAGCGTGCTGACGCGAGCCACGTAGCAGCCGTCCGGATGCAGGGGCGTGCCGTCCCGGTAGTACGTGTCGGCTGTGCCGCATGCGATGGCGTATTCGACGTTCCTCCCGTTGCGCAACATTTCGAAATCGCCGAGCGGGGTGGCAAATCGTGCAGTCATCATCGGCATCTCTGCTTTCATGTCGTTACCGTCTCCTGCTTCTACCGACGCTTACGGGTATCCCAGCGCCGGCAGAAGCAGGAGGATTGTCGGCCGAATTCCCGCAATGAGCCGGAAGCCGCCGATCAGACCGAGTGGGGGTTCGCCCCGCACAAACGAAGAGGCCCGCCGAAGCGGGCCTCCCGTACAAGGATGAACGCACAAGCAGAATCTCTTCACAACACCATCGTCGTAACGGTAAGTCTATCCAATGCCCGTCCAACGAAACAACCTTTCGTGGCTATACACTACTGTGGGCTTCTGCTCTGTTAAGTTTTCCTTGTAGTTGCTATTATGCTCCGATTCGCACGCACCGCAACCCGCATCCGCCCCATGCAGGCGGATTGTTCGCTTCTTTGCGCAAGTGTTCAACAACACATCACGAAGCCGCCAACCTGCTGATTATTGTGCACATCGAACCGGTTCATATGTGCGGTTGTGTGCACACCTCAAGACACGCCGGTCGCGGCGGTGCGCCCCCCTCGCCCCAAACGAACCACACCCGCACAAACCCGCACCAGAACGCACAGCCAGATCACTGCACGCCACGCCCGCTGCACGCAACACGCCCGACGACACGCGCAGAATGTAAACAGCGGCTAAATTTTCCACGTTTCCCCAAGACAACACGAAGACAAGTGCCTAGAGTAGGAGTATGGCACAGATTTTTGACGCACCCTCAAAGGCGATCCTGCGCAGCCAAATAGCTGAGCACATCGCCGAAACAGACAAAAACGACAAGCGAGAGACGCAGGAAGGCGAACAGCCGCTACCGCCCGACCGGTTCTTCGACCGCGAACTCAGCTGGCTGAAATTCAACAAGCGTGTCCTCGAGCTCGCGGAGAACGAAGACGTTCCCCTGCTCGAACGCGCCAATTTCGGCGCAATCTTCGCCTCCAACCTCGACGAATTCTTCATGGTCCGCGTGGCCGGCCTCAAGCGCCGCATCGACACCGGCATCGCCGTCACCTCGCCAAGCGGTCTGAGCCCACGCCAGCAGTTCCGCGCCATCAGCGAACAAGCGCATCGCCTGCAGGACGAGCACGCGCACTACATCATCGACCATATCCTGCCCGCACTCGCCGAGCAGCATATCGTCCTGCTGAGCTGGGACAAACTCACCACCGCCGAGCAGGAACGCCTGTCACGCTACTACCGCCAGCAGGTGTTCCCCGTACTCACCCCACTCGCCGTGGACCCCGCGCACCCGTTCCCCTACATCTCCGGCAATTCGCTGAATCTCGCGGTGCTCGTCGAGAACCCGACAAGCGGTAAAACGCATTTCGCCCGCGTCAAGATCCCAGGCAACCTCAACCGTCTGGTCCCCGTCGACGATCTGACCGACGAGGAGAGCCGCGAAGAACGCTACGGATTCATCACGATGGAGAACCTGATCATCGCCCACCTGGAGTCCCTGTTCCCGGGCATGATCATCAAAGAGGCGCGATCCTTCCGCGTCACCCGAAACGAAGATATCGACGTCGAGGAAGATGACGCCGAGAACCTGCTGAACGCGATGGAGAAAGAACTGCTCCGCCGTCGCTTCGGACCGCCGATCCGTCTTGAGATCTCCGACGCGACCAGCCCGTTCCTCTCCCAGCTGCTCGCCGACCAGTTGCGCGTCAGCGCCGACGAGGTCTATCGTCTGCCCACGCCGCTGGACATGACGGTCCTGTTCGAACTGCAGGCCATCGACCGCCCGGACCTCAAATACCGTCCGTTCATCCCGATCACCAACCGGCAGATCGCGGAAGTCGAATCAAGTCACGCACAGGACATCTTCGCCGCCATCCGCGAGCGCGATATCCTGCTGCACCACCCATATGACTCCTTCTCGACCTCCGTGCAGGCGTTCCTCGCACAGGCGGCCGCCGATCCGAAGGTGCTCGCCATCAAGCAGACGCTGTACCGCACGTCCAGCAATTCGCCGATTATCGACGCGCTGATTGACGCCGCCCATGCCGGCAAGCAGGTGCTTGCGCTCGTCGAAATCAAAGCGCGCTTCGATGAGGATGCGAACATCATGTGGGCGCGCAAGCTGGAACGCGCCGGCGTGCACGTGGTCTACGGCATCGTCGGACTCAAAACGCACTGCAAGCTCTCGCTCGTGGTCCGCCAGGAGGCCGACGGTCTGCGCCGCTACTGCCACGTGGGCACCGGCAACTACAATCCGAAGACCGCCCGCATGTACACCGATCTTGGCCTGCTGACCTGCGACCCGGTGGTCGGCCAGGATCTGACCCGCCTGTTCAACCAGCTCTCCGGTTATGCGCCGAAGTCCAGCTTCCACCGCCTGCTGGTCGCCCCGCGTACCGTGCGCACCGGTCTGATTCAGCGCATCCGCCGCGAAGAGGACGCCGCCCGCGCCGGCAAGGAAGCGTGGATCAAGATCAAAGTCAACTCGATCGTCGATGAGAAAACCATTGACGCGCTGTATCGCGCGAGCCAGGCGGGCGTGAAGATCGACATCGTTGAGCGTGGCATCTGCGCGCTCAAGCCCGGTGTTCCCGGTCTGAGCGAGAACATTCGCGTACGTTCGATTCTCGGCCGGTTCCTGGAACACAGCCGTATCTACGCTTTCGCGAACTCCGACGGTCCGCAGATCGGCGAAGGCCCGATTTCCGGACCGGAAGTGTGGATCGGCTCCGCAGACCTCATGCACCGCAACCTCGACCGTCGTGTCGAGGCGCTGGTGCGCATCACCGCACCCGAGCAGGTGGAGGAGCTCATCCGGTACGTTGATCTGCAAATGGCCGACTCCACCATCTCGTGGCATATGCAGGCCGACGGCACGTACGTGCTGCATTCGCGTGATGAGGAAGGACGCCCGCTGGTCGACAGCCAGGAGTACCTGATCCGCAAGCATCAACGCAAGCCGGGGACCAATACTCTGGCTCACTAACCACCTTTGGGGCTGCACGCGTGCCATCGCGCAGCCCCGGACATGGATGATGGCGGCAGGCCCAACCGGCAGGCCGCCATCATCCATGTCCGGCGGTCGGAACAACCGTGAGGTGTTCCGCAGTATCCGTGCAAACGACGGGACGCCACGACATGACGGAAAGGAACAAGCATGCCAAGAATCGTGGAAGCAGCAGGCGGCATCATCTATCGCGCACGTCAAGATCAATCCGGCGTGATGAAGTTTTCCGACAACGGGAGCCTGCCTCAAGGCGCTGACCCGTCGGCGGCCCTGGACGCGATCGAGGTGTGCATCGTCCACCGCCCCAAATATGACGATTGGAGCTGGCCGAAAGGCAAGCTGGAAAACAATGAGACCCATCGCCATGCCGCGGTGCGTGAAATGGGTGAGGAATCCGGCGTCCAAGTGCAGCTCGGCCCGATCATCGGGGATATCGAATACCCGATCGCAGACGAGGGACGACGCAAGCGCCGCACGAAAGAGAAAACACTGGATCAGAAGCATGTGGTGTTCTGGATGGCGACGCCGCTTGACGATCAGGAAGCACAACGACGCCATTCAGCGTTCGGACCAGTGCTGCCCGCAGACAAAGACGAAATCGATACGGTAGTGTGGGTGCCGGTCCAGCGAGCACGCAAACTGCTGACCCACATTCTCGACCGCAATATCCTGGACCGCTTCGTGGCACTGGTGAAAGCGGGAGCGGCTCAGGCTCGCACCCTGCTCATTGTCAGGCATGGCAAAGCCGAGGCTCGCAAACAGTGGAAAGGCGAGGACGGCAACCGGCCGATCACGCCGCGGGGCGCTGCGGCAGCGTTCGCACTGGGCCGGGAACTCGCCTGCTATAGCCCGGACCGGCTGGTCAGCTCGCCATGGTTGCGTTGTATGCAAACCATCGAGATTTTCTCATGGCAGACCGGCCTGCCGATTATCACTGCTGGCGAGTTGACGGAGGATGCGTTCGCCGCTGACCCGGATGCGGCTTGGCGGCGGTTCAGCCAGGAAATCGATCACATGTTGGATACGGGCATGGACACTGCGGTGTGCATGCACCGTCCGGTCATCGGCGGCATCTTCACCCACTTGCGGGATATCTGCGCATCAGAGACACTGGCGAAACGGCTTATCGCGAAATCACCGTATATGCCGACCGGATGCGCGATCGTACTGGCTATCATCAGAACGGGCGACGGCCCACGCATCATCGACATACAGAAAGTGGCTCCACTTGTCTACTGACTCTTATCGTTCAGGCTCAATCCAATCCAGCCGGACCGGCTTCCTCGTTTCCCCATCGGGTGCGTCACGTCCGGCACGACCGGCGCAACTCGACCCGGCGATTCTGGATCATCTCAGCGGCGGCCTCGACCCGGAGAAAGTCAGCGAAATGAGCCATGCCTCCGCCGCGGCGCTGCTCGACCGCGTGCACCACACCGAAGACCCGCAAGTGGTGCGCCGCGTCATCACACTCGTGGACACGGAAGGCGTGGACGTGATCGCACAACTGTGGAGCGATGCGGAACCCGATTCCCTGCCCGGCATCATGTGGCGTCTGTACATGCTGCGCACGTGGATGCAACGCAATCGCGAGCACATCGCACGCCTATGGCGGCTCGGAGAGCCGGTGGCGACCACAGCGTCAGCTATCGCCGGCGTTGATGAAACCCCGGACGCCTCGGATATCGCACGCACTGCGGATTCGATTCTCTCCGGTGCGTTCACCGGGGATTTCGCCGTGGCTTTGGACCGGGCGAGCGCGTTCACTGATGTCATCGCCACCGGATTGCGTCTTCAAGCGCGGCGTATCACCGTAAAGGAGAGGGAGATGACGGCACGAGACGGTGAATGGGGAACCCTGCACGAAGCCCAGACTCGTGCCGCACGGCTGATGCACACCGCCGCGAACCTGCTGACCACGTCACGGGACTTCCGCGAAGGTGCCCATTTGTGGCGCCGGGGGCGATTGGAATAACCGGCGTGACCGCTGTCTCTGCCCGCGCGACCGGTCGCAGACGGTTGCGCCACGCCGTGGCGGAAGCCCGCAGAATGCCGCTATACTGGACTGTTGCGTCGGGCCGTGCTTAAGCCCCGGGCTCCATTTGTTGCCGCTGCGAGCGGCGTTTGCGCCGACAGGCGCTTTCGCGGTCCGGCGCATTGCTTTTCCAAGGTGTCGTCCCATATCTTCAAAGTCGAGACCCCGCCACGCCGTAATGCCGGTTCGCCCAAAGGACGCAATGGGGCTAATCTGGGAAGCATGGAATTGCATGTACTCAACCACCCGCTGGTGGAACACAAGCTCACCGTGCTGCGCGACAAGAACACCCCGTCCAGCACCTTCCGCGAGCTCATCTCCGAACTCGTCATGCTCGAAGCCTACGAAGCGACGCGCAATCTTGACGTGGTCGACAAGCCCATCGAAACCCCGGTCGCCCCGATGATCGGCAAGCATATCGCTGAGCCTCGCCCGATCATCGTGCCCGTGCTGCGTGCCGGCCTCGGCATGCTTGACGGCATGACCAGGATGATCCCGTCCGCCGAAGTCGGTTTCCTCGGCATGAAGCGTGACGAAGACAATCCGACCAAGCAGATCACTTACGCGAACCGTCTGCCGGATGATCTCACCGGACGCCAGTGCTTCCTGATCGACCCGATGCTCGCCACCGGCGGCACGCTGGTCGCTGCGACCCACTATCTGGCTGAACGCGGCGCGAAGGATGTCACCGCAATCAACATCATCGCGGCACCGGAAGGCCTGAAATTCGTGCAGGAGCAGATCGATCCGAGCATCGATTTCAAGGTCGTCGTCTGCGCTGTCGATGAGAAGCTCAACGACAAGGCGTATATCGTGCCGGGTCTCGGTGACGCCGGTGACCGTCTGTACGGCGTGGTCGACTGAGCGGCGGACTCTCTGTCGCCCACAACACGACGAGCCGGGGACTGGCATGGGTTGTACCGTGCCCGTTCCCGGCTCGTTGCGCTATCGGAAGATCTTCCATCGAAGACGCCCGGCGATGACGCTCAATGGCGCCTGTTCAGGATGAATGGTTCTTGAAATCGGGGATGAACGCCTCGAAGATGTGGCGGTCGAACCACCGGTCGCTGACCTCCAATTCGGCACGACTGCGGATGGTCCATGATACGGCGGTCGCACCCATCGCGCGGGCTGCGCGCATTTGCGGCAAATCACCGCCCTGCCAATCATATGCGACGAAATCCGGACGGCTCAGCCAATCGAAGCCGAGCAAACCCGCGATCCAGCCTTTCCAGTCGGATCGCCCGGGCTGCGGCGGCTCGGCAAGTTGTCCGCGGCACACTTCCGGACGATGCTGCCGGTACCATTGCACCGCCGCCGGGTGGAACGACTCGATCACATACTGGCCGTCATAGCGGCGCAGCAGCTCGTCTCCACGCTGCATCAGTGCTTCATCACGTTCGCTCCACGCGGCGTTGTCAGTGAACTTGTATTCCACAATCAGCGGTACACGGCCGTTGACCACGCGCAGCACGTCGGCGAACAGCGGGACATGCTGATAATACCCTTCCGGCGCTTCACTCGGCGTGACCGGCGCCGCGCCGGCGAAATCAACCCGTGCGGCGGCCGCGTCTCCCGGAGCCGCCGGAGCGGGGAACAGCGGGATACGGGTCAACTCGTCATAAGTGAGATCCTCGATGCGACGTGGATCGCCTGCAACACGCAGCAGATCGCCGTCATGCACGACTACGACCTTACCGTCCCGGGTCAGCTGCACATCCAGTTCAATCCCGTATCCGGCCTCGCAGGCGGCGGCGAAAGCTGCCAGTGAATTCTCCGGGGCTATCGGACCGGCCACGAGCGGCGAGCCATACCCCGCTTGCATGGCCATCCTGCGGGCAAGCGCCACATACTCGCCGCTTTCGGCCGCATACCGTGCCGTCAAACCGGAACCGGCATCGTGCAAACCGCGGTGTGCGTACCACACGTGTGGTACGACAGGGACGAAATTATTCCGTTTATCGTTGAACGACCGTGGGGCGAGCGCCCACGCCGCGGCTCCCGTCACGGCGGCGGCGCCGAACAGCAGACGCGTCAGATGCGTGTTACCAGCCATGTTTCCTCCTCATGGACATGCTTATTCGAGCGTACCGCATGTTGCGAACCGAGGACCCACAGCCCGGTGAACGAGACGTAACCATCCGGCGAACCGCAGGCAATCCGTGGAACGCCTGCACCATCAGCGCTTCTTTTTGCGGCCTTTGAAATAGATATCGAAGACGATCCATACGGATAGGATGAACGCGACAACGTATCCCATGAATCCGACGACCGGAATGCCGAAAATAATCGGTTTCATGCCCGCGTAGTACACGATGGACGAGCCGATGAACAGCCCGACCACAATCAACGCCATCGTCAGACGATTCACCATGTCGCTGAGCAATTTGAACGGCTCGTCAAACCCGACAAGCTGCATGTTGGCACGCAATTGTCCGCGAGTGAGCATACGCGACGCGGTTTTCATCTCGGCGAGCGCCTGCAACGCGCCATGCAACGCCTTATGCCCCTCGATGCCGAGCGTCTGGACCTCGTTCTCGATTGTGGCGACATTCGTCTTGC
>Ga0256406_1002770_pt1 | contig 23663 bp, 25 predicted proteins | sample RumenRJG_03DNA_FD_185986 | JGI IMG/M metagenome (GOLD analysis project Ga0256406, IMG submission 185986) | Bovine rumen microbial communities from Lethbridge, Alberta, Canada - RJG_03 | ecosystem: Host-associated > Mammals > Digestive system > Stomach > Rumen | place: Canada: Alberta | collected... | reverse complement strand
CTTCGAGGTGCTTACGCACCCTTGACAGTCCCTTCAAGAGAGCTGGTGGTTAGCTAAGGGATGCAAGGCATCCCCTGGCACCGCAGGTACCTAAGAGCAATTTACACACAAATTTGGACTTGACTAAATGCAACCCACATTGCAAGTAACACAATTATCACAATTATTATGCGTCTCTTTTTACCAGCCTTTTTCATAATTCAACACCTCCGCATTAAATTAGCATCAATCCTCAATCTTTGCTACAGGCCAGTAAGCATCACCATCACGTAAAATATATACTTCCTTGGTCGTTTCTACAGTGCAAGTATATAATTCAATATCGGTTTCTTTTTCCGTTTCTACATAATCTGTAATCTCTCCTGAAAGTTCAAGATAAGCTACGTGAACACCAATAACGTCTTCAGAAATCGTATCCGGCAAACCTACTTCTTTTAACGCCTCAGGTGTTAACAATGCAATATATTTTGAATCATTGTATAAAGTAGTTGTCGCACTTACTACTCCATCCGGTGTCTGAACTGGAGCGTTCGTCTTAGGAATTGCAATAGCTCCAACTATAACAACGCATAAGCATGCTGCTACAGCCACCCATCTCATCCAGGAAATCGCTCTTTTTTTATTTGGCTTCTTATGAGCATCAGCTACATAAATTTCGTTGATATCAGCCATTGTCTCAAAAAGTTTTTCTTCTTTCATAATTCAAACCCTCTTTCAATTAGATAGTCATGTAATTTTGCTCTAAGGCGACTAAGTGTAACGGAAACATTGTTTTCTGTCATTGCAAATCTTTCAGCAATATCCTTTACACTATCCGCATACCAATACCTACACACGAAGATATTTCTCTTTTCAACAGGAAGTTCAGATAGGAACGAATCAATGGTTTCAGAAAGCAATTTGTAATCCCATGCATCTTCTGGGCTGTTTGGATCCGCTATCAGTTCTGACAGTTCATCAAGAACTATTCCTATCTGTCCTGCTCCTCGTTTCTCCGCCTTGTTTTTCTTGTAAAGGTTAAAGGAAAGATTTCTAACAATCTTGCCAAGATAAGTAGACAACATCTTAGGTCTATTTGATGGAATGGAATTCCACGTATTCAAATAGGTATCACTGACACATTCTTCTGCGTCTTCGTGATTTCCCAAGATATTTCTGGCAATGGATAAACAATATGAACCGTACTTTTCTGATGTTACCGAGATTGCCTTCTCATCTCTATCCCAGTACATTTGAACGATTTGATTATCATCCATGTGCGATTCCTCCTTTCACCTATATACACAACTTTTGGGTTTGAATCTTACACCTCTTTTCAACTTTTTTTGTATTAAAATTAATGATAAATTAAAATTTTTTTCTCTATTCAAGTGTTCTTTCGTATATGCTACCTTCCCAATCCCAAAGGCAATAGATGTATCTAGCATCATCGTCATCCTTTACCGAATAACACTTAAATGTTATCTTTCCGCCATCAGACACTTTTCCAAGATACTTGTCTTTATCGGATTGATGAATATCAGAGTCTGTGACTTTGGCATATTCAACGCCATCTATCTCGATGAAGTCCCATTCTGCTCCTTTTATTGTTCCTATTGTCTTGCTACCACAAGCAGTCAATGACAGAACAATTGAAATGCATATGACTACAGATATTAGTTTTTTCATCGCCTGCTCCTTTCGACATTGAATCACACAGAACGCCCTCTTTTCGAATCACGCTTGCAGCATAAAATTAGCAAGATTTATCTCCGAACTGATAAGCAGTAATAGGTCGGTCTAACCTTATCATCACTCCAAACATCGGCTTCAGAGATTTCCTGTATATCTTCTGCACTTAGCTCTGCGAGCGTAATCTCTCTTGTCTTGTAACGAGGTCTCTCATCATATTCGTAATAATCCATCAGCCATACTGTCCATAATTGCACTACTTCGCAATCACCAAGAGCAGCCTTAATGTATTCAATAATTTGCTGGGCACGACCTATAGTACAATAATTCCATTCAAGTACCACACCAAACTGTAAGTCGGTGTAATCATTAACCTCCTCGAAATTCAAAAGGGCAAAATCATCGTCTCTGTCTCCGTCATAAATGGTACCCTTTTTAGTATCAATCTCAAAAAACGTTTCATATTCGGGATGTTCTTTTTCAGGCAACTCACATCCAGCCGCAATAAAAGTACAAAAACTCATACAGAATGCCCTCCCTTCGAGTCATGCCTTGCCGCATAAAATTAAAATTTTATGCCGTAAGCATTATTTTAGTCTCTGTACGAGATAAGTATTGGTGAACAAAAAATATACACATGTTTCTTGTTGCAACTGAAAGAGTTGTGATATAATACGCACTATGATTTACTAAGTAGAAAATGAGTGTGCATTAGCAAGAGAGAAGGTGAATCCGTGAGCGTTACCGTATCAGATCTCCTCAAATTGCCATCTCTGCGTCAGGCAAAGGTCCTCGGCGGAGCAGGTGGGCTTCAAAAAGTCGTGTCGTCGATATCTGTGCTGGAATCGACAGATCCAGGCGTCCTAGTGAACGAGGTCTTTCCTCATGACAAATACTCTGGCAGCGAAATCGTCATTACTGGCTTTCTCAACTGCATTGACGATGTGGACCTCCAGTGCTCCAATCTGATGCGCCTGATTGACGGCGGCGAGGTCGGTTTGGTCCTCTACTATGTTGGCGTCTACCTTCCGCGCGTGGATCAGCGGCTGATCGATATCGCAAACGAAAGGGATTTTGTCTTGATCTGTATGCCGGAAGGGCAGCGGCATCTTCGTTACGGCGATCTCATCACCGATGTGACCGAGTGTATCTACCGGGACCGCTCCACGAGTATTTCGCTTGTATCGGACATCCTCGCACGAATATCCTCTGCGCCGCATCACCAGCAAACCGTTGGCACAGCCTTGCAAATGCTCTGCGCGGAGCTAAGTTGTTCCGCCGTGCTATGCACGCATGAAGGCAAGATACTGAACCTGGCTACTTGGCCCAGCGGCATGGAGGATACCGTCCGTGAGGGGGTTGAGAATAGCCCGCAGATGCCGTCAGAACAGGTGTGCATTCCATGTCCCTTTCTTCCGGATGCCGAGCTGTCCTGCATTCCGATCCGCACAGACCTGGCCCAGCCGCTTCAACTGATGTTGATTAAGGAGGGAACTCCGCTGAGCCCCCAGCTCACCGAACAGGCCGCAGATACGGTGCGTATCTGTATCAACATTTGGGGGCGGCAGCATGGCGCGGTGGCGATCCACGAACTTCTGCGCGCTATTTTACAGGATGAGCCGTTGAAGATGCGGCGGCTAGCCGAGATCTTCCATATTGATGTTGCGGCCATTCATGAGCTTTGGATGCTCTGCGGCGCAAATACCAATGAAGTTGAGGCACGGATGGAACAGGACCTTGCTCTGGTACGCCAATGCGCTGACATTGCCATCGGTGCAATTTTTGAAGGGCAGCCCGTCATGTGCCTGAGTACGCCGCATTCACTTCGGGAAACGGAGCATGTGATGCAGGAACTGCTTTCCCGCGCCTTGGAGACCAGGCCGGATGCTGTGGTTGTACGATGCAGCGGATTGTCCAATACGACAAGCTGCCGCAGAGCATATTTATTGACTCTTGACAATTTGGATGACGCAAAACGCATTTACCCACACAAAAAGATGTTCTTGCAAGGGGAACTGGAGTTTGCTGCCTTATGCCGGAAACGGATCAATGAAGGCGAGTCCGCTGCCGTACAGCGCACCCTTCCCCTGTCTGCGCTGCAGTCTGACCGGGAGTATCAGGACCTGCTCCATACAGTCTGTGTCTACCTTTTGGACTGCGACAGCAGCGTGACCCGCACGGCGGAGGCGCTCTACCTGCACAAGAACACAATCAAGTATCGCTTGCAGAGAATCTCCGATCTGCTGGGCTTCCGCCTGGGGAAAATGCCCGAGACCATTGACCTTTACCGCAGCGCAGCCATCTATCGACTGCTTCATGAGCCACATTGATATTTATCATAAGCGACGCTTTGCTCATTGTCCCAAAGGACAATGAGCAAAGCTTTTTTTCTGCCTTTTCGACAGTATTCTTTTACGCTTTGAAGTGCTATACTTTCCCCATTCTTTGGTTCACCACAGAATATACCCTATTGAAAGAGGTGCTTCCCCTATGAGTGAAAACAACAGCGGATTCAAAATCGACGAATCTCAGCGGCAAAGCTGGCTGTCCATTGCGGCGGTTTGGGCCGGCGGTATGATTTGCGTACCTTGCCTAATGATCGGCGGCGTGCTGGCCGGCGGCGGGCTGAGCCTGGGTCAGATTGTTCTGTCCATCCTGATCGGCTACGGCTTGATTTGTGCGTACATGATCTGCATCGGTATGCAGGCCTGCGACACAGGACTTCCTGTCTCTGTCATGGCTTCCGGTGCGCTGGGTGAAAAGGGCGCACGGTTCATTATCAGCACACTGCTCGCGATCGCCTGCGTGGGCTGGTTTGGTATCCAGTCGGCTACCTGCGGTGGTGCCTTTGCCAGCATGGTTGCAAGTATGATTGGAACAGAAGCATCTCCGATGTTCGTTACCATCAGTTCCATCATCTGGGGCGTCATCATGCTGGTGACGGCCTGTGTGGGCTTCAAAGGCCTTAAGTGGCTCAACTATATTGCTGTTCCTCTTCTGGTCATTGTCTGCCTGTACGGCCTGATCGCAGGCATTACCACGAATGACGGCGGAAACGCCATTGCCAACTACGCGCCCGAGGCTTCCGCCGGTATGGTGTTCGGCATTTCCATGGTCGTCGCCTCCTTCGCCCTGGGCGGCGTCATCTCTGCTGACTACTGCCGCTTTGCCAAGAACCGCGGCGACGTGGTAAAGTCCTCTATCGTCGGCGTGATTCCTGCGGGACTGTTCATGCTGCTCACCGGCGCACTCATGAGCATTGTTACCGGTCAGTATGACATCTCCGCCATCCTCGCTTCCCTCGGCGTACCGTTCATCGGACTGATCGCACTGGTGCTGGCCACCTGGACCACCAACGTCACCAACGCTTATTCCGGCGGCCTTGCCCTGAGCAACCTGCTGGGCTTTGACGAGACCAAGTTCAAGATCACCACAGGCGTTGCGGGCGGCATCGGAACACTGCTGGCGGCCTTCGGCCTGCTGAATGCGTTCCAGGGCTTCCTGTCTCTGATGTCCGGCCTGATCCCGCCATTGGCCGGTGTGCTGATCGCCTCCTACTGGATCGTGGGCGGCGGAAAGAAAGAGAACTTTGCTGTTCGTCCTGGTTTTTCCGCCGTCGGCGTGATTTCTTTCCTGGTCGGTGCGATCTTTGCCTGCATTACAGGCGGTACATTTGCTAATTTCCCCGGACTTGTGGAAGCCATGCCTTTCCTGAATTGGCCGTTCTTTGTCGGCCCGGTCAACGGCATCATCGTTTCTCTCGTCCTTTACGTCATCCTCGCAAAAGTGTTCCCCGAAAAGAAAACTGCGTAATACCTGACGCAGGAGAAGCGGGCGCCTGCCCGCTTCTCCTGTGCGCTGTAATTTTTTATGAAAGAAGGAATCGGTCATGCGAAAAATCGGAATCCCTGAAATCGAAGATATCGCCACCGGTGCGGCGCTGCTGGGTGCCGGCGGCGGCGGTGATCCCTATGTAGGCAAGCTGGTCGCCATCGGCGCGGTGCAGGAATGTGGCCCCGTCACACTCCTCGACCCCGAAGAAGTGCCGGATGATGCCCTGATCGTTCCCATCGCCATGATGGGCGCCCCCACTGTGCTGGCAGAGAAAGCCATTGGCGGTACGGAGTATCAGAAGCTCTACGATATGGTGTCCCAGTTCCTCGGCAAAAAAATTTATGCGTTCATGCCCATTGAGGCAGGCGGCGTCAACTCCATGCTCCCCATTGCGGCAGCGGCGAGGCTGGGTATGCCGATGGTAGACGTGGACGGCATGGGCCGTGCGTTCCCTGAGCTGCAGATGGTCACCTTTACCATCGGCGGCATGAAGGCCACTCCCATGGCACTTACCGATGAAAAGGGCAACAGCTGCATCTTTGAAACCATTACCAACAAGTGGACGGAGGAGCTGGCCCGCGCTGTTACCATGAGCTGCGGCGCATCCGCTTCCGTATCCCTGTACGCCATGAGCGGCAAGCAGATGAAGGAATACGGCGTTCGCGGTATTGTTACTCGCAGTGAGCAGCTGGGTAAGGCCATCCGAACCATTAAGGACTGCGGTAACCGCACGCCCGAGGAGCATTTTCTTGAGATGTCCGAGGGCTTCAAGCTCTTCAAGGGCAAGATCGCGGACGTGCTGCGGGAGACTCGCGCCGGCTTCAACTTCGGCAAAGTCGTGCTGGAGGGCATCGGCGAGTACAAGGGCCGCAGCGCCTATGTGGAATTCCAGAACGAGAACCTGACTGCCACGGTGGATGGCGAGATCCTCGCTACCACACCGGACCTCATCTCTCTGGTGGATACGGAAACCTTCATTCCTGTCACCACCGACGCGCTGAAATACGGCAAGCGTGTCATGGTCGTGGGCCTCAAGTGCTTCCACCTCTGGCGGACAGAAAAGGGACTTGAACTGGTAGGCCCCCGCTACTTTGGCGTGGATACAGACTATATTCCTCTGGAAGAGCGCTGCAAGGGAGGTAACTGACGATGTATAAGCTCGGAATTGATGTAGGCGGCACCAATACGGATGCCGTTCTGGTTGATGAAAACCGCGCAGTGGTGGCGGACATCAAGTATCCCACCTCCGCAGATATTTACGACGGCATTTTAGGCGCCATGCGCACAGTGCTGGAGGTCTCCGGAGTAGATCCCACGCAGATTCATCAGGCCATGCTTGGCACCACCCAGTGCACCAACGCTATCGTGGAGAGAAAACATCTCGCGCCCATTGGTATCCTGCGCATCGGCGCACCTGCTACCACCGGCATCCGTCCTATGGTGGACTGGGCGGAGGACATCCAGAAGGTTGCTGTGGGCAGCACGATCATTGGCGGTGGCTTTGAATATGACGGCAAGGAACTGGCTCCGCTGGATACGGACGCCGCGAAAGCATTCTTCGCAGAAATGAAGGCGAAGGGTGTCAAGTCCATCGCCATCTCCTGCGTGTTTTCCACCGTCCGCAATGACCACGAAGTGGAGGCCGCCAAGCTCTGCCGGGAGGTCATGGGCGAGGACGTCCATATTTCCATCTCCAGCGAGATCGGCTCCATGGGACTCATCGAGCGGGAGAATGCTACGATCCTGAATGCTGCTCTCTGGCAGGTGGCCGAGCGGTTCACCGAGGGCTTTGCCAAGAGCCTGCGGGACGAGGGCATCACCAACGCCGACGTCTATCTCAGCCAGAACGACGGCACTCTCATGACCATGGAGCACGCCCGCCGCTATCCCATCCTCACCGTGGCCTGCGGCCCCACGAACTCGATTCGCGGTGCCAGCTATCTTTCTTCCCTCAAAGATGCCATCGTTGTGGACGTGGGCGGCACAACCACGGACCTGGGTGTGATTCAAAACGGGTTCCCCCGGGAGTCCAGCGTGGCTGTCACCATTGGCGGCGTGCGCACGAACTTCCGTATGCCCGATGTCATTTCCATCGGTCTCGGTGGCGGCTCCATCGTGCGTGTGAAGCCTGACGGCAGCGTGACGGTCGGGCCGGACAGCGTGGGTTATGAGATCACGAAGAAGTCGCTGGTGTTCGGCGGCGATGTGATGACGGCCACCGATATTGCTGTGCGCCTTGGCATGGTGGAGCTGGGTGACAAGTCCAAGGTCGAATCCATTCCGCAGGATGTGGCGGACAAGGCAATGGCCGTTATCCGGGCGCTCGTGGAGGACAGCGTAGACGCTATGAAGGTCTCCAATGCAGATGTTGACCTCATTCTGGTTGGCGGCGGTTCCATTATCCTTCCGGAGAAACTCAATGGCGCTGCGTCTGTCCTAAAGCCCGCCCACTTTGGCTGCGCCAATGCCATCGGCTCGGCCATCTCCAAGGTCAGCGGCACCTACGAAAAGCTGATGAATTACGATGAACTCCCCCGTGAGCAGTCCCTCGAAAAAGCAAAGCAGGAAGCGATTGCGCTTGCTGTGGAAGCTGGCGCGGTACGCGAGACTGTGGAGATCATTGAGATGGAGGACGTTCCTCTGGCTTACTATCCCGGCAACACCAATCGGGTGAAAATTAAGGCTGCCGGAGATCTTAGCTGAGGGATAGCGACAGAGTTAATTCTATAAAACAGTAACCCATATAGTCTGAAATTCCTCTCGCAGGAACTTCAGGTCAGAGCGAACAACATCCGCAACCAGCGATTTCTCGACAAAAAAGCAGCATAAATAGTGTCAGAGGGGGTATCGGCTCATGTGAGCCGATACCCCCTCTGTATGAACAAGACGAATGATAACAAGAAAAACTCGCAATCACTGAAACCGATATCCCCGTTCCTGCAGCGAGTGCAGGAAGCTCATGAAGAACTCATGGTAGGCAAAGGAGTGCGGCTCGTAACCGATGACACTATGGAACGAAGCAATGCGATTCGCATCACAGAGCCATACAGTATATTTACGTTGTTCCATACGCCCCCTCACTCTTTAATCGACCAGATTCAATCGAATTACAAACAAGCTGGCTTCGAGATTGTAGATGCCTTCCAAATCAGCTGTCACAGGGACCGTTTTGGTTTCATCCGTGATGCGAGTCCTATCGGATTTATTCGTATAGGATAGTCCCCACTTCGGATGCGGCTTTCCATCCTCTGCATAAGATGGGTCACTCATACCTGCGTCCAGAACTGTGATTTTCGATTCCGGTGTGCAAGACACCACAACATACTCATGGAGTTCAATGCCTTCTGCAAGCACGGAGGTCTTGTGAGTAGAGAGAACATTTGTTATCTCAAGGCGCAAATCCTGAACACCGAACCGCCGAGTTGCTCCTGGTACAGATAATGGACTGGAATCTACCATCACCGTTTAATTCTCGAAGAAGCTTTTTCAGATCTTCTGGAAAAGAATATCCAACGACTTTTTCGGCTTCCGAGATCTCGTCTTCAGAGCATGGGGGCTGGATACTTACCCACTCAGTTTCTTTCGATTGCTCTTGTATTAATTCTTTATACACTTTGGTATCTCTCCATAAAATTAAAAGATTTTATTCTAAGTCGACTTTCACCGATGCCGCATAAAATTAAAATTAAATTTGCTTATTCTAGTTTTTCAAATTCGTCCAGATTCAATTCTCGCCGCAGTTCTTCCTTAGTCGGCATATAAGGCAGATACTTCGCTGCAAAAATCTGTCTGTTATCTTCAGGCAGAGTAAACTCTACTAATGTGTCACTTTTATCTGCGCAGAGAACAATACCAATTGGCGGGTTATCGCCCTCGTTCATCATCTGGCGTGTGTAATAGTTGACATACATCTGCATCTGTCCCAGATCCTGATGTGTCAGGTCACCAATCTTCAAATCGATCAGGACAAAGCATTTCAGAATGTAGTTGTAAAACACCAGATCAATATAGAAGTGTCTGCCGTCGACATTGAAGTGCTTCTGCCGTGCTACAAAGGAGTATCCTCTGCCAAGTTCCAGCAAGAACTTCTGCAGATGATCTATCAATGCCTGCTCTAATTCTGACTCGTAGTAATGCTCATTGGCCGGGAGATTCAGAAATTCAAGAACATACGGATCCTTAATAATCTTTTCGTATTCTGGTCTCGGTTCTAATGTATCGATTTCAGCAGCTACACTGACTTTGTCTCTGCTGGCAAGAATACGCTGATAGTAAAATGAGTTGATCTGTCGGTCCAGTTGTCTGGAACTCCATCCAGATTTCACTGCTTCTTCTAAATAGAAATTACGAGCAGCGTCATCAGTCACTTTCATCAAAGACCTATAATGCGTCCAACTCAATTCGGAACGCAGTGCGTTCCGAATTGGAAATGTCATATAGAACTGGCGCATATTTCGCAGATTCCTAACATCAAATCCTTTTCCAAATTCAGCAGTCAGTTTATCAGATAAAAACTGCAGAAGCTGTTTGCCATATGCGGCGCGATCATTCTCACCACATGCTTCATAAATCTGTTTTCCGATATTCCAGTAAGCAATGACCATGGCAGAATTAACAGCAGAATATACCTGCTTCTGGGCCGCAATAATATAACCTCTGACTGTGCTGTAAGTTTTCTGGTCATCCGGAAGTTCCGGACTGCTTTGAATCAGTTTATTGTTGCTCATATTAGTCACCATCCTTTTCGGATTTTATATATTTTCCACTTTTTATTCTGGCATCTGCCGGCTTCTCGGCATTTTCCGGAATGAGCCACATACCGCCCATCCTTTGAACACCTTCGATCCGTCCCTGAGAGCAAAGTACTTCAACTCTGCGTCTTGAAATATTCCATTTAATAGCCGCATCTGCAGAACTCATAATATTCATAATAATCACCATTTCAAAAACACTATGTGTTACAATGTTATTATATACGATATGGCGAATAATATCAATCTGAACCGATTACCACTATACAGACTAAGATAAGTTCTCATAAGAAGGATGCGTATTCTGTCTGCATTTATAATGATTAGAATTATTGTAATCTGTGATAAAATAAAAAATATTTCAAAAAATATTGGAACAGATGGAACATTTGCTTCTGTTTCGTGCCATATATTAGTAGAGGAGGATTTCCTTCTCAGATTTAATGAGGAGGTGAGATATATTGAAATCTGACAGAACACAACGCGGGCCGAAAGGTTTTATCCTGTTAGAACCGGGTAATATTATGCAGATCCTGCCTGAGGATAATAAGTCCTGGCTCACACTTTTTTACAGCCTGCCGGAAGAACTTATTTCCAAAAGACCGGCTTATATGAATCTGCCGCGCGGCCCATTTGATGTGATCCGCAGTGATGATTATGCTGAACTTTTAAATACAGATGTGTTTCTGGAACTGGTTTGGGACTGCTATGCATGGAGTGCCTGGCAGTATTTCGAAGTGCCGAACAAGGACGGCGATTATAGAGAGATCCCCGGCAGCTTCAATTCCTATTCCGGAGATTTTCCGCTATGGAGATTGTCCTATACGATCATTCCGTATATCAGAGAAAAGTTTGAGCATATCGGGCTTTCCTTCCAGTCTCTTTTCAATATGCCAAGAGGCATGGAAGTTCCGTTCCTGACCTATCAGCAGTTCAGCAACCTGATCGGATCTGTTGTTCCGATGATCGTAAAAGAACAGAACTGGCAACCTATGATTGATACGATCTGGGCGACCCGTGATGAAACCGATTATGACTTCCGCAACAGTCTTGTAAAAAAGGATTTCATGAGAAGATGGTCACATTCCCGGACCGATGTTGGAGCAATGCTGTCTCTGGACCAGCTTATGGAAGATGCGCCTGACTCCATTACTTCCGAGAGTGATCCCTTTGAAGCAGAGATCATTGAGCGTCAGGCTTTCGAAGCATTTACCGCTACTCTCTCAGAACGTGACCGGCAGATATTGAAACTGAAAGCCTTCGGCCTGAAACAGGAAGAGATTGCAGAACAGGTCGGCTATAAAACCCACGGTGCAGTCAGCAAACGGGTCCATATCATTTCGGAAAAATACCGTGAGTACCGAAAACAATAATTCTTATCCCATCCAATCCTATCAACCCGCAGTCATTGTCATCCGACAATGGCTGCTTTTTCATGCGCATTTTTATGGAGGTACAACATGAAAAACAAATTATTTGAAAACCTGCCGGACGTACTGGATGCAAAGCTTTTGGCTCAGGCTTTGTGTATTTCCAAGTCCGGTGCCTATGCACTGATGAGCCAGTCAGACTTTCCGACTTTGCAGATCGGTGGGCGTAAGCTCGTGACAAAACCGGATCTCATCGAATGGATGCAGTCCCATGTCAATCGTGGCGGGAGGTGATATTTACGTTAATGTCAGGCTCTCATTTGTTAAGAGCAAGTATCGACCATGGTACCAAATTTCGTATCACACTCATTTTCCCACGGTCAGATACTTGTTGGGGAGTGCCTTCCCCAAACCCTGCTGCAGTCGCCGGAAACGGCGATTTTTTAATTTCTGCCAGACATGGCAGTTTCATTTTTTCTTATTGGAGGTGATGCCCTATCGCGAAAAAATATAATACTCCGCACCGCAATCGTCTCATCAAATCAATGCTGACCGATGAAGAATACGAAGCCTTTTCTGAACGCTGCAAGACCTATGGAATGAGTCAGGCAGAAATGATCCGGCAGTCCATTACCGGTGCTGTCATACATCCAATCATAAAGGTATCTGCGGCCAGTGATGAACTATTATCCTCTGTTGGCAGAATGACTTCGGAGTACGGAAAGATTGGAAGTAATCTGAATCAGATTGCAAGATTCTTGAATGAAACCCATACTCCTTACCCAGATCTGGCAGAGGAGGTTCGTACAGCAGTTTCGGATCTGGCGAAACTCAAATTTGAAGTCTTAGAGAAAGTAGGTGATGCAGTTGGCAACGATCAAACATATCAGCTCTAAAAATGCGAACTATGGTGCTGCCGAATTGTACCTCACTTTCCAGCATGATGAGTTTACCAACAAACCGGTTCTGGATGAGAAGGGCCGGATGATTCCCCGCGATGACTTTCGAATGGAGACCATCCTCTGCGGCGATGAAGATTTTGCAATTGCCTGTATGCGGGCCAATCTTAAATACGGAAAAAACAACCAGAGGGGTGATGTGAAAAGTCACCACTATATCATCAGCTTTGATCCGAGAGATGGAACAGAAAATGGGCTGACGATGGATAAGGCTCAGCAACTTGGTGCCGATTTCTGCAGGGAGCATTTCCCCGGACACCAGGCTATGGTCTGTACCCATCCGGATGGTCATAACCATAGCGGTAACATTCACGTTCACATCGTCATCAACAGTCTGCGTATCGAAGATGTTCCCTTCCTTCCCTATATGGACAGGCCTTGTGACACGCAGGCGGGAATGAAACACCGCTGTACGGCTTCTGCACTCCGTTTCCTTCGAAGTGAAGTGATGGAAATGTGCCAGAGAGAGAATCTATACCAGATCGATCTCTTAAACGGAAGTAAGAACCGAATTACCGAGCGGGAATATCATGCAAGGCGGCGAGGCCAGCAGGAACTGGATGAACTGAATCAGCAGATCATTGCAGACGGACTTACGCCGAAACGAACCAAATTTGAAACAGACAAGGATATCCTTAGAGGAAATATCCGCGCTGCTTTGCTTGAGGCCAAAAGCTTTGAAGAGTTTCGGGAGCTGCTGGCGGAACGCGGCATTTCTGTTCGGGAGAGCCGTGGAAGATTCAGCTATCTGACTGCAGACCGGACAAAACCGATCACAGCAAGAAAGCTCGGAGACGACTTTTCCAAAGAAGCTGTATTGGAGCAGATCAGCAGAAATGCAGAGCAGGCACTTCAAGAAAAATCGTCAGTCCCTTCTACTTCAAAAGCATCTCTTATAAAGTCAGCCCAGCCGCATGGTTCTCCTTCCGGTCTCGATCGGATCGTAGATATGAATTATGCCCAGAGCAAAGGCGGCGGGTACGCACACTGGGCAACGCTTCATAATCTGAAAACAATGTCTGCAACCCTGATTGCATATCAGGAAGCAGGCTTTGAATCTCCGGAAGCAATGGACGCAGCTCTTGTGGAAGCGCATGATGCCGTGACCGATGCAAGGAAGAAAGTGAAATCCTTTGAAACCGTTATTAAGGAGAAAAAGGAATTTCGCAGACAGATACAGATCTATCGAAAGGCTGCACCGCTTTATGAAGAGTACAAGCAGATCAAACGTAAATCCAAGCAGGAAGACTTCTATCGTGCTCATGAGCCGGACTTCATCTTACGCGAGTCTGCACTCCGCTATTTCAAGAGTCACGGTATCAAAAAGCTGCCTACGCTCAAAACGTTGAATACCGAAATTGAAGATCTTATCTCTCAGGAAAATGAAGCTTATAATGAATACCATTCCGCACAGGATCATGAAAAAGAACTTCAGGCGATCAAGCAGAATATTGACCGTATGCTCAGCCGGGAGCAGCCTGAACAGACTCAGCCTTCGAAAAAGAAACACCGTCATGATCCAGAACTCTAATTCAGTGCATGACAACCGGGGCGGGAGCATTTGCACCTGCTCTGGCAGTGCCTGGTATGCGGATAAGGAGATACCCCATTTACAACAATATGTAACCCACGCCGGTACATTTGTCCGGCTAAAACATGATATTTGCGCAAGATGAATGCGCAGGAAAGGAAATCATTATGAATGAATTTAGACCTATGGAAAACGAAAATATGGAGGATGAAATGATGGAGCTGCCTGAAAACCTTGATGAACTGATCGACCTTGCCGAGTGGTGTGAACTGGATGAAGATCCCGGGGCTTATATCGAGGAGGATACCTTGCCTCCGGAATACCGCTTTACTGATCCGGACCCGTATTTCAAACTTCAGCCACTTCCGGCAGACAGGAAAAGACACGATGTCGGGTTTGATGAAGAAGGTCATCTGCATGCAAAGAACCTGTCTGCATGGTGGATCCCGGACTTATCTATCGAGAGGGAGATCAGCGGCACGGTCTATACCGTAACCGGCAGCTTTGACGGTGAAGAATGTATGCTCCGCAAGTTGGAGCGCATCTCAGCAAAAAAGTTTACAAATACAGAGGAGGATGCCAATGACAGCAACGAATAATTTTGATACAATGAAGCCAGCCAATCCTGTACCGACAGTTGCTCCAATCAAGGAGGTTACAGATATGACAGGAGCAACAAAACAGATCACGGCATTATATTGCAGACTTTCGCAGGAAGACGAGCGTTCCGGCGAGTCCTTATCCATTGAGAATCAGAAATCCATTCTTCTGCAGTATGCAGGGGAACAGCATTTTACCAATCCGGTATTCTTTGTGGATGACGGTTATTCCGGCACCAACTTTGACCGCCCGGGCTTCCAGCAGATGCTGGCAGAAATGGAAGCAGGTCATGTAAAGGTGTGCATCACCAAGGACCTTTCCCGCTTGGGAAGAAACTCATCCCTTGTTGGGCTTTATACCAGCATGACCTTTCCTAAATACGGGGTCAGGTATATCGCTATCAATGACAACTTTGATTCCAACGATCCGAACAGCATCAACAACGATTTTGCCGGTATCAAAAACTGGTTCAATGAGTTTTATGCCAGAGATACCAGCCGCAAGATCCGAGCTGTTCAGAAGGCAAAGGGAGAAAAAGGGCTTCCGCTGACAACCAATGTTCCCTACGGATACGCGAAGGATCCGGATGATCCGAAGCATTGGGTCATTGATCCCGAAGCTGCCGAAGTGGTAAAGCGTATATTTGACATGTGTATGGAAGGACGTGGGCCGAGCCAGATCGCCAGACAGCTCAAAGAGGATAAAGTATTTACACCTACAGCCTACCACAAGCGTCAGGGAAGAAACACGCCGAACGCAGAGCCTGAAAACCCTTATGGCTGGAACAGCAGTACCGTTGTACACATCCTTGAAAGACGTGAATACACGGGCTGTGTGGTCAACTTTAAGACCTATACGAACTCGATCTGGGATAAGAAGCAGCGGGATAATCCGATTGAGAATCAGGCAATCTTCCCGGACTCTCATGAACGCATCATTGAAGATGAGGTCTTTGAAAAGGTGCAGCAGATCCGTCAGCAGAGGCATAGAAAAACAAAATCCGGAAGAAGCAGCATGTTCTCCGGACTAGTGTTTTGTTCTGATTGCGGTGGAAAGCTCAATTATGGCTCGACCAATAACTATAAGACGGAAGGAGCATTTTTTGACTGTGCTCTTCACTGGAAGCATAAGGACAAATGCGGTACCCATTACATTCGAGAGAAGGTACTGCAGCAACTGGTCCTTCAGCACATCCAGCTGGTCACCGGGTATATTTATCGCCATGAGGCTCATTTCCGTCAGGTAATGGAACAACAGCTCCATGCAGAGAGTGCAAAACAGATCGCAGCGAACCGCAAGGCACTGGAACGCAGTGAAAAGCGAATCTCGGAGCTTAAGCGTCTGTTCATCAAGATTTATGAGGATAACGCAAGCGGTAAGCTGAGTGATGAGCGCTTTGATATGATGAGCCAGACCTATGAAGCGGAACAGAAAGAACTGGAAGCTGAGGTCATCCGTCTGCATAAAGAGATCGTAGTACAGGAAACACAGATTCAAAACATTGAGAAGTTTATTCAGAAATCCAGCCAGTATGTCGGTATAGAGGAGCTTACCCCCTATGTCCTTCACGAACTGGTAAAAGCCATCTATGTGGATGCACCGGATAAGTCCAGTGGCAAGCGCAGGCAGCATATTCACATCCAGTACGATGGACTGGGATTCATCCCTCTGAATGAGCTTTTAACAAGTGAAAAGGCGTGACCAAAAGCCACGCCTTCCCATCTTTTTTCAATTCTTAAACATTTACTGTTTTACGACGCCCCGCCATTATTCGAGCGCCTTATTTTTTACAACCATGTCGCGGATCTTTGTACGGAAATATTCATCGATATTCCGCTGCTCGTCGCGTGTCAGGTCCTTGTAGGCAACCGGCTTTCCGTACTCAATGACGACGTGCGTCGGCTTTACCTTCGGGAACTGCCGCTCGAAGATCGCCTCCGTATTGTTGAAGGAGACCGGAATAATCCGACATCCCGTCTTCTTCGCGATGTGGAAGCTTCCGCGGTGGAACGGAGCGATATTCGTCTCGTCGCCCGACTTGTTGCGCGTCCCCTCCGGGAAAATGAACACCGAGATCCCGTTTTTGATGTAATCGATCGCCTTGTTGATTGTCGCCATTCCCTGCTTGATATTTTCGCGGTCAATGAACAGGCAGTACAGGAATTTCATGTTCCAGGACAGGACCGGGACCTTCTCAAAGGACTTCTTTGCGACATATCCGCAGCGCGTCTTCATCTGCGTGTATCCGATGATGACGTCGAAAAAGCTCTGATGGTTTGCGACAAAGAGAACCGGCTCATCGTCCGGGACATTCTCGAGGCCGATCGTTGTGACGCTGACGCCGCAGATCTTGTAGACGACGCCGAGAGCCCACTGCACAATCTTCAGCATGGCCCAGGTGGCGGCATTCTTGCTGAAGAGGCGGACGATGCACATGATTCCCAAAAGCGGAATAGACACGATGCAGTAAAGCACGACAAAAATCATAGCGATAATAGTTCTGACCATGACAGTGTCCTTTCATTTCCAATTGATACTCTGATTATAAGGCCTGCGCATTTCATCTGCAAGAAGCCCTTGAATTTCGGAAACAAGGTGCATATACTGGAGATATGTTCTGATTGTATACAAAAAACATGGCTTATACAATACGTACATATCCGGTCGGGGCGGCGTGCATCTGATGCCGCCCGGCCGGAAGTTAATGCGATCAGGCATGTATTGCCTTGCAGGAGGAAAATGAAATGCGTCTCCGCGCAAATGCGAAAATCAACCTATCTCTCGATGTTCTCGGAACCAGGCCGGACGGCTATCACGAGGTCCGCATGGTCATGCAGATGACCGGCATGTACGACCGCCTGACGCTGACCCCGGTGAAGGGGAGAGAGGGCATCCATCTCAGCGTCAACCTGCCGTATATCCCGACCGGTGACAGCAATCTCGTCGTGAAGGCCGCAAAGCTTCTGATGGAGAGAAAGGGCGTCACGGACGGTCTTGACGTGGAGCTTGAGAAGTTCATTCCCGTCGCGGCGGGACTTGCGGGAGGCAGCTCGGATGCCGCGCAGACGATGATCGGCGTGAACCGTATATTCCGGCTGGGATATACGCGGAAGGAGCTCATGGAGCTCGGCAAAGAGATCGGCGCGGACGTGCCCTACTGCATTCTGCAGGGGACAGCGCTCTCGGAGGGCATCGGTGAGGTCCTGACAAGACTTCCGGGAATGCCGCCGTGCCATATCCTTCTGTGCAAGCCGAACATTAATGTGTCGACCAAGGACGTGTATCAGTCATTTGATGCGCTGAAAACAGTCAGACACCCGGATGTCGACGGACAGATCGAAGCGCTTAAATGCGGCGACCTTGCGGGCATTGCAGACCCTGCGAGGATGTCCAATGTCCTCGAGCTCGTGACGGCGGACAGATACCCTGTCGTCCGCGCGATCGAGCAGGACATGAAGAGAGCAGGAGCTCTTCAGGCCGTGATGAGCGGCAGCGGACCGACCGTCTTCGGCATCTTTGATGATCGTGAAAAAGCGGAAGCATGCAGAGAACGCCTCAAGAAAACGCGCCCGTCGGCGCGCACGTTCCTGACCTGGCCGCAGTCAAAATATGGAGGAAAATCATGACACAGGAAAATGCAATGACCAACCCAGAAGACTACATGCCTCTCCGTGAGGTCGTCTTCATGACACTCCGCCGGCAGATTCTGCGCGGTGAGCTGAAGCCGGGCGAGCGCCTGATGGAGATCAGCCTCGCGAACAAGCTTGGCGTATCGAGAACCCCGATCCGCGAGGCGATCCGTATGCTGGAGCACGAAGGCCTCGTTGTGATGGTCCCGAGACGCGGCGCACATGTCGCTGAGATCACGCGTCAGGAGCTGAACGACGTCCTCGAGATCCGGAAGACACTCGAGGTGCTCGCGATTCAGCGCGCGTGTGCCAATATGACGGACCGCGATATCCGCCAGCTTCGCGAGGCAGAGGAGGCATTTGCGATCCTTGTCGAGCGGAAGGATGCAGACATCACGGCGCTCGGCGAGGCGGATGAACATTTTCATGACATTATTTATCAGGGAACGAATAACCGCCGCTTAATCCAGATCCTGAATAACCTGCGCGAGCAGATGTACCGCTTCCGTGTCGAGTACCTGAAGGACATCGATATCCGTCAGATGCTGGTGCGCGAGCACGATGCGATCGTCAAGGCGCTCGAGATCCGGGACACGGAGGAGGCTGTCCGGCTTGTGACCATGCACATCGATAACCAGTACCGCTCGATCAACAAGGCCCTCGATGAGCGTGATCAGGAGGAGAACGCGAAGAGCGTCAAATGAAAAACGCATGACAAGAGATGTAACTGTTACAATGCGCGCCCTTCACAAGGGCGTGACGGAAATGGATGCCCTTCCGGTGGAAGTAAAGACGAAGGGCATATACCGGTTTGTCAATAAACGCCATCACATCAGCTTCATGGAGGCTCTGGATGGCGGAAGCAAGGAGCAGACCCGCGACCACATCGCGATCGGCGAGGATGCAGTCGACGTCCACAAGACGGGCCAGGCTGAGACCGATATGCATTTTGAGATGGGGAAGCGCACGCCGCTCGACTACGAGACCCGCTTCGGACGCCTGCGCCTTGAGACGGACACGAAGGAGCTGTACATCGATGCGGCTGATGACAGGATCCGCGTGGAGATCCGTTACTCGATCTACTCTGCGGGAAAGCACGCGTCGGACTGCGTAATGCAGATCGAGATTGTGCCGGCGGACTAAATCAAAAAAGAGACGGCTTGACGGCCGTCTCCTTTTTGATTACTTTCTTTTCTTTGATTTTGAATCCTGCTTCTCGAGCTCCTTCAGCTCCGCCTGTGCCTTCGCCTGGCGTCTCAGAAGTCTCTGCCGGAAGCTCTTCTTTTTCTTCTCCGGAATCGGGTCCAGCTTGCCGTGCAGCGCCTTGACATCCGTGATGTAGATGCCGGCGACCGTCGCCTTGACTTCCTTCTTAACCGGGATGATATCGAAGATCTTGTCGTCCGCGATCATGTTCATGACCTGAGGCCCGTACTTAACCTTGACAATCGGCATTTTCTGCCGGCGCATGAGCTTCGGAACCTGATCAATGACCTGCTGGGGAAGACCGGACTGTTTGACCGGCAGCCGCTTCTTGTCGATAATCAGCAGCGTTACCTGCTGCTTGGACGCCTCAATCTGTTCCTGCTGCTCATCCTGCTTCTTCTGCATGCGTTTGCCGACGAAGTAGAGCACGATCAGAATTCCGACCAGAATGGCCAGAATGATCAGAATAATAATCCAGAAATTCAATGCTTTCTTTCCTCCGTTCCTTATGGTCACACCATGAATTTTATCCTCTCATGTTATCATGAAAATGAAGTCACGGCAAGCCTCAGGCCTTGCCGACTGCCCGGACAGGCGTCGGACGCGAGCTGTCGAACACCGACTTCACATCAAAGAGATCCTCAAAGACATTGATCTTTGCCTCACCGGAAAGTGCCCGCCACATCTGGTAGCCGTCGCAGTCGATCCGGCCCTGCCGGACATAGCCGTCGCGAATCTGGATCCAGTACTTGGAGGAGGCGTCGACATTCGCGTAGAAATTATAACCCATGCTCTTTAAGTAGGCGTAGTCTGCATTTGTCGAGGCATCATAATTCTTCCATGTGCCGATATCAGCGCCGTGAGCGAAAATGATTGTGTCCGTCTTGCCTGTGATGTTCGCGACTGTCGCCTGCCATTTCTCCTGGTCCGTCTCCAGCGCCTCGACCGGAAGATTCGTGACGCTCAGGTGTCCCCATGTGTGGCAGGCGAATTCCCAGCCTTCGCTCTTGACCGCATCGGCAATTTTTTTTGCCTCCGCGACCTCGTCGTCCCAGTTGAAGTCCGGATGCTCCTTGAGCCACGCCTTCTGGCCGTCGTCCAGATTTTCCCCGGTCTTATAGGCTGTGTCGGTGCGGTAGCCGAAGACGCCGTTGTAGCCGGTCATCGCGATGAGACCGCGAGCACCCCTGTAAGAGAAATCCGGGTGCTTTTCGCAGAAGGTATTCAGCCTCGGCACCACGTCGTAGTCGCCGACACTGACCTTGCCCTTCGCGTCCGTGTACTGGCATTTGACCTCGCCGTTCTTGTCCAGAACCGCCTTGTCGGCGTAGCCGTGGCCTTCATATGTGTGATAGTAGCTCCAGTCATCGATCGACAGGACAATCGGTTTCTTTCCCTCGGGAAGCATGAGTGACTTGTTCGTCGTAAAATGAACGGTGCCGTCTGCGTCCGTTGTCTGCGTCACGAGATCGCGCATCCGGATCAGCACGTAGCCATTGTCGTACAACTGCTGGATGATCTTGTCGAATTCATCCAGCGTCGTCATCCAGGCGTCCGTTCCGGCAATGTCGGAGGCCGACCAGAGCTTAGTATTAAATGCCCGGTCAGTGTCAACGATCAGGGAGTGAAAGAAGATGTGCGGCACATCCGTCGTGTCGACAGCCGAAGTCATCGACTTCTCCGCCGTGATCTTTGCGATCGCGCTCTTCAGCTCGGAATCCGTGTCGGCAGTCGGCTGTGACTGCAGAAGAGCGACTGCCCCGTCGTAGTCGTAGCCCTTCGCCATTGTCTCCGCCTGGGAGATGACGCTGCGTTTTGCGTCAAGCGCGGATTCCTCCGATTCGATCTCGGCGGCTCTCTCTGCTCTGACCGCGGCACGTTTTGCCTGCTTCTTCTGAACAGTGATGCCTGCGACGGCGAGGATCAGCACGAGAATCGCGGCGAGCGCGCCAAGATAGACGATCCGCATGTGCTGCTGCCTCTTTCGCAGTGAATTCCGATTTTTCTTTCTTATTTTCCGGTCATGTCTGGACGAGTCGATATCGGACTGCAGGCGGCTTGCCGCGTCCTTATTGTCTTCGGCATGATCGGTCTGGTTGTTGTGGATATCAGCCATTACTTCCCCTTATTGAGAAATGCGTAACTATTATTACAAAAATGCTTTGTATCTGTTTAGTATAGCAGATTTCCGCAGAAGAGGATAGCGCCGCCGAAAAATGCCTGTTCAAATCCGGAAGGATTTGTTGTAAACTGAGGGGTACACGAGATATCACATATCAGAAAGGAAAGCGCATGGAATCAAAAAACCGTGAAAAGGTAATCGTGATTGATTTCGGTGGCCAGTACAAGCAGCTGATCGCGCGCCGTGTCCGCGAGTGCCATGTCTACTGCGAGATCATCCCGTACAAGACAAGCCTCGAGGACCTGAAGGCTATGCACCCGAAGGGAATTATCCTGACGGGCGGCCCGAACAGCGTGTACGCGTCCGATTCACCGACGTATACGGCAGAGCTCTTTGACATCGGCGTTCCGATTCTCGGCATCTGCTACGGCTCGCAGCTGATGGCATACAAATGCGGCGGCACCGTGAAGACGGCCCCGACGAGCGAGTACGGACACACCGATGTGACAATTGACGCAGAAGACAGCAAGCTCTTTAAGGACGTTGTGCCCCACACGACCTGCTGGATGAGCCACACCGACTATATCGCAGAGGCACCGGAGGGATTCCGGGTGACTGCCCACACGGCGAACTGTCCGGTCGCAGCTATGGAAAATGCAGACCGGAAGCTCTACGCCACGCAGTTCCATCCGGAGGTTGTCCACACACCGGAAGGCAAGAAGATGATCCGCAATTTTGTCATCGACGTCTGTGGATGCTCCGGTGACTGGAAGATGGATTCATTTGTCGAGATGACCGTGAAGGAGCTTCGCGAGAAGATCGGCGACCGCCGTGTCCTTCTCGGACTTTCCGGCGGCGTAGACTCGACGGTTGCGGCGGCTCTTCTCTCGAAGGCGATTGGCAAGAACCTGTACTGCGTCTTTGTTGACCACGGCCTCATGCGGAAGAACGAGGGCGACGAGGTCGAGGAGACCTTCGGAAAGGACAGCGGCTTCGACCTCAATTTCATCCGCGTCAATGCGGGACCGGAATATTTCGCGGCGCTTAAAGGTGTCACGGACCCGGAGAAGAAGAGAAAGATTATCGGTGACCATTTTGTGGATGTCTTCGGCGCAGAGGCAAAGAAGCTCCATGATCAGGGCGGCGTCGGCTACCTTGCGCAGGGCACGATTTATCCGGATGTCGTCGAGAGCGGTGCGGGCAATGGCGGCGACGTCATCAAGTCCCACCACAATGTCGGCGGTCTTCCGATTGAGAAGGTCATTGAGTTCGGCTTTGACCAGACACCGATTGAGCCGCTCCGCTATCTCTTCAAGGACGAGGTGAGGGCAGTCGGCCGCGAGCTTGGTCTGCCGGAGAAGCTGGTGAAGCGTCAGCCGTTCCCGGGACCGGGACTCGGCATCCGCGTTGTCGGTGAGGTCACACCGGAGAAGGTCCACATCGTTCAGGAGGCGGACGCGATCTACCGCGAGGAGCTCGAGAAGAACGGCATCGATATGTCGAAGGGTCAGTTCTTCGCAGCGCTCTCCAACATGCGCTCCGTCGGCGTCATGGGCGATCACAGGACATACGACTACGCAGTCGTGCTCCGCGGTGTCATCACGTCTGATTTCATGACCGCTGAGGCAGCGGAAATTCCGTGGAGCGTGCTCCAGACCTGCATGAATCGGATTATCAATGAGGTCAAGGGAGTCAACCGCGTAATGTACGATCTCACGAGTAAACCGCCGGGAACGATCGAATTGGAATGATAAGACAGAGGCTGTAAACCCTTATATTCAGCGGGGTTACAGCCTCTTTTTCTGTTCAGTGACAATACAACGACAATACTCCCAAAAGGATCGTCACTGAATGAATGATGTTAATTTTTTCTTCTGATTTCACGTCCTGTCCCATTCGGGACATCCGTCCATGAATTTACCGGGTGAAAGACCCGGCTTTTTTTAACTTCACAGCCACGGTCAGTCCGTATCCTGCTTCTCCGGCTTGC
>Ga0256406_1002768_pt1 | contig 23671 bp, 28 predicted proteins | sample RumenRJG_03DNA_FD_185986 | JGI IMG/M metagenome (GOLD analysis project Ga0256406, IMG submission 185986) | Bovine rumen microbial communities from Lethbridge, Alberta, Canada - RJG_03 | ecosystem: Host-associated > Mammals > Digestive system > Stomach > Rumen | place: Canada: Alberta | collected... | reverse complement strand
ACAGAAAGAAGGAACAGCAGCAGACCGGCACAAAAGAACCTGAACGACAGAAGGGCGAAGCGATATCTGAACAATCTGATCAATGCGAACTTCGGGAAGGGCGATCTTTGGTGTACGTTCACGTATGACGACGAACACGTTCCAGAATCAGAGGAAACAGCGGGGAAGTGTTTCAGAAACTTCATTCGGCGGATCAACCGACGCCGGGCGAAGAAAGGGAAAGAAAACGTTCGGTATATATGTGTGACGGAATACGTAAGCGTGGAAGGGGAACCGGTTCGCGCACATCATCACGTGATCATGGAAGGGGACGAAGACCGGGACGGGCTTGAAGAATTATGGAAGTACGGAAGTAGAAATCAGACGCGCCGGATCAGCCCGGATCCCGATACGAATATAACAGGAATTGCACACTATATCACGAAGCAGGCGAAGGATCCGAAACGTCGGAAAGGGTCGAAGCGTTGGACGTGTTCGAAGAACCTGAAGAAGCCGACGATCACGAAATCATATTCAAAGTTCGGGAAGCGGACGGCGGCACGTATGGCAACGGATCGGGCGTATCTGGAAGAACGAATCGTGAAAGCTTATCCGGGATATAGGTATATAGACGCGGAAGCACGGACAAATGATATCAACGGCGGGTTTTATATTTACGCCCGCATGGTCAGGGATTAGGGGGATGAATGAAAGTGTCGAACATGAAAGCAGGAGAAGCGGCGGAACAGATCAAACTTTTCCGTTGGGCTGCAATGAATGAAGAATTCGTTCCAGAACTTCGCCTTCTGTATCACGTCCCGAATGAAGGGAAGCGAAGCGCGGCAGCAGGCGCACGAATGAAGGCGGAAGGACTGAAGGCGGGCGTTCCGGATATATGCCTTCCGGTTTCCAGGCATGGGTACGGCGCTTTATACATCGAACTGAAATACGGTCAGAACAGGCCGACGAAGGCACAAAAGGAAATGATCGCGGCGCTTCAGACAGCGGGAAACAAAGCGGCCATTGCATACGGGGCAGAACAGGCCCGCGAAATCATACGGAATTATTTAGCAAGGGCGGAAGGGTTCGATCTTGTGAATTGCGAAGAAGCGCCGAAGATCTTCGACAGGTGCGAAGGCTTTCCGGATCATCCGGCCGCGCCATGCCGTGAATGCAAATACTATCAACGCACAGCGGAATAATCCGCGGAAAGGAATCAAACATTATGCTGACATTGCCGATTAAAAGAAAGTGGTTAGACATGATCGTGACCGGGGGAGAAACGGGAAGAATACCGCGAAATAACGGATTACTGGACGAAGCGGTTTGTCAATCTGTTAGGGGAATCAGAGGATCACGCGAACGTTATCCTTCAGAATCTTCGGGATCACAGGATTGACAAGGAATGCGAAGTTCTGCTTCAGAACGGTTACAATCCGGACGGAAGCCCGCAGGCGGTCGCGGTTGTCACAATATCAATCGGAGGAGGGCGCGAAGATTGGGGAGCGACACCGGGCGTCGATTACTTCGTTCTGAAGATCAAACGTATCACGGAAACGAAGAACATGAACAAGGATTCGGAGCCGGACGAACTTGAAAAGATTGAAGGTGAAGTTCTGGAACCTGAAACGGTTCCGGGGAATCCGAACGCGCCTGCCGTCAGGAAAATGATTCAGCGTTCCGGAATATGCAAATATTGCCATCAGATAAGGTTCGTTGAAATCCCGGAAGGCGCGACGCCGGAACAGGCGAACGAGCAGGCAACAGAAGAATGTGATTGCGACGAAGCGATCCGGCAGCGGGAAAGAAAGCAGAGAATGCAGGCCGCGGGCGAATGGGCGAAGAATGTATTCAGCAAAGAAACGAATCAGCTTCAGGTTGTCCTTTGCGCGATCCGTGCGACATTCGAAGGAAGTATTGATTATGTGACATTGAAGATCGGGAAACATACATACAAGGTCGACACGGATTCGGACGGCATGATCCGGATCCGGACAACGTACAGAGAATCAGACGAAGAAACATTCTGACGGCAGAAATAGAAGGTAAACGCGGATGAAGAAGTTCGGCATGAACTATGACGAAAAACAAATCGTTTACGCCGTGGTTCGCATGGACAGGAAGAACAAAGAAAAGGGAACCGGCAGAACGGCGGGCTTCTGGAAGCGCGGATCGGAAGCGATCCGGAAAGCTGAAGAAGATATCGACGTCGGTTACGCTTCACCCGAAATCAGAAAAGAGATCGTCGAAAAGCTTTATCAATCAATAGCATTCACGCAGCCATGGGAACTATTAGGCGAAACGTATTGTTCCCGCGGGACGTTCTATTCGTACCGGAAAAAGTTCTGTTTCCTGATTGCCGACAACATGGGAATGATAGACGCGAAGCGTCGGGGCAGCAGAACAGGAAAGGAAGCAGCGGGGAAGAATGGCAAAAGAATTCAGTGATTGGTTCTATCACACGGAAGCGTGGCAGAATACACGCGCCGCATTCATCCGGGCGAAGGGCGGTTATTGTGAAAGGTGTATGAAGGAATTCAGGGAGGGGAAGCGAAGTCTTCAGGACGTTCAGCCGATCAAGATTGTTCATCACAAAATATATTTGACGCCTGACAACATAAAGGATCCGGGAATCTGTTTGTCCTTCGGTAACCTTGAAGGATTATGCGAAGATCATCACAACAAAGAACACAAATCAAAAACAAAAAGATATTTTTTTGATAAAGACGGAAGACCGCTTCCGAAAGAATGATTATTTTCCTGAAGCACCCGCCCCGGGGTGCGCTTCGGGAACCGGCGTAAAGAACCGAGGGAGCAACTTCCGAAAAACGCTGCAATAGTCGCGTATATATGGGGGATAGGAGAATCTACGAATAAATGGCAGAAAAAAATGACGAAATACTGACAGAAGCAGCGATAAAGAAAGAGACAAACCAGATCCGCCGGATGTTCAGACCGATCAAGGAAGAAGATCCGGACAAGTGGAAGCTGATCGAAAAGATAATCGAAGAAGTCGCCTTTCAGAAGGTTGCAATGAAGGCGGCAAAAGAAGAACTGATCCTTCACGGCCTTCAGACGACGACGAAGAATGCTTCACAGAAGTTCGTGAAGGAAAATCCGGCGGTTCAGACATACGACAAATACGTCAGGTCATACACGGCGAACATGAAAACGCTGATCGATATGCTGCCGCCGAAAGAAAAGAAGAACGTGTCAAGGCTTGCAATGTTACGGGGAGAGGACTGATCGTTTGTGTATACGCCTGCCGCGCCGGTCAATACCGACAATTATGTTTTTGAATATTACGACGCGATCAGAAGCGGGAAGATTACCGCGGGAAAGTACGTCAAGGCGATATATAAGATCCTGACGGACGGGATCAGAGGCGGGAAGTATGTCTTCAATAGGCAGAAGGCAGACAAAGCGATCAAGTTCATTGAAAACTTCTGTCACCATAGCGAAGGCCGTTCGGATCTTCTGAAGCTTGAACTATGGCAAAAGGCAGCGGTCAGCGCGATCTTCGGAATTATGGACAGGAAGGATCCGAAGATCCGACAGTTCCGGGAAGTCGTGCTGATTGTCGCACGGAAGAACGGGAAGACATTATTCAGCGCCGCGATAATGGCATATATGGCATATATCGACGGGGAGTACGGCGCGAAGCTTTACTGTTTGGCGCCGAAGTTGGATCAGGCCGAATTGTGTTTCGACGCCTTTTATCAAATCGTTCAATCCGATCCGGAACTAAACGAAGTAACACAGAAACGCCGGACGGATATCTATATCAAAGAATTCAATACTTCCGTGAAGAAGATCGCATTCAACAGCAAAAAATCAGACGGCTTCAATCCGCATTTTGTTTTGAACGATGAGATCGAAGCATGGCCGGGCGATTCCGGCTTGAAACAGTATGAAGTCATGACGTCGGCGATCGGCAGCAGGCGAGAACCGATCATCATGTCGACAGGAACGGCCGGTTATTTGAATGACGGTCTATATGACGAACTGATCCGGCGGTCGACGGCGTTCCTGAAGGGGCAGCAGACAGGGAAAGAACAGGAACAGCGCCTTCTTCCGCTTCTGTACATCATCGACGATCCGGAAAAGTGGGACACGCGGGAAGAATTGCAGAAATCGAATCCGAACCTTGACGTTTCCGTGAAGTGGGATTTCTACGTTGACCGGATCGCGGTCGCACATGAAAGCCTTTCAGCAAAGGCGGAATTCCTGACGAAATACTGCAACGTGAAACAGAACAGTTCGATCGCGTGGTTGGATTATCAGGACGTTGAAAAGGCCGTCACGTATGACGAAGACGGGGCCGCGCATCATTGGACGCTTGAAGACTTCCGCGGTTGTTTTTGCGTCGGCGGGATCGATCTTTCCAGAACGACAGACTTGACGGCGGCGTCGATCGTGATCGAACGGGGCGGGAAGAATTATATCTTCGTTCAATTCTTCATGCCGCGAAAGCGATACGAAGAAGCAATCGACGAAGAATCGGTTCCGTACAATCTGTACGAAGAAAAAGGATTCCTGACAATCAGCGGGGAAAACAACGTCGATTATCACGACGTCTATAATTGGTTTTTCATGCTTGTGAAGCAGTACAAGATCCGGCCGTTGTGGGTCGGTTATGACAGATATTCGGCACAATATCTTGTTCAGGACATGAAGGAAAGCGGATTTCACATGGACGACGTATATCAGGGGACGAACCTGACGCCGATTCTTCACGCTTTTGAAGGGGAACTGAAAGACGGAAAGTTTGAAATCGGCGACAACGGCCTTCTTGAATCGCACTTCCTGAACGTTGCGGTCGATATCAATATCAACGACAGCAGAATGAAGCCTGTGAAGATCGATCGCCGGGCGCATATCGACGGCGCAGTCGCCGTATTCGACGCGCTGACGGTCAAATCAAAATATCACGAAGAAATAGGGAGGCAGCTACAGAACATAGGCAAATAAGGCCGGAAAAAATATTCAGACAATATTGTCATTCCGTCGCGGTTTCTTTTTGCATAATGGGGAAGGATAGGAAATTTTGAAGAAAGGGGGCAGCGCGTCACATGGGATTGATCAGGAATCTTTTGAACTTACGCCGGGCGAAGTTCGTTCCTTTTGCTGCCCTTCGTGGAGATTATCAGGCGAACGGGAATCTTTATGATTCCGACGTAGTGGGAGCGATTGCAAACTGTATCGCTTCAAACGTCGGGAAGCTTCACCCGCAGATCATCCGGAACACGGAAGACGGGATCCAGAACAGAAACGATTATCTGTCAAAAATGCTTTCACTTCGCTGGGCACCTGAACTTGACACATATTCAGCACTTTATAAAATGGCCGCCGATCTTGTGTATCATTCAAACGCTTACGCGGTCATATTTTACACGGCAGACTTTACGCGGGTTCAGTCGATCGTTCCGATCACGGCGTCAGGCGTCAGGATTTGGGAAGATTACGACAGCGGCGAAATCATGTTCCGTTTCACGTGGGATTATGACGGCAAACAATACACGCTGCCCTATTCAGACGTGATTCACATTCGGGCGCGTATGGACAGGAAACGCTTTATCGGAACGACGCCGGATTCACAGCTAAAGAATTCACTTGAGCTTCTGGACTATACGGCGGAAGCGCTTCGGAATACCGTCAGGAACACGTCGAACCTAAAAGGGTATTTGAAATATAACAACTTCGCCGACGACGACGAACTGAAGAAGAAGGTTCGGGAATTTCAGGAAGCGTATATGTCCGTTTCAAATTCGGGCGGAATTGCGGGACTTGACAATTCAATGGACTTCAAGGAAATCACACAGCAGACGCCGAATATCCCGGTCACACAGTCGCAATATATCCGGGACAATATATATCGTTATTACGGCGTGAATGAAAATATCCTGACGTCGAAGTTCACAGAAAACGAATGGAACGCCTTTTATGAATCCGTGATCGAACCGATCGCCCTTCAGCTTTCACTTGAATTCACATTCAAACTTCTGACGGAGCGCGAACGGGGATTCGGGAACAAGGTTATTTTCAGCTCAAACCGGTTGCAATATGCGACGCTTCAAACACGAATGACAGTCGGCGGCGGACTGTTTGACAGGGGAATCATAACGATCAATGAGTTCCGCGAACTTATGTATTACGAACCGATCGAAGACGGAGACGTCAGAATGATATCGCTGAATTACGTGAAGACTGACGATCAATCACTTTATCAGACCGGAAGCGCCGGGCAGCAGACGGCAGCGGGCGAAGGGACTGAAGACGGCGACGCGAACGCGAAAGCCGAATTTTACTTTACAACAGCACGAAAGAAAGGGGGCAGCGGGCAGAATGAAGAATAAAGAGATCAAGAAACTGTTTAACTGTTTCGAAATCAAAAACGAAACATTGACGTCCGCGGATCTGTATTTTTACGGCGACATTGTTTCGGACTTCTGGAGCGCATGGCAGGACGAAGATCAATATCCGGAAGCCGTGAAGAACTTCCTTGCAGGGCAGGCAGGGAAGGCGCTGAACATATATATCAATTCGGGCGGCGGTTCTGTATTCGCCGGAATCGCGATCTATAACATGATCAAGCGGTTCGGGCAGTCGAACGCCGTTCAGGTGTATGTCGACGGATTAGCTGGATCGATCGCGTCGATTATCGCGTTTTCGGGGACTACAGCGCCGAAGATCCCGGCGAATGCTTTCCTGATGATTCATAATCCGTGGGCTTCGGTTGACGGAAACGCGGAAGAACTTCGGAAGATTGCCGACGATCTTGACGTCGTGGCTTCCGGAATGCTTTCGATCTACATGGAACACGTGAAAGAAGGCGTGACGGAAGAACAAATTCGTCAGCTTATGGCCGGGGAATCATGGCTGACAGGGCAGCAGGCAGCAGATTATTTCAACGTGGAAGTGACAAATGCCGTTGAAATCGCGGCAGCGTCCGGGGATTACGTGAACAGGCTTCACAATATCCCGAAGGATCTTCATATCCGGCCGAATGGAACGTCTGAAAATCTGGACGCGCGGAACAGCGAACAGATTCAGAATAAACGGGATCAGATATCCCGGATCATTATCAACAGCTTATGAAAGGAGCAAAGGACAATGAAGCACGATGAACTTTTGAAACTGACAAAGGATCAGCTGAACGCGCGTCTGAAAGAAATCGGCGTTCAGGCAAAGACCGCAGAAGGCGAAGCGTTAGACGCGCTTGTCGCTGAAGCACAGGATATCAACGATATTCTTGCGGCAGCAAAGAAGCGTGAACAGCTTGCAGGCTACGCGGCAGCAGCAGGCGATCCGGAACCGGGCGCAGGCGAAGGAACAGAGGGCACGAAGGATCAGAACGTCAAGGCGTTCGAAGCCCGCGGAAAGGTCCTGAAATCCGGCGGAAGCGTGAAGTTTTCCGCACGTGTCGCGGCCCGCAATATGAAAGCCGCCCTTTCCGTCACATCAACCGCGCCGGTTGTTCATACCGCGACAGACGTTCGCGATACATTCAATCCGGTTTCCGCGCTGATCGATATGGTTCGTCTTGTTCCGCTTCAGGGCGGCGAAACATACGAACGCGGATTCGTGAAGGGCTACGGGATCGGAGGAGCGACAGAGGAAGGCGCAGATTATACCGAAGCGGAACCTTCTTTCGGTTACGTTACGATCGAAAAGCAGAAGATCACGTCATATTGCGAGGAACCGGAAGAAATGGCAAAGCTGCCGAATGCAGATTATGACAGCATTGTCGAAGGTTCTGTTTCGAAGGCGGTCAGAAGATATCTTTCTCGTCAGATCCTTATCGGCGACGGCACAACGTCGAAGCTGAAAGGAATCTTCTTCAATCCGACAGACACAAAGGAACAGGTGATCGATCCTGATACGGATATCACCACAATCACAGCGATTGCAGACGACACGCTTGACGAAATTATTTATTCCTACGGCGGCGACGAAGAGACTGAAGGCGTCGCAACGCTGATCCTGAACAAGAAGGATCTGAAGGCGTTCGCGAAGCTTCGCGACAAGCAGGGCCGGAAGGTTTACACAATCGTGAACAACGGGCAGACCGGCACAATCGACGGCGTTCCGTTCGTGATTTCTTCCGCTTGCAGAGCAATTTCAGACAGCGCGACAGCGGCGGGCGCTTACGAAATGGCATACGGCCCGCTCGAAAACTACGAACTTGCCGTCTTCTCTGATATCGACGTCAGAAGATCCGACGATTACAAGTTCAAGCAGGGTCAGACCGCTTTCCGCGCGTCCATGTTCGCAGGCGGCGCCGTGGCAGCTTATAACGGTTTCGTCCGCGTGAAGAAAGCGACAGCATAAAGAACCGGAAGAACAGGCAGAAAATGAAAGGCGGTCGAAATGACGATCGAAGAACTGTATAGCGCCGCCCGGTTACGGGTACGGAAAACCATAAAAGACGCACTTGACGAAGACGTTCAGCGGCTTGTTGACGCTTGCGTCGCGGATCTGAAAAGGATCGGCGTTCATGAATCATGGCTTTCGGCGCCTACGGATCCGATTATCATCGAAACCGTCCTTTCTTATGTCCGGGCGAATTATTCCGTCGATACGTCACAATATCCGATCCTTTCGGGGATCTACGACATGAACCTGACGAAGCTGAAAGGTGATTCAAAGTATTTTTCCGAAGCTGAAACGGCTTCGGAATCTTCTGATTCTGGAAGCAGGAGCGGGACGACATGAAGGATTGTGTGATTGAATTGATTCATCCGGGCGACACGGCAGCAGAAGACGAAAAGACGGAAGTTTTCGCGTCCGTGGAACCGGTAGGGCGGGATGAATTTCAGGCAGCAGGAAATAACGGATATAAAGCCGAACAGAAGCTGACGGTTTGGTCGGAAGAATATGACGATCAGCCGGAAGTGATATTCAACGGAGAACGTCACACGATATACAGAACATACGGCCCGAAGCCGGACGGAAAGACGGAACTGTATATCGCGGAAAGGGTCGGGAATCATGGTCGTTAAAGTGAATCCGGAAGATCTTGACGAAACGGTTCGGAAGCAGCTTGAAGATTATCAATCCGATCTGACGAAGCGGGTCAACGAAAAATTTGAAGAAGTCGCACAAAAGACCGCTGAAAAGCTGAAAGAAGGCGGGCCGTATAACGAACGGACGGGGAAATATACGCCTGATTGGGATTATAAAGTCAGGAAGAACGTCGGAACTGTACTTTCTACGACAGAATATAGCGTCTACAACAAGAAGCATTATCAATTAACACATCTTCTTGAAAAGGGGCATTTATCGCGGAAAGGGAAGCGCGTCAGGGCGTTCGAACATATTTATCCGGCCGAACAGGAAACGGAACGGTTAGCGCTTGAAGCAGTCGAAGAAGCAGTGAAGGAAGCAGGCGATTAAATGGCAACGTGGGAAGATGTGATCAGCCGCGCGAAGGCGGTCGGAATCCCGATAACAGAAAATGAATTCAGGGTCACGAAGCAGAATCCCGCGCCGGATCCGCCTTTTCTTGTTTACCTTCACACGGAACGGCAGCGGGGAAGCGACGAAAAGAACAGAATCAGGGAAGTCAACGGGTCGATTGAATTATATACAGACAGGAAGCCGGATCCGGAATATGAACAGAAGGTCGAAGACGACGTTCTTTTCGACATAGAGTTCACGAAGAATCAGGTTTTGATCCAGTCTGAAAACATGGTTCAAACGTCGTATGACTTCACAATAGTTCAGAAGAAATAACAGAAAGGAAGGCTAAAAAATGGCAGACGCAGCAAAAGCACCCGAAAGAATCGTTTTAGGTTCCGGGTATATCCATTTAGCAACGTTTACGAAGGGAATGACAATTCCGGATCCGTGGGAGTTCTGCACGGATGAAAACCGCTTTTCCTATATCAGCGGCGGCGCTTCACTTGAATATTCTTCGACATATTCCGAAGCAAAAGACGACATGGGAAAAGTGTCGAAGACAATTATCACAGAGGAAGAAGCGACACTAAAGACCGGGTTAATGACACTTGACGGGAACACGATTGAAAAACTTTGCGACACGGCCCGCGTAACTACATCAACGGACGGGAAATATCGGATCGTGAAGATCGGCGGCGTCGGAAACAGGAAGGGCGCGAAGTATGTTATCTGCTTCCACCATGTCGATCCGGTCGACGGCGATATCTGGATTATGATCGTCGGGCAGAATCAGGCCGGATTTACATTTACATTCGCGAAGGACGACGCGACGGTTATCGACGCGGAATTCAAGGCCCTTCCGAATCTGGACGGCGAAGGAACGTTGATCCAGTACGTCGAACAGGTTGTCGACGCTTCTTCCGGCAGTTCTTCTTCAAGCAGTTCCGGCACCGGAACGTCAGGCTGATCGGCAGCAGGACAACAATAAATGAATCACTGAATCAGAACCGGCGGCAGACCGAAGGGATCCGCCGCCGGTTTATCAATCTCACAGGCGGTGCGTCGGCGTCAGCAGCGTGAAAGGGGCTATATTATGGCGAATTTATCATTTTCATTTCCGAATGGCGTGAAAAGAACGTTCTTCAACGTGGAACTGAAGGACGGCAGGAAGCTTCAGGTTAAAATGCCGAAGAAATCAACATTTTCAAAAGTTTCCACATTGCAGGGATTTTCAAACAATCCTGACGCTTCCGTCGACGACGTTATTGATACGTTGTCGGCGCTTATTGCCGAATGCCTTTCAAATAATTTGAACGGCGATACAGTGAAAGCGTCGGAAATCGCGGAAGATTACGACATTGAAGAAATGCAGCAGTTCTTGAATATGTATATGGATCAGTTCGTCGCGGGGATTCAGAACGAAAAAAACTGAAGCTGCCCTACTATCCGGGGCAGACAGGAAAAGAAGAAAAGGATCAGATTCACTACAAGACAAAGACGGAAGGCGAACATTTAGTGATCCGTTATACCGGCCTGAATCTGATTCAGATAAATGATTTGGATATGGACATTTATCTTTTTTACCTTCGCGAAGCTTATATTCACTATATGAGCCTTACGAAAGAAGGCCGGGAATATCTGGAAAAATGTTACATCTTCGAACAGACGAAGCCGGATCGCGGGGCGCTTCGCGAACGGTTCGGAAAGAAGGAAGGGGCTTCGAATGGCAAATAATATCAAAGGTATCACGATCGAAATCGGGGGCGATACCACAAAACTTGATAAAGCCCTGAAAGATGTCAATAAAGAAACAAAGTCGCTGAAAGCGGAACTGAAGGAAGTTGACAAGTCGCTGAAGCTTGATCCGAAGAATACGGAACTTGTCGCACAGAAGCAAAAGATCCTTGCAGAATCCATTGACGCGACAGAAGAGAAGCTGCAAACGCTGAACGAAGCACAGGCACAGGCGAAGCAGCAGTTTGAAAACGGGGATTTAGGCGAAGAACAATATCGAGCCCTTCAGCGCGAAATCATAAACACGGAATCCGAACTGAAGAAACTGAAAGAAACACAGGATTCTATGAAGTGGGACGGACTTGTCGACGCCGGAAAGAAGCTTCAGGACGTCGGCGGGAAGATTTCGGGTGTCGGGGAAAAGCTTCTTCCGGTAACGGCAGCGGTCACGGGCGTCGGCGCGGCGGGCGTTGCTGCCGCAATGGATCTTGATAACGGTTACGACACGATTCTAACGAAGACCGGGGCGACAGGGGAAGCACTTGACGGCCTTCAAGATCAAATGGATCGAATCTTCGCAGATATTCCGACAGACGCGGAAACGGCAGGCGTCGCGATCGGAGAAGTAAACACCCGCTTCGGCCTTACCGGGGACGCGTTAGGCGATCTTTCACAACAGTTCATAGAATTCGCTGAAATCAACGGCACGGATCTGAATACGTCGATCGATTCTGTTGACGCCGTAATGACAAAATTCGGCGTCGATTCTTCACATACGGGCGAAGTATTGGGTTTAATGACGAAAGCAGGGCAGGACACCGGGCTTTCTATGGACACGCTATATTCTTCGCTTGAAACGAACGGAGCGGTTCTGAAAGAAATGGGTTTAGGGCTGACAGAATCGATCAATCTGTTAGCACAATTTGAAAGCAGCGGCGTCGACACGTCAACAGCGCTTGCCGCCCTGAAGAAAGCACAACAGAACGCGACGGCAGAAGGAAAGACGCTTGATCAGGCATTAGCGGACAGCATTGACAAAATAAAAGGCGCGAAGACGGAAACGGAAGCGCTGCAAATTGCGACGGACTTGTTCGGAAAGAAGGGCGCGGCAGAAATGACGCAGGCGATCCGGGAAGGCCGTTTTTCCGTCGAAGATCTGACGGCTTCACTTTCCGATTACGGAACGACAGTCGAAGACACGTATAACGCGACGTTGGATCCGTGGGATCAGCTGACAGTCGCGACGAATAACCTGAAGCTTGCGGGCGCTGAACTTGCGTCAACGCTTCTTGACGCGCTTCAGCCAGTGATTGAATCACTTGTCGAAAAGGTCAAAGAATTCACGAATTGGTTTAAGAGTCTGGACGACGGGCAGAAGCAAATGATCATCCGGATCGGCGCGGTCGTGGCTGCAATAGGCCCGGCGTTGATTGCGATCGGGAAGGTAACTTCAGGCGTCGGGACATTCCTGACAACGATCCCGAAGATAACGGGCGCCCTTGCGAAGTTGGTTCCGGGCATATCCGGCGCGGCAACGGCAGCGACAGGGGCAGGAACGGCGGCAGCAGGCGCCGGATCAGCGGTCGCGGGTGCGGGTGCGTCGATTGCAGCAGTCGCGGCACCGATCCTTGCGATTGTGGCCGTTATTGCCATATTAGTGGCCGCCTTCAAGCACTTGTGGGACACAAACGAAGAATTCAGGAACGCGATCACGGGCATTTGGGACAATATCAAAGCGAAGTTTCAGGAATTCGCCGACGGGATATCGGAACGCCTGAATGCGGTCGGAATCAACTTCGATTCCGTGACAAGCGCAATCAAAGCCGTTTGGGAAGGCTTCTGTGATTTTTTAGCGCCGATCTTCGAAGGGACATTCAAGGTTATTGAAACAGTTCTTTCAACGGTTCTTGACGTCCTGACGGGGCTTCTTGACGTATTTATCGGACTGTTTACGGGAAATTGGGAACAGTGTTGGAACGGCGTCAAAGAAATCTTTCAGGGCGTTATGGACGGGATCGCCGGGATATTTATCGCATTAGCGGACACGCTGAAAGGCGTCCTTGACGTCGTTTTAGGGTGGTTTGGTACGTCATGCGAAGACATAAAGAACGTATTCGCAACGATCCCGGAATGGTTCGGGCAGATCTTCACGAACGCCTATAACGCCGTGACAAATGCCTTCGCCGCGATCGGGCAATGGTTTTCTGCCCGCTGGACAGATATTCAGAACGCATTTTCAACGGTGACGTCATGGTTTTCGACGACATTCAATAACGCTTGCACGGCCGTTCACAATGCCTTCGCCGCGATCGGGCAATGGTTTTCTGCCCGTTGGACAGATATTCAGAACGCATTTTCAACGGTGACGTCATGGTTTTCGACGACATTCAATAACGCTTGCACGGCCGTTCACAATGCCTTCGCCGCGATCGGGCAATGGTTTTCTGCCCGTTGGACAGACATTCAGGGCGCTTTTTCGAATACGGCTTCATGGTTCAGTACGACGTTTAACAATGCCGTTACAAGCATTCACAACGCGTTCAACGGGATCGGTAGTTGGTTCCAGACAAACGTAATTGACGCGATCAGGGGCGTGTTCGACGGCTTTTCGCTGAAGGAAGCAGGCGAAAGAATAATGAATTCGTTTGTAAATGCGATCAAGTCGATACATATTCCGACACTTCATGTTGATTGGGACATGGACGAAAAGACAATCGCCGGGCTGACGGTCAAAGTTCCGGTTCCACATATTTCATGGAATGCAGCGGGCGGAATATTCAACGCGCCGGGAATTGCGGGATTCTATAACGGACAGCTTCAGGGCGTCGGGGAAAAGGGCCCGGAAGCGGTTCTTCCGTTGGACCAGTTTTATAAAAGGGTTGAAGGATATATTGACAGGGCTATAAACGAAACGCGGGCAGCGGCAGCAGGCAGCAGGACAGCAGCGACGACAGCAGGCGGAGGATTCACACAAAATAATTATTACACGTCGCCGAAAGCCCTTTCGCCATACGAAGCAGCACGGCAAACAAGAAACGCGACGCGGAACATGATCCTTCAGCTTCAAAGGGGTTAATCAATGTCAAAACGCGAAATTATATGCCGGAACGAAGACGACGTTGAAATTCGCTTCAGTTACGAAGAAGAAGCTGAATATTTCCTTGAATCACTGGAAGGATTCACGTCGATAACGAACAAGGTCGCAACGTCAGAGAATACGACGATCGACGGATCCACATATCAGGGATCCGTCACGTCACAACGAAACCTTGTTATTACGTGTTCAATGGATAACGATTATCAGAACCGGCGAAATCAGCTTTATAAATGCTTCAAGCCGAAAGCGACGGGGACACTAACATTCATCGAAGACGACGAAAAACGCGTTATTGATTACAAAGTCGAAAACGTGGACGTCGACGAAAAGGGCGTTATCAGATACGGAACGTTAAGCCTGATATGTCCGGATCCGTTCTTCAAGGATCTTGAAGATTTGACCGTTACAATGGCCGGTTGGGAAGCCGACTTTGAATTTGAACACGAATTTCTCGCCGACGAAGAAGGCGGCGAAGAATTAGGACACAGATCAGCGGAAATAACAAAGGTTATTGAAAACGACAGCGCCGCCGACAATATCGGAATCCGGGTCGATATCGAAGCAACGGGCGCCGTTGTAAATCCTGCCGTATATCATCAGGAACAGGGCGAACACATCCGGATCGGAACCGACGCGAATCCTTTCACAATGCAATCGGGAGACATTTTACGAATAACGACAGGAACGAATGAAAAAGACGTCGTTCTTGTGCGCGGGGAAACAAAAACTTCCGTGAATGAATATCTTGACGAAGAATCAGAGTTCATTCAGCTTGTACACGGCCCGAATACGATAACATATGCTGCCGACGCCGGGCGTGATTATATGAACGTTACGATCATTTATCGGTACAGATATTTAGGGGTTTAATAATGGAAGTTCGCGTTTACAATCGAAATCTTTATCGTTTAGGAACGGTCGAAAATCAAACGTCGCTAATATGGACACGCCGCTTTTTTAAGCCGGGAGAGTTTGAACTTCACGCGCCGAACACGGAAAAGAATCATGAACTTTTCGCTCGCGGGAACCTTGTGTCAATGAAAGGGGCAGTTGAAGCGGGAATCGTCGAAGATCTGGAAAAAGAAGAATCAGATCTGAAGAATGAAATGACAGTGAAAGGGAGATTTCTTTCGTCATACATGGACAGGCGGACAATAAAAACAGTCTTCACGTTTTCCGGAAAGATAGAAGAAGCAATGTTCAAATTATACGCCGCGTGTACGGCGATCCCGAACGTCCAGACGGCAGATCTGAAAGGATTCGACGACACAATTTCGTTTCAGACGTCATATAAACAGCTTGACGTCATGGAACAGAAGCTTTCGCAGCAGGGATTGATCGGGATCAGGTTCCGGCCGGATTTCGATAATCACGTGATTATATTCGAAACATTCAAAGGGGTTGATCATTCCAGATCACAAAGCAAGAACAAGCGGGTTATCTTTTCGGAAGATTATAACAATCTTTCGAATGCTATATATAAAATCAATGATCAGAGTTTGAAAACGTGCGCGATTGTCGGCGGCAACGGGGAAGGAACGGACAGAACGCTTGTAACAGTCGGCGGGGGCGACGGTTTGGATCTTCGGGAAGTATTCGTTGACGCCCGCGATCTTACAAAAGAAGAAGGCATGACAGACGCGGAATATACGGCGCTTCTGAAACAGCGCGGGCAGGACGCACTAAACGGCGCGACGCTTTCGGAATCGCTTGAATGCGAAACGGAACCTTCAATCAACTTCACATATAAAGAAGACTATGATCTTGGCGACATTGTAACGGTCAGAAAGAAGAATTGGGGACTTTACATGGATCAAAGGATAACCGAACTTCAGGAAGTGTACGAATACGGCGGCGGTTATGTCGTCCCGACGTTAGGTTCGCCGCTTCCGGAAACGATAGATTGGAGCGACAAATAAAATGGCAAACGGGGACAAATACGGGTATTTTTACGAATCGAAAGCCGGTGACAGAAAGTATTCGGCGAACAGCTTCAGCGATTGGTTAGCGCCGTTCTTCAGCGCGGGCGTATTCAACGGGGAACTTCAGGTCACGGCAAACGACGACATGACTGTCACACTTTCGGCCGGTCATGCGTGGGTTCCGTCGGCAGCAGATACAACGAAACGCCTGATTCACTTTGCAACAAGTCAGACGTTTACGCTTGAAACGGCTTCAGGAACGCTTGACAGGATAGACACGATCGTCATTCGCCGCGACGATACAAACAGGCAGCTTACGGCGGAATATGTCACGGGCGGATATGCACAAAATCCCGTTGCAACAACGCCGACACGTTCCGGGGCCGTTTATGAACTTGTCGTCGCACAAATATATGTCGCTGCCGGTTCCGTGTCGGTTACACAGGAAAATATAACCGACACGCGGGCGGATTCTTCACTTTGCGGTTGGGTCGCTTCGACAGTGAAGGAAATTGATTTTTCACAGTTCACGGAACAATTCAATTCCTTTTTTCAGTCATATCAGGCAAGGATCACAAAGCAGTTTTCGGCATACCTGAACACGATCGCCGAACTGGAAAACAAAGGGAACGTCAGTTATCAGGAATACTTGACGATTCTTCAGAATTACGAATCATCACAGGAAAAAGAATTCAGTGATTGGTTCGAAGGGATAAAGAATAAGCTTTCCGACGATATAGCAGGAAACCTTCAGAATCAGATCGACGCGATAAACAAAAATATCGGAAATGCGATTCAGGATCTTTCAACGAAGCTTTCATTCAGCAATAAGTCAAAGAGTACGGGAGAAATCGGAATCGTAATAAAGAATACGACAACAGGAACCGAAACAACGACGAAATACACAGAAGGCGGGAAAGTATATTTGACAGAACCGGGAGAATATACAGTTTCGGCGTCAAGCGACGATTTCACGGTTATCCCGAAGACATTCACGCTTGACTACACAAAGACTACTGAAACGTTAGACTTCACGATCTACGACGCGAACGGTTACGCGTACGTGGGCGGATATGTCGGCGCTTTTGTTAGTGCAAATTAAAAACACACAGAAAGGAAGAAGGACATGAAAGGATTTCCAAAGACATTGAAAACGCGTCAGGACATTTTGAATTGCAAAGCAATGGTCGACGCGGGCGTCTTCAAGGCGTCAGATCTTCAGAAGGCAATGAACAAACTTGAAGCGACGAATTATATCGTTCTTCAGGTCAACGGCCTTTCAGAGGACAGGAAGACCGTCACAACGAACTATTGTGCAGAAGCGGCAGCAGGCGGAACGGCGGTCGCCGGAAACGTGAAAGCTTCGATCAAGTCAGTAACGCACAACGAAGAAACAAACGAAGAAACAGGACAGACAAACAACGTTTCTTCAGATATTGTTCTTTCAAAAGCGATTGCGGCATCTTCCGAAACACTGAAGGTTCTGAAGGCGACAACGTGTTTTGACCGCCTGAACATGACAGAAGAAGAATTTGATTCAATCCTTGCGGATTTGGAAGCTTAAAGAAAGGGGAAGAAAATGTCAAAGTTTTTCGTTTATGATGAATCAATGACAAACACGAAGGCGAAGATCACGACGGCGAAGCTTGCGGCAATGTCGGACATTATCGCTTCGGAAAAGAAGTTCCTGAATGCGGGCGACGCTTCAACGCCGAACGCTCTGACACTTGACGCCGACGTTCTGATCGCCGTCGGGAATTCGGTATTCAGGACAGCAGAAACAGAACTGACGGTTTCAAATCTGGACACAGGAACAGGCTTCACGGTTGGATCCGATTATTATGTTTATTGTTGTGATCCTTCGTCCGGTTCAGATACGTCGGACGTAGACGAAGAATATAAAATATCCTTGAATTCGACATATCCGGACGGATACACGGCGGAAAATTCAAGGAAGATCGGCGGTTTTCATTATGGAATCGTTCGCGTAACGGACGACACGGGAAAAGCGGTCGGAACAGATTCGAAAGAATACGGCACGGCGTGGACGTCAAACGTTTACACCGGCATTCTTCCGGCTTCTGTATGGACTGTACTTCACAGGCCAAAATGCGAAGATCCTTCCGGCATGGTTTACGTGTCCGGCGGTTTATGGGCTGACATTTACCTTGATTCAGACGACGGAAACGACGGTTTAGCGTCCGTTTATAACGCGACGCCGATCACGGGAACAGAATCGTTGAACTGGTATATAGCAGTTGAAAAAGCCCGTCGCGTCGGAAAGCGTCTTCCGTCTTATGCTGATTTTATTCAGTATGCGTATGGATCGCCTGAAGGAACAGATTCAGGAAATACGAACGCATGGTCAGCAACAGGAAACACGGCGCGTCAGGTAACGGGCTACGTCAAGAACGCCGTTTCTGCCGTTGGCTGCCGCGATTGCGTCGGTAATGTTTGGGAATGGCTTGACGAACTTTGCCTTGATCCTACGGCTACGGCGTGGAATTGGCAGGACGTGTTAGGATCCGGATTCGGTGACGCTTATATTCCTTCACAAACAGCGCTTCACGCGCTGCTTGCGGGCGGCGCTTGGAACGACGGGATTCACGCCGGCGCCCGCGCGGTCGCTGCGAACTTTTACCCGTGGTACGTGAGCGCGGACATCGGCGTCCGGTGCGTCTGTGACTCGCGTTAATCCGGATCAGCGGCGCGCGGGAGCGCGGCCGCATGGGGTCAGGAATGGAAGAAGAGAAGAAAGAATATAAAGCGAAGTATGAAGCGCCGGATTTCCTGAAGGATACCGGCGCGGATTACGCGCACACAAAAGCACATCAGGCCGCGTACGATTTCAGTATATACATTCATAACAAGATGAAATCGCTTCCGAAGTATGAGAAATTCACGCTTCAGAAGGAAATCAGGGAAACGATTGACGTTATCCTTGACGAAATTGAACTGTATGAAGTAACGAAATCAGTATCGCATTTATACACGGCCGACAGAATGAAAAGGCGGTTAATGCGAAAAATAAGAACGTGTCACGATCTGAAATATTCGGCAATGAATACAGACGTGACATTCTATTGCGCGAAGCAGATCGCGATCATTGGTTCACTTGTCGGCGGCCTGATAGAGAAAGAAAAGAAGAAACGGGGTTCCTGAAAGTTATGATTATACATTAACAGGAAAAACGTTTGATTCTATAAGGGCGGCTGTTAATTCGAATTTTGCAACGGACGGCAGGCTTCACGCGCTGATTGCGGGCGGCAATTTGAACAACGGGATTCACGACGGCGCCCGCGCGGTCAATGCGAACAATTACCCGTGGAACGTGAACACGAACATCGGCGTCCGGTGCGTCTGTGACTATGGACATTTTAGAACGTTGCGGATCCGTCCGCGCGTCAAGGATTCATATATTTACCATGAGTCAGACGGCCGTAAAGCGATCCAGAAACGGATCGTCCTGATCGGGTGAAAATCCCGACGAAGTTCAAAAAGCACCGGCCGAAAAGTAACGAAAGGGAAATTCGCGAAATGCGGAACGGGCAAACATGAAAACAGAAAAGCATTTACTGCCGTCGATCTGCACGAATGAGAATGCAGAAGAAGCATATCGACAGGCGCGCGAGTGCAAAAGATACCGGCCGGAAGTAATGCGGTTCGAACAGAACCGGGAAGAATATCTTCTTTCAGCGATCGAAGACATTCAAACATTAAATTACAATCCGGGCCGGTATTTTATATTCAAAGTATGGGAACCGAAAGAACGCGTGATCATGGCGCTGCCGTTTTACGACAGAGTGATTCAGCACATGATCGTCAATATAATCGAACCGACGTTTGAACGACGCTTTATTTATCAATCTTACGCTTGCAGGAAAGAAAAGGGCGTTCATAAAGCTTCGGACACACTTTCACGTCGTTTATATGAATTATGCGTCGTTCAGGGAAAGAACATTCACGCGATATCGGGCGACATTCACAATTATTTCGGATCCGTGGATCATAACGCCCTGAAAACAGAAATTCGGCGTTACATATCAGACAAAGAAGTTCTGATTCTGATTGACAGGATAATCGACGAAAACGGGATTTATCCGGAAGGCGTCGGGATCCCGGTCGGGAACCTGACTTCACAGCTATTCGCAAATGTTTACCTGAATATATTCGATCAGTACGTGAAACACGTATTGAAGGAACCGGATTATTTTCGATATATGGATAATTTCATAATATTGAAAGAAGAAAATCCTTCGTATCTTTATAACGAACTGGAAACGGCCGGGACGTTCCTGAATACAAATCTGAAGCTTGAACTGAATCCAAAGTCGACGGTTGTTTCAGCAAAGAACGGAATTGATTTCGTCGGATATCGGCATTTTCCGGGATTTACAATCATGCGGAAATCGTCAACGCGCCGCCTGACAAAGCTGATTCATGCGTTTGAATCGGGCGAAGTAGATGAAGAACTGTTTGACAGATCCGTCGAAAGCAGGATCGGACACATGAAACACGCGGACACGGCAGGAATGATTGAAGAATACAGAAGGAAAGTAAAACAGGCAAAAGAATCCCGAACACTGCCGATTATAACGGAAACAGCATAAACACATGGATCCAGACGTTCAGGAAGCCGCGGCGAAGTTTGTCACTTCGTCACGGTTTCTTTCTATATGATGATAAAAAAGAAAGGGGTTTGAAAAGGTGGATTCGTGGGAAATCGCTCTGACAATCGCCGGATCAATATTCGGATCAACGGGATTGTGGACGTTAATCAACAACATATACCAAAACAAGCGCGAAAAGAAGTCAGCGGAACGTTCCGCCCTTTTGGGGCTGCTTCACGATAAAGTTTATCACTTATGCGGGGAGTATATCGAACGCGGGTATGTTTATCGAAGTCAATACGACAATTTAAGTTATATATACGATCCGTATATAGCATTAGGCGGGAACGGAACCGGGAAACGTCTGAAAGCAGAGGTCGACAAACTGCCGATCAAAGAAGATCCGGATCCGGTCAAAAGGGAGAGTGAAGAAGATGAAGCGAAGGCGAAAGAAGCGCCCTGAAATGTCAAAGATTCTTCTGATCGTGTCAGATATTCTTGCGGTAGGGACGACGATATTCACATTTATCGCCGTCTTTTTGATTTCAGACACGTCGCCGCTGATTTATCTGATTCCGGGCGTGTTCGGCCTTGCGTCTGTCGCCCATGGCTTCTACTTCTGGAAAGCGAAGAACGAAAACCTTCATAAATACGGGCAGGACAGCAAAATCAGGGCGGACAGCAGCGGGGCAGGATTCCAGATCGAAGATATTGACGTCGAAGAAGATCCTTCCGGTTCGGATGATTCCAGGGCCGTTGGATGATAAAAACACGAAGGCATAGCAAAGAAAGGGGCAGAAATGGATCAATTAACATTTCAGGTTATCGAATTACTTGTTTGTTTCGCCGCGGCGGTTATCGTCGCGCTGATCGCGAAAGGGCTGATTCCGGCATTAAAGAACACAATGACGGAAGATCAGTTCAAAACGGTCAAAGAATGGGTTCAGACATTTGTTTTCATGGCTGAACAGGTATTCAAGAACACTTCCGGCGCCGATAAAAAACAGATCGTAACGAAGCGCGTCAAACAGATCCTTGAACAGAAGGATATTTCAATGACAGAACAGCAGATTTCAGATCTGATTGAAGCTGCCGTCAAGGGCATGAAGATAGCAGAAGGAAAAACAAAGACAGAAATAAACGTCACTAACGTGAACAGCAGTGAAGGGACGGAAGGAAATGACGCAGATCAGTAATTGCGGACACGACGAACGCGGGAAGTATTCAGGCGGAACGCCGGGAGATCAGGGCGGCGAATACACGATCCGGAATTGGTATAGCAGGCCGTGGAAATGCGTCCTTCGTTATCCAAAAAAAGCCGTCGCGGATGAAATCGCCGACGTTTCCAGAAAAGCCGCGCTGAATCAGAATATCGGATATTGTCAGGCGCACAGGCGGACATATTACGAAGCATTAAAGATCGCGCCGAATTGGGATCCGTCGAAGGTGACGAAAGCCGTCGAAGGCGATTGTTCGTCAACGACAACGGCGAACGTTATCGCCGCAGGGCATAGGACAGGGGAAACAGCACTTCAGCGCCTGAATCCTGATATATACACCGGGAATATGCGGGCGGCATTCAAAGAAGTGGGATTTGAAGTTCTGGCAGGGACGAAATACACGGATTCTTCAGATTATCTTCTTCCGGGCGACATTTTACTGAATGATCAGCATCATGTCGCCGTAAACGTGACGGCAGGCACAAAATCAGCAGCGGAAGCGTCGGGATCTCAATCATCCGGATCCGGATCTTCCGCGTCTGCCGCCGATAATGCTTCGACAATATGGTCATATCTGAAGAAAAAAGGCTTTTCAGACATTGCAGCGGCCGGAATTTTCGGCAATCTTTACGCCGAAAGCGCCCTGAATCCGAAGAACCTTCAGAACAGTTTTGAAAAGAAATTAGGCATGACAGACGCGTCGTATACGGCAGCGGTCGACAATGGTTCATATTCTAATTTTGACAGGGACGGCGCGGGTTATGGCCTTGCACAATGGACATACTGGACGCGGAAACAGCAGCTTAAGGAGCTTGCAGCGAAGAAGAAAGCTTCGATCGGGGATCTGGATGTTCAACTTGAATATCTTTATACAGAACTTACGGTCAATTATGCGGGCGTATCGGCCGCCCTGAAGGTCGCGAAGACGGTTCGGGAAGCATCTGACGTATTTCTGAAGCAGTTTGAACGTCCGGCGGATCAGTCAGAAGCCGCTCAGAAGAAGCGGGCAGCATACGGGCAGGCGTATTTCGACAAGTTCGGCGGGAAGACAGAAACAGGCGTTCCATCGTACAAGGTCGGGACAGTCTACGAAACGACGGTAAACCTGAACGTCAGGACAGGACAAGGAACGGGGTACCGGAAGAAGAACCAAAACGAATTGACGGCAGACGGGCAGAAACACGCGATAAACGGCGTCCTTCAGAAAGGAACGCGGGTTTCGTGCCTTGAAGTCGCGACGGAAGGATCGAACACATGGATCCGGACGCCTTCGGGGTGGTTAGCCGCCTATTATGACGGCGACATTTATATCAAATAAAGAAGAAAGGGGGATCCGGATCCGGTCAAGGGCGGGTCAAGTAACACATTCACAAATACCTTCTTTATGGTCAAGGAATAGGGATATATCACACGGAACAGGGGACGTCGAAAGAAAATCGGCGTCCTTTTGTTAATGGAATAGAAAGAATATTGTGTTATATTAGTAAAGCGAAAACGAATGAAAGGAATTAAAACCATGTCAGATCAATATAATTTCAGCAGGCCGGAAATCGAAAAGATGATTGAACAGCAGGATATTACAAAGGATCCGCCGACTGAAGAACCGTTCAGGCAGTATTATTTTATTAAGAAAATGCGGGACTACGTAAAAAGAATGTCCGCTGAATTAGGCCGCCCGCTTACCGCGTGTACGAAAACATTCGGTTG
>Ga0256406_1002767_pt1 | contig 23672 bp, 22 predicted proteins | sample RumenRJG_03DNA_FD_185986 | JGI IMG/M metagenome (GOLD analysis project Ga0256406, IMG submission 185986) | Bovine rumen microbial communities from Lethbridge, Alberta, Canada - RJG_03 | ecosystem: Host-associated > Mammals > Digestive system > Stomach > Rumen | place: Canada: Alberta | collected... | reverse complement strand
TAAATACAAGTTTATATAATTTCTTTAATGAAATCTTTTTGTATTTTCCATCTACTGTTTTTAACACATAATTGTGCTATGTAGGTTTTAGATACCTTTCTGATAAACTGCTAAATACACTTCCATCCTAAAAAATGTAATAGCAATCATCAAAGTTATTTTTTACTTGTTTTTTTATCATCGTTTTTCTCCTTTTTACTGTTTTTTTCTTTGTCATAGGATAATGAAATGTGGAAAAGTATAATTCTTATATTTTGTCCTTAAACTCTGAAAAATTTTTAAAATGCAGGTATAGGACACATAAGGCAGCAGGCGCGCCACAATCGTCTCCGGCCGCGTGTCCTTCGACCTGATGCGGGTCATGTTCTTATGCCGTTGTTCCTTTGTCAGATCATCCATTATTTTCCCTGTACCCCGCAGGCTCTTATTTTTTGTCGGATATTGTATGTTGTAATCTCTCTCCGTTCCATTTTTGCCTTCTCATAATCGCCAATCATGATCCCTCTTGACTTATCATCCGCGCTTATAATACAGTATAAAAGTAATACTTTTAAACATTTTTGGTAATACTTTTAATATACTTTTGAGGCAAACCATGAAAACCTGCAAATGCATTAGCATTATCAATCAAAAAGGCGGCGTCGGTAAGACGACATCCGTGTACAACCTAGCTGCTCTTAAAGCCTGTCAGAATGCAGACAGCAGGATCCTGATGATAGACCTAGATCCTCAGGCATCGCTTACGATCTCTGTTGGGATTGAACCTGGGGAAGAAAGACTGCAGGGACACAGCACATGCGATTTATTCGAAAGCGGCAAAGACCCACTCGACGCTGTATTTACCGTCACAGCCGCCAAGCTAGATAACCTGTATATCATCCCGTCTGACATTACACTTGCAGAAACGGAAATTAAACTCATAACCAAATTATATGGGGCGGAGGGAGTGCTGAAAAAGGCCGTCGATAAACTCAGACCGTATTTCGATTTCATTTTTATCGACTGTCCACCACAACTGGGACGCCTCACGATTAACGCCCTGATTGCATGCGACAGCGTTATTATTCCATGCCCGGCAGATTACCTGCCCTACAGGGGTATGCAGGCCCTCCTGCGAACAGTCCGCGAGCTTAAAGAAATCAACACTAACCTGCAGGTGAACGGCATCATTGTTACCTTATACGAGTCTAACGTTAAAGACCAGCGCACGATCTATGGGATGCTTGGCGAACTTGCACCTATCCTAGGGACAGTACGCAAGGCCACCGATATAAAGCGCAATGTGGTCGGAGGACTCCCGGTCGTCCTTGCCATGCCCGACGCAAAGGTAAGTACAGAGTACGCGGTTATAGCCGGCAAAATTTAATAAAAGGAAGAATAAACCATGGGAGACTTAAAGAAAAAAATCGGATTAGCGGAAGCCGCCAAGACTCGCGAATCAAGATCATCCGCTGAAAACTCTGCCGCCGCGGTGAAAAATATCATCAGTGCCGTACACAGCAAAGAAGCCCCTCTCAAGGATAAAGTCATCTCCGCAAAGGTAAACTCTGAGACCTGGGATGCATTTACTTCCATAAATCGATCCCGCGGAATGACTAATAACAGTGCCCTTAACATGCTGATATCCAATTACGTACATGATCATAAAGATATACTTAATGGTATTTAAAGTAATACTTTTGTCATTTAAAAGTATTACTTTAAATATTCCAGTATTTATACACTGTCGGCTTGCTCAGCCCCGTCTCGCGAATACAGTCTACCTTTCTCCCGGACGGATTCTCTCTGCGCCACTGTCTGACCACCGGTCCTTTGCTGTGCCTCCCGTTTCCTGACCTCCAGTCCGTCCCATTTGCTTCATCATTGATCTTCTGCAGGGCCCTTGCTCCCTTTAAATGCAGGTCCTGCTTCCTTCCGTTGCGCCTATTAGCCGGAATTGCAATCCCGGTTTTATACTCGATGCTGTTGCGCGGATAAGTCACCCACCGCTCATTGTATGCTTCGAGTGCATCAAGCACATCCACCGATGTGAAATGATTATGTTCATCGGTCGTTTTTTCATCGAACGGCTGCAGGAAAGAAAAAGCATCGTTTTCCAACTCTTCGTAAGTTACCGGATGCGGGTTGTGCTTTGGATCATAGTAAGCGCATTTCTGTGCATAAACAGCAAGCATCATCAGGCAGTAATACCTATGACCAACTGTAGCCCCGGATGTAATCTGTCGTTTCCACCACTCGTACACGTTTCGCGACACATGCCATATACCGCGCGGCTCACCTTTAACAATCCGTCGATCATACCATTCCGGATATATTTCCTTTGCCTTCTCGACCGTCAAATGCCCCAGCTTGTAAAAACGGGGACGTTCTTTTTTTTCTCTGCTCACACGCAACTCAGCAATATCCTCAACCGCATCCTGCAGTTGCTCGATCTCAATCCGATCTCCAGTCCGGAATGCTCTTGCTCGGCCTCCCGTCTTGGTAATCGTCCCCGGCATCCGGAATCCCTGATATATACCCTCCTGCTGGACGTCCCTGCGATCCTTAATATCAACAACATGCATATTCCATGCAAGATCCGTCAGATCATGCTTAAGCGCCTGCAGGACCTTTGCCTGATCCGCAAACAATGCCACCGGATCCGTCAGCACATAGTACAAATGCACACCAGTCCCAGAACTCACAATAGACGTAGGCCTCGGGACCCGATAAGCACCTGAATGCATAACCTGCCCCCATAAATTCCGAAGACCAACCGGATCATCACCATCCACCTGTATATGATCCAAATCAACGGCTATCCCATAGCAGTACCTCGCATTTTCCGCTGTCCGTTTAGCTCCCGCATAACTTAACGGACTCATAATGCAAAAATCATCTGTCCTGCAAAGACCATCTATTACATCCAAATCATCCGTCACAACATACCGCTTGACCTTCGGCTTGCCATCTTTTTTCTCCACACTTGAAATCGAAACAGCCACACCGTTATACACTCCGGTTCTACCAGCCATTCCCTTTGTTTCAAACGAACCAACCGGAAATATCATCCTATAGAAATCCCTCGGCTTTACTTCCGGAAATTGATCCTCTAAATACTTCTCAAACACATTCATACCCCTAGCCCCCTATGCATGGCGTTATATTATCAATACATTTTATTTACCTTTTTGAACCATACTACCACACCACACGTGTATGGTACAATCCAGTTGTGGATATCTGCGGATCCGATCCGGATCTGCCGTCCATGTTTTTACCCGTCCAATCGGACAGCACCGCCTAATCCAACGGCGGCTGCGTCTCTCATTTTTTATTCCAAACCATAAAGGGGGTATTACCATGTCCAAAAATGCAAATTCCGGAATCGTATTTTTAAATTCACTGTCTAATGACGAGAAAAATGCTCTTGCGCAGTCGCTGTCCGAAGAGGCCGCGGGCCAGATCCGTCCGCTGGAGGATGTAATCAAAGCATTGCAGGCGGGTACGATCAAGGAATGATTCGGAGGCGATGCATATGGGCAGTCCCGCATTGTTTTCCCAGACCGATATCGATACCATAGATCAGCGGTATTTTATTCTGATGGAGGCGACAGCACACGTGATCGTTCTCTGCAGCCGCTACACGGGACATCAATGGCTCATGCAGCGTGATACGCACGGCGGCGTAAGGCTATCGCACAGGCACTCGTCCCGAGATCCATGGCATCCGCAGGCGTATCGATGCAGCGGGCCGCATACTTTATTCGCGGCACTGCATGTTATCCGAAGCCATGACGCGTACGTCCTGCACACCGTGCGGATAAAGTGATCTCCGTGATAAAACCACAATGATAACGGCCGGCCGATAAAGTCGGCCGTTTTGTAAAAATCAATCGTCATCCATCTGTTCCGTGATGCATATCTTGTCTTCTTCCCATTGTCTTCTGAGGCGTTCCGATTCCGCTTTCTTTTCCGCCTCAATTTTCTTCTCACACTCAGCTTTGCGCTTGGCAGCCTCTGCTTTTGCCGCATCCCAGAAACTGTCTTTTATCAGTCCAACTTCTGCGCCTTTTTCGACAATCCTTGTGCCATCATCCCGAATATAGTAATGTACGCGTTTTGCGTAAACGATAGGCTTTGCGTTGCTTGTCCTGTACAGGTCGTATTTTGTTTGCGCGTTTTCTTCCCACGCTTCCGATGGGAAGCATGCCCTTATCCTCCCGATCAGCTGGCCGTATACCGTTGTTGCATCCGGGGATGACTTTCCGTTCTCATCCGCTGTATCTGTTTCAATTTGTTGATGACGTGGATTGTCCCACCATATCAGCCGGTCCTCTCCGGCAATTTGCTTCAGCAAAATCTCGTATCCGCCATATGGTGCGACCGTCAGCTTGCGCTTGAGCTCATCATACAATCCGCGCTGTCCAACATATGTATGGCAAGCCGCGCTGTATGCTGCAGGATTGTTTCTCGCTTCCTGCAAAAATCCGATAATCGTTTCGCGTATCGTCTGTTTGAGCTGTGACTTATTAATCGCATTAATCAAGTCCTCTATGTCGAGCAACTCTGGCGTGCCATTTTGTTTCTCACGGAAATAAATAGACTGCAACATCTGATCTACAAATGCCGCGCCATTGCGGAGCGATTGCCGTATGGCTGTATCAGCCATTACTTCGAACGCTATTCCGGCTTCTCCAGCACACCGTAAATTGCCATCCAGATACGCGTCGATCTTGGCAAAGATATCTTTGATTTGGCCGTTAAAAAAATCGTACAGATTACTTGCGTCAAAGTCCCGTAGATGCAGCTGATAATGTCCCTGCGTCCGGTCATCCTTGTTGGCAGACATTGCGGATAGCGTCTGCTCAGTACCCGTCATTTCGAACCGGAGTAGGCTGCAGTCGCAGTCGATCCCATACGTCTGCTCAAGGTCTTTGCTTTTGTCATATACCTTAATGGTTTTTGTCCGCCCCGCCATCAGATAAGTCGTCTCGATGCCGGCCTGACCCGTGACTTCCGCCCGCTTCATTGCCGGCTTTCGACACACGGAAGTCATCAGCCTTACGATGCGTCCGTAGTCCGCATATGGTCTATCCAGAGGTACGGTGCAGTTAATCTCCGCGCTATACACGCGTACCTGATCACGATCATACCGAATCCCTGCATCGACCGTTGTCTGCAGGTCTTTTACCGCGGCATCCAGACGATCCCACACATCCCTTATCCGCATATTGCAGAGGTTGTCTTCGCCTTCACGGCTCGCGTGCAGCTCAATTTTCGTAAATGGACGATCTCCTTGGTTACCGTAGGAAAAAGTATATCCCGGGCCATGGACTTTGATTTTTTTGCGCGATGCCGTAATCCCATGATCGGGAATTTCCGCGCTGACAACGGACGGGTCAATAAGCATTTGCTTGACCGGTTCCGGAAACGGATCCCGTTGATCTATTAGATGTGTCAACGTAATCCTGTCCAACCCAACATCGCCGATTGGTCGGTTAACATATGTTTTCCTGTTTTTATCGGTTAATGTCATACCCCCCTCCCTAACAATACAATATATTTCTTGTTTTACATAAAATAATGTTTGTTATCTACATTAATAATATTACTTCTATTTTTCATATTGTTATATACACGGATTATTTTTTTCACAAACAAAAAATCAGACATATTTATATATGAACGATAACATCCCGCTGCTGGCCAGCGTTAATGTACTCGTCCCTTATCGGCAATGCAATTCACCATACTAAGTGAAAGAAGAAAGGAGGAAGCCACATATGGCGGAAAGAAATAATTATGCCGCACGGGCCGATGAAATCGAACGGCGCATCGCACAGCTGCAGCAGTACCGCAGGGACCTGCTCACCAAGCAGCGTGCCGCGGACCGCAAGGCACGGACGCACCGGCTGATACAGGTAGGCGCGGTAATTGACAACGCGTTTGGATGCGACGTCGATCCGAATGTACTGGCCGCTTATCTGCAGACAACGGTACGCCGGGACCCTGAAGGTAACCCGATAACGGTTGCAGATCTCCAGCGCGGCTACTACCAGCAGACTGCGGACCGGCTCAAGAGACAGTCGGAGACCTGAGTTATTGTCCGGAGGACAAGCGGAGGACAAGCGCACTTATACGTGGGCGGAGCCCACGTTGATAAGTGTTGCCCTGCGGGCAATCCGTTCACCCCGCAAAGCGGTGTGCCGGACGCGTTCCGTCGGCGGGCCCTGCGCGGGCGGCGGAAATACAAGGAGGCAATCATGCACATCAAACGGACGGGCAGTTTTACCGTGACAACGAATGACGGCAAAGTCGTCAAATTCGATAATCTGGACGCCGATTACGACTACTGGACGGCCGCATATGGTGGAGTCAGGACGACCTGACGGACTATACGATCCCGGAGCGCGAGTGCAGGTGTTGGCCGGATTACGTGCCGCGGAATAAACGGAAGCGGAAGAGGAATAAATGACAAATGGCAATCTATCACTTTGCCTGCTCCATTGGGTCTCGATCAGCTGGATCATCCCGCAGAGGTGACGCCGTCAAGGCTGCCGCCTATATCAGCGGTACCCGGATGACTAACGAGCGCAACGGGCAGGTAGCGGATTTCCGAAACAAGGACGTCGTTTATGCCGCACCTGAAATACTCCTGCCTGACGCTGTCGCGGCAAAGCATCCGGAGTGGAAGAGCAGGGAATATTTTTGGAACGAAGTCGAACGGCGCGAAAACAGGAGAGACTCTCAGTTATACCGATCATTTGACATCGCGCTCCCGATTGAGCTCTCGCGTAATCAGCAGCTGCAGCTCGCGTACCAAATGGCGGATTACTTCCGCTTGCTTGGAATGGCCGTTGATTACGGCGTGCACGATGAGGGAAAAGGCAATCCGCACGTGCACATCTTGACGGCGATGCGCCCCTTTACACGGGACGGAGAGTGGGCATCCAAGGACCGCACGGTGCTCGCCCTTGACGGTAACGGCAACCGCATTCCGGTGATTGATCCGGCAACCGGCCGCCAAAAGGTCCGGGTCCGTAAAGGCAAGGGCAGAGAGCTACTGTGGCGGCGCGAGACCGTTGCCGCAAATCCGTGGGACGCAAAGGCGTGCATGGACACATGGCGTGAGGAGTGGGAACGGCTGGCAAACAACGCTCTCGCTCGAGCCGGAGTGGACACGCGAATCGACCACCGGAGTTACGCCGATCAAGGGACCGACAAGATACCGCAGATCCATGTCGGCAAGGTCGCACACAAGATTGACCGCGATGGCGTGGCAGGTCTGCGAGGGAGATACGCCGGCGGTCTCCGCAGTAATTATCTTGCATTAAGAGATTTATTATGCAGACTTCGCTTTGTATTCTCTAAAAACAATACATTTACACCGCAGCACAGTATCGATGCCCTGATACGTAGATGCGACAGCACAATACGCCGGATTAACGGCAGAGGAGCAAATAAGGCAATGTACAACGATATGATCCGCATACGCAACATGAGCGCCGAGATTATTGATCAGGAGATCAGCGAGCTTGAAGCAGAGCTTAACGAACTGCGCCATGCACAGGACAAGATGCAGGAGGAAGAATATGCCGCAAGAGAAAGAGACATCCTCGATCGGCTCGACCGGCTCGAGCAGGCAAGATCAGCTGCAAATCGCGGAAAGACTGATGACGCAGCTCGAAAAGATGCAGAAGGAAGAGGAGCAGCAGAAGCAGGAGATCGTAAATCTGAAACAGAAGCTGAAACAGACAACAGAGACGCAGTCCGTCACCGTCACCGCCGCTGACAAGGCGGTATGGATCGGCCGCATCCGCCGTCTTAAACATACGGCACGCACCAGCAGGATGATTGCCATCGCGGCCATCGCGGCCGCGGCGGCAGAACTGCTGATAATCATCGTCCTGATTGCAGGACAAGGAGGCATAGGCTTATGAGCCTGACAACCATCTTAACGGCAATCCGCAGGTACTGGACCCTGATCCTGCTCGCGGTGCTGATCGCGTACTACTACTACACCCGCTATGTTGCGCTGCATGTGCACCACAAGACTAATCAGCAGGTCCGCGCACAGCATCCGAAAATTGATAGGCGCTGGATCCGGAGGATCCCGGAAGGACTCGTTATCGGCAGAACGGACAACCATCATTACTACTGCATTCCAGCAAAGGCGACCGAGCACGGATTTGAGATGCAGCACTGCCTTGTGATCGGCGGATCCGGCACCGGCAAAACATCGTCCGTATATGCGGACAGTCTGCTCGCTAACTGGGACAACACCGTCAACCGGCCGGAACTTGCCTATCACGTTCTTGCGATAGATATAAAAGGCGAGCTGCACCAAAATTTCTGCCCCCACTTGATCCGTCCTGATCTCGATGCGGAAGACGCAAATCTGTATTATCTGCTGGATCCGACCGACCGCGAGTACAGCGTTGGATTCGACCCGTTTGCAGATTTAGGCATGTATCCGTCAAGGGACCAGATCATACAGACCAGCAGCGATATCGCGGCCGCATATGTCCCCGTATCCGATAAGGATCGCTATTTTTCGAGCAATGCAGCAACTCTCTTTTCCGGACTTGTTGCCGCCTGCATCGAGTCGTCCCCGCGCATTGACCTTGTAACCATGATGCAGCGCGTCCTCGCCGAAGGCGTCAAAGCGGTTATGGAGGACATTGTAAGCCGCGCGCTTCCGGGGAGCGCGACCATCTATTTCCTCGGACGATTCAGGGACAAGGGGAGCGATAACGAGTCATTTGACGATATCTGCTCAACGATGACGACATCGCTTACATGCTTTTCAATGGACAGCGTTGCGTACATGTTGCGCGACAATCCGGTCCGTATCGGCACATCCGCGATCCGCCGTAAAAGTGTCATCCTGAGCGTACCTGACTATCTCCTTGACGAGAAGACGTTTGCCCCTGTCTACCGCATGATTCTGTGCATGGCGCAACGCTACCTTACCAGCCGTATGCCGGAGCCGGGGACGCCTCCTACGGTACTTTTTTACGATGAGCTTTACAGTTTGGGCGGTTCCGAGACCGGCAAAGGAATCCCCGGACTGCAGCACTTTGTCTCGATCGCGCGAGGCTACGGATGCGCAGTCGTCGCCGCAATCCAGTCCACAAAAATGCTGGAGCAGCAGTACGGCCGCGAGGGGGCAAGGATTCTGGAGGACAACATGGCCAAGTGCATCCTCCAAATCACGGACCCGGACACTATCAAGGCAGCGACCGAGTGGACTGGTAAATATGCCGAGCGCCGCGTAAGCACCAGCGACAGCAATAAGATGACGTCCACTATTTCGTGGTCGCAGGAGCCCATTTTTGACTCGGGCGATTTCACTGCGCTTGCAGGGCGCAAAAGAGTAATCGTAATCCCCGTCAACGATCAGTTTTCGCAGGTACGTAAATCCCAGTGGTTCGCGGATCCGTATTTCCGCGGTCTGCAGAAGCAAATTACCAAGCAGCCCTCTGACAAATAACACCGGCGGATGATCCGCATTATCGCGGGTCCGATCCGCCATACTCTGAATACATCCACAAGGAGGATATAAATCATGGAAATAAACGAAGAATTTATGAAGCAGCTCCGCCCGATCCTGCAGTCGCACGAGATTGCGAGAGACGTCGCGGCAGACTGCCCGCACATCGACATTCCGGGCACGGATCTTTACTGCGCGGCTATGTTTCGCGCAGCAGACGACAGCGTGACCATCGTAACCAATAATATGGCCGCAAAGCTGCATATCGCAGGATCAGACCTCGTTCAGGCCGCCATGCGCAACGGACAGGCGGAGCCGTACACGATTGCCAAGGTACGCGATGTCTTAGGCTTTGCGGACGAGGACGAAATTGCCGACGTCCCGCTGTATGTTATGACAACGCAGTCGGCAATGTACGGCGCGCCGGTAATCCTTAACCCGAACGCGAGAGAGGCGGCCGCAAAGAGTCTGGGAGGCGATTATTACGTCCTTCCGAGCTCGATCCACGAAGTGTTGCTTGTGCCTGACAACGGCATAGTCAGCGCCGACGATCTGCGCGGACTTGTGCGCGAGGTAAACGCCACCGAGGTGCGTCCTCAGGACCGTCTGTCGGACGAGGTATACCGCTACGATATGCAGGATAAACGGATCCGTACTGCAGACAACGCAAAAACACAGACAGTCGAACCCGTCAAGGCAGCATCGCACGGAAGGAGGATGTAATGGATAGGATCACATGCCTTGAAGAAGTTGCACGCGAATACCGCGCGTACATCGCGATGGAGCATCCATCGGATGACCTCGAGCCCATCCGTTCTGCCATGCAGGGCCTCCGGGACGGGACCGTGCTCCGGATTATCGTAAACGGAGGAAATGAGCATGAGAAAGACACAGACTGACGGCCAGTACAGCCTGTCAGATTATCAGATCCCGGAGGCCCAGATCCGCATCAAAGAGGGTCCGGCTACGCTGTACAGCAGCGTGCCGATATCGTCACCGGATAGCGCCGCAAGGCTGATCGGGGACAAGCTGCTGAAGGACATGGACCGCGAATACCTGATCGCCGTATCACTAAACAATCGCCTGCAGCCGATCAACTACAGCATCGTATCCATCGGAACGATCAACCAGACTTCCGCCAGCTCAAAGGAGATCTGCAAATCTCTCGTGCTGTCTAATGCTGCCGGATTCATGCTGATGCACAACCACCCGTCCGGCGACGTGGACCCGAGCGGCGAGGACCGGGCACTGACCGCCAAAATGGTACAGGTAGGACGCCTGATCGACGTCCCTCTTGTCGACCACGTGATCATAGGCGGCGGAAGCGGCGCGTACTACAGTTTTGCCGAGCATGGAGCACTGTCCGCGGACGCGTCCAGAGGCATCGTACAGGACGGCAGCGCAAAGTATGACCCGCACGGGCGGCACAAGCCGCCGCAGGACCGCGTTGCAGAGCTTACGGACAAACTGCAGGCCGGCGTTGCAGACTACCTGCGGTCGGACAGGTACAGACAGCTGCTGGACACGTTTTCACGCTTCCATCGATACAGTCTCAACAACAGCATCCTGATCGCCATGCAGAATCCTGCCGCAACGCAGGTGGCCAGCTACACCACGTGGCAGTCACTCGGACGTTATCCCGTCAAAGGCACGCACGGCATGCAGATCATCTGCCCTGCGCCGTACCGCCACAAGGAGATGCGGGACATAACTGATCCAAAGACCGGCGAAACGCGCAAAGATGCAGTAATCGTACAGCGCATGGGATTCCGCGTTGCCACTGTGTTTGACGTCTCTCAAACGGACGGAAAGCCGCTTCCGGAAATAGCGCCCGAGCTTGATGGAGACATTGCCGACAATGACTTAATCACCGCCGTAAAGGACGCCGCGCCGCCCGGGATTTTCGTTGTCGTTGGTCCAGTCAGCGGAGCTGCGAAGGGCTATTTTTCTCGGACTGCACGCGAAATCCGTGTTAAAGATGGCATGTCCGAGCGCCAGACGCTCAAAACGCTGGTGCATGAGACAGCACATGCGTGTCTTCATGATTTTAATTCAGATGCAAAAAATATCTCACAGGAAGACAAGGAAATTCAGGCAGAATCAGTAGCCTACGTTGTCTGCCAGCATTATGGAGTTGACACGGGAGACTATTCGTTTCCGTACATCGGGACGTGGTCAGAGGGAAATACCAAGGACGTAATGCGCAACCTCGATATCGTCAAACGCTGCAGTGCGACTCTGATCGACAGCATCGACAATTCACTCGAGCGCATCCGTAAGGAGCGCCAGATGGAAGGAACGTACAAGACCGAGACCGGATACCTGCAGGTCAACAAAACTCAGGACGGAACATGGCACTATGAGGCCTACAGCGCCGCCGGCGGACGTACTTATTCAGGCAACGTTACGCAGACCGGTCTAACTGCCGATCGGGCGGCGCAGACGGCACTTGCCATGCACGGATACATCGGTCCGTATCAGGAGACCACCCCGCAGGCACTGGACGACTGCAAGTCACAGCACATAACCGGCTCTGCTAGGTATCAGCACATGTAACTAAACAAAAAGGAGGATACAAAATGAACATTAAAAAACCAGAGGAATACCTTGCATTTTCAGGTAAATACGCAGCATCACAGGCTGTCAGGGATTTATCCCCCCACGATCTGCAGTTGATCCTTAACCTGCAGAGCGAAAACGCAGCATACATGCGCCAGGACAGCTATAACGCACTCGACCGTCTGTTTGCGCGCGATGACTATCCGCTTATCGACGATACACTTATCCTGTACCGCGGCGGGAAAACCAGCCCGAAAGATCCACGCGACTATATCTCCGCGACTGTATTCCCGGCAATCGCGCAGGATTATTCCGGTGATGATCCTGTCAGCACCATTACCGTCGAGAAAGGCGCAAAGATCCTTCCTCTGCGCGCACTGCATAGATATGCAGGCGATGGGGAAGGAGAGATTATTATCTGCACGCGCCATCTGATCAGGACTATCTATCCTCGCAGATTCATGTATCGCTGATTCATGCCTTGAGGCACGGCCTATTTCCGTGCCTCACGTCCGATAAAGGAAATGTTTTCGCACACACTTATCCACTGCCCAAATAAGGCGTGGATAAGTGTATTTTCCGCAATAAAGTGTACAATAAATTTGCATTGCCTTTTCGCGTACAATGGAGGCGACATGAGCATTACATACGGTTATGCCAGATGCAGTACAGACGAGACGCGTCAGGATATAGACCGACAGCGTCGAGATCTGATCCAGATGGGCGTTACAGACAAAAAGTACATATACTGGGAATATGCTTCCGGAGCAAAACTGGACCGGCCGGAGCTCGAAAAGCTCCTGCACATCACACAGCCGGGCGACACAATTGCCTCAACAGAGGTATCCCGGCTCACAAGATCAACAAAACAGCTTTGTGACATCCTGCAGATTGTACAGGATCGGCATCTGCGTCTATTAATCGGATCCTTTTCGGTAGACTGCAGATCCGATGATATTGATCCCATGACCAAGGGTATGCTGATGATGTGGGGCGTTTTCTCGGAAATGGAACGCGACATGATCAGCCAGCGCGTTAAATCTGGCATGGATAATGCCCGAGCCAAGGGCAAACGCATTGGCCGCCCTGAAGCAACGATTGAATCCATCCCGGCAAAATACTGGAAAGCCTATGGCATGTACAAGGAGGGTAAAATAACACTGTCTGACGTTGCTAAACTTACGGGATGCTCCAGATCAACGGTGTACAAGTACAAGCATATGATCGACAGCAAAACGAATAAATAATCGGCGACAACATGATCACTGTGAATGTGTAAAATGCACATAAACCGAGGGCGTAATTTTAATATAAAATAAGCTTTGGCTATTCATTGCGAGTAGCCAAAGCTTATTCTGCTGTTATTTGTCGTATACTGAGTCACTGTGCTTGATCCGCGTCGTAGACAAACAGATCATATCCGTGTGCGAGGCCAAAATCAAAATCACTAGACAGGTAGACAGTAAATTTAACTGTCTGTCCGCTTGGAACACTACCAATGTTTCCCGCGTCCGTATGGATATAGCTTCCATCTTGTCCCTTAACGCCGACCAATACGATTACATTATTGTAGTCCGTACTGGTTCTATTTGTGATATCACCCCCGACGGTAACAGGTGAGGAATTATACAGCATGGTGTCTGAAAATTTAAACGAGCTTGTAAGTGTTCTGATCCGTTCTTCTGTTTCTTCCTCATCCTGAGCTTGCTGTGCCTCGGCTTCGGCTTCAAAATAATACTCACCTGAGGCGCCTTTATAAAACTCGGTGTTTGTAGTTTCTTCCATTATGTTACCGCTCGGGTTGATGTAATACTTATAATCACCGACGATGAGATATCCTTCTTTCGTATCCCACTCATCAATTTGCTGCGTCGTAGACGTGGTTGTACTCGTAATATATTCGATCGAATCATCGCCTATATCCATTGTCGCCTTAATGTATCCATCAGTTGTATAGCTCGACCACTGTCCTTTGAATGCCTTCTTCATTTCGCTTTCGCTTTTATATTCGCCGCCGCATCCTACAAGTAGCAAAGTCATTGATAAACAGATCAGTAGCGCTGATAACTTGTGTTTCATAGCATCCCCCTTAATGCATCGGAAACAATAGTAAATATAACTACATTCGTTATTTTATCACTTTCATAAGAGCAAGAAATTATTCGCCGATGCATTGAAAATCGCTACGTACGTTTGACATATATACGCAGGCTGCAATTTCACATTGATTTGATAGAATACCGTATATGTGCTGCGGCACGATATCCGCTGTGAACGTCCTTCGTGGACGAGAAAGAAGGAACAATGAACAAGGTATACAAACTAGGGGAGCTCTACTGCGGCCCGGGAGGAATTGCAAAGGGCGCGTCTCTTGCGTCCAGTTCCGACGGATCGCTCAGGATCGGGCATGCATGGGCGAACGACTTCGACCCAGATACATGCGAAACGTATCGTCGAAACATCTGCCCAGATAATCCTAACAGCGTGATCTGCGGCGACGTACGCGGGTTAGACATCAAGGCGCTCGGGCCAATTGACGCATTCGCCTACGGATTCCCCTGCAACAGTTTTTCGAACGTAGGCGAGCATCAGGGGCTCGACAACGTAAAGTTCGGGCAGCTCTACTGGTATGGCATCGTCGTACTCAGGACGTTCCATCCGGAGTGGTTCCTCGCGGAAAATGTCTCCGGAATCAGGAGCGCCGGGGACGGAGCTCACTTCCAGACAATTCTGAAGGATATGGAAGACTCAGGGTACACGCTTGTTACCAACCTCTATCGTTTCGAACAGTACGGCATACCGCAAACCAGACACCGCGTCATCATTGTCGGTATTCGCAATGACATCGCCGCGCATGGAATCGAGTTCCATGTGCCGTCGCCCGAGCCGTACAAGGATGCGAACATCACAGCAGGACATGCACTTTCAGGAATTCCGGCATGGACTTCGAACAATGAAGCTCGTCACCTTTCCGATAAGGTCGTGCGGAGGCTGTCGTGCATCAGGCCCGGTGAGAACATCTGGCAGGCAGAATCTGCCGGACGCGTCCCCGACGATCTGAAGATCAGGACACGGACAAAGATCTCGCAGATTTACCGAAAGCTCGATCCGGAAAAGCCCGCATACACTGTCACTGCGGCAGGAGGCGGCGGAACGTTCATGTACCACTGGACGAACCGGGAGCTTACAAACCGCGAACGGGCGCGGATTCAGACGTTTCCTGATGATTATCAATTCATCGGAAAGTACGCCTCTGTGAGAAAGCAGATCGGCATGGCGGTGCCCGTTGAGGGCGCACGGATCATTTTCAACGCAATCCTCGACACGTTCGCTGGGATCGATTACCCGTGGGTCGAAGCAAGCATGAAGGAATAAGCCTTCCGGAAAAGGGGGAACGATGTACAATCACTGGTTCTTTTCAAGACAGAAACGGAGTCTTGTGCAGATTCTTCCAGCTCTCATCGCATTCAACGACACGTGCGTCGGAAAAGTTTGGAGCGGGAATGCTGAGTTGCAGCTGGAATTCGAGGATGAGCTCGCACGACGGAGCATCACACAACACGGGAATCTTCGATCGCGCAGAACTGAAAATGGAGGAGGCGGCGGAAGGACACTTTTCAAGGAGATGAAGGACCTCGGGCTGATCTTCACGGAGGAGGAGAGCCGGCAGTGCCGTCTGACCCTGATCGCGGAAGAGCTGGTGAAAGGAAACATCTCCTTCGTCGAAGCAATGCGAATTCAGCTCAAAAGATATCAATATCCGTCCGCCGCAAGCTGGCAGGGAAAAGGCGCAATATCCCATGACTTCAAAGTACACCCGTTTCAGTTCATGTTCAGGTTGCTCATGGATCCGCGCCTCGAAGGGTATATCACGATGGATGAAACGCAATATATTGTGATATTCGACGCCATGTCCGATTCGAACATCTGCTTCGAAAACGTCGTCTCTAAAATCCTTGCTTATCGTGCGGCACCGTCTATCCCAGTGGGCCGGGAGGATGACGTGCATAAAACGTACTGGAATATAGCCAATACACTCTTCAATTACATCTCGCTGACGCAGTATGTTGACAGACCGGAAAAGAAGCTCAATATCAGGCATGGAAAAGAGGAAGAGGCTACTGAATTCGTCGAATCCAATCCAAGATTCATCCTTAATCCAGAATACGCAGAGAATTATCTCCGCGCATACGGCCGTGGAAATTCCGCAAGGGACCTGCGCGATTTCACAAGGCAGAGAGAGCAACAGAATGATATTCTTGAGGCTCGTATTAATGAGGAATATGTCCTGCTGGCTCTTGAGACTCCGATCACCGGAATCACTTCCGAGATTGTCAGTACAGTCAGCATGCGGACGGGAATTGATGAAAGGACAGTGTCACACTATCTCGAACAGAACCATTCCCACGGAAACATCGATGACTTCTTTATCAACTACAAGGAGCTGGCAAACATGGGAAGAGTAGGCGCGACGGCTTTCGAAGCGGCAACGTGTGAAATGTTTCGGAAGGTTTTCGGCATGCGCGCAGAACATGTCGGACAGAGTGGAAACACGCCGACGCCGGACGTCATCGTGTATGCGGATGACGTAGATAATGAATACTGCGGCATCATCGACAACAAGGCATACCGGGAAGGCTTCACTCTGACGGGAAATTTCAAGCGAGTGATGAAGGACGAATACATTCCAAACTACAAGACGTACGGAAATACGAATCTTCCTCTCGCATTCTTCTCCTATATCTCTGGTTCATTTGGTAGCCGGATCGACAGTCAGCTTCAGGATATCAGCAGTGCGACCGGTGTGCCCGGATCGGCGATGTCGGTTGATATCCTGATCGATTTCGCGCAGGATTACATGCATGGGGAATACAACCACGGAACCGTGAAGCGCGTTTTTTCTACAGGACACGAAGTGACACTGGCGGATATCGGAAGATAAGCAATAGACAACATGACGTCCAAGCAAAAGTAGCGGAATATGCAGAGAATCTAAAAAGCGTGCAAAACTTCTTACACACACGGGGTCCCGGAAGTTTTCCACACCGAACAGACAGGCCCTTATGAGCGATATCTGAATACAGGAAAAGGACGGATTCATCAGCCGTCCCTTCTGCGTATTTCTTCCGCAAGCGATGCGAGCCGTGCATCGCGTTCTGATTTTCTCCGTATCTCGCATTCCCAGACTACGATCACATGCCATCCCATTGAGCGAAGCGCTTTACAATTCTCCCTGTCCCGCTCAACATTCCGCCTCAGCTTCGGGCCCCAGTAATCCTGCCTCGTCTGTGGAATCACCGCGTACCTGCATCCTTCGTGCTGGTGCCAGAAGCATCCATTCACGTAGATAGCTGTTCGGTACTTCGGAAGGATAATATCCGGCTTCCCGGGATACCGCTTGTCATTCCGGCGGTAACGGAATCCCTGCGCGAACAAATACTGCGCCACAGATCACGACAATAGAACTAGATAAAAAATACCCCTATCACTAGGGGTATACTTTCGGGCAAGCTTAGATTTTTTGCTTATTTTTGGTTTGTGGTGGTTCGTTCTCTCTCCAAACCTATTTTCTGGCTGCCGTTTTCGTTCTCCCTTTGCTGATTCTCCTGCTGCTTTTTTTCACACTGCTGCATGTAAAGAAAATAACCTATTTGTTGTATATCCATCTTTAATAAACATTCTTTCCTTGGCTCTTATCATTATACCAATTCCATGCATCAGCGTAATGCTCATTACAGTACCATTCATGGTCAAAAGTCAGTTGTGCTGTAGCAGGTTTCCCACAAATAGCGCATGTATGTTCTGATTCATTCGTATCGTTATAACTTGAACCAGTAGTATAGCCTATTTCCCTATAATAATTTTTTAATGAAATATTAAATATTAAACATATTGCAACAATAATTATTATTAATACTGTAGCTATCGTGATAATAGGATGGTTTCGTACAAACTCGCTTTTGTGATAATATTTATGTATTATTTCTTTTTGTTCACTTACGCTTTTTTCTTCCCATTCCTGCCTTGTGATTCCTGTATCAGTCATTGTGGTCATGCAGTTATGACATTTTTGAATGTCTTTAGATGAAAACACGTCTGAACCGCAGTTAGGACAGATTCTTAGAGTTAAAGTATCCATATCATCCCCCCCTATTTCCCATTTTTGTTTTGTGGGAAGGGCAGCAGGTGTTCTAATATTCTCTATCAAGATTAATCGAACTACGCACTTGCTGCCCAATCCTGCTTTTATTCTGCTGCTAACTCTTCTCTTAGCTCTCTCTTGTACTTGTAATAGCTATTTCTTGCTATTCCTGCCAATTTCCTTGTTTCTTCATCATTTAAGCTGCCATTGAAATCTTTATTATGTTTTTTAATAATTTCCTTTGCAGCAATACTTTTCTTTGTTGTGAGTTTTGCGCCTTGTGGCTGTCCTATTCTCTTGCCATTCAGCTTTGCTGTTAGAATCCCTTCACTGGTTCTCATCCGTAAGTCTGTTACTTCTTTTTCAGCTTGTTCAAATACTAGCTTTATCTGCTCTGTTGCTAAGTCCATTGTATAGCTATTCAATGCTTTTATAATGCTATCAATAAATTTGTCTGTTGCTTCGTTTCCTGTTGCTGAGCTAATTTGTATTTGGTTCTCTAAGGCTTTTTTATAAGTCTGACTATTGATGTGCGGCTCTTTCAAAAAAACAAGCTCTACACCTTTGCTGAACAGATCTTCATACAGGGCAATGGCTTCATCTGCGTTCCTGCTCATCCTGCTAGCACTGTCAAATACTACTGTGTCTCTAGATTTCAGCACTTTCAGCAGCTTATCTAGTTCTTTTCTACCTGCGATCTTAGTCCCTGTATAGGCTTCTTTAACGATGTGCGCTGTTGGATATGCCGCTAATATGTTTCGCACTTGCCGATCAATGTTCTGGGTCTTTCTGCTGATTCTACAGTAGCCGTATACGCTCATGACTTTAGCCCCTTCCTTACACTGCGCTAGTCTCACGTTTAACCTTCGCTAGTTTTACTACGCATATAATCTAGCATAGCAGGGGCAATAAGTCGATACTTTTGATACTATTTTAGAATATGTTACTTTTGATACTTATCGCGTAATCAAACAGCGGCATAAGCATGATTCTTATGCCGCTGCCTATTGATGAAATGTTACTTTTTCAAATTCAATTGATAATCGTATTGCACTGTATCTTCTTGTACGTATTGATAGTGGGAAGAATCAGTGCTGCCAAACATATCATCCATCATCCAATCAACAGTAACACTAGAATAGCTATCTATTATTTCATCTGGCACTTGGGCCGCGATATATATTTTTACTGTTTCTAGTGGATTCACTGAGAAAAATTGATTTATATCTGTTCCAGAATCTTCATATACAGTTCCAGTATATTCATATTTGTCGTCAAATTTAAATTTCACGATTGAATTATCTGGTTCTGCTGAATATCCAGCAAGGTTTTTGAAATTTCCTTCTACGTAGAAATATTTTTGTCCGTCAGTTCCTTGCATATAAACATAAGCACTAGATGTATCACTTGGATTCAATTCATATGAATAACTAGCCTTTGTTAAGGTTGTTTCCATAAAATCGTTGGTAATAGGAGTATTTAACTTAACAGTGATAGGCTTGCTTTTGCTTGCTTCCTTTTCTGATGCATCAGATGTAGAAGTGTCAGCAGTTACTGCGTCTGCTTGTGATTCTGTAGCGCTGTCTGGAGCAGAAACAGTGTCGTATTCTTTACTTGTAGCAGTATCAGAAGAATCTGTACTGCTATTCTTTGCCCCACAAGCCGAAATTGACAAAGATAGTCCTAGTGTAGCTAATCCAATAGTGAACACCCTTTTATTCATACTTAATCCCCCCTTGTTAATTATTTTGCATAGTTATCTAAGTAAAATTTCCGTGCTGTAAAGTAACCTTTTTCATGTTTTAATTCTTTGTACTTATCAGTGGCTTCTTGATTTCCTTTCAATGCAGCTAAAATATCAGCATCTTTTAACCCGTTTGCCCTATTTGCAGCTGCCTTTGCTCTTTTCTTTGATTTGTGTTTAATTACATATCCTGCTGATACATACAGTGCAATGTCCTCTTTGTCTGCTACATTAGCCTTTACAGCATCATCAATTGTAATGATTTTCTTTTCTGTATTTACTTTGTAATTGCTCATTCTGAACCCCTTTCAAGTAATAAAACATTGCTACCATTCAATTTTACACTATCAAAAGGAATGAATACAGGGGGCAGCAGGGCGCGCGCAGCTTCTTCCATACATTGACCTAGATCAACCGAATCACTCACCTGCGCGCGCCCTCAGATCAATTAAACAGCCTTTGCCACCAGTGTTTTCTACCTTCTTGCTTTGTTTCTTTTGTCTCTGGCTCTGGCACTACTATGGTATTTTGTTGCTGTTGGCTGCTCTTGTCCTCTAGCATGGTCACTTTGGCTGTGAGAGCAGTATTAGTTCTAATCAGATTGTCTATTGTGTCCTGCTGCCTCTGGATCATCTTTTCCTTGTTCTCTAGTTCCTTTTGCAGCATGTTAATGAGCTGTTGATTTGTCTCGTTTGGCTCATTTTCTGGTGCGGATTTAGCATTTTTTGCAACATTTGATTCATATTTTGGCGCGTTTGAATCGTTTTTCTGGATTGATTGGATTGATTGGCGCGATTGAACAGCAGCAGTTATTCTTTCAATATCGTCTTGAGAATCGATGACAGCTCTATTCCCTACCCATTTTGTTTCAATGTTTAATTTTTTTTATAGTTCTTGTGACAGTCTGTTTCGATACTCCTAATGATGCTGCAATCTCTTTTATGGTCATGGCCTTGTAGTCCTATCTATGAAAGTTCTTTTCATCCAGATCAAAGAGTGATAGTTGCCCTTGCGTTTGTTTATTCTTTTTATTTATTCTATCTATTGTTTTTTGATAGCTTACGTAATTACTAGGATATGTTTTTCTATTTATATTAAATTTTATTGCTACAACAGTCTTTCCGCTCTTTATTGCATTAAAAATTACATTCAAATCTGTGTACTCGTTTATCTCTTTTATTGCAGGTTCCAATACTCTTCTTCTAAATGGCTCAAATGTTTTATAATTTTCAGCCATTAATACTTTTTTCAATTCATTTATATCTACTTCTTTTTCTGTGTGTTTAGATAATTTTGATACAAAATAGCTTTGAAATAATTCGTAAAATCTTAGGCTATACTTTCCTTTTAATGCTAGTAAATTCCAAAGTTCGTATTGTGTATAATGTTCATGTAAGTCTATTAGATATTTTTTTAAGTTACTATTTAGTAATACTCTTACTTTTCCTTGTCCTTTTAAGTATTCAAACTCAGAGAACCAACGAAAATTGAAAATTTTATCATCAGTTTCTACAAGAAATGATTTCTTATCTAACTCCTGCATCATTTCTATAAACTCTGTGTAGAAATATGTTTTATCAATTCCACAAAGCTCACAGAAATCGGCAACAGATATTTCATACATCATCAGTTCTTTATCTGTTGGTTTTATTAAACTTATAACGTATGCTATTAATTTCTGCTGGTTTACTGTTAAATTATATCTTGCTCTCTGTATGAGATCATTTGCTTTTACAACTCTATAATCTCTTTTCTCGTCTAATTTTGATACGGATTGCATAGATCAATAGCCCCCTACAGTGTACATACATAGAGCAGCACGTACACCAGTACATCATTTGATACTCTTGTACTTGTATTATAGTCTGCTGCTTTGCCTTTTTCCACACGCTGTTCAAACAAGGTTTTTGTACTGCTATGGAAAAGTTATCCACAAGGTTTTTGTACTGCTCAAACAAGGTTTTTGTACTGCTCAAACAAGGTTTTTGTACTTTTGAAATCGAAAAAATCCTTTGAAATCAAGGCTTTTCGGTCCCGCTAAGTATTAAAGTATTTAAGTATTAAAGTATCTTTATCGCGCGCGAGAAACAAAAGGACAAAAGAGAAAAGACAGGGGCAGCAGCTTCATTGATACCCCTTATCCAGATCAATCGAACTACTCACCTGGGCGCGCCCCTGCAGACATAGAAAAAGGGGCAGCAGGTCTATCATGGTGAATTACCTAGCTCTTACACCACTGCAAACCTGCTGCCCCTATCCTGTAATATCCTTGATGTGCTCTAGAAGGCCCCTAGAAGGCCCCACAGACGATTTTTAATAAAACAGCATACTTTTATTCATAAAACAATTAAAACGGCCTTAGAAGCGATTCTGGCGCGTTCTGACGGTGCTTGACGGTTTTCCTCATGGATTAATCGTTGCATGAAAATCTTGAAATGTTTTTTCTACTTCTTTCACTGTTGCTTCTGCTATTTCTTCTGCTGTATCTTGCTTGAATTCATCGAACCTATTGCTATCCAGAATCATTCTATTTCTATCTAGTCTTTTGATTACATAGTCAGCATAGTTCTATGCTGCATTGTCTCCTGTTGGATATTTACTACTATGTCCATGAATTGCATTATATCTTTCATAGATATTCATATTGATGCGCTCTTTTTCTTTTTCCTATTGTTGCTTTCCTTTATGTTTATTACTGTATATTATGTTTTATTTCTATTTAGAAAGCACAAATACTCTATTAGGATTAAGATCACACCTATTAAGAGAAACTAAATAGGTGTGATGATTTACTTAAACATTATTGATTTATATAATTTATTAAAATTGAAAATCATTATTATTAGAATGAGTATGATTCTACTATTTCTACTTCTGTGGAATCTGGTAGAAATAATAAATATTACTTCTTTTTTTCTTTTGTACTAAATAGTTCTTTTCAACTAATACTCTTATTCCCTACTGAATTGATGTTTTTTTCATTCCAGTCTAATTACTAACTGCCTTTGGACTAAAGCCACCAACGAAAGTAAAATCTGGTTTCTGTGATGCAAGGTATAACCAAACATTAAATGCAACTGGTTTTAGATCATGCATGGCTTGAAACATTGCTTTTTTTTGGACCATCATAAAGGCTAGTTCTCTGTTAAATTCCTAGCCTTTATGATTCTCTTTATTCCACATTTCAGCCACACCATCAGAAGGAGTTATTATTATTTTTTGGTTTTCTACTGTTTGCATGGCGTATTTTTCTCCTGTTGTTGAGCTTTGTAATGCAATAAATAATGTTCTTGTTTTGTTAGCCAAATAAGATTCTATACACTATTATTTAGTTTATTAAGGTCTTTATGGTGTAAATCATAGTTATCTATATTTTGTGGTGTTACCAGAAAAGCAGCAGCTACTAATCTGCTTACTAACATAGTTCTATGTCCATATTTATTGTAGATATCAACTCTTAAATATCCTCTCTGATTTTTTACAGGTGACAATATTTTGGCATTATATTCACAATAACTTTTTATTCTTCCTTTGTTAGAAACATAATAATTTCCATCTGTTCCTTCTATCTATTTCCATTGTTCATTAGGTAAATTCTAGATAGTATCAATACAAAATATTTTATTAAATACAAGTTTATATAATTTCTTTAATGAAATCTTTTTGTATTTTCCATCTACTGTTTTTAACACATAATTGTGCTATGTAGGTTTTAGATACCTTTCTGATAAACTGCTAAATACACTTCCATC
>Ga0256406_1002766_pt1 | contig 23676 bp, 14 predicted proteins | sample RumenRJG_03DNA_FD_185986 | JGI IMG/M metagenome (GOLD analysis project Ga0256406, IMG submission 185986) | Bovine rumen microbial communities from Lethbridge, Alberta, Canada - RJG_03 | ecosystem: Host-associated > Mammals > Digestive system > Stomach > Rumen | place: Canada: Alberta | collected... | reverse complement strand
CGCTCCTCATCTGTCAACGGACCGAGCGGAATAGTACGAGTGATATCGGTGGTGCCGTCCTGATACTGGGCGCCGCTGTCAAGCAACAGGAAGCCACGTGGTTCTATCACCGCGTCTGTCTCCGGCGTCGCCTCGTAGTGCACAATAGCGCCGTGAGGACCATAACCGGCGATGGTGTCGAAGCTGATATCCTTGAACAACGGCTGGGCAGCACGCAAAGCGGTCAACTTGCGGTCAATGCTCATCTCTGTCTGACCGCCCGCAACCACAGCGGGCTTGAGCCATTTCAGAAATTCAACCATCGCTACGCCATCGCGCAGCATGGCCTTGCGGAAGCCTGCTATCTCGGCAGCGTTCTTCACCGCCTTCATGGCTGCAATGGGTGACGGCCGCCTGACAATCTCCTGTACATGCACCTTATTGTATAAAGTATAACAGGTCTGGTGCGGGTCCATTAGAATATTATATTCGAAATAATCCTTCAGTCCCTTTTCAACCTCATTATAGTCACGCACGCCAACACCTTCCGAGGCAAGATAGGACACCACCTCCGGCGTCAGTTTCTCCTTATTTATATATAGCGTCACATCAGAGGTAGAGATGATGACATAAGCCACGAACACCGGATTGCAGTGCACGTCGCTACCACGCAGGTTGAGCAACCATGCCACCTCGTCGAGCGCTGACACCAGCATACCGTCGGCGTGTTGCTGACGCAGAGCTTTGCGCACACGTACGATCTTCTGCGAGGTTGACTCTCCTGCATATTCCAAGGGCTGAATGACCACTTTATTGTCTGGCACCGACGGACGGTCGGTCCAGATATCTCGTAGCGGGTCGTAATTGGTACGAACCGTGATACCACCCTGACGGCGCAGGTCAGTCACCAGCGCTTCCACACTGCTCTCGGCATTGACCATGCCGTCAACACCCACCTGTGCATTGCGCTCACGCAACTGCGTACCCAGCCACTCAGCGATGGTAGGCGTACTGGCCACCTTGAGCTTCATCAGCTGAAACTCAGTACCTTCAAGCTGATCAGCAGCGGCCAGGAAATAACGGCTGTCAGTCCACAGTGCTGCCGCATCGGCGGTGACCACGGCCGTACCGGCCGATCCGTCAAAACCACTGATCCATTGACGGCCCTTCCAGCGGTCAGGCGTGTACTCACTGTTGTGAGGATCGGTACTCGGGAAAATGAAAGCGTCAAGCTTCTCACGACGAAGCACCTCGCGCAAAGCGGCAAGGCGATTGGCAATGATGGTGTTCTCCATAAGCTAATCATGTTTAGAAACGGTAACAAAGTTACGTAATTTCTTCTTAAAGTTCTCAGCAAAGTGACATGCCGACATTGCAAAGAAACGAGTTTTAATATAAAACAACATATTAAAACAAAAGGTAAAGGTCAAGTGTGTCGTTTTTTCTTTAACTTTGCAAAAGAAAGAGGTGGAAGGAGTGCCGTAAGGCATGACTTTTGCTGTGAAATAGATAGATAATTTCAAAACTCTTATAAATAACATTTCAGTTATGAAGTACTTAACAAATGACAAACTCCTTATCGTCGGTGCAGGCGGTATGATTGGTTCCAACATGGTTCAGACAGCTCTTGCTCTTGGTCTGACTCCAAACGTGTGCTTGTATGATATCTACGAGCCGGGTGTGCATGGTGTCTACGATGAGATCGAGCAGTGCGCTTTCCCTGGAGCTCACGTCACCTACTACGCTCCTGCCGTAGAGGACATGAACAATCCTGAGAAGGTAGCCGAGGCTGCCAAGAAGGCTTTCACCGGCGCTAAATATATTATTTCTTCTGGTGGTGCTCCCCGTAAGGCCGGCATGACCCGTGAGGATCTGCTGCAGGGCAACTGCAAGATTGCAGCTGACTTCGGTGAGAACATCAAGAAGTACTGCCCCGACGTGAAGCACGTCGTGGTGATCTTCAACCCTGCTGACGTAACGGCTCTGACAGCCCTCATCCACAGTGGTCTGAAGCCCAACCAGTTGACTTCTCTCGCCGCCCTCGACTCTACTCGTCTGCAGCAGGCTTTGGCTCATGAGTACAACGTGCCCATGGACAAGGTAACCGGTGCCCACACCTATGGTGGCCACGGTGAGCAGATGGCTGTCTTCGCTTCTCAGGTGAAGATCGATGGCAAGCCGCTGTCTGAGATGGGTCTGAGCAAAGAGCGTTGGGAAGAGATCAAGCAGATCACCACACAGGGTGGCAGCCGCATCATCAAGCTGCGTGGCCGTAGCTCATTCCAGAGCCCTGCCTACAACGCCGTGAAGATGATCGAGGGTGCTATGGGTGGTGAGCCTTTCACTCTGCCCGCCGGTTGCTACGCCAACCTGCCTGAGCTCGGCATCAAGGACGTGATGATGGCTCTGCCTACTACTATCGACGCTACAGGCGTGCACTACACCACTCCTACCGGCACCAAAGAAGAGATGGACGACCTGCAGAAGAGCTACAAGCACCTCTGCGACATGCGTCAGGAAGTGATCGACCTGGGCATCGTTCCTCCTATCGACAAGTGGAAAGAGGACAACGCAAACCTCTAACTCGTCAACTAATTGACATTCGTTCGGCCTATACCGGCTACAATGCCGACAAGGGCTGACAGCATAAGAGGGTGTATCAAAATTGGAGAAGTACGGAAGTTCAGAAGTCCAGGAGTTCAGTCATTACTATAATGATACCTTATTATAAGATACTTATACAATTGACAGAACTTCTGAACTTCCGGACTTCTGAACTTCCTCAATTTTGATACATCCCCTTTTTTATGTTCATAGAAGCACATACCACCCGACTCTTACCAACTAAAGGAAAATATATTATTATTCATACAATGATGGTAAGCCAATGTTGGCACAAACTTTGTACCTTTGCAACCATAAGAGAACTATAAGTATAAGTATTTCGAAATACAGCTATTATGGACAAAATACACGATTTAAGCTTTGGAGGTGAGCGTCCCCTATTCGGAGCCCACGACGTATGCCTTGAAAATATCACCATCACCGACGGTGAGTCAGGCATCAAATGCTGTCACGACATCGAGTGTCACGACAGCAAGTTCTTTGGCAAGTACCCTTGGTGGCACGTCGACCGCAGCCTCATCACAAGCTGCTACTTCGCCCCCAACAGCAGGTCGGCCATTTGGTACAGCAACGACATGGTGATGAAAGACTGTGTCATCGACGGTCCGAAATTTTTCCGGGAGATGAAAAACCTGGAGCTGGAGAATGTCAAGATCAACGATGCCGATGAGACATTCTGGCATATCGACGGACTGAAACTGAAAAATGTAGAGCTGCACCAGGGTACCTACCCCTTCATGCACGCACAGAACATCTATATCGACGGACTGGTGAGCGATGCCAAGTATGTGTTCCAGTATTGCAAGAACGTGGAGGTGCACCATGCGAAGATCACGACGAAGGACTCGTTCTGGGAGTGTGAAAATGTGACGGTATACGACTCTGAGCTCAACGGTGAGTATCTGGCATGGCATTCAAGAAACATTAAGTTCGTGCGCTGCCACATCAGCGGCGAACAGCCTCTTTGCTACATGGACAACGTGACACTCGTCGACTGCACCTTCGACCCCGCCTGCGACCGTGCCTTCGAAGACTGCACACATATTGACGCCGACATCCGTGGTGCCATCACCAACATCAAGAACCCTGTGTCAGGACGCATCGTCGCCGACGAGATAGGTAGCGTCACCTACAACGAGTTTGCCAAAGGACACGACTGCATAATAGAGAAGCGACATACATAAGCCGTTTAACTTCGACCAATTGGTGCCTCGGCGCCATACAGGGTCCTACAAATGGGACACCATACCCGAGGATGCCATACCTCTATGGGTGGCCGACATGGACTTTGAGGTGGCACCTGCCATCAAGAAAGCATTGGCCCAACGTGTAGAGCACGGTGTCTTCGGATATACCAGCATAGACGACAGCTATTACGACGCCATCATCTCGTGGTTCAGCCGTCGCCATCAGTGGGTCATCAACCGTGACTGGATACTCTACACCACGGGTGTCGTGCCGGCCATCAGCTGCTCCATCAAAGCCTTAACGCTGCCCGGTGAGAAGGTGCTCGTGCTGACTCCGGTCTACAACTGCTTCTTCTCCTCCATCCGCAACCAAGGCTGCCAGATAGCGGAGAGCCCGCTCAAGCGAGAAGGCGACAGCTATGTCATAGACTGGCCCGACTTCGAGAAGCAATGTGCCGATGAGAAGACAACGGTATTTCTGCTGTGCAATCCTCACAACCCGGCGGGAAGAATGTGGACACGCGAGGAGCTGACGAAGATGGGTGAGATATGCAAGAGATACCATGTGAAGGTTGTCAGCGATGAGATTCATTGTGAACTGGCAATGCCGGGGCACAAGTTCATCCCCTTCGCAGCTGTCAACGAGACCAACCTGCACAACAGTGTCACGCTTAACTCGCCTTCGAAGAGTTTCAATACCGCAGGTCTGCAGATCGCCAACATCATCTGTGCCGACGCCGAGACGCGCCGACGCATCGACCGTGTCATCAACATCTTCGAGGTTTGCGACGTCAATCCCTTCGGGCCCGTCGCCCTGAAGGCCGCCTACAACGAAAGTGAGCAATGGCTCGACGCACTCAACCAGTACATTTGGGCCAATTACCAATATCTCAAGCAGGAACTCGAAAGTAAGTTGCCCAAGGTTCATGTATTGCGTTTGGAAGCAACCTATCTGGCATGGGTAGACATCCGGCAGACAGGCCTACGCAGTGAAGAGGCCACGCAGTTGCTGTTGGAGAAAGGACACGTCTTCGTCAGCAGCGGCACGCTCTATGGCGAAAAAGACGGAGAGGGCTACCTGCGCATCAACCTCGCCTGTCCACGCCAACTGTTGGAACAAGGCGTGACACGCATCATCAACGTACTGAGATAGCACAACTCGTCATGTGCCGCAGGCGGGTTGATGGCGAATATAATTGTACAACATATCGTGCCAACGTATGGTAGTACAATAACGAGAACGTTTTATAAGAAAAGAAGTCCGGAAGTCCAGTCATACGCTTAAGCACCTAATGAGCAGATGCTATTAAAGTAATGACTGGGCTTCCGGACTTCCTTTTTTGGTATACCCGTGGAATATAATAAGGTGTATTGTTGCAAGCCAAAGGACAACACAGGAGTACCGCTACGGCCTACAACTTCTTTTCTATTTCTTTTATAATGGCATCTGTAGCACCGCCAAGGCTCTTGACATAAGCACCAGCTGCATGGCTGCTGCTCTTGAGAAAGTCAGAGTCACTGCTGAAGCGGCCGATAAGCTTGGCAAACTCAGCATCGTCGTGGATCTCAAAGCCACCGCCTGCTGCCTTCAGACCTTGCGCCTCCTGGAAATGCTGGTTATTAGGACCAAAGAGCACGGGCTTATCCCATACGGCTGCCTCCAGCACATTATGAATGCCTACACCGAAGCCACCGCCCACATACGTGACTGTGGCATAATGGTAGATAGACGACAACAAGCCAAAGCACTCAATGATCAGGCAGTTGGCATCACGCACACTCTCCTCCGTTGCCTTAGTGTAGCGTACACTACGTCCTTTGAGCAACTGTTCTATCTGCGCAAGATGGTTCTCGCCAATGACATGTGGCGCAATGATCAGCTTCCATTCAGGATGCTCATTGAAGTACTTGATGAAGATCTCTTCGTCGGGTTGCCATGAGCTGCCGGCCACAAACACCTTCTGCTGGGGATTGTTACCAACAAAAGCCTCAACAACAGGCAGGTGCTTGCCGGCATCCTTGATCTGTAGCACACGGTCGAAACGTGTGTCGCCCGTGATGCTCACACGGTCGATGCCTATGCCATGAAGCAGTTGCTTGCTCTCTTCGTTCTGAACAAAGAAATGGGTGAAGCAGTCGAGCACCTGCCCATAGCCACGTCCGTACCATTTGAAAAACACCTGACCGGGACGGAAGATACTCGACACGCTATAGAGAGGCACCTGACGATGCTTGAGGATATGCAAGTAGTTGGACCAGAACTCATACTTGATGAAGAACGCCATGACCGGTCTCACCGTACGCAGGAAACGGCGGGCATTGCTGATGGTGTCGATCGGCAGATAGCACACGATGTCGGCTCCCTTGTAGTCCTTTCTCACCTCGTAGCCCGAAGGAGAGAAGAATGTAAGCAGAATCTTGTACTGTGGATGGTCGCGGCGGATGCGTTCCATGAGTGGGCGACCCTGCTCAAACTCACCCAACGAGGCAGCATGCACCCAGATATACTGCGCGTCGTGCTCGACCTTCTCGTCAAGTATGCGCCAGGTGTCATGCTCGCCTTCCCACATCGTCTTCACCTTCTTGCTGAAGAATGTGGCAACCCACACGCCGATATTGTAGAGGGTTATAAACAAATTGTACATAGACTAAAGTACTTGATGATCTGTAATCCCAGCATTAGCCCAGCACAGCAATGGCTTGCTTCATGCGCTTGATGGTCTCTTCCTTTCCAAGGAAAGCAGAGATATCGAACATGCCAGGACCCTTGCCAATACCTACCAAGGCCAGGCGCCATGCGTTCATCACGTCGCCGAGCTTATAACCCTTGTCGGCTATCCACTGCTCCACCACTGTCTCCTGTGTCTTGGCAGAGAAGTCAGGCAACTTGTCCAGCACGTCAATCAGCTCCGTAAGCTGGTCTTTGGAATATTCCTTCCAGCGCTTCTTCTTTGTCTTCTCATCATATGACGTGGGGGCAATGAAGAAGAACGAGCACAACGGCCACAACTCCTTCACGAAATTGACGCGGTCTTTCATCATGTGCACCACCTCAGTGATGCGCTCCATCGACACATCCACACCATTGTTGACAACGATGGGGGCAAACAAGTTGGCAATCTCGGCATCGCTCTTGCGAAGCATATATTCGTGGTTGAACCAGATACCCTTCTGGTAATCAAACTTTGCGCCGCTCTTCGAGCACTTGGTAATATCGAATGCCTTGACGAGTTCGTCAAGGGAGAACAGCTCCTGGTCGGTGCCCGGATTCCAGCCTAACAAAGCGAGGAAGTTAACAACAGCCTCTGGGAAGTATCCACTCTCACGATATCCGCTCGACACCTCACCCGTCTTGGGATCGTGCCACTCCAGTGGAAACACCGGGAAGCCCAGGCGGTCACCGTCGCGCTTCGACAATTTGCCCTTGCCCTCAGGCTTGAGCAACAACGGCAGATGGGCAAAGCGCGGCATGGTACTCTCCCAACCGAAGGCACGGTAGAGCAAAACATGCAGCGGGGCACTGGGCAACCACTCCTCACCACGAATGACATGGGTGATTTCCATCAGATGGTCGTCCACAATGTTGGCAAGATGATAAGTAGGCAACTCATCGGCGCTCTTGTAGAGCACCTTATCGTCGAGGATGTCACTCTTCACACACACATCGCCACGAATGAGGTCATTCACGTGAATCTCCTCACCCGGCTCCACCTTAAAACGCACGGTGTACTGCGTGTCGCTGGCCAGCAACTGGTCTACCTCTTCCTTCGACAAGGTAAGAGAGTTGCGCATCTGCATACGACTGCGGGCATCGTATTGGAAGTTGGGCACCTCCTCACGCTTCTTGGCCAGTTCCTCCGGTGTGTCAAAAGCCAGATAGGCCTTGCCGCTGTCGAGCAGCTGCTGCACGTAGCGCTTGTATATCTTGCGACGCTCGCTCTGACGGTAAGGGCCGTACTGGCCCCCAAAGCTTACGCCTTCGTCAAACTTGATACCCAGCCAGGCGAATGACTCAAGAATATAATCTTCGGCACCAGGCACAAAACGGTTGCTGTCGGTGTCTTCTATGCGGAACACCAGCTCGCCGCCATGCTGACGGGCAAAAAGGTAATTATAAAGCGCAGTACGCACGCCGCCAATATGAAGCGGACCCGTAGGACTCGGTGCAAAACGCACCCTCACTTTTCTTTCTGACATGATGATTGGTAATTTTCGATGCAAAATTAATATTTTTTTTCTGTTTTGACGGAGATTTTTCGTATTTTCGCACGGAAATAGCAAATGTAACACGTTAATGAGTACTTTTAGACTTCTCAACCACCATGCCGAGCACTATTGGCGCGACTTGGCTGTCCGCATAGGATTAGTGTTGTTGACCACCTTCGTCATCGTTTGGTCGTTGCCCAAAGACGAAACCAAGCAGTTTGTCTATGACGTTGGCGAGCCGTGGCATTACGGCACCATCATCGCCAAATATGACTTTCCGGTCTACAAGACTGACGAAGCGCTGGCAAAGGAGCGAGACTCTCTGCTGCACCTCTTCCAGCCATATTACTTTTACGACTCATCCATCGAAGATAAGGAAATCAACGACTTGCGCAGTCATTTGGCCAAAGTGAAGAATCTGTTGCCGACAGGTTTTGAGGAGGCCATCACGACACGACTGCACCATATGTATCAGGCCGGCATCATGGAGACACCCAACTACAACTCCATGCACACTGACACGACGAAGCTCATCCGTGTGATCTTCGGCAAGGACGCGGAGAGCGTGCCCATCAACAGCGTCTACTCCACCATGTCGGTCTACGAACAGCTGATGAATGATCCGCTGCTTGAAGCCGAGCGTCCGCTCATGCAACGGCTCAATCTGACCGACTACATCATGCCGAATCTCATCCTCGACCAACAACGCACTACACAGGCACGCAACGACCTGCTCTCAAGCATCTCGCCTGCCTCAGGCATGGTGATGGCCGGACAGCGCATCATCGGACAAGGCGACATGGTGACGGAGACCAATTACCGCGTTCTCAACTCGCTTGAAAGGGAAATGCAGCGGCGACAGGACAGCAACAAGCAGATTACCTACAAGATGATCGGCAATGCCATCTATGTCTTCATTCTTGTGCTGCTGTTCACCGCCTACCTCCAGCTCTTTCGCAAGGACTACTTCAGCAAGCCACGCTGTGTCACCATGCTCTATGTGTTCATTGCCATCTTCCCCATTCTGGTATCACTGATGATGGAGAACAGCTTCTTCAACTTCTCTGTCTACGTGTTGCCTCTTGCGCTGGCACCTATCTTCGTGCGCATCTTCCTCGACTCACGCACTGCCTTCATCACTCATATGACCATCGTCCTCATCTCTGCATGTGCACTGCGCTACCAGTATGAGTTCATCGTTCTGCAAACCGTAGCCGGACTGGTGGCTATCTTTTCGCTGCGTGAGATCGACGCACGCTCGCAGGTGTTCCGCACTGCCATATGGGTATTCTTGGGAATGTGTATTACTTACTTCGCAATCAAGCTGATGAATACCGGACAGGAGTTTGAGTTTGACATCCATATGTACTACCACTTCCTCATCAACGGCGTGCTGCTACTGTTGGCTTACCCACTAATGTTCATCGTGGAGAAGATGTTTGGTTTCACGTCGGTCATCACCCTCATCGAGCTGTCAGACATCAACAAGGGTCTACTGCGCCAACTCAGTGAGGTGGCTCCCGGCACTTTCCAGCACTCCATCACCGTGGGCAACTTGGCCTCAGAGATTGCCATAAAGATTGGAGCAAGGTCGACACTCGTACGTACCGGAGCACTCTACCATGACATCGGCAAGATGAAGAACCCGGCCTTCTTCACGGAGAACCAACAGGGAGGCGTCAACCCCCACGATAACCTCACAGAGAAGGAAAGCGCACAAATCATCATCGCGCACGTGACCAATGGCGTGAAACTGGCTGAGGAGAACAACCTGCCGCAGGTCATCATCGATTTCATCCTCACTCATCACGGACACGGTCTGGTGAGATATTTCTACATCAAATACCAGAACGAACATCCCAACGAGATCATCGACAAGGAGACCTTCACCTATCCCGGTCCTAACCCGTCGACACGCGAGCAGGCCATCCTCATGATGGCAGACACCTGCGAGGCTGCCTCGCACTCACTAAAAGACTATACGGAGGAGAGTATTGCCAACATGGTGAACAAGCTCATCGACTTCGAGGTGAATCAAGGTTACTTTAAGGAATGTAAGATAACATTCTACGACATCGCCGTTGCCAAGCAAGTGCTCATCGAACGGCTCAAGGCTATCTACCACACGAGAATAAAATATCCCAAGCCTACCACCGTTCCCTCCTCGCCGGCCAAAGTATGAAAGTATGAATAATAAGGCATACTATCACCCTTTATAACAAAGCATACCGGCACCCTTTATAACAAAGCATACCGGCACCCTTTGAGCCTGCAATGGTAACCAGCCCGCCCCACTTGGGGGAGGGAACTCGGCGCGCAAGCGTCTAGGGGGAGGGGCTAGTGCCCGCCCGTCTTACCTATCATGAACAAGCCTTTGGAGGTAAGGCCGGCGGCTACCGCATCCATGCGCGTTACCTTCCCATTGTTGAAGAACGTAGCCTGGAACATGCCATGTGCATCGAGCCGGGCGTTAGGATTCCAATAGAGCGTACGGCGACAGTCGGCTGCACCGACGGGCTGACGGCGGCTATAGTCGGGCGAATAGAAATCGTACGGTTCACTGATGCCGTCAAGCAGTACGAAGCGGTCGCGCTGCGTGGGACGCGTGCTGTTGTCATCGTAGATGTCATAATCAACCACGATGTCGGGCACGCCCACCCGTTCAGCCTGCGGAGCATCGTAGTTGCGGGGCTCAAAATCGGTGTAGAACCTGAAGTTGATGATGTGCTTCAAGTGCAGTTGATCCCACAGCCAGTTATCTGTTTTCGTCTTATTGAAGGGTTCGAAGCCAGTATAGTTACGGAAGAAAGGATAATGGTCGAGCGTAGCCTCAACGCGGAAGTCTGTGTTGCGACCCATGTTGCCATAGACGGTTGTACAAGCAATGGGCGGAAACAACGGCATGTTGACAACGCCCCACGACAGTCCTCGGTCGGTAGCCTCATTGTAGAGTTGCAGGGCATCGACAACATAGGCAGGCTTGCTGTAATCGATGGAACGCAGGTGACGACGCATCTTACCTTCCACGTCGACATCGGCCAACATGTGTTCACCTTCCAGTTTGGAACCCTTTTGCTGACTATTTTCAAAATCCGTCTTCAGTACAGGCAGATGGGTTTGATAGTAGCTGTAGGGATGGCTGAAGACTGGATAGAAGAGGTCACGCTTGACATAGTAGTCGGCATACTGATCTTCATCACGCTTTCGCTTATCCGCAATACTTTCCAGATTATGCTTGACGGAGTCTTTCACCGAATAGGCCGTCATGCGCAGGTAGGCCTGACCATAGAAAGGCGGCACCCGGAATACGAAGGGACGGCCTACAAAAGTACGCTGTGTCTCACCATAGACCTCTTTGCCGATAGCCACCTCCGCTTCCACATACAGCGCTTTCTTTGGCGACGTATCCACCTTCGTCTCCTCCTGACCGGGATAAGGGAAGGCACCATTATCGAGGAAATAGGCAATCTCATAGGGCACCTGGGCGGCTTCGCTCTCTACGGTGTCGTTGATAGTGCTGTTCTTCAAGAAGTACCTCGTGAAACTGCCCTTCCTAAGGGATGTCGAGTAATTGCCTGCTCCACTGCTGGCTGACGTATTGCTGTGCAACTGGTCACCTACAGTGGGAAGCATGAGAAAGCTCATCCACTGCGGCTCATAGTGCGACGCCTCGGCAGTCTTGTGCACACTACCCTCTATCGTCAGGGTCTTCTCTGGTTGATAGCGCAAGCTGTCCACGCGCTGGTATCGACGCCATCCCTGCACCATCATCAACAGGTCGAGGGCCTGTCGGTGGGCAGCGTCATCCGACTCGAAATAGTAAGCCGGATGCGCAATAAACCCTTTCAGGTCGCTCGACAGCAGGCAGTCTGTCATAATGTTGCCATCATCATAGGTATTCTCCGTGGCCCCGTGGTCTCTGACGCTGATGGCGAACGGCAAGCCGCTGAGGGTGCTGTCACCCTTGACGGTGACAGTGCATCGTTCGTAAGGCTGATAGTCAAGCTTGTTGGTGGCTGTTGTCAGCACTGACAGTTTGTCATGGCGGTTGATAAAGAAGAGACGGGAGGCCAGCACATGGGCATTCTCATCGAGCACCACCACCTCATTGACTCCCGTCGGCATTTTGTTGGTATCGAGTTGGACGGTTGACGCGCCATTGAGCCGTATCAGGTCGAAGAGCTGTCCACGACAGAGCAAGGCATATGCCTCGGGCCGGCAACCACGGGCCTGCACGTGCATTGTGTCGCCGTAAAGGGTGAGCGCCACCCCGCTCGGCATTGCCTTGGGCAACGGGAACGCATAGTCATGGCCCCGCCAGGTGAAGCTGAGCCGCTGACGCAGACTGTCGGTGGGTACGCTGACGGTGAACAGTCCACGTCCCATGTACCGGGTTGACACACGGCGCCCACCGAGTTGGCCCACAGCGTCAACGGCCTTACCGTCCTGGTCGGTCAACTCAAAGGCCACACGCTGCGTGAGGCCACGCACCAGACTACCACCTTCGGGGAAGAAGGCACACTGGAGCTTCGGTTCGACAGGAGAAGCCAACAACTGCTTCGGCCGGCCGGTCATGTAGCGCTCTGTATAATTGCCAGGCTGAGCGGGTTTGTCGTAGATGGGAATGACACGACTGTAGAGACCGTCCCAGTCACGGAAGAAGTCGTGGGCCATACGCTGGTTGTAAAACTTCATACGGTCTTCACGGGTACTGGGGCGCTCATAGCAATTGAAGTTGAGCATCCAACGGGTATAGGCCCTCAACTCATAATAACCGCTATAGAGGCTGTCGCTCAACACGAACTGACCACAAGAAAAGCCTTTGTCGCTGACGATGATGCATTGGCGTTGGGTCACGAGCCCGTCGGGTGAGAGCAGTTCCACATAGAGCAACTTGCTCATGTTGGTGGGACGAAGGTTGTCGGCACGCATGACAAAAGCCTTGTACCAAAGGGTGTCGCCGACAAAATAACAGTTGTTGTCGGTTTGGATGTAGACTTTCTCCTGAATCTGAGGATGAAGGATAAACGCTTGTCGCAGGCTGTCCAAGGCATCAGCCCAAAGGGAACTGACAGGCAAGAAAAAGGCAATGACAGCCAATAACCATCGGGCTTGCTTCATAGTAGTGTTTTATAAGGCGGGTTCTGTAATAATTAGGTGGCAAAACAAACTTCTCGCAGATTACACCAATCAACACAGATGATAAATTTTGAGATGCGCCATGCTTGGAACATCTGTGCAGACCAATGTAGTCTGCGAGAAGAAGATGTGCGGACTTTCAGCGCAGTCCGCATGCGCTATTAGTGTTGCTTATTGAGCTTCAACAGACGGTTGTATTCCTTCTTAGTGATACGCATGAAGGAACCATGCTGCGGACCGGTGACACCTTCGATATCGACAGGGTCATGGAAATTGCGCAGGTTCTCGTCGGCCTTACAGATGCGGTAGTGCTTGGGGTTGTCGCTGTACTGGATATAAGCCACACGCCAAGTCTTGTCACCAATAAGCTGGAAGGCAGAAGACCCCTCACAATTCTTGCGACCTTCAAAGCTCACATAGTCGTCTTCCACCGGTTCGCCCCATCCATAGGTGAGATGGTCAGATGTAGCGGTATAGATGCCAGGTTTGCCACCCTCCTTCTTGATGAGCATGTGATATTTGCCGTCAGCCAGCAGGTTGATATCGGCATCAATGGTGGCATACCCCCAGTCGAAGAGCAGGCGCGGTGTGGTGATGCGCGTAAAGTCTTTCGAAGCATAGCTGTAGTACATACGGTCATATTTCTCCTCCGGACGGTTGAGCATAGAGAAGTAAAGCATGTAACCGCCCTTCTCCCCATTAGGCCACACATAAGAGGGATCCCAGAAGATCTGCGGAGCCCACACACGGTTCACAGTCGACCAGTCCTTATAAGGCTGCTTGGCTGTGGCACCATCGCAGAAGATGCTGGGGCCTTTGCGGAAATCAAATGTGACTGATGTCCAGTTGACAAGGTCCTTGCTTTTAAGCAGATCAATGCCGTAGTTGTCCCATTTATGCGACTTGGCCACGCACATATCGGTAGTCACCATGACGAAACCTTTCTTGTTGAAAGCGCGAGTGATGTAAGCATCGCGTGTACCCCCTTCGATGCGTGCATGCACCATTGGATCGAAGATAGGCTTTCCACCCAAGATGTCCTGATAGTGGTAGCCGTCACGGCTCACGGCATACGCCGTCCATTCTCCTTTATCGCTCATGTGACAGTAAAGGTAACCATAATCACCTTTCACAGGATTTTGAGCGTTGGCAAGAAGCGATGCCGACAACAGACAAGTCGTGAAAAGACCCTTTGAGATGGTTTGAATCGATAATTTCTTTAGTGTATTCATTGTTTTATATAGTGTATTTTATTTATATAGCGTGTTTTGTATAGTGTAATCGTATTGCATCAACAATGCATAATTTGGTACTAAAGTACGGAGATTAATTGACATGACCAAATATTTCATCCGATTTTTGATCTGGACGTAGCGATTCTGTAGATATCCCAGCCTACTCTTGCCTACCATTGCCTACCCGCCTACTCTTGCCTACTCTTGCCTACCCCGCCTACCTTGCCTACCTTGCCTATCTTGCCTACCCCGCCTACCTTGCCTACTCTTGCCTACCTTGCCTACCTTGTCTACCCCGCCTACTCTTGCCTACCATTGCCTACCCCGCCTACTCTTGCCTACTCTTGCCTACGATTAATGTTAACTAACATTAAACTAAGAGCTATTTGTATGGAAGTTTAGAACAATCTATGTAACTTTGCGGACACATTTTTAAGATTTGTTCAAGATGAAGTTATTAAAGGCAGCCATCGTCGCGATGGCTCTGAGTGGCACACAGGTCGTGTGGGCCGGTGGTATCAACACGAATACAAACATGAGTACGGCATTTGGCCGCAACCTCTCGCGCGAAGGCGCCATCAGTATTGACGGTGTATATTTCAACCCCGCTGGAGCTACCTTCCTTAGTCCGGGACTGCATCTGTCCATCAATTGGCAGCTCATTACCCAGCACCGTTACATTGACAATAACTACGAATTATTCGCCAACAATACAGAAAAGCCAACAACCAACCGTAACTTCAAGGGTCACTCGCTGGCCCCGTTCTTCCCCACCGTACAGGCTGCCTACAACTGGCACCGTTTCTCGTTCCAAGCCAATGCCGGCGTGGGTGGAGGCGGCGGCAAATGCACCTTCGACGACGGTCTTGGCTCATTTGAGAAGATTGTCTCTGAGACGGCCCTCGCCGCAAGCGGCCTCGCAAGCACCGTTGATGGATCGTTGTTCAATGCCCTCACCGGAGCCCGTGTCCCCGAACAGATGGCACAAGCCATGGTGGGCAAGAATGGCTTCTCCAGTGACCAGTATTTCGGCAAGCAGGGCAAATACAGTGCCCAGAGCTACATGCGCGGCCGTCAATATTATTATGGCGTATCGCTCGGTGTAGGCTACAAGTTGACCGACGACCTCAGCGTGTTCGCCGGAGCGCGTGGCGTGTACGCCTCGTGCAACTACTACGGCTATGTGCGCAACATCAAGGTTGGCAACATGCCTCTCTACCAGGTGCTTGACCCGACTAAGACCAATTCAGCCGACATTGAGCTAAGCTGCGACCAGAGCGGCTTTGGCGTCACGCCTATCCTCGGTATCGACTATCGGCTCGGGAAATGGAACTTCTCGGCAAAGTATGAGTTCAAGACACGCATGCGGCTCAAAAACTCATCGGTCAACCAGTTTCCGAGCATCGGTAACCTGAGCGACAACCTGGCCAAAGCGCTCAATGCAACTCTGCAAAATAACAACATGACAGCGAAGCAGGCCCTGGCTATCACAGAAGGTACCTTGAAATCGAAAGAAGTCACCGGTACGATGACTGCCCTGAAAGCCCACTTCGACCAAGGCATCAAAGAGGCCACAGGGGAATACGAGGACGGCAAATCCATTCCTGCCGACCTGCCGGGTATCGTTGCGGTAGGCGTTGGCTATACACCTAACGACGCACTGCGACTGACGGCCGGCTTCCACTACTATTTCGACAAGCAGGCCCATGCCTACAACAACCGCAACAAACTGTTGAAGCGCGGCACGATGGAATATAGCGCCGGCGTGGAGTACGACCCCATCAAGCTCATCACCGTGAGCGCGGGCTACCAGCGCACAAACTATGGTCTGAGCGACGAATACATGGACGACAAGTCGTTTGTGGTGAGTTCGAACAGCATCGGCACCGGTTTCATGATTCACCTGAGCAAGAAGACGCGCGTGAATGTGTCTTACTTCCATACCTTCTACGACACAAAGAACACAGAGAAGACCGTACAGCTGCCCGAGAAGCAGCAGGCCCACTACGTGGCTAACTACTCACGCAGCAACAACGTGTGGGGTGCCAGTCTGGAACTCGACTTCTAAAGTTTCACCAACAGCCCCCTTGGCTTACTTGCAAGCCAAGGGGGGCTGTTGGTGTTCTAGGGATCAACGTCGAAATATATTTGCAGGCTTTTATAGACAGGTTGACCCATGAGGTAGTCGCGCACATGATACAACAAATCGCGGGCCCTGCGCAAATTGGCACCCTGCTCAAGCTTCACTACAATTTTACGAATGAAGAGCGTCTTGACACGCGCCACCGACGGTTTGTCGGGACCGAGCACACGCTCGCCCAAGGCATGGGAGAGTTGGGCACCCATCTCCTGCGCCGCCATCTCGGCAATGTTCTCCTGCTTGTGTCGAAGATAAACATAGATAAGGTGATAGAACGGCGGATAATGGAAGAGACGACGCTCGTCGAGCAAGTCTTGGAAGAAGCCCTGATAGTCGTTGTGCACCACCTGCCCGATGACCGGCAACTCCGGTTCACGAGTCTGCAGGATGACAAGTCCCTGACGACCCCGGCGACCGGCACGCCCCGCCACCTGGCTCATCATCATAAACGCATGCTCATAGGCGCGGAAATCGGGATAGTTGAGCATGCTGTCAGCATCAAGTATACCTACCACGGCCACGTTGCCAAAGTCAAGTCCCTTGCTGATCATCTGCGTACCAATGAGCACATTGGTGCGACCGCTCCCAAACTCGTTGATGATGCGCTCGTAAGCATTGCGTGTGCGCGTGGTGTCGAGGTCCATACGAGCCACACGCGCTTCGGGGAAGTCGTTGCGCACAAGGTCCTCTAACTTTTCCGTACCAAAACCACGGTCGCTGAGGTGAGGGTTGCCACAACAAGGGCAGGCCTCCGGAACTGGCATGGTAAAACCGCAGTAATGACACGTGAGCAGGTTAAGCCGTTTATGATAGGTAAGCGACACGTCACAGTTCTTGCACTTCGGCGTCCAGCCACACATACTGCACGACAGCACTGGTGCATAGCCACGCCGGTTCTGGAATAGGATGACCTGTTGTCCGTTGGCCAGTGATTCGCGCATAGCTGCCATCAGACGCGGTGAGAACGGACCGTTCATCATCTTACGGCGACGCAGATCCTTTATGTCGACCACCTCAATGTCGGGCAGGGCAACGTCTTTGAAGCGATGGCTCAGCGTTACCAGCCCGTACTTTCCCGAGTGGGCATTGTAATAACTTTCCATAGAAGGCGTAGCCGTACCCAAGAGTGTCTTGGCTCCATAGTAGCTGGCTAAGACGATGGCTGCGCTGCGCGCGTGGTAGCGCGGTGCCGGGTCCTGCTGCTTGAAGCTCGTCTCATGTTCCTCGTCAATAATGACCAGGCCCAACCGCTGAAAGGGTACAAAGACCGCGCTTCGTGCACCAAGGATAATATCGTAGGGTGTTGAAGAAAGTTGCTTGCGCCATATCTCAACCCTTTCATTATCGCTGTATTTGGAGTGATAGATACCCAATCGTCCACCAAACACCCGTTGAAGACGTTGTGTCATCTGTACAGTGAGTGCAATCTCAGGCAAAAGATAGAGCACCTGTTCACCACGGTCAATGGCTTGCTGAATAAGATGGATGTAGACCTCTGTCTTACCGCTTGAGGTGACTCCATGAAGCAGCACCACCTGCTTGCTTTGCCATTCAGTCTCGATCTGCTGTTTGGCCTGGTTCTGCGCCGGGCTCAGTGACTGGATACGCTCGGGATGGGCAGCACCGGCATGGTTGAGCCGACCCACCTCCTTATCATAGACAGTAAGAAAACCTTGGTCGACAAGCCGTTTGAATAAAGCCGACTGGCAATGCGTCTCATTGAGCAACGACTCACGGCTGACGGAAGCACCTTGGGACTGCATAGAGAGGAAAGTTTCAAAGACCTCTAACTGACGAGGCATGCGGCGCAACATGGACTTGGCAATGGCAATGGCCTCAGGTGAACTGAACTTCTCAGCCAGGGCAACGAAGGTCTCTGTCTTCGGACGATAGCCCGTCTCAGCCTTCAGACCAGCGGGCAGCGCGGCTTTCATCACGTCACCAACAGACGACATGTAGTAATCGGCTATCCACTGCCAAAGGCGCAGTTGCTGTGGAAGAATGACAGGAAAACTATCGAGCAAGGCCAGCACGTCCTTTACCTTGCTCTCTGCAAGCTTAGGTGGGTCGTCATGCACGCGTACCGCTATGCCCGCGTATGTTTTGCTCTTACCAAAGGGCACCAGCACGCGCACGCCCACACCACATCCCGGCACAAGGGTGTCGGGCAAACGATAAGTGAAGGTGCCGTCCAAAGGAACGGGCAATATAACATCTACATATTTCATGAGTTTCCACGTGCAAAGGTAGTGGAAACAAGAGGAATGCCCAAGAAAAAGCTTGTCTTTTTCCTGTTAATACATACTGGGATAAAATGGAGGGGCAGAGTTTATCTCCGCCCTAACCCCCACCGACCATCGTTATTGTCGCCATCCGGGAGTCGGGATGAGATAAGCCCTGCCCCTACTGTGTTATTAACTATTTCTGTATCTCTCCTGAGTGAGGAAGGGTACTCTAAGGTGCCTTTGAGAATGTCTAGAAGTAATAAGCCAGGCCCACCTGCCACGCGTTATAGCGTGCGCGCATGTTCTTCGTCACCTCGGGCAGCACCTCGGAAGGCTTAATCTCACCGGTCTTACCGCAGGCAATGTTGTAATTAACATTGAATTGCAGATGGTTAAGCACCGTGACGCCGGCACCCACGTTGACGCTGAAGTTGGAGTCTTTCCACTTCCAATTGATATTATCCTTGTCGCTGCCCACATTGAAACCAAACTGCGGACCTGCAAAGAGGAACACGTTGGCCATACTGCCAATACCGAAGGCATAGCGCAAGTTGATGGGGATGGCGATTTGCTTCTGTGTGAGGCTTTCCTCCACACCGGTCTGACTGTTGTCATCGCCCGCCTTAATCTTGCCCGAACGCTGGTCGTAAAGCGCGGAAGCATCGACACCAAATCCCGTGTCGAGCAATGACACCTTCACCGTAGGACCAATATAGAAACCCTCACGATTCTCTGAGTTGAGTACGTCGCTACTCATACTCATACTGGTGACATCCAAACCTCCCTTGATACCAAACTTTACCTGAGCGGTGACAGGCAAGCAGCACACGACGGCCAGTGCCAGCATCAAAACATATACTTTCTTCATTATTATAACTGTTTATTGTTGTTATGCAGTCTTGTTATTATGGACTAATGACGTTGACGACGTACCGTCACACGGGCCGTGCCGGAAGACGAGCTTGAAGAAGTACGTGTACGGGGAGTCTTGGTCTTGACGGTAGCTCCGCTGCGCCGGTTCTTCTTTTTCAGCAAGGCACGCTGCTGCTTGGGATCGAGCTTGGCAATGGAGTCGAGCGAGTCCTTGAGCGCCTGGTTGCCCCAGATATTCTTCTCAAAGTCGGTGATCTCCTTCTCAATGCGACGCTGCTCTGCAGAGAGCTTCACTGAGTCGCTGCCAGCCACCTGCGCAAGTGTCTTGCCAAGCATGTTGGTTGTCTTGTAGATCTTTCCCTTGTAAGCATTGAGTGTGAAATAATCATCAATGCTCATCGTGGCAGCATTGTTGAGATTGCTCGTCATGATGGTCTGCTTGGACAGAAAGGGGGCCAGGTCGTCGTAGCGTATCCAGAAGAGCGGATACTTTGTGACGCCGTCGCCAAAGTCATCCTCACGGAACATCACCGGGCAGAGTGCCTGCACACGAGTATGGAACGAAGACGTGTTCTGATCGTAATAGGAGCTCTCCTTGATATAGTAAGCCTTGACCTCGGCAGACGGGATGTCGCTGTCGTCAATGTGTATGCCGCGGTCGGTGCGCTCGTAATAGATGTGATAATCGTCAAGAAACTTCAGAGGCTTCACGCGCAGTGACTCATCGAAGCGCTCACTGCCGGTATTGACATCGTAGCTATAGGCAGCAATACCACCATGATTGGGACCAGCCATCACCAACTTGAATATATAGGTAAACAGGTTCATCTGCGTGCCAACGGGCTCTGTGGGATAGTAGAGCGCCGCATTGGCATCATCGCTGAGGTCGAGCTCACGGTAAACATCACGCCGCCACACCACGTCCTCATCCATCTTCTGTTCGGTGGGGAAGGAGATCTGAGCCCGTAGGGTCATGTTGTTGCGGTTGCTGGTCTGGGTCTGCTGTTGCTGTTGCTGCCGGCGTGCCTTTGGCTGAGCCTGGGCAACGGCAACGCTCAAACAGGCGAACCCTATCATGAACAATAATTTCCTCATATACATTATAATATCGTTATTTTCAAATTATCTCACTTTCACTTCCATGGCACCTGGCAGAGTGCGCGTGACGCCATCAGGACCTACTGCATGAACCTCTGTGATATAGAAACGGCGACCACGCGAGAGGCGACGGAACTGCTCACGCATGCGCTCGGTGAAAGCATTGCCTTGTGAAGCCATCTGTACAGCGTTGCCCATGTTGTCGTAGAACACGGTGGAGAAGCCGGTAACACGGAACTGAATGTCAAGGATACCATCATCGATGGCAGCATTGAGCGTCGAGGCACCCATCAGTCCGGCCTTCGTCAGATTGCCACCTTTGTAACGATCGGTACCTAATGCAATATACGGTGTTGGATCGGGCAGCTTACGCACCTTGAACGTAAACGGAGGGAATGAACGGGTCTTGTCTCCATCACGTGCTGTCACGCGGAAAGTGACATCGTGACCGACAGCTGACGGCACGGCGACATAGCGGCCAGCACCTTTGGCTATAAGTCGGCCACCGGTCATGCTCACCGACACGCCATTCTGAGGCACACCCGGTACGCTGACGCTCATCGGGTTGGAATAGCCTGCATAAAGCACATTCATCAAATCAGCAGCAATGGTTGCGCCACCGGGAACAGGTATAACGGAATATTTCTGAAGGAAGTTGCGACGAAGAACATCACCACGCGCGTTACGCATCAGGATGTAACCGGAGAACTGATGCTCTCCTACACCACCGGCTGTGAAGCTATATTGTCCATTGTGCGTATTGACACGGGCGCCATTGACATAAATCTCGGGCTGCTGCGTGGTGTCAACAGCTGCCATGACAATATTGGCCATGAAGCGCTCGCCAGGATAGAGCGTCGTCTTCTCAGGAACGACAAAAGCGGCAAGCTTGTTGACACGAATGTCCTTCATGTCAATATTCGACACCAGCGTATGAAGCACCTCACCCTCGGCATATCTTACATCGTTCTGCAACTTAGACAGCAATGTGACGGCAGCGGCGACAGGCATGTTCTCAAACATATATTCCTGCCAGTTCTTGCCAAGATTGTTCTTGTGGCGTGGCACCTTGGTGGAAAGGTTGCTCATGATGATCTCACGCTGGCGGGGATCCGTGACATAGGTCAGGATGCGGTCGCGATAGGAATTGATGGCATTGTAGAGCTTACGGCCTTTGCCACCAATGGGCGAGAGCATCACCGTCCCTGCAGCATCGATGTTGTCGGTATTGTCAATATTGTGGACATCGCCGTCGGGGCCGTCTGCCTCCTTCACAATGGCTACCTTCAGCGTCTCGGCAAAGTTGTACAAGGAGTCGCTCATATCCCTGACCTGCGTAGCCTTGGCAAACCACTCACGCACCTTCTCAGGGTTAGCGGCCATCTGATCCTTAAAGCTTCCGTAAATGGCCTCATTCTCAGACGACGCATTGCGTGTAGTGCGGTCTAGGCTTTCCTGTACAACCGCGAAGCCCTGCAACACCTCCGTTGACACATTAAGGGCCAACATAGCCAGAAGGACGATATACATCAGGTTGATCATCTTCTGGCGAGGAGAGACTGGTCTTTTCTTTATTGCCATTTACTCTTTGTCTTTAAGGGGAGCACCCGGAGCTGCCACATGCATATTGACTGTCATGGCCTCAATCATTCGGGCATATATCTGATTAAGCCGCTCAATCTGTTCGGCCATCTTACGCGTCTGATCGTTGATCTGATCAATGGTGCCAACCTGCTGACTGGCGCCTTTAAGCTGCATCTCGTAGATCTTGCTGATGCCGGTGAGCGTACGGTTGAGGTTTTCCATCTCTTCGCTGTCGCGCGTCAGACGAGTACTTTGCTCGTTGACCTTCTTCAAGGTCTCCACGAGGGTCTTCAGTTCTTCCACGTAGTTGCCCTGCGCCTCGTTCATGGCGGCCGCTTCCTCTGCACTCATCTGAGGCACAAAGTTTGGCTGCACAGGCTGCGGCTGTACACCAGCGCCAACCTGCGCTGCGCCCGGTGACATCACTGTGCTACCATCCTCCGATGCTGACTGGCCGTTGACTGCGGGCTGACTGCCATCAGCAACAGACTGAGCATCACCGGACGCAACCTGGGAACCGCTGACAGAAGACTGAGCTCCACCTGTAAAGATGACAGTGGGGCCAGCTGACTGACTGACAGACGCAGCGGCACGACGTACGCCCTCCACACCTTGTGGTGCAACGCCTGCCTCGGTTTGCTCTTCCTGTTCAGCAGCTGCCTCCTCGGCGGCTGTGTATTGCACCTTACCACTTGCCAGGAACTCCTCGGTCAAGTGGGTAGGCATCTCACGCCCCTCAGCAGTCTTGTCGAAGGGACGGTCAAAGGCAGAGATAAAGAATACGAACACCTCAGTGCCCATACCAATAAACAGCATGACATTGGCACCTGGCAAGTGGGTAAGCTTGAACAATGCGCCAAGAATGACTACTGAGGCACCCCAGCTATAGGTGTAGTTAAGAAAAGTCTGGCCTGCCACAGTGTCCATCCACTTCTGCAGACGATAGACTAAGTTATATTTACTGTAAACTGACATATGCGTTGACGACTTATGATGTATTATTTACGTTTCTGTTTTATACTTGTGCTGTTGGCCAGTGACCTCACGCAACGGAAGCCGATGTAGGACCGTGGTTGGTTCTGATACTCCCAAGTGCGCCATGCCGACCGTATGAAGCTCTCAGGGTCTTTCCACGAACCACCTCTCACGCTTTTCTTCTTCAAACGATAGGGATCCTCCGAAGCCGCATTGTAACGAAGCTGCGGATTGATGTCGTTCATGGCTTCGACACCAGCCTCCGTATAGACGGTGCTAGTCCACTCTGCCACATTGCCGGCCATATCGTAAAGACCATTGCTGTTGGGAGAGTAACTGCCCGCACGACTGGTAATCAGATTGCCGTCCTTGGTATAATTACCGCGGTCAGGCTTGAAGTTGGCATAATA
>Ga0256406_1002765_pt1 | contig 23678 bp, 22 predicted proteins | sample RumenRJG_03DNA_FD_185986 | JGI IMG/M metagenome (GOLD analysis project Ga0256406, IMG submission 185986) | Bovine rumen microbial communities from Lethbridge, Alberta, Canada - RJG_03 | ecosystem: Host-associated > Mammals > Digestive system > Stomach > Rumen | place: Canada: Alberta | collected... | reverse complement strand
TGTCAGAAAAGTTATCCTCATTATATGCATCTCAGAACAGAATTGCATCTGAAATATTAAAAAAAGAGAACTTTTTAAGTTGCAGTAGAATTTACTTCTACACTGGAATTTACTTTTTCAATTCACGTGTTATAAACAACAGGGGGACAAAATTAGCGCATATAGCCTGTGTTACAAATCCCAGATAGCATGCAAGCTGTGTTTTTTTGTAATTCTTCTTTAATTCCATTATATTTCTCTCTGCGACATTAAACCGGCGGTTAAGCTCCTGTGTTACTTTATCTGAATCAGGCAGAGCCATAAATCTTATCTCCTTACTTTATCCTTGCAGCATCAGAACCTAATATTTCCAATGAAGTTGCAAGTTAGTTGCAAGTTTGTTTCAAATTAGCCTTAGACTGAATTCCAGTTGGGCATGATACACCCGCCAAAATCAGCCAAGATCAGTATTATTTCGATTCTAAGTTAGTTGCAAGTTGGTCTCAAGTTAGTCCCAAGTTAGTCCCAAGTTAGTCCCAAGTTAGTTCAAAGTCTGTCCCAAAATAGCACCAATCATCTGGTATTATTCATTGATATACCACCTTGCAGCACTTGTTGTTCCTTCACAGAAAACCTTTCCACTTTCACGCATTTCCCTCATTAAGACACGAATTTGATTTCGACTAAGTCCAGGTAAAACTTGCTGTAGTTCTTTGAACGGAGTGCCACCATCATTGTTCTTGCGAATATGTTTCAGAAGCAATTCTTTGTTCGTATCCCGATCCAAGCCAACGTGCCTTGTATGTATACCCGCTTTTCCAGTCGCTGCATACAGGCTTCTGGCAAGGACATATTTTTTACGGCCAATATGTTCAGCAATACCCATGTCTGTCAGGCGTGACAGTCGATCCTGCATTTTTCTATCCAATGTCTGTCCATGATATAGTGCATTAATTGTCAGAAAGTCTTCCGTTGACAGAATTTCAGAATCTTTTTCGCTGATCCTTCTGATAACCGACAGCATTTCTTTATCGAGGATCAGACCGTTCAAAGTGACACTGACAAAGAATTCATCCGTTCCGGCAAAATCTGGAAGTGCTTTTGCCTCCTGTACACTTAGTTCGAACATCAGGTTCATGCCCTGTCCTGATCGTTCGATCATTCCACAGAGAGACAGCATTTCTGCAATACAACGATTCCGTGGAAGCTGCCTGTCAAGTATATTGTCAAGTGTTATACCATAGGGTAATCCACCTGGGCTTTCCACAATCAGTCTGTCACGGAACTGTCGTACAAATATGCTTCCACCTGATTGATAATTTCTATGGCTCACCGCGTTCAGGATAGCTTCTCTCACAACACGTTCATTAAAAGTAGGAATATCAAATACAAAGAATCCCTCCTGATAGTGCTGTTTGTCATTTCTCAAATTGATCAGTTCCCAGACACGATCATAGCAGGAGAAGAATCCCTCCTTGAACTCTTCCCTCTGATTAGCCGGTCCCGAAGCCTCTGATGAGCGATATTCAAAAATGATCTCAGCCTGCGGGATATACCTGACTATTGCATCATGTTTTCCAAAAAGTATTAACGCAGCATATGTCACACCCTGATCCGTAATTGCTCCGCAATCATGAAGAAGCTACTCATTTGAAAGTGTCGCAAGCTGCTTCTTTCCACTCTTCTGGATCCACTTACCCCTGAAGTTCTCAATAGCTGTTTCATCCAGGTCATTAACTGTCGCACCGGAGCATATCGTCGCAGAGAAATCTTCACCCGATTCCTCATATATCCTACGACGCATACTCTCAGGCATAGGTTTTAGAGTATCGCCTTCGTAGACCCAAGCTACTCCATCGTATTGAACCGGCAATCCTATCGGACGGCTATTTACATAGAAGACCAGTACTCTTTTGTCGTTCACATCATAAAGAATCTGAAAGTCTATATTAATCTTCAGTTTGTCAATAAGCCCCATACGCGTGCGCTCCGGTTGCTCGAATGCCTTGCTCCCAACCACACTGCGAGGTCTCTTATCTGTAATACCAAAGACAAGCTTACCGCCACCATTATTTGCCAGGGCGCAGCAGCATTTGGCTGCGTCGCCAAAATCGAAGTGGTTTTTGGCCTCTTTAAACTGCGTCTGTTCGCCTTCTTTTTCTTCCAGAAGTTCCTGAATATTGTCTGTGTACGTCATATATTTTTTCTCATCCTTACTTAATCTTCGCCAGGACATCCTGGAATATCGCATAGTTGTGCTTTACTCCGTCGTCCAGGTCGATTTCATTAACAGTACCTGTCACCGGCATTTTCGCAATATTTCTAAGAAGGTTACTTCGCTCATACCTATTTGCTCTTCAAAATCCTTATAATCACTCACATCATGAGGTATTCTAAGTCCATGCTTTATAAGGCATACATCATCCCTGGCAGAAACATTATCCTCAAAAGACGACCCCTTATTAAGCCATAATTCTTTATCATTCTGGTCGGATGCCTCTGGGTAAAAGTAAAATGCCCTCTTAGCATCAAATCTAAACATGTACGCCAATACCTGCAGATAATCCTGATTACCAATATTTCCTATTGGCTTATACTTCGCATCTGCAATAACACGGTTTTCATCGTCTTTTCCAATGAAGTCTGGATAAATAAGACCGTTGTTGCCACCAAAGAGCCACTGCTTATCTTTGCCAGCCTTATTCATTGGATGATAAAAATAATCCTCCACGAGAGAATTCACATATTCTTCCCACAGCCAAGCGCCATCAAACAAGATTCCGTAGACTTTTCGCTTACCGTAACCCATCTGTTGCTTTTCATTCTGTAAAATCAAAATACAAAGGCGCTGTAAATTACGGTATTCATGATAATATGCATGTCTTATAATATTCTTCTTATTATCTTCAATAATATCTCTTCGATCGGCCGGTCTATATGCTGGTGTCGAATCCACAACAAGCTTTACTTCATCATTAGCACTCTTTAAAAGTCTGCTTCCATAAGGTTTGGCCTTAATATACTCAACCGTATGTCTTACAAGCTCCATCAAATAATTGTCGTAAGAATACTCACGCTGACTGTATGCGATATTTCCAACAAACGGTGTATTCTTACGTATATGCCGAGCCACATCTATAGTGCCTTTAACATTTCCATCATTGTATTCTCTGCGAATATATGTCTTAAACGCACCCTTCCGAGCAGCTTTCTTTAAGTAATATGGAAACAGGAACACCAACAGATTAAACATTCCACTATCCTGTTTAGCTTCAGTTTCAAGATCTACAAGATTAGGAAATTCCATAACCCTATTTAGCAGATATTGAAACAGATAATCTTCGTTCCCAGAGCTAAACCTCGATTCGATGACAAGACGCTGATTACCCACTCCAAGAAAGCCCATAACATTCCCGGAAACGTACATGTCATTATAGCTTTGGAGAATCATCTGTTTCCTGGAAATATCATCAGCATCCTTTATTACCTCCGGAAACACAAAGATGCCATCACGCTCCAGTTGCTCGAATGTTTTATCAGCAACTGCATCAGTAATACCATCTACATCAGCAAACTCAGATTTTAAATTATATTGATTGTCCTTAATCTTGAGCTGCTTCATTTTCATCACCTTCACTTGGCTCCTCATAACCATAAGCTTTGGCAAATCTCTTCATAATACCCGCCTCATCATATAAACCACGAACGTAATCCTGCAAAAGTGGTTTCAAGTAATCTGTCCAAAGTTCATTAAATCCAAGTGTCTTAAGCTTTAAGAAGTATGAAGCACCGATCTGATAGTTCTCATTTAAGTCTTCAACCTTAACGATCTCAGCATTCAAACTATCCATACGCTGAACCGCCTCGTTCTTTAACTCCTCATTTTCCAGTGATTCAAGCATATCCTGAGTATCTTCAGCTTTAATCTCTACAAAACGGAACCGTCTACGCATTGCAAAATCAAATGTATCAACAGATCTATCAATATCATTCATAGTTCCGATGATATAAACGTTCTCAGGTATATAAAACTTCTCATCCGGGTTTGCATGCATATTGGAATACTGTGTTGCGACCATCCCCTCTTTGCCTCTATAGCCAGGATCAATTGAAAAGAATAACTCGCCTAATATCTTGGAGATTTCTCCACGGTTAATCTCATCTATGATAAATATATATTTCTTTAATTCCTCTGGTTCAACAGTTGTCTTTGTAAAACTATTCTCGGTCTCTTTAATTGCCTTATAGAGCGCAAAGTCATAAGAATACCCCTGTGTTGCAAACTGCTTTCCAAAGAAACTTGTTATATCGCTTACTTTCTCAAAAGTAGCACCTGATTCAAGCATTTTTTGAACCTCTTCTATGTTGAGGCTCAACTTATTCACCGAATCATTACCTGGAATAGAAATATAAATATGGTTTTCATCAACATTCGTGATAGTAAATTCACTACCCTTGATAGTTTTGAACTTATCTTCACCAAACTCTATATTAGCAAAGAAGTTTGCCATAATAGCTTTAGCAGATACTTCCTGTTCCCTTAACTCCTTTGATTTCTGCGAATCTTCAAAGTTTTTCCTTGCTCTGTCAACAAACTTCTTAAAAATTCCATCCTGCAGTTCAAACCCCATACTGCCATCTGCATTCATCTTAGGACGTAATCCTTCAACAAAATCCGAGTAGTCATAACTTGGATGGAACTGTACAAATTCCACCTGCTGTCTCTGCTCATCTGTAAGATCTGAGTATCTGTCAGTGTACCCGTTGCTGATAATGTCTGCTGCAATTGACTTAGCAAGATATGACTTACCGGTTCCAGGTGCCCCTCTAAAGATGATATTCTTTGACTCTAAAAGTAACTTAGAATAAGGATTAATGCTTTCTTTGGTGGTCTTATTAACATCCTCATCAACAACCTGTTCTGTTTTATTCTGATTAAGTTCCTGATCTGTTTTATCCCTATATATCAGAATAAATTTATCTCCTAGCTCACCAAAACGCTTTAGACATTCTCTAGCAAATACAAGGGTTGAAAAAACATTCCAAGAATAAATTACAAACTGGGGACCATTCTCACGCTTATAGGTAGAATTCTCCATAGTATTCCTATATTTTTTAAATTCCGCTTCAGTAGCAAATATTCCTCGAATAACATCCGAATCAGGTGTATATTGGCAAATAGGAAAATTCTTTTTGTCTTCATCAGATAATGATGCTAACTGCTTTTCAAAAATCTGACATGCAATCCTTGGTAATGTTTGATTCGATATTTTTAGTTCGCCCTTGTTTCTATTTCTACGAATAATTTCTTCTCCGCCCTTCATGAAATAGGCATCAATCGGCTTATAATTATCTCCTAAGCCGAGATTATCCATGGTAAATCTTTCATCCGTAGATACTACAGAATCGGCCGTTATTGTAAGCTCATATTTTTCCTGCTTCATTTCAATCGTATATCCCCGACTCTCAAGATAAGATTTTGCTTCTACCGCATTGTACCCTTGGGTTGATATTTCTTCGCCATTTGCCATGTGATTAGCAACAGCAATTACGTACTTTGGCGGATACTTCTTTCCATCCGCAACCAAAACATATACAGTGCTCTCATTATGCCAAGGCACTCCATGCTCATCTATGTATTTGAGTGCTTCATTAATGCTTTCTTCTGTAAGCTTAGGTATTGCCATGTTGTACTCTCCCATTTAATATCATTCATCAAGGATATATTTCAAAAAATTATTTCCTAATTCTGTTGTTCTTGAAGCTACTACCCCATTTGCTGTCATATCCGCATGCATATAGGAACCCTCTGACATCAATCCATCATTCTGTAAATCCTTAACAATTTTATCTAATAGTTCTTTTTCCTTGGCTATTTCAGGATACACTTGTTCAACAACTATGCTCGCTGACCCCATCATAATGCCATCAACATGAACTTGATCAAAAGCCTTAGGATTTCTAAACAAATGAAGGATTCTAATATGCCACAAAGTATATTTATCCAACAGATCCAGATATATCATCATGACGCTTTCGTCTATACGTGCCATTGCAGAATTCTTCACTGCACTTGCTAAGTACTGTCTTTTCTCATCTTCGGCCGTTTTAATCGCAATATCTGTTGCTTTCATCATAGCTGATGCAAACAACTCATTATTTCCTATGTCATCCAAGGACAGTCTCAAATCACATAGTTTTTCCTCAACTTGATTCTTCCAATCTTCCATTCTGCGATTGGCTGAATTTGCTTTGATAGAATCCCAAATACAAGTAACAAGTGTTCCCCCAACTGGAATTGTTGAAACTAAGGTTTTTGCTGTTATCTCCGCAACCTCACTTAGTAATTCTTTCTTTTCCACAATGCCCCCTTATTTTTTACAAGCGAAATTATCTAATTAACGGTGCCTGACACCAACGTACAGCGAGCTGTGTGCAGGTGGCTGCTCCGCCGTAGTCCTTGAACCGTCTCATGATTTCAAGGCTACTTTGTGTGAAGACATCTTTATCATTTAAGAGAGCAACCCATTCCTGAACCGTTATTCCAGGCGTATATTCTTCCTGAGAAGGGAACCACTTGTCGTCGGAGGAAACGCTATCTCCCTTTTTTGAATACTCCCTTGAAATGTAAAATCCAACATCGAAGGTCAGCGTTTTCAGTTCCGGATCAGGATAGCAATCTGCTGTCAACTGGCTACGAAATAAGTTCACCAGTTCTGTGTCCTGCTTCAGTTCTTCACAAATTTCATCATAGAACTTGAAGAAGTTTCGAATGTTGTCGGCGTAGGCTCCTTTTTTGAACCGGTAATCACTCTCAAGTTCATCGGATACAGATTTGACCTCACCGAATTTATAAATATAGTACTTGTCCGGATAGCGTAACCACAGGTATACACTAATCGCATTTTCGTATTGATAATGCTGCGCAGCTCCATTCCCATATTTTTCGAGTAAGATAGATGATTTCAGTTTGAAGCTGTTGATACGCTCATAAACGTCCTTGCTTTCATCAAATAGCTCGATATACATTGCCCGGACTTCTTCCGGTGCAGTCTTGGCAAAGCCGATTATCATTCGTGCTGGGAAGTTATTCATCGAAGCAAGCAGGTTATAGGTCTTAGAAAGAGACCGACTGAGCATATCCGCGAAATCCTCTGCTTCGACATTCCAGTTATCCTGAAAGCATTTGACGGCTTCCCACTTGTATTTTTCGTCTTCCCAGTGCTTTGGAAGGAAATCCTTCTTGTACTGGATGAGCACCTCTTTCAAACGAAATTTGTCAAACATTCATGCTTCCTCCATTATGCATCTCGCAGGCTCTTGTATATTTCCTCCGCAAAAATACCAAGCACCTCGCGCTTGATTTCATCATTGCCAAGAAGCAGTGAGAAGAAGTCCTGATTCTGGTCAAGACCCTCAATCAGTGCGTCATCGATATTATCAAAATACGAGAACTCAAAGTCTTTCTCACTGTTATTTTTTGCACTGGTCTTCAGCTTCTCAGACTTCAGCAGGATATCGCGTATCTGAAGCATTGCCTTTACGGCAACATCATTATCATAGGACTTTCCTGTCCTGGAGTTGATCTCTGCAATGATCTCGCTCAGCCGCTCTTCCTTTGCTTCTGTAAGCGAGAAATACTCAGCAGTAGCGAGCTTCACAACCGGCTTTGCCACCAGATCAGGCTTCACATGCTCCTCGGATTTTTTCTGTACGAAATTTGTCGCCTTGATCTTGCCGTCCAGATTGTATCCGCCACCTGGATGTTTGATATTGATGTAGGCAAGTACATATGTCACGAAGTTATATTTCTTATGCAGCTCTACATCTTCGAAGCAGGATGCCTGCAATAAGAATTCGTAGAACCGCACAAAATGACGCATAGTTGCAACGATTTCAGCCTGCTTGATGAGATCATATTGTTTGATCAGATTTTCCGTCTTGTGGAAGTAGAATGTCAGCTTCTGTTTATCCTTTCCGGTGACCTTCGGTTTGTAAAGCAGCTCGTTTGCCTTATCGATGTCGTCAGGATCGAGAACCGCATATGCGTCGAGCTTAGCTTCCAAATCATATATTGCTGTCGGTGTGACGGAGTTCGAAAGCAGCGTTGTTGTGTAATATGGAGCAAAGGCAGCTTTGATGTCGTCGTAGGAATTCACGAAATCCAGCACAAACGTATGCTTCTCAAACGGCGGGCAGATACGGTTGAGGCGGGAAAGTGTCTGTACGGCAGATACACCCTTCAACCTCTTTAATACGTACATCGCACAGAGCTTGGGCTGGTCGAATCCAGTCTGATACTTATTTGCCACGAGTAGTACATTGTAATCGTCCTTATCAAATTCTTTTGTGAGCCTGTCCTCCGAAAAGCCGTTCATCCCGGCTTCGCTGTATTCGGCTTCGTCATCCGGAAGTTTCACTTTCCCGGAAAAAGCTACCAGAGCGTGAATATCTGTGTAACCCTTCTTATTAATGTATTTTTCCAGTGCCTGACGATATTTCACAGCAGCCTGACGCGAGGGCGTGATCACCATCGCTTTTGCCATTCCGCCAAGCTCTGTCATTACACTGGTACGGAAATGCTCGACAATGACTTCAATCCGCTGGGCGATATTCGTATCATGCAGCTCGACAAAACGGGCAATCTGCCGCTTTGCATCCACGGTCTTGCAACGCGGATCCTCCTCAATTTCCTTATTAATCCGGTAGAACGTATCGTAGGTTGTATAATTAGCGAGCACATCCAGAATAAAGCCTTCTTCAATTGCCTGCTTCATAGAGTAGATATGAAAGGCCTCGCGCTGTCCCTTTGTATTAACACGTCCGAAAAGCTGCAGTGTAGTCGGTTTCGGCGTAGCGGTAAAGGCGAACATCGACACGTTTGGCTGTTTGCCATTCTTCGCAATCTCGCGTGAGATCTGATCCTCCGCATCCTCGGAGATGTCCTCGGAAATGCTGTAGTCAGATCCGAGCGATTTTGTGACAGCTGCCATGTCCTTGCCTGCTGTAGAGGAATGAGCCTCGTCAATGATGACGGCAAAATGCTTCTTATTGAGCTCCTTGACCGTATCAACAATGTACGGAAACTTTTGAATTGTTGTTGCAATGATCTTTGTATTGCCGGTCAGAGCCTTTGCCAAATCCTGTGAATTGCACTTGTCATCCATCACACGAATGAGTCCTGCCTTATGCTCAAGTCCCATAACCGCCTGCTGTAACTGACGATCGACTACGACACGATCTGTCACGATCACTATATTGTCAAAGATAATCCTATTCTCATCATCGTGAAGTGATGTAAGCCTATGAGCAAGCCATGCGATGGAATTCGTCTTACCCGAACCCGCTGAATGCTGAATCAGATAGTTCTGCGATGACTTGTTTACCTTCACATCCGCCAGGACTTTCCGAATAGCATCAAGCTGATGATAGCGTGGGAAAATCAGATTTTCACTGCGCTTTGTCTTACCGGTCAGCTCGTCGGTCTTTTCCTTCACTTCAAGGAACATAAACTTACCGATGAGGTCAAGCACCGTATCCTTTGTGAGAATATCTTCCCACATATAGTAGACACTGTATTTATCCGGGAATACCGGATTGCCCTTGCCCGCGTTTACGCCGGTTCCGTTACCCATGTTGAATGGAAGAAAGAAGGTATCGCTCCCCGTCAGCTTGGTTGTCATATAGACTTCGTTTAAGTCCATGGCAAAATTTACGAGTACACCTGCCTTGAACAGGAAGAGTCTCGTCTTTGGATCACGCTCAGTCCGGTACTGATAAATAGCATCATCTACGGACTGACCAGCGGCATTGCATTTGAGCTCAAACGACATGATAGCAAGACCGTTCAGGAAGATGACCAGGTCGATACGTTCCTTGTCGCTCGCCCAGACTTCCTCCATCACAGAGAAGAGGTTCTTCTGGTATTTTTCCGTCAGCTCACGGTTGAAATCTGTAGCAGGTTTCGTGTACATGAACTGCAGAGTCTCACCGGAAATCTCGATGCCATGTTTCAGGACGTTCAAAAGGCTGCCGCGGTTCTTTGTCTCCTCAGTATTGATAAGTCCGATGATCGTCTCCTCAAGATCGCCTTTATAGATGCGACTGAGGCGCTCCATAGCATCTGGTTGTGTATCGTTTAAGAATTGAAACAGCAGCTCCCGGTCAATCGCATGCAATCTGTCATAATTTTTCGCATTACGGATGAGGTAGCCGTTCTGCTTCTCCAGATAATGCATGATGAAGTGCTGATATTCCTTCTCTGAGAGAACGGAGGCCTTACCAGCAAGTCTGTCGGAATAGGCCTTCACACGCTCGGCCTGTTCTTTTGATTTATCGCTCATACGGCGGGTACCTCCTTCTTTCCTGTGACGTATTCGTAGATTATGGATTTCTTGTAGGTATCAAGAGTGGAGAGCTGATCATTCTTCAATGAAATTGCTTCATCTATAATTGCCACCTTTTTATCAAGATAACCTGCAATTTCACGTTGCTCATTTACAGGTGGAACTACAGTATTTATTTCTCCAAGCTGTTCTTCCGTAAAGGAATGCCTGAGATTCTTTGCTAAATGCAACAGTTCCTTTGTGAAATCAAGCATAAGGTAATAGTAGTAGTAATAATGAGCATCCGCGATCGGTTCCATTACAAACTGACTGTACGCCGGACTTGTTAAGCCTTCATTGTTAATATATCCAATGCACCTCGGTGTTACGTCATAATCAAACAGGCACATCAAAAGATTGCCCGGGTGAATAATTTGATATCCGTCAAAACTAGCAGGCATTTTACCACCAAGCTCAAAGTCACGGACAATTACGCCTTGCATTGTAAGAGACAAAATATCTTCTCCATTATAGACTGGACAAATTTCCTTAACTTTATGCATCAAATATTTATTATGCATCGTACGCCAATGCGCGGGAATCTGTTCAGCCCACTCAATCCCGCTTTCTTTCATCTCCACATTCTTATCCAGCCCCCTTGTCACTACCTCGGTGATGACAGAACGCTTGTACTGCTCAAGCATGTCGATCTGTGACTGGATGTCAGCGGTCAGAGCGTCGATTTCGGCGCATTTGGAGTCGAGGTAGGCGGAGATGGAACGCTGAGTTTTGATAGGCGCAACAGGTATAAAAACATTCTTTAACGGTCCGCTATAAACAACGTCTATAGTAGTTGCGTTACTCATATATACGAGTTGCTCTTTAATCATGTCAGACTCATTGAAGAGTAACCGTACAAGGTCATACAGGATCTTATTTTCATCAATCCTGAATTTAATAATGCAGGGATGAATAATTCCTCTGTGAAAATGCTCTGGCACTTTACAAATTCGTCCTATTGTTCCGCGTGTAGTAATAAGAATATCTCCAGCTTCTACTTGGAAGCTTTTCATTGCATTATACTTTTCTTCGCTGACAAATGTATTATTGTCTTCGAAATTCTGATCAACGACAGTCCTTTGGTTATAAACCCAGTAACCATCGTCAGTAAAATCATTCCCTGATAACTGCGTTCCAAAAGGGCCGACCTTCATGGCGTCATTTCCAGAAACGAGCAGATATTTCAGTTGTACTGCAGACCATTCCGCAGGCAGGTTGTCAATCCAGTCTAGGGATTCTCTTCTACTCATATGCACACCTCACCCGAACAGCTTCTGAATCCGCTCGTTGACAGATTTCTCAAGGTCTATAAACTGCTGCTCCAGCTTTTCACTCGGCTCCGGCTGCTGGTACTTGTAGAAATAGCGCGTGAACGGAATCTCCGCGCCGGTCTTTATGATCGGCTTTTTCTTACTCAGATCTTCATCAAAAAATGCCTTCGCGTCCGGCACATGCGGCAGAACCTCGCGCTGCATATAGTCGTCGATGTCCTCATCCCATTTGACGATTTCGGTATCCTTGGTCTCTTTGTCGTAGATGATATTGCCCTTCTTGTCGCGTTGGATTTCGGCAGTCTTGTCAATGATGGAAAGTCCGTCTGCTATCTTATCGAGCAACTTCTTGTCATCCGTCACACCTGTAAGCACACTTTTAAGAAACGGCATAAACTTCTCTGGAGAAGAGTAAACTGTATCGCTCTCGGCAGCTTTCAATGCTTCAATAATCTGTTCATAGAGCGGCTGATTCTTTTTATAATTTTCAAGCTTCTTTTCATCCTTGCCGGTCAGCTCTTCAGCGTTCTCTAGCTCGTTTACCTTTGCTTCATCGTAAAGAGAAGACAATGCGCCCTTTGTAAGCATGGCTTCGATGCGGTTCTCTGTGATAGCATAGCTTCTCTGAAGTGGCTGCATGACGGTGTACTCACGATAGATAAACTCTGTATTCTTGAATATCTTGACGTTCTCGCCCTCGCGGAAATCTGAATACAGCTTGGTAATGGTCGATCGGTCTTCCGGACTGATCTCATTACGCTTGTTACCGAGAGCCTTGCGCAACTTATGGCAGATGTTCGACGCATCGATCAACTGCACCTTACCCTTTCTCTTTTCACTCTTATTCTTTGAAAGGATCCAAATATAAGTTGCAATGCCTGTGTTGTAAAAAAGATCGGTCGGCAGCGCAATGATGGCTTCGATCAGATCATTTGCCAGAAGCCAGCGGCGAATCTGGCTCTCACCGGAAGCCGTGCCGCCGGTGAAGAGAGGCGAACCGTTCTCAATGATCGCACAGCATCCGAAATTGTCGTCCATTTTATCGACAGCAGACTGTAAGAATAACATCTGCATATCCCCAGACCCGGGAAGTCCAGCGCCCCAGCGACCATCAAAGCCCTTCGCATACTCATCCAGAACGGCTTTTTCTACACCTTCGGCTGCATCCTTTCCGCCCCAGGCTTGGCCGAACGGAGGATTTTCCAGTACAAACCGCATCTTGATGTCCGGAAAGCGGTCTGCCTTCATCGTATCCTGATAGACAATGTTCTCCTCGTTCTGCCCCTTGATAAGCATCTCCGCAAGGCACATCGCGTAGGACTCCGGATTGATCTCCTGACCGAAGAGACGCACATCGGCAGTCGGGTTGTAACGCTTGATGAAGTTGTACCCCGTGGAAAGCATACCTCCCGTGCCACAGGCTTGATCCAAAATTGTGATGACCTTGCCGTCGTCGAAGATATCGTCGCACCCTTCTGCGAGCAGGATATTGACCATGAGCTTGATGATGTCTCTGCCTGTGTAGTGATCACCTGCTTCGGCATTCTCAGAAAAGCGGCGGATCAGGTCTTCGAAGATGTATCCCATCTTCACGTTATCAATCGTGCGCGGATTCAGGTCAAGTTCAGAGAATGCTTTCACAACAGCGAGAAGGCGGTTGTTTTTGTCCATCTTTGTGATCTGCTTTTTGAAATCCAGACCCTTTGCCTCGGAAAGCAGGATATCCTGCACATTCGATGAAAAGCCCTGAATGTATGACACGAAGTTGTCCGCAAGATGATCCGGATCATTGCATAGCTCCGCGAGCGTAAATCGGCTCGTGTTGTAAAACTGGAATCCGGAAATACGGTACATCGCCTTCGCCGGATAGTTCGGGTTCTTCTCGTACTGCTCGACGACCATGTCCTTTGTCGGCTCAAGTGCGCACTCGAAACGCCTGATAATCGTCATCGGGATGATGACATCTTTATACTTGTCACTCTGATAAGGTCCACGCAGCTTGTTTGCAATAGACCAGATCATACTGGTTTCTGCTGATACATCTACAGGGGAGTCATCCCACATAGCATCAATAATTTGATGTTCTGACATTTTCAATATCTCCATTTCATTCTCGAAAGATGGTCTGATTACCAATGAACCAGAAAATTCAATCACACCGATAATTCCTTCTAAGGTTTATTTTTTCATTGTTAAAAGGACGCAGATGGTTTTTTTCCATTATCCGTGGCGCCCTGTTCCTTATCAGGTATGAACTCCATAATGTCTCCGACATCACAGCTCAAAGCATTGCAAATTGCTAGCAGGGCTTTCGTGTTAACATTCCCTCCGTTTCCGAGTTTAGCCATGATCGTCGCGCTTGCACTGGCCAGGTACTTTCCATCTCCAGGGGTGGGGCAGTTTTAAACGTTAAACATGTGTCAATTTTAATTATAAATCAACAGGACCGGCAATCAAAAATTTCTGTCCTTACTCCTCATAGTTTTCTAAATCTTCTACTAGCGCTACAAAATTGTAAAGAAGCAAAAAAACCTTCTTACAATCACGCTGTGTAACATTTCTATGAAGCATACCATGATCAATAAAATTTCTATTGATTACGTCCGGTTGTTTCTTAAAATCACCTCCTGTTTCAAACACAACACTTAACGATGATAAAATACTATATTTATATAAAGCATCTGCAAACGACATTTCAATCATCTCATCTGCATCAACTTTCTTGAAATACTTATTAGCCCCATTATATCCGGAAGGGCGTCTTTGTCCTTCTTTCTTTTCTTGAAGCCTTATTATTCGAGCATCAATTAATGAAAAAAGAATCATTATACATGACTTATATCTTTTATCTTCGTAATTTGCAATAGCTTCCTTAATATCACTTTTACGAATATGCTTCATTTCCAACAAGACATCAAAAATGGACTGCATTCCCCCTTTATTTATATATGGCTGAACTATTTTGAAAGCTTCTTTTTCATCACTAGGACTATCATAAAATAATTTTAAATCGGCATTAGGCGGAAGTGTCCACCCAAACTTTCCCCATTGTGTAAATGCCTCTTGTAGTTCTTTTTTTCTTTCATCAGATAACAGCTGGCTTCTGAATACTTCAGCAAACTTTCCCATAGTCTGTGCCAGACTATTCATTGCTTTAGTATAATCAGGAAGTATCCTATTTATCGACTCAGATAATACTTGTGCCATAGAAACCATAGATGTCTGAATAGTATCTGTATAAAACTTTGATATCTCACTAACCGCATTTAATGCCTCTTGAAGATGCGGTCTGTATTGAAAGCTGCATAACCTCACGCTGTCCAACCAGATTCTGATTGCCTAAAATATAATCCTTCATTTTTTTGAAGGTTCGTACCAGGTCTCTACTTTGCTTAATTGCAAGGTCACCTCTTAAAACAGTCATCAGCATATATACGCCTTGCTCTGTAAATGCATAAGGCGTATAGCGCGAGCCGCCCCAACTTGAGGTGAAATTTTTGCACCTCAAAATTTCATCAAATTCTGTTTTTGTAAGGCGAAACATAAACTCGTCACCCTCAATTTTTTTAGCATTATTCTTAACCTGGCGGTTAAAGTTCTTGGTTTCATATCCATATATTTCTGCCAAATCTGAATCAAGCATCACCTTTACACCACGTACTTCATATAGTTTTTCTTTCAAGAGTTCTTCTGTGATTTCTACTGGAACTATTTCAGTATTTTCGACCACTTCCTTCTTTTTATCGTCCATGTTCTTTTCTGATTTCATCCCTGAGTCTTGATTGTGAAAACATTGCCTATAATAATCTTTGAGTCGGTTACCAATCATTCTAGTTTTTTGGCTTTTCGCAAATTGACAAGCAGTACATCGGTGTACATCCGATGCGATTTCGCTCGTTTTGGAAGCGCCCCAATCCCCTTGAACATCTCCTGTGGGGATGGCTGTGCGTTCCTTCGAACACTAAAAAAGAGTGATACCAGTTTCCCGGTATCACTCCAATATCGTTATTGAATTGTGCTGCTGATTCCGTATTATTTTGATGCTTCCAGCCACTCTGTGGATGTTTCTTCACCTGGAACTTCTATTGCCAGATGCGAGAACCAGCTGTCCTCTGCTGCGCCATGCCAATGCTTCACGCCAACAGGAATGTTTACGCAGTCACCCGGCTTCATCTCAACCATTGCCTTGCCCCATTCCTGATACCATCCTCTGCCACCGACACAAATCAGAATCTGGCCGCCGCCACTTTTGGCATGATGGATATGCCAGTTGTTCTGACAGCCCGGCTCAAAGGTAACATTGTGGATACCGATCTGTGAAGCGGAAACCGGTGCCAGAAAACTTCTGCCAGAAAAATAAGAGGCATAAGCATCATTGGGCTCACCGATCGGGAAAAACAGAGACTTCTGATATTTTTCCATCTCTCTTGCTTCTGCAGGAGTTTCTTCTTTCCAGACTTCCTTCGCCTGATTGAACGCTGCCCAGGCTTTCGGCCATCCCGCATAAAAAGCCACATGCGTTAGGATCGCGGCAATTTCACTTTTCGTCACACCGTGTTCCTTAGCATTTTGAAGATGATACGTCAGTGACGAATCTGTAATACCGGATGACACCAGTGCAACTACTGTGATAATGCACCGGGTTTTCAGATCAAGATCCGAATTATTCCAGTTCTCTCCAAACAACACATCATCATTGAAATGGGCAAACTCCGGAGCAAATTCTCCCAATCTGTCTCTTCCCGCCGTCTGTACAATCTTCCCACTCATACTTTCTTTTCTCCTCTTCAATTTCTTCTAATCAGGATCTGTCTCATCAGTAAGTTTTCTTTGTCATTCATAAGGATGCTCTGAAAATGTCTGCAATATCCTTTTCCTGAAGCGGTGCCCATGCACTTTCAAGTCCTTCATTTTCTGCTACATGATGTGCCATCTCATCAATACGGCTTTCATCAATGCCAACTTCCTTAAGATGCATCGGAATACCAAGCGATGCGAAGAACTGGTATGTTTCTTCAATCGCCCGATTTGCGATCTCAAACCGATCCAGATTCGGATCAATACCGAAAACATTGACACCGTATTTTACAAAGCGGCTGACCGTCTTCTCGCTTAAGATATGCTTCATCCACCTCGGAGTGATTATGGCAAGCCCTTCTCCATGCGTGATGTCATAATATGCCGAAAGCGCATGCTCCATGCCGTGGCATGGCCAGCCGGACTCACTGTTTCCAAGCGAATAGATCCCGTTACATCCATATGTGCAATCAAGCATCATTTCCGCCCTTGCCGTATAGTCTTTTGGATTCTCGAGACACTTTTTTGCATTTACCATAAGGCTCTTAAGCGCCGCTTCCATAAATCCATCATTAAGAAGCGTGGAATCCTCGCAGAAATACTGCTCCATAATGTGATTCATCGCATCCGCGCAGCCTGCAGCTGTCTGTTTTCTTGATACCGTAAATGTATATGTCGGATCAAGGAAGGAAACTGCGGGATAAAGCAGCGGATCCACATATCCGATCTTATCGTTTGTCTCGGTTCTGGAAATCACTCCGCCGCAGTCATACTCACTTCCCGTAGCGGCAAGCGTGATAATATCTACAATCGGAAGTGCATCCTTAGCCTTTACCTTATAAGAAATCAAATCCCATGGATCCCCATCATACTTCGCTCCGGCTGCGATTGCCTTCGAGCAGTCGAGTACACTGCCTCCGCCAACCGACAGGATGGCATCCACATCATGTTCCTTGCAAAGCTTTACTCCGTCCAGGACACTCGGATCATATTTGGGATTCGGCTGAATTCCTGACAGTTCCACAATTTCAAAATCACTTAGAAGCGTCTTTACCTTGTCATAAAGGCCAATCTTCTTGATACTTCCGCCGCCGTAGGTCAGAAGAATTCTTTTCCCATATTGGCGCATTACTTCGGGCAGCTGTTCCACTACCCCCTTTCCAAAAATCAGTCTGGTTGGTGTAACATAATCAAAATTCTGCATATTTTTCTCCTTCAAATCACTCTTATTTGCTTCAGGAATCCTGCTTGTTATCTTCATCACCCCTCCTGTCACTTCCGAAATTGAAATTTTTTTAAAGTTTCGCACCTGTGTCCGCAATTTACTCCAAATTGCCCTTAGTCTTCCATATCTGCCTGCTGCCAAATCCGTCTTTCTTGAAATCTGAATTCAGGCAGGTGATCTCTGACGGCACGATCTTCAAAAGCCACATAGGCTCTTTAAGTTTCTTCAATGCTTCCATCGGTATCTTTCTGAACTCCGCGACATTCCTATATTCATCGGAGAACAGCTCGACAGGCTCCACTGTTCCTTCGATCTGCAGTGACCTAAGTCCGCCAAAGGAAGCACTCGTCTCGAAGACTGCTGCCGCGATATGCTTATTCTCTTTCAAGGCTTTAAACTTAAGCCCGCCTTCGGTGAAGATCCAAAGTGCTCCGTCATACCAACTGTACTCAAGTGGCGTGCAGCGAATAAAATCCTTCGTGGCAGTTGCCAGGGCAAGAACCTTATGGGATGATAAGAACTCGTCTATCCAGCTATACAGAGCATCAGCATCCAGCTTCTTTTCGGTTTCATCTTTTCGAGTCCAGAAGGACTCAGCCTGTGTGTACTGTTCGTCAGTCATTTTTTCTTCCTCTGTCGTAAGCAATATGCCTTCCCTCTTCGATTGCAGCGGCGGTCTTTTTGTTTGGTACATCCAGTTTAAGGGCAAAAGGAATTCCGTTTTCCCTGATTGTTGTTCTGAGGAACATATTGATCGCCGTGGTCATGTTCAGACCCAGCTCAGAAAAAATTCTGTCGGCCTGGTTTTTTTTCTTTCTCGGTTCTGTTATTCCTGTTTTGTAAACGAAAATCCCTTTTTGGTTTCAAAGACGTGCTTTAAAAACAATTGCGATTTGTATATACATATGTTAAAATAATTTAACACGAATTTGGATATTGCTTTATGCATATCCTTTGAAAGGACGCATAGTTGATTGTTACCAGCTTTCATCTATGCGTTTTTCTTTATTTGAATCGCTCTAACCAATCATACTGAAAAAATTCTTCGCTATTTTCTACTTCCGGAACATAGATTTCTATATATGAAACTAGGTTGGATGTGACATCATCAATAACGGTATAACCTTTTGAAGATACAAATGCTTCCTCGTCGTCATCATACTCTAAATCGGGATCTACAGTTACAGCCTTATCAATATCCATACCGATACAAATACCATTTGGTAAATGTCCTTTAAAACCATTTTCCAATCCGATTTCAAATAAGATTCCGTCTACAAAATAAAGCTTTATACTATCTTTAATAACTATAGTTTCGTTCTTCAGTTCAGGATGAATATACTGTTTTTCTCCCATACACTGAACAAAAGAAATTTTTTCTTTCTTTAGCATAAGTCGTACAGATTCAATCTTATCACCAAATTTAAACGACTCTAATCCTTTATATGGTAATATATTTTCACTCATATTAATCATTTTCTTTTCCTCCTTGGATAATATATTTTTGCTGTTTCCTTCCCGTCAGAAATATATAATTCCTTTTTTGATACAATTTTATATTTACCTTCATTAGTTGTACTAACCTTTACATAAGCTGTATCTCCATGTCTACGTGAACCAGGTGATACTTGTACCACTGAAACATTACGTTCTTTTGATGGATTTAAAACAACAATTCTTTTAGCCTTAGAAAACTTATGTCGCGAATCCTCTATCCTGACCTTATAACCATGTTTTTCCATGTCTTTAGCAATTCGCTTAACCGACTTTCCAAGGAAATACTCCCTATATCCCTCAAAACTTTTTTCCGATATATGCCCTCCGGATTCAAAAACCTTAGATGCAAAGAATTGTAAATTCAATTTTAAAAGAGTCTTGCTTCCTTTAGTATTGCCAAAGCCTCCGTGTTTTCCTGTTCCCATTATGCATCCTCCTTTCTTCTACTAATAGCAAAACTGCTATCAAATTGAAGAATAAGAATGCCTTGCTCTTTATATTGAGCAAAAATCGAATCTGGCGCTGAACCATATACAACTATCACTGTTGGATGTAATGTATATACAGCATACTTAAGTCCATTAACAAACCACTCTCTATCATCTACATTTTTCAGTGTTCCATGAGAACCTACTACAATTGTTCCATTCTTTGGAACTCCACAACAACTTATCGAATACGTTCTTCTATCGCCCCAGCGGACATTTGTAATTACATTTACTCCATTATCTTGAAGCCATCTAGCAATTGCTCTGCTGCGATAGATGTTCCAATATTGCATCACCAACGGCATATCCCTATATACGCTAAAATCTGGTGAAAATACACCTTTAGATTTCTTTAGTATTGGAAGATATTTTCTTGGCTTATTCCATATTCGCTCAAATGCAACATCATCTTCAAAAAAATGTACCCAGCAATCATAATCCTTCGATTTAATTGCTTTAGAAAAAGCAATTACCTTTAAGGGCTTTTCACATGAATAATCCAATTTGGGAATTTCAAAAAAGCCCTCATAATCTGCATTTTCAACCAAAAATGCGTGAAATACATCGCGACAACCTGCGCGCATACAATTAAATTGAGACATACTGCCTTCTTTCTACCCAACGGGCAAACAAAATTAATATTTCAATATAACTTTGCCCTCGTAAAAAAGATATGCAGTAATATGTACACGAATTTGAATATTACTTTATGCATATCCTACGAAGGACACATAGTTCATTGTTACCAGCAATAAACTATGTAAAATATCGTATTCATAGGCAATCACCTCCCCAAAAAACTTTTATAACTTAGAAACCAAAATATGTGCAGCTTGTGCTGAAACACCACATGATTTCATAACTTCCTCTTCTGACATACCACGAATAAGATAAAATGATGCTAATAATTCTCCACCAAAACAATTTGCCTGCCATTCTGGATCTTCGTATGCTTTCAAAGTCTCTCCCGGTTCCATTCTACAAAGTGCAATCACGTCATTTTCATGTAAAAACAAATGACCAATCTCATGCGCAATAGTTAATCTATCGCGCGGGACACCAGCTACAGCTCTTTCATAAACATCTTCTCTAATTCGAATCAAATTCTTACTTGGATACGTCTCACCATGGTTAATTCCCATCTCTTCTTTAGGAACGATTTCTAACCTAAAGTCTGGAATTATCATAGGTATAATGTTTTCTAAGAATTCTATAATTGGAAACATTAACATATCATCTAAACCAACACTTTTCTTTAGTTTTCTGACATATCTTCTGATATCATTTCTCGACAGTGGTTCAGCTTTATACTTACTCATTCTGCTCTTTTCCTTTCTGCAATATTTTTTTTATTTCTTCTACCTGCTCATCATCAAAATCAATGAACTTTCTCGCAAAAGAAATAGCGACCTCTCTATTCTGGTAAGAGGCCTGTGAAAAATTCATTTCCACACTTTCTTCCGTTTCTGCGATGGCTTTGGTAAAAGTAATCTGATCATCTGGATCAAGTTGATACAACTTCACAATTTCATTATTCCATGCAGATGGCATTCTTTTTTTGCCATTTTCCACTGCTGATAAAAAAGAAGATGAGACTTCCAACTTATCTGCCATGTCCTTTAAAATCTCGCCTCTATCTATCCTTAGTTTTCTTAAAAACCTTCCTAGAGATGTTAACATAGCTTTTCCTCCTTACTTTCTTCTACATGTAGAAACCTTAAACTAATACTACGACTAGATATTGTGTTTGTCAACCTTTAGGTTGATTTTTTCTAATTTCCCAAAAATGAAATTTTAAATTCCACCATTAATACCAGAGGTAGACGTTAGTCTTGCACAGGTTGCGTTTACTCTTTCATACAATTGTACTATGATTGCCCTGTCCTTCTGACAGCAGTGGAAGGAAAAATAATGAGTAAGTTAATACCAGGCAATCAAAAGCATCTGACGCTCAATGACAGACTGTACATTGAAAAAGCACTCAATGAAGGAAGAACCTTCAAGGACATTGCCAAGAACCTTTGTAAGAACCCTACAACCATCTCATTTGACATCCATTATCTCTTGTGATATCTTGTAAGCATACAAGCATACATATTATGAGGTGACTTATGGAAATACAATATAATAATTTTGGAGAATTTCTACATCATAAAAGAATTGAATGTAAAAAAACTTACAGAGAACTTGCAATGCTTCTTGATGTTTCAGCACCCTATATTAGCGATATTGAAAAGGGTCGACGTAATGCACCTGCAATGGATAAACTATCAAAACTGATTGATATTTTCAATCTTTCAGATGATGAAGTATCCATGATGTATAATTTAGCTGGCAAGAAAAAAGATACTGTTGCACCTGATATTCCAGATTATATAAAAGAAAATGACTTTGTTACTGTTGCATTAAGAACAGCAAGAGATCTTGGTGCAACTGAAAAAGATTGGGAATCGTTTGTTGAAGATTTAAAAAGAAGAAAAGGCTAATACTACATGTATATTCCGCGATATAAGCACAAAACAAATAATGTTCCTATTTTGTCAAGAAACGATTTAGATTTCTTCGCAGAAGCATTTATAAATGATTTTCAACCAGAGGTATTGCTAGCCCCTACAGAATTCAATATAGATTTGTTTGTTGAGGAATACTTAGGTTTACTTGTTGACTACCAATATCTCTCTTGTGACCAACGTTACCTTGGTATGACCGTATTCAATGATACTCGTAAGGTTATCGTGTTCAATCCTGATTGCAATCAAGCAGATTATATTACTGCTAATGCAGGAACAATCATAATTGATAATAACTTATTACAAGATAACCAAGAACATCGTTATCGTTATACTTTGGCACATGAATCTGCTCATTGGATTTTTCATAAAGAGTACTACGGTTATGATCCAAATCAATTATCTCTATTTGATTTAGATATCCCGTTTATTCAATGTAGAGACATTAACAAAGACTATTCTCGTATCCGTGATACAAAACTTTGGGATGATCACAAATGGATGGAATGGCATGCTGATAAATTTGCTTCAGCAATTTTAATGCCAAAATCAAGCATACAAAAATTTGTCAAGTCCAATCCTTCCATCAACACCCCAAATGATCTCATTAGATCTGTAGTTTCAACCTATAATGTATCAGCAGAAGCAGCAACATACAGATTATCAGATTTAGGAATAATAAAAAGAAAAACTGATAACAAATATGAACAGCTCTCGCTGATTTAATAAGGCGGAATATTCCGCCATATATTTTACCCTTGGCGTTAGCTTGTATGCTTACTAATTAAGAAAGGAGTTCTATGCCTGTCTACGACAATAAAACCTATACAAAAATTATGAGACCACTTCCCGATTTTGTTGAAAGAGATATTTACAACATTCCTGTAATGGAACCATGTAAATTGGATATTTCGCAAATGAACAACGGTCTGTGGTTAATTAATATGAAAAATCTTTCCACCAAAGACAAACACCCTGAATCAAAAATCGTCCATTCTTTTTGTTACGATGAGACATTGATCCGTGAATTCAATAATCCTTATCGATACCTTGAAAGAACCGCTAGCTATCTTGCAACTTCTTCATTTGATTTCAGCATGGATTCAAAAATGGATTTCAAACAGGTTCTTTGTGCTACATACGATAACAGATGGATCGGTGCTTTCTTACAATGCCATGGTAAACAATCGATGGCTACAGTGGGTTGGACTATTCCTGAATTTTATGACATTACTTTTGCAGGTCTACGTGATGGTGGAATCTTTATAATATCAACTCTAGGTACAAATAATCTTTTATCATACGATGAGTTCATACAAGGTTACCACGAATTACGCACTCGCTTTCCAAATACTCAATTAATCTGCGTAGGCGACAAGTTAAAGGGAATGGATTCAGAGGTAATGCCCTTATAATGGTGTAAATTGAAAAATAAAAGAGCCAAGTGCTCATCTCTTAGGTATAATGAAAATCGACGAAAATCAACATAATACCGAGGAGGATGAACAAATGGCTCAACTCAATAT
>Ga0256406_1002763_pt1 | contig 23694 bp, 19 predicted proteins | sample RumenRJG_03DNA_FD_185986 | JGI IMG/M metagenome (GOLD analysis project Ga0256406, IMG submission 185986) | Bovine rumen microbial communities from Lethbridge, Alberta, Canada - RJG_03 | ecosystem: Host-associated > Mammals > Digestive system > Stomach > Rumen | place: Canada: Alberta | collected... | reverse complement strand
ACACAGAACAGCTTACAGAATGTTATCCCAAGCTAAGAAAGATTGCTCATGAGCAGCAAAAATTGATGGCTGCTTGAGAATAAAAAACTTGAAGGAAATTAATTTACACACAAATATGGACTTGACTAGGTAGCGGGAAGCAACTAGGACCACATCGCCCATATTTACTCATGTGGTCCTAGTTTTCTCTTGATTTGAGCCCGGGAAGTCGCTGAAACTAGGACCACATCGTCCGTATCAACTCATGTGGTCCTAGTTTTCAAATTTTGAGACAAAGGATCCGCTGGCCACCGGCAGCCCTCACAGCCCCAACAGCTCCATCGTCCTCTCATCCCCCACCCCGCCGAAGAACTTGTCCAGCACCTGCTGATACTCCTCGTGCTCGGGATCCGCCTCGCGAAACAGCGTCATGGACGAACGCAGCTTCATGTCGTCCGGCCATCCCATGACGCGGCTCGGGTCGCTGTCGGGCAGGTTCAACAGGATGCGGCATAGCTCCAGCAGCCTCTCGTGCAGCACCGGGTTTGCGACATACTCTTTTGCCTCCGCCATGTCCGCAATGGAATAGTACACCGCCGTCGTGCTGCGCCCGAGCCCCGCAATCTGCGGGAAGATGTACCAAATCCAGTGCGACTGTTTGCGCCCCTGCTGCAGCTCGCGCTTGGCGGTCTCGTAGCTGCGCTCCTGGGCGGTGAGGAAGCGGGTAATGTCTGACATGTGGATCACCTCTGTTTTTATTATACATGGGCCCTCCCCCTTTTTGGGCGATTTACGGGCGGTCAAGGCCTCGAAGCGGCCATCATCCGTTCAGCCCGCAGCCTCATCTACCTTTTCCCCAATTTTCCGCGATTTAGTCTAACAATTCCAACCACTTTCGGTTTGTTTCCGGTCTTCCGTTAGACCAAACGCCTCGAAATTTCCAAAATGGTCTGAAAATTAAACCAAATAAGGTTGGAATTTCAGACCAAATAAGAGAAAAAAGGTGGAATGGTCTAACGCGGCGAAGGTAGCGGAGAACAACTAGGACCGCGGGTGGGGTGAGCAACCGTTCCGGTCCTAGTTTGCTCTGGTTCCGGCTCCATGATTTTGGGAAAACTAGGACCGAAATGTCTGTTGAGCAGGTGTTCGGTCCTAGTTTTCCCATGATTCGAGCCCAAGATGCGGCGGAAACTAGGACCGCAATAGGGGTGAGCGACCGTTCCGGTCCAAGTTTTCCCTTCCATCAAGCCCGGGGAGCCGCTCAAACTAGGACCGCAGGTGGTGTGAGCGGTCATTCCGGTCCTAGTTAGCCGCAGCATTGCGTCCGCGCCCCCTCATCTCCTACAAGGTTAGCCGCAACTTTGCGTCCCATCCCCCTTAATTAGATGAAAGCAACCCGAAGCATTTCGCCCGCGCCCCTCATTTTCTCCGAGGTTAGCCGAAACTTTGCGTCTGCCCCCTTTCCCCTCATCCACAAGGAAACAAGGGCTCCCGCCTTCACCAATCCTAAATCGCCCACAAAAAAGGAGGCACCCCACGGCGCCCCCTCTAACAAACTTATTTTTCCGGCAATATCTCCAGCCAATACCCATCCGGGTCCTGGATGAAATAGATGCCCATTGCCGGGTTCTCAAAGCAGATGCAGCCCATAGCCTCGTGCTTGGCGTGGGCGGCAGCGTAGTCGTTCGTGCGGAACGCGAGATGGAACTCCTCGTCGCCGAGGTCGTAGGGCTCGGTGCGGTCGCGGAGCCAGGTGAGTTCCATTTCGAAATCGGTCTCGGCGTTGCCTATATAGACGATGATGAAGGAGCCGTCGTCGGCGACCTTGCGGCGGCGCTCCGTGAGGCCCAGGGCCTCCTCGTAGAATTTCAGGGAGCGGTCTAAGTCGAGGACGTTGTAGTTCTCGTGAATCATTTTAAATTTCATGGGGCACCTCAGTTGGCAATTTTCTGGTGGACGTTGAAGCCGCCGGGGGTCAGGGCGCGCAGGGAGTAGCCCTGGGATTTGGCCCACTTTATGACTTTGTCCATGGCATCGACCGTGTAGGGCTTGATGTCGTGGCAGAGCACGATGACCTGTTTCTGCTTGCCGGTGGTTTTTCGAATGTAATTGTAGACGCCGTCGGCGGTTTTGACTTCACCTGCATCGCCCGCCATGGCATTCCAGTCGACGTAGACAATGCCCTTCTTCTTCGTGTCGGCCGCCAGGCGGGACATGATGCCCTTGCTGTAATGGCGGCTCACCGTGTTGGAACTGCCGCCGGGGAACCGCATGAGGGATGCCCTGTCGCCGATCTCCTGCAGGATGATGTCGTCCATCTTCTTGTAGTCATCCCAGTAGTTCTTCTGGCTAGCGTAGATGTACTTGTAGTCATGCGTGTAGGAGTGCACGCCGACCGCATGCCCTTCCCTCGCCTCCCGGGCGATGCAGCTTCTATACTTCGGATACCCATTCGTCACGAAAAACGTGGCCTTCGCATCATTCTTCTTCAGGATATCCAGCAGCCTGTCCGTATACGGCCCCGGGCCGTCGTCGAACGTCAGATACATGACCTTCTCATTCTTATTGTAATTGCCGCCCGCCGTCGTCGGCCCGGTCACCATTCCCGCGCCAATTCTATGCACACTCATGGCCAGTGCCGTAATTGGGTAAGCCAGGCACGCGCACGCCAGCAACACAGCAAGTAAAACTTTCAGCTTGGATTTCATTGGGGTTCTCCTCTCAGGACGTTACTAATTCCGAAATCCAGTATCCTATGGCAAGCTGAAAATAGGTTGAAAGGTGGGCGATTCAGGGGGTGTTAAATTGGCCCGCAGGCGGGCCGGCTGGTTGCTGGCGGACTGCTGGCAGGATGCTTGAGGGAAAATGAGGGGAGAACGGTGGGAATTAACTGCAATCCTTCCTCGGCTGGGAGTTTGCAGTTATCTGGAAGCCCTGAATTGGGGCAAATTTAACTGCTCTTTGGTAAATTCATAAGGTTTGCAGTTAATTTCTGCCCGACCGCCAGGGTTAATTAACTGCACTTCTCCCGCTCCCAGAAGTTTGCAGTTAACCGGAGGTCGCCAGGCGGGCCTACCTTAACTGCATTTCCCCATATCTACAGTCTTTGCAGTTAAGCCGACTCTTCCCAGCGGGCCACATTAACTGCTTTTTGGAAAAATAATAAGGTTTGCAGTTATTCCTCGCCCGCCGGGTGCGAATAATTAACTGCATTTCCTCGCCCCAACAGAATTTGCAGTTAAATCGGTTCTTCCCGGCGGGCTCACCTTAACTGCTTCTTGGGAAAATAATGAGGTTTGCAGTTATTCCTCGCCCGCCGGGAGCGGAGAATTAACTGCATTTCCCTATATCTACAGTCTTTGCAGTTAAGCCGACTCTTCCCGGCGGGCCTACCTTAACTGCTTCTTGGGAAAATAATAAGGTTTGCAGTTAACTTCTGCCCGACTGGCAGGGTTAATTAACTGCACTTTCTCTGTTCCCGGAAGTTTGCAGTTAACCGTGAACTGCCGGGCGGGCCAACCTTAACTGCTTTTCCCCTGATCTAAGAAGAATGCAGTTAATTCCCACCCTGCACGCCACCCCCACTTAACTGCTTTTGGGGAAAATAATAAGGTTTGCAGTTATTCCTCGCCCGCCGGGAGCGAATAATTAACTGCATTTCCCCGCCCCAACAGTCTTTGCAGTTAAATCGACCTTTCCCGGCGGGCTCACCTTAACTGCATATTCAAGAATTTATCTGGTTTGCAGTCAAAGCCCCCAATTTTCCCTTATTATTCCCTTATTTCCCTTGCCCCAAATAAAATCACCTCGCACCTCTCCTCATTTTTCCCTATTTTCCCCTCATTCTCCCTCAATTTGGTTCCACAAAAAAGAAAAGGGGCCGCACCCGCGGCCCCAAATTTTCACCCTAACAAGGTATCAAATTTACTTAAGATTCTTCTCCCTCGTCTCAATCCGATTCGCCATAGCCTCCAGCTTAGCCAGCGCCACCTCGTACTTCTCCGAGATCTCCTGCAGCTTGCTGTAGTCCGGAGCATACATGGTCTCCTCGCCATTGACGTACAGGTTGCGCGGATGCGTGTGGTTCACTTCGACGTGGGCAATGTCTGGGCGGGAATAGTGGCCCATGAAGTCGTAGAAGCAGGAACGTGCCTGGATGTCCTTGGCGTAGCAGTCGGCGTACAGGATGGTGTCCTCGCCGACGCAGGGCTTGACGATGAACTCACCGAACGGGTTGACAATGCAGCTGCCGCCGATGGCCCAAGTGAAGTTCATGTCCTTGCTGTCGATGAGGTTCTTGTACTCCGGCTCGAAGTCCTGCTCGCGGAGAAGGCCGTGGACGCTGACGACGAAGCAGTTGGCCTGGAAGGCGTACTCTTTGATGGCGTGGATTCCATCGCAGCCCTCGCCGAGTTCCGTGGTGTTGGGATCAAGGGCGGTCTTGGAGCCGGTATTGGTCCAGAAGCCAGGATAGTTGGCGACATGGATTTCCTCACCCATCATCATCTGGGCGCGCGATACAGAGATGGTGTGGTGCTCGGCGCAGATCAGGGAGCCGAGGCGGCCGATCTCGGTCTTGTAGACGTTGAGGTCGCTACCGTCGCCGTCGCCCCAGTAGACGCGCTCTACGTAGGTCGGTTTCGTCTTGCGATGCCGGCCCAGGATAGTGCCGTCGTTGCCGAAGATAATCTGGGTGTTGTAGAACGTACGGACGCCCATGGCATCGTCGAGCTCGTTGACGCCCATGACGCAGTAGACATGGTACTTCTTGCAGGCGGCGCAGATGCGGTCAGTGTCATCGCTCGGAATGACGATGGAGTTGTTCTGCAGGCCGAGGTTCCACTGCTTCAGCTCCTCAATGTCGCTGGAGAAGCTGCTGTTGTAGTAGGCTGCGAAGCACGGAATGTAGGACTCGGAGAAGGCGACGAGGTCGGCACCGTTCTCGGATGCCTCCTTGATCTTCTCCACGGCAATGTCAATGGATTTCTCCTTGTTGAATACGATCTGCGGTGCCTGCACTGCGGCAATCCGCACTTTCTCTCTTCCGCCAAAGATGCGCTTGTCCGGTTTCTCTTTCGGAACGGTCGTCTTGAATAATGCACTGTCTTTCATGGGATAACCTCCTGGGAAAAAATGAAAGATGCCGGTGCCACACGTTTTGTGGACCGACATCTTTGTCTTGGTTTTATGATAGACTGCATCGCGCACCCGGAAAAGAACGAAAAAATCGGCGGGGTGCAAGGTTTTTATGACGGCGGGCGATTCACTGGTGGCAAGGAAAAAGAACAGAGACCCGAGCAGCCTCGGGTCTCCATTCCATTACAAGTGATGTCCCTATGGGTAGGATATTGTGCGATGACCAAGCATTGCCCATCAGGAACAAGCAATTCAGTTAATTAGTCCTCGATAGGACCATCAGTGCTGGCAACGTTGTCAGTTGCAGCATTGTTGGTAGCGGTCGGGACAGACTCAGTGACCTTCTCAACTACGGAAGCAACCGGGTTGGTGGCTACCGGAGCGGCGGTCTCAGTCTTCTTGTCGGAGTCGCTGTCCTTACCAAGGAGGTTGGAAGCGAGTGCGGCAACACCAAGAGCAGTTGCACCAGCGACCGGAAGAGCAAGAGCTGCGGTTGTAACAACCGGAGCAGCAAGAGCAGCAGCAGTTGCACCAAGAGCAAGCGGAGCAACAACTGCAGTTGCAGCTACAGGAGCAGCAAGGGCAGCAGCAGTTGCAACGCGAGCCGGAGTATTAATCACATGGATAGCAGCCGGTGCAGCAGCAAGAGCAATTGCCGGGCGGACAACGTGTCTGTCAAGTCCAGTCAGAATAAGTGCAGGAACATTTTCGGTAGCAATCTGGCGCACATTGTTAACAAGAGCAATTTCATCTCCAACAATCATCAAAGCACCAATGCTAGTCTGAGCATAATCGCCAAGGAGCTGTGCAGTAGCAACTTTTGCACCAAAGGTATTTCTTACAAGATCTGTAGCAGCAACGCTCGCCTCTGCAAAATCAAGGAGAGCAAGTGCATTGAATTCAGTCTGATGACGCAGATGTTTTCCTACAAAAATAATATGAGGAAGCGGCTCAAAAGCATGTCTTGCAACATTAATACCAGCCAGAGTTGCACCGGTCAGATGTTTCACCAGATCAAGGCCTTCCCAAGTAAGAAGTACATTATCTGTTACAATGTTTGAAATTCCACCAATGGTATGATTGAAAAGATGAATAGCATCAACCGGTCTAGCTAATGCACCATCCCAAGCAATGAAACGGCCAGTTGCAATGCTTGCAATATCCATACCTGCTCCAATCGTATCGCGAAGAGTCAGAGCATTAATTATTGCAACCTGCTCAGGCACATGGAATGTATTAAGCGGTATAGACTTCGGGGTAACAAGCTTCAGGACTTCACCGGCTTTTACCGTTTGCTTTGCTACGTTATAAGCAGCAAACTTGCTGCCCACAGTCGCATTTGCACTAACCGCGCAAACCGAGAAAGCCATCGTCAGAGCAAGAATCAGGCTAACGATCTTCTTGCCAAGTTTCGTTTTTTTCATTTTTCTTTTTTACTTCCTTTCTTGATCAAGAAATTTAAAGAACAGATACAGAAGTCAAGACCATTCGCTTTTGTCCCCGGTCGCCGGTTACTTTTTCAACCCTGCTTGGTCTTCTTGTCAGAGGAGTTAAAATACCGTCGGGCCGGAAGCGAAAACTTCCCGCCGTATCTGTTGCTTTCGACTTAATGTACGGGAACCAGATCAGGAGTTCCCGCCACCCCTGCGGGTGCATCTGCACCAGGGTCTGTTGGCTGATTGTCTATGGCGTCCGCCCTGCCACGGAAATTGACAGCAGAGATGTATTTTTCCTGGGAAAAGAGGCGCCAAAGGCGGATCCATTTGGAGTTTTGGAAAAAGAATGGATGTCCTCAAACAAACAGCTGATGCAGATGCCCCCACAGGGACATGCTCTCACGATGCTCTCCTCTAGCAGGAGAAGCTGCATTTCCTGTCCGGACAAGAGAAGCATTTTCCAATCAAAAAAGAGGAACGATGAAAAATTGCCTCGAACAGTAAGGTTAAATAAGGTATTAGGTTCATTAAGGATAAGAAATCCGGAACGAAATGCAGCTTCTCCGGTTAGAGTGGTGAATCGCCCAAGGGAAACAGTCAAAAACGGTCAAAATCATGTCGCAAAATCTGTATTTTGCCCCAAAATTAATCAAAAACGGTCATTTAATGAACGATTTCTGCTTGAATATGAAGGTTTTTCCTCTAGAATATAAGTAACCCGTACCGAGGGAATCGCCGGAGAGGCCTTGAAAGTCGACTTGGCGGTCGTTACGTTCGGTAAATTGTTGTTGAAATTATACAAAATACAGATTTTGTATAATTAGTTTCTTGTATATATTGCTTATAAATGTGAGAAAGCCCATGCCGGGTGACGGAGTGTCAGATGGCATGGGCTTTTTCTATATAAGAACAGAGACCCGAGTTTCCTCGAGTCTCCGTTCCATTACAAGTGATGTTCCTATGGGTAGGATTCTGTGCGATGACCAAGCATTGCCCATCAGGAACAAAGCAATTCAGTTGTCGTAAAGATTAGTCCTCGATGGGGCCGTCAGTGCTGGCAACGTTGTCAGTTGCAGCATTGGTGGTAGCAGTCGGGACAGACTCAGTGACCTTCTCAACTACGGAAGCAACCGGATTGGTGGCTACCGGAGCGGCGGTCTCAGTCTTCTTGTCGGAGTCGCTGTCCTTACCAAGGAGGTTGGAAGCGACAAGTGCAGTGCCAACAGCAGCAGTGCCGAGAGCGGCAGCGCCAAGAGCAGCAGCGGTGCCAAGAGCGGCAGCGCCAAGAGCAAGGCCGGTGCCTACAACAGCGGTGGTGCCAGCGAGGGCAGCAGCGCCGAGACCAGCAGCACCAAGGCCAAGAGCCGGAACAGCAGCAACAGCGGCAACAGCCGGGGTAGCAACAGCAGCGGTACCAAGAGCAAGGCCAGTACCAGCAACAGCGTTAGCAGCAGCAAGACCAGCAGCGCCAAGAGCAAGACCAGTACCTACAGCAGCAGCAGCCTGCGTCGGGATGTTCCAAATCAGGTTATCAATTACATGGCCAGCATAGATTGCAGCACCAGTACCAAGGAGAGCGGCTGCTTTGCGCTCAAAAGACTTAAGGTCTGCATAAGCCTTTGCAACAAGCGGCTCATTTACAAGCTGAATGGCATTCAGTGCAAGAAGAGTATCTCCAAGAATGATGGAGTTAAGACCAGTGAGTTCTTTCAGATGATCTGGAATTACACCAAATACTTTATGGCCAATTGCAAGTGCATTAGCGCCGAAGAACACAGCATCACTAATAGGAGTCATTGCAAAAAGAGTATGGCCGGCAAGTCTAAAGAGATCAACTCCGCCAAGGATAGATCCATTAAGGAGAGTGATTGCACCAAAAGCAAAATGATTAATCTGGTGAATTGGAATCAGTCCATGAGCAATCGGGAGCCATACAAACGGCAGCGGATGATGTGCCGGAAGAAGGCTAACAGCAATATTAGCTGCACCGAGAGTTACAAGAGGAGTATCCTCAAAAACAAGGTCTGCAAGATCGTTGAAGATTCCATTGCGTCCAAAATCAATCGGGCGTATAACATCAGTATCCGGGATGATACCAAATGCAATTGCTTTGTGCAAAAGGCTGACATTCAGTGCAGTTCCAGCAATAAGATGGTCTACACCTATCAGAACTTTCTCTTTGCCCTCATCAACAAGTGCAGACGTGCCGAGGAGAGCATCTAAATTGATAATTCCAATATCAGCCCCAACATCTGCTAAGTCTTTTGCTGTCAGGACAGCGTCTGCGACAGCAAAATCTCTGGCTTTGCTCGGAATGGCATTAAAGAGAAGAGTACCATTTATCAGTGCAAGATCTAGTGTTCTGTTAGCAGCATTTTTAAGCTTGGCATCATGCTTCGGTAATACCAAGTTATTTACCAGTCTAGTAACAGGTCCAGCAGATGTGCTGATTGCCGCAGTGCAAACTGTGAAGAGCATCGTCAGAGCAAGTACGAAGCTAATAAGCCTCTTGCTTACTTTTGTTTTCTCCATTTTTCGTTTTACTTCCTTTCTTGATCAAGAAATTTAAAGAACAGATACAGAAGTCAAGACCATTCGCTTGTTTCCCGGTCACCGGTTACTTTTTCAACCCTGCTTGGTCTTCTTGTCAGAGGAGTTAAAATACCGTTGGGCCGGAAGCGAAAACTTCCCGCCGTATCTGTTGCTTTTGATTTAATAAACGGAAACCAGATCAGGAGTTCCCGCCACCCCTGCGGGTGCATCTGCACCAGGGTCTGTTGGCTGATTGTCTATGGCGTCCGCCCTGCCCCGGAAATTGACAGCAGAGATGAATTTTCCCTGGGAAGAGGCGCCAAAGGCGGGACCATATGGAGTCTTGGAAATGAATGGACGGTCCTCAAACAAACAGCTGATGCAGATGCCCCCACAGGGACATGTTCTGACGATGCTCTCCTCTAGCGGGAGAAGCTGCATTTCCTATCCAGATCTGAGAAGCATTTTCCAATCAAAAAAGAGGAACGATGAAAAATTGCCTCGAACAGTAAGGTTAAATAAGGTATTAGGTTCATTAAGGATAAGAAATCCGGAACGAAATGCAGCTTCTCCGGTTAGAAAAGTGAATCGCCCAAGAGAAGCGGTCAAAAACGGTCAAATTCAGTCATTATCATGTCGCAAAATTGTTATTTTGCCCCAAAATTAATCAAAGTAGTCAAGTTAATGAAACGGTTTTGCTTGAATATGACCGGTTTTCCTCTAAAATAGAGATAACCCATAGCGCAGGAGACGGTGGGAAGGCCGATGAGGTCAACTTAGTGGGCATTACGTCCGTTAAATTGTTGTAAAGTTTATACAAAATAACAATTTTGTATAATTAATTGTTTGTTCATAGTGCGCAGAAATGCAAAAAGACCCATGCCGGAAGACCAAGTGTCTACTGGCATGGGCCTTTAAATTAAGTGATATGAAGCAGGACGGGACTTACTTTCGTGCATTGTAATGACAACGTATTGACATTTCTTAAGTCATCGATTATTTTATAGATAAGGAGGAATCTATATGGCTGGAACAACCAACTTAAATATTCGAATGGACAAAGATGTAAAAGATCAGGCAGAGCAAATCTTCTCTGAACTTGGAATGAATATGTCTACTGCCATCAATGTCTTTCTCAGAACTACTATCAGGGAGAATGGCATTCCATTTGAGCTCAAACTGGATACGCCGAATAGCGTCACTGCCGCTGCCATTGAAGAAGGCAGGAAGATTGCTTCCGATAAGAATGTCATTGGCTACACAAGTATTGAAGATTTGAAAAAAGCCCTGGATTTATGAGATATGAAATCAAGTTCACCAGCCAGTTCAAGAGAGATTTGAAACTAGCAAAGAGGCAAAACAAAAATTTAGAAGCATTATTTGAGGTAATCGACCTCCTTGCAGACGGAGGTACTTTGGAAGCCAAATATCGCGATCATGATCTATCTGGGAAATACAAAGGGACTAGGGAATGTCACATTGAACCTGATTGGATTTTAGTTTATGAAATAAAGGATGACATTCTTGTCTTAGTCCTTTATCGTGCAGGTTCCCATTCAGAACTATTTGGCTAAAATCTAATATTAATGGCCCATACCAGAAGACGGAGTGTCAACTGGCATGGGCCTAATATATATACAATTTAAATGGGGTTTACCTACGACCTTCCCTTTTTTGTGAGGTCGTAGGTAATTATTGGGGCACTTTAGGAGCGGCTTACCTACGCCCTCCCATATTTTCTAAGGGTGTAGGTAATGGACACCCCAGATGCCGGCGCTATAAACAAACTGAATCGCCCCAAAACAAAAAAGAACCCCCACAGCCAAACCTGGCTATGGGGATTCTATTGGCGGAGAGAGCGGGATTCGAACCCGCGTGGGATTGCTCCCAAACTGATTTCGAGTCAGCCCCGTTATGACCACTTCGATACCTCTCCACGTGACTTTGCTATTTTAGCAAAGCCATATTCTTTTGTCAATTCGCGCCAGTCACGCGGTTACGACGTTTTTCGGCTCCCCGCGCACGAAGGCGGCCAGGTTGTCAACGCAGATGTCCACGAGACGCTGCCGGGTCTCCAGCGGCGCCCAGGCCACATGGGGCGTGATGATGCAGTTGGGGACGCCCAAAAGCGGGCAGTCCTCGGACATGGGCTCGGTTTCCAGGACATCGAGCGCGGCGCCGCACAGCTTGCCGCTCTGCAGGGCGTTGGCCAGCGCCTGTTCGTCCACGATGGGGCCCCTTGCCGTGTTGATGAGGAACGCGCCCTCCTTCATGCTGGCGAACGTCTCATCCGAGAAAAGCCCATCAGACTGCGGGTTCAGGGGGCAATGGATGGAGACGATATCCGACTCCTCCAGCAGTGATGTAAAGGGGACAAACTTCACACCATTTTCCGACCTGTTCTCCCCTTCCTGGAGGCCCTCACACTGGGTTCGCGAGTAGGCCAGCACCTTCATTCCAAATGCGTCGGCGATTCGCCCCACTTTTTTCCCAATACGTCCATACCCAACGACTCCGAATGTCTTACCGGACAGCTCTCGCGCGTCGTACACGAAGCCGGAGAAAATGGGAGAGCGGATCCAGTCCCCGTGCTGCACATAGTTGTTATAGTCATGGACTTTGGAATAATACTCCAGCAGCAGAGCGAACACATGCTGGGCCACTGCGTCCGTGGAATAGGCCGGAGCATTCGTGACAACAATGCCGTGCTCCCGGCAATAGTCGATATCAATATTGTTAAACCCAGTGGCACACTCGCCAATGTAGCGGAGCTTCTCGGCGCCCTGCAGCAGGTCTGCGGTGACGTTCAACTTGTTGACAATGAGGGCGTCGGCGTCCTGGAGCTCGCTCTTGATGGCATCCAGGTCCGTGTGGTCCACAACCACTACATCGCCAAACTCCTCAAAGGGGCTGGTGTCCACGTCGCCGCGGGTCAGGGTGTCACGTTCGGGCATTACGATTTTCATGGGTTTTTCCTTTCGTTTTCCAATCATCGTGTCAAATTATCGTAAGCGTAGCACAGTGCCCCATGGCTGTCAATTCGGAAATTGACAGTATATTTCTTTCGAAATATAATAAGGTTGTTTGATTTTTGCCCTTTGGGGAACGGAGGAACGACAATGGCATTTTCAAAGGATACCCTGAACACCGCCGCCGGAAAGGCCGCAGAACTGGGGAAGAAGGGCTTCTCCCTCTACGCAGAAATGGTGGACAAGGTCATGGACAGTGTCGTGGACCTGGCAAACAGCAAGGACGACAAGGTCTCCGGTATTGCCGCCAAGGTGCTGGACAGTAGCGTGGTTCGGAAATCTGCTCCCTATGTGGTCATTGTCTCCACGGTTTTTGACCTCAACTTCCTGACGGTCAAGAAGGCGTTCGAAAATCATAAGAATAAGCGAATCGCCAAAAAAGCAGAGAAAGCCCAATAAACCCATTTCGAATTTCCGCCGCTGATTCCCGTCAGCGGCTTTTTTCCGCCCGCCTGCATTGACAAGGGCGGCCTACTATACTATATTAATGGACAACTTTTGGAACAACGGACCACGGAGGAACCGAACATGTTTGTGGACATTGCGAAAATAACAGTCAAGGCCGGGGACGGCGGCAACGGCGCCGTGGCGTTCCACCGGGAAAAATATGTGGCCAGTGGCGGCCCCGACGGCGGAGATGGCGGCCACGGCGGCAATATCATCTTCCGCGTGGACCCCTCGCTCTCCACGCTCTCCGACTTCCGCTACAAGCGCAAGTACAAGGCCCAGAACGGCCAGCCTGGCCAGGGCAGCAACAAGAACGGCAAGAAGGGCCAGGACCTCGTCATCGGCGTCCCCAAGGGCACCATCATCAAGGAGGCCGAGACCGGCACTATTCTGGCCGACCTCTCCGACGAGCAGGACTACGTCGCCGCCCGCGGCGGCAAGGGTGGCTGGGGCAACCGGCATTTCGCCACCCCCACCCGTCAGACGCCCCGCTTCGCCAAGAACGGCATGCCCGGCGAGGAGTGGGACCTGCAGCTGGAGCTGAAGCTTCTGGCCGACGTCGGCCTGTTGGGCTACCCCAACGTGGGCAAGTCCTCCCTCATCTCCGTCTGCAGTGAGGCCAAGCCCATCATCGGCGACTACCACTTCACCACCATCATCCCCGTGCTGGGCGTCGTCAACATGGGCGAGGGCAACTCCTTCGTCATGGCGGATATTCCCGGCCTCATTGAGGGCGCCGCGGACGGCATCGGCCTCGGCCACGAGTTCCTCCGCCACGTGGAGCGTTGCCGCATGCTCATCCACATTGTCGACGTTGCCGGTTCCGAGGGTCGTGACCCCATTGAGGACTTCGAGACCCTGAACGCCGAGCTCGCCAAGTACAACCCGGAAATGGCCAAACTGCCCCAAATTGTCGCCGGCAATAAAATTGACATGGCGAGCGATGAACAGATTGACCGCTTCCGCTCCTACATTGAAAACAAAGGCCTGCAGTACTTCAGCATCTGCGCCCCCATCAAAGAGGGCACCCGGGAGCTCATCAACGCCACGTGGAACATGCTCTCCACGCTCCCGCCCATCAAGCACTACGAGGGCCACGACATTCCGGAGCAGGTCATTCTCGAGAAGAAGCAGGACTCCGGCTTCACCATCCGCGAGGAGGACGGCATCTTCTTCGTGGAGGCCAAGTGGCTCGTGCCCATCCTGCAGCGCACGGACTTCGACGACTACTCCTCCCTGCAGTACCTGCAGCATCTGCTGCAGACCAGCGGCATAGACCAAGCGCTCCGCGACCGCGGCATTCAGGACGGCGACACCGTCAGCATCTACGACATGGAATTCGAGTACGTCTCATGACTGGGGCGATGCACACAAAGGAGGAACCCATGGACCGTTTTCTCTCCGCCGACGTGGACCCCAACCTACTGAGCCCCCTGGACCTCGCCTTCATTGGCGATTGCGTCTACGAGCTCTTCGTCCGCGAAGCCCTCGTCTGCGAGGGCAACCGCCCCACCGGCCAGCTCCACCAGGAAAAGGTTCGCTACGTCAACGCCAACGCCCAGCAGGCGGCGGCCGAGGTCATAGCCTCAGAGCTCACCGAGAAAGAGGCCGAAATATACCGCCGCGGCAGGAACGCCCACACGAACCACACCCCCAAGAACATGACCGTGGCCAGCTACCACGCCGCCACCGGTTTTGAGGCGCTGTTCGGCTACCTCTACTTAAACGGGGAGCTCTCCCGCCTCCGGGAACTGTTCGCCATAATTTACCATGGACAAAGCAATTAAAAGTATATATAATATTTGAGCTACTATTATTTTTGGGAGGCAATAACCTATGTCAGGACATTCCAAATGGAGCACCATCAAGCGGAAAAAGGAAAAGACCGATGGTGCCCGCGCCAAAGTTTTCACAAAAATCGGCCGTGAGCTCGCTGTTGCCGTAAAGCAGGGAGGTCCTGATCCCTCTTCCAACTCCAAGCTGAAGGACGTTATTGCGAAGGCCAAAGCAGCCAATATCCCGAATGACAATATTGATCGTGCCATCAAGAAGGCCGCCGGCAACTCCGAGGCCGACAGCTACGAGTCCATTGTCTACGAGGGCTATGGCCCCAACGGCATTGCCATCATCGTAGAGACCCTCACAGACAACCGGAACCGCACCGCCGGCGCCGTCCGCCACTACTTCGACAAGTACGGCGGAAACATGGGCCAGAGCGGCTGCGTCTCCTTCATGTTCGAGCGCTACGGCGTCATTGCCATTGAGAAGGAAGACGTCGACGAGGACACCCTCATGGAGGCCGCCATTGACGCCGGCGCCGTCGACTTCCTCACTGAGGACGACACCGTCTTCGAAATCCGCACCGAGCCCAACGACCTCGGCACCGTCCGTGACGCCCTCGAGGAAAAGGGCTACACCTTCGTCAACGCCGACGTCGAGTACGTCCCGAGCACCTACGTCAAGCTCACCGAAGAGGGCGACCTTAAGAACATGTCCAACATGATCGACATGTTCGACGAGGACGAGGACGTCCAGGCCGTCTGGCACAACTGGGAGAACCCGGAGGATGCGGACGAGCTGTAAGCCGCATTCAAAACGGAACATTGTGTATTGTACCGCAGACTTCTGTTGGAAGTCTGCGGTTTTTTGTTGGGAATTTGCAGCAGACTTGGGCGCGGCTGCGGTGTTTTTCCTCTTTTCTAGCCTAGCGGGCTTGAATTTAACTGCAAGCTCCTTCAAATTTCCAAAAAGCAGTTAAGCCAGTCAGGTGGATCTGGAGGAAATTAACTGCATAATTTCGATATTAGGGAAAGTGCAGTTAACCAGGCAGCCTAAATGAGGCGGGGTTAACTGCAAACCTTATAAACTTGGCGAGTTGCAGTTAAGGTGGCTCGATGAGAAAGGGAGGATTTAACTGCAAAATCAATAAATAAGGATGACTGCAGTTAAGTGAGAACTTTCGGCAGGCTCAGATTTAACTGCAAACCTATTAGAATTGGTGGGATGCAGTTAATGAGCCCGTGCTGGGAAAGAAAGTTAACTGCAATATTCCAGAATTAAGGAGGGTGCAGTTAATTCCCCCTAAAACTTCGGTACGACATTAACTGCAAACCTTATCTATATTCAATTTTGCAGTTAAGGGGCGCCGCCGGCCCGAATTTCAAAATAATATCTTATATTTTGGGCGCCCGCCAGCCCCTCTTTTCTGATTGAAATTTCTAATTTCTCCTTATTTCCCTTATCTGCTTCATTTCCCCTTTTCCCTTCCCCCTATCTTCCCTTATTCCAAATTCTATCTCCCTTTTCCCACTCTCCCAGCATTAGACGCAAAAAAAGAACCGCACCCGGCAACTAGCCTCCGGATACGGTTTCTGGGCCGGCCTGGGGCCGGTCAGGATATATGCAGACACAAGAGCATGGGCTTACTCTTATGCTACATGGCGATTTCTGCGGTCATCCACTCTCTTGAGCGGTACACGACCCTTTTCCTCGACGGCGGCGCGGGCACGCATGCCAGCGGCCTGATTTCTGCAGTAGGCGGCCTCGCGGGCACGGCGCTCTGCCTCATTGGCGCGGCGCTGACCGGCAGCTTGGGCGTGGCGCTGGGCGGCACGAACCTGGCTGGCCTTGTCCTTGGCGGACGTGGTACGGTGGGCAGCCTTAGAGGACGCGGACGCCGGCGCAGCGGTGCGGCGGCTGGTCTCGTCTTTTCTGCCCGAGCGGAACTTCTCAAGGATGCGGTCCTCAAAGGCGATAACGCGGTCTTCATACAGGAAACCGACAATGAGGGCGGCGACAGCGAGTACTTCAAAAACGATTCGAATTGTAAAACCGAGTGTCATAAGAATTCCTCCAGGCGAACATTTATTTAAGGGAACATTTGTTTTTCTCTTCACCTACTATTATACCGACCGAATTTTGGAAGTCAACACAAATGTTCGCCGTTTGTTCTCGGTGTCCACTTTTTTGGACTCTAATGGGCGATTTACCACTCCATCGCCCCATATCAGCCCCTGAATCGCCCATGCCCCGTATAATGTCGCATTCTGATACCGTTGTCATTGAATTGTAAATTTCAATTTGACAGCATATCGTTATATAATGTACATGTGTAATCACAACATCTTTCGCAAAATGAGGTGAATTCATGTCGTATGAAAATCTGTGCATGAACTGCATGAAGGAAATTGGAACTTCGGAACAGTGCCCGCACTGCCACTTCCACAACGACTCCCTGCAGTTGCCTCCGCATCTGCCCATGCGCACCATGATCGGAAAGCGCTACCTGGTGGGTGCAGTTCAGACTTCCAACGGAGACGGTACCACCTATATTGGATATGACACAGTGGAAATGACCCCGGTCACCATCCGGGAATTTCTGCCGGACTCCATGACACGCCGCAGCCAGGACTCCAATGACCTCGTCGTCGCGCCTGGCCACGAGGCCGAGTACACGGCGCTTCTCGGCAGCTTCATGGACCTCTGGAGCAAGCTCGTCAAAATGCGCGGCCTGTCCGCCCTCATCTCGGTCAACACCATTCTTGAGGAGAACAACACCGCCTATGCCATCTCGGAGCACGTGGAGGGCGCCCAGTCCCTGCGGGACTACCTCCTCTCCACCAAGAATGGCTACATAAACTGGGAGACCGCCCGGGTCATGTTCATGCCCGTGCTCTCCACGCTGGCCACGTTGCATTCGTCGGGTATTATCCATCGCGAAATTTCGCCGGACACGCTGTACGTTTATCCGGATCACAAAATCCGCATTGCCGGTTTCAGCATCCCCGAGTGCCGCACGGTAAACGGCGGCCTCACGACCGAGGTCTTCCCGGGGTACTCCCCCGTCGAGCTGCTCGGCGTCCAGTCGGCTGCAGGCCCGTGGACAGACATCTACTCATTTGCTGCGGTGCTGTACCGCGCCCTCATCGGCAAGGCACCCATCGACGCCATGGTCCGCATGAAGGACGACCAGATGATGATTCCGGCCAAGTTTGCCGAACAGCTTCCGGACTACGTCATCAACGGCCTCGTTAACGCCCTGCAGGTTCTCCCCGAGGACCGCACGCGCAGCATTGACCGCTTCCGAGCCGAGCTCTCCTCATCCCAGGTGGCCGAGTTCGCCAGCGAATATGAGGAGGAGGAAAAGGCCCGCAAGCGCGAGCGCTTCTCCCAGCCGGAGAAAAATAATTTGGATGATACCCAGGTCATCGGCGGAATCCCCGGTGCCGGGCAGAACAATATGCGGTTCAATATTCCGCACCAGGAGACAGAAGAAGAGGCGCGCAGAGCCGCCGCTGCAGAACAGGAACAGGCGGCGCGGCAGGCACAGGCCCGTCAGGCTGCCCAGGCACGTTCGGCGCAGTCGCAGTCCTCACAGCAGGCTCGCCCCAAGCGCTCCAGCAGTTCCAGCAGCGCAAAGACGGTGCTCCTCACCGTAGCCATCGTCGTTCTCGCTGCCCTGCTCATCTTCCTCATCCTGTTCTTCGGCGTATTCGGCGGCGGCGCCGGACGCAACTCCCGCATTGGAGATGCCACCACCGAGTCCATGCAGGACGGCATGGTCATGGTACCTCAGTTCGTCGGCCAGCAGTTCGACGACCTCGGGTCCGACGTCCTCAGCAACTTCAACATTGTCACAAAATATGTAGACAGCAGCTCCGGCGAGGAGGGCACCATCATTGCCCAGAGCGTCAGCGCCTATCGGCAGGTCCCGAAGGGTACCACCATTACGCTGACTGTCTCCCGCGGCTCCGACCAAATTACCATGGTCGGCGTAAACGGCCAGACCTCGGAGCAGGCCCGCGCCACACTCGAACAGCTCGGCTTCAACGTCCAAATCGTCACGAAGCTGAATCCGGGCGGCAACACGTCCGGCACCGTGGCATCGGCGGACTTGACGCCCGGCCGGCAGTATGATCGCGGCACCACCGTCACGCTCCAGGTATGGGGCAACCCGGTGGGCGGCAGCGGCTCCGACACGGGTGAGACCGAGTTCGCGGGCGAAGAAGGGTTCTAAAAGATAATAAAATTTGACCGCACTGTCGGGGTTGGCCCGGCAGTGCGGTTTTTTGGTGTTTTGGTGGGGGCGGCGGGGTCTGGGATTGTTGGGACGCCGTACCTATTTAGGGTCGATAGAGTAAGACACAACCCTCCTTTTTTTAAAATGTGTATGAGTTTTTAAAAATCCATAGGACACAATCGCCAAAATTCCCCATTGTGTCCTATGATTTTGGGGCGATTCACGGGTCTGCATAGGACACAACCCCGAAAAAAGCCAAATGTGTCCTATCAAATAGGCCAGAATTTTATCAAATCAATAAGGTTGCATAAGACACAAATCAAAAAAATCAATGATGTGTATGAGGGAAAAATAAAATCTCATACACATTGATAAAAAATTGCGATTGTGTCCTACCGTTCCCAGCCCTCTGCGCTACACAGTGTTCAGCGCCAACCCAAGCCGTCAGCTGCATTGGGGAAAAATTGGTAATGCGGTGAAAACATGAAGTCAATCGCCCCCACACAACAAAAATGCGCCGCCGTTCCCACAAGGGTCCAGCAACGCACTCTATTTTCCGACCGCTTACTTCCGGTCTTCCATTTTGATATACTCCCGCGGCGCGCCCACAGCCAAATAGGCCGGGCGGATGATTTTGCCGTGGTTGATGATTTCCTCCATGCGATGGGCGCTCCAGCCGGCAATTCGCGCAATGGCGAAGATGGGCGTGTAGAGCTCGGTGGGGAGGTCCAGCATGCGGTAGGCGAAGCCGCTGTAGAAGTCCACGTTGGCGCAGAGCGTCTTGGTGGCGTGCGTCTTCTTGGCGACGAGGCCGGGGGCCAGGCGCTCAATGCGCTCGTAGAGGGCGAACTCCTCGTCGAGGTCCTTCTCCTGGGACAGCTGCTTTGTGAGCGAGTGCAGGATTTGGGCACGGGGGTCCGACTTCGTGTAGATGGCGTGGCCTATGCCGTAGATGAGACCGCTCTTGTCGAAGGCCTCCTTGTAGAGGATCTTGTTGAGATAGGCGGAGATTTCGTCGTCGTCCTCCCAGTCAATGACATGCTCCTTGATGTCGTCCATCATGTGGACAACGCGGATGTTGGCGCCGCCGTGGCGGGATCCCTTCAGGGAGCCGAGTGCTGCAGCAATGGCCGAGTAGGTGTCCGTGCCGGTGGAGGTTACGACGTGGGTCGTGAACGTGGAGTTGTTACCACCGCCGTGCTCTGCGTGGATGACGAGGGCGGCGTCCAGAACCTTGGCCTCCAAGGGGCTGAAGTCTCCGTCCAGACGCAGCATGTGGAGAATGTTTTCCGCCGTGGAGTAGTCGTCCTGGGGCGGATGGATGAAGAACGAGTCTCCGTCGTGGTAGTATTTGTAGGTCTGATAGCCGTAGACCGACAGCTGCGGGAACAGGGCTATGAGCTCAAGGCACTGCCGGAGGACATTGTCCACGGAGGTGTTGTCCGCGTCACGGTCGTAGGAGTAGAGCGTGAGGACGCTGCGGGCCAAGGTGTTCATCATGTCCTTGCTGGGGGCTTTCATGATGATGTCCCGGACGAAGTGAACCGGGAGGGCGCGGTAGCCGGCCAGCAGGTTCTTGAACTCCTCGAACTCCTCTTTGTTCGGGAGCTTGCCGAACAGGAGCAGGTAGACGACCTCTTCGTAGCAGTAGTTGCCGCTGTCCGCCGTTCCGGCGATGATTTCCTTGACGTCATATCCGCGGTAGCGCAGAATGCCCTCGCACTCGACGCGCTTGCCGTCCACTTCCTGGTGACCCCAGATTTCCGAGAGCTCGGTGAGGCCGGTCAGGACGCCCTTGCCGTCGGAGTCACGGAGACCGCGTTTTACGTTATATTTTGTATAGAGAGAAGGGTCAATGGTGCCGTTCTCAATGGAGAGCTTGGAAAGCTCGGTAATTTGTGGACTGACAACGGAAAAGTCTCTGTCAAATTCCAAATTGTATTCTCTCCTCTCCCTGAGGGTAATATAAAGACAGGAAATGAAAAAATGGTTTTTTCTTTTTTCAGGATTTCCCGTGAAATTTAGCTAAAAAACGGTTCTTTTATTTTACCATGAAAACCGCATGTTTTCAATATTCACAAAGGCCCGACCGGGGCGGGAAGTTCCCGGTCAGGCGTACTGCATATTTGTTTTTTATTAGAAGCTCTCCAGACCCTCCACGAGGCGGAGGAATTTCTGCACCTCGGTGCGGTAGTGGTCCGGCTTCTCAAAGAGGCCAAGGAAGCTCATATGGTTCCGATCCTCAATGGGCATTTGGTACCACTTGCCGGGGTAGCATTTCTCCACGGAGGAGAACCCGGTGACCGGCTCCGTGGACGGGGCCAGAGAGGTGTTTGTGTTGATAAGACCATCGTTGGGTTTGGCCTCTGCTCCGACGATGGGATTCTCCGGCAGATGGTTCTGGAAGAAGCACAGGAAAGCCGACGTCGGTGCAAGGACTCCCGCCTTCTTTCCGGGCAGATAGACGTCCTGAATGGTCACGGCCTCGTGCAGACGCCCGGCAAACGGGCTGCGGGGACCGCCTTTGTCAATATCCAGCAGGCTGGCCACCTTGTCCGGAATTTTCTCCTTAATGCGCGATGTATAATCCTCGGTGACCTCACCGGTGAAAGCAAGATAGTAGGTGTCCGGATTGGGCTCCATTTGAGCGTTGAAGGCGGCCATGCCGTCCAGGCCTGCCTCGTAGAAGACGTTGCCCTCGGTGGCACTCAGATAGTCCTCTGTGGCCTCCTCCACCGTCTTGCCGGTGGTCTTGGCTGTGGAACGGATAAGTGTGGAGACAATGCCCTTTTTCCAGTCCGGGACATAGTAGTCCAGCCCCTGGAACAGAGTCGTGCCGTCGTTATTGCCCGCAATAGTGACAACCGCATGGACAGCGTCGCCATGTCCTCCCTCGAACAGCGGGGTGTAGTCATAGCCCTGCCCTTTTTCCTTGGGCGATCCATTGGCCAACAGGTACGTCAGCAGTCTTGCCACCGGCGCTCCGAAACCATGGGCCACAAGAATAATCTTTCGGCTGCCCTGCTCGAAGTTCGGCAGGAAGCCATTGTAGGACTTGCCGTAGCGGGCAATGTTATGGCGCAGGGAGTAGTCGGCGCCGTAGTCCACGGTGCCGCCGCTGATCTGGGCGAAGAGCTCACAGGTGCGCTCCCATATACCGGAGAGTGGCTGGAACGACGCCGTGTGGGCGGAGATTCCGGCGCTCTCGGCAATATGGACGGCGCTACCGGCCGTCATGCCAAAATACGGAAGGCAGCGGTTCAAGAGTTTCTGCTGCTCCCCATACCCCAAAAGTCCGGGAACAAGGATGAGCGGATAGGTGTTTGTTTCAGACATGGCCGAGACCTCCCAGAGCGAATTTACAATCAACTTTAATATACCATTCCGCTAAAGCGTATGTCAACGAAACGGGATTGCGTCGGCCCGCCACAGTGATTATAATAAAGTGCTATGAAAATTTATTTCTATTCCCTCGGATGCAAAGTGAATCAGTACGATACGGAGTCCATGAAGGAGATGTTCCGGGCCGCCGGCTGGACCATCAGCGACAGCCCGGAGGGCTGCCAGGCTATCGTCGTGAACTCCTGTACCGTCACGTCCGTCAGTGACCAGAAGACCCGCCAGGCCGTCCGCCGCTTCAAGCGCAGCGTGCCCGGCGCCGTCGTCGTGCTGACGGGCTGCATGCCCCAGGCCTTCCCGACCCGCGCCATGGACCTCGAGGCCGCCGACATCGTCGTCGGCAACCGGGACCATAAGAAGATCCTGCAGGACGTAGAAGCGCGCGTCGGGAAGGCCACCTCCAGTGCAGGCAGCCGTATCTTCGATGTAGAGACCTACGACCATCGCACCGAGGACTTCGACGACGCCGGCATTGACAACTTCTCCGACAGGACGCGCGCCGTCGTCAAGATTCAGGACGGATGCAACCGCTACTGCTCCTACTGCATCATCCCCACCGCCCGCGGCCGCTCCCGCTCCCGCTCCATGGAAAGTATTGAGGCGGAGCTCAAGCGCATCCGCGCGGCGGGCTTCCGTGAAGTCGTCCTGGTGGGAATCAACCTGACCTGCTACGGTCTCGACATCGGCCGCTCGTTCGTGGACCCCATAGAGCTCGCATGTAGTATCGGCTTCGACCGCGTCCGCATTGGATCCCTGGAGTACGACAACATTACAGACGATGCCATAGACCGCCTCTCTAAGCTTCCAAACTTCTGTCCGCAGTTCCATATGTCGCTGCAGGCAGGATGTGACAAGACATTAAAGAACATGCATCGCCACTACAACACGGACGAATACGCCGCCACCTGTGCGAAGCTCCGCAGCGCCTTCCCCGACGCCGCCATTACAACCGATATCATGGTGGGATTCCCCCACGAGACCGAATCCGACTTCCAGCAGTCCCTCGACTTTGCCCGCCGCATGGCCTTCGAGAAAATCCACGTCTTCCCCTACTCCCCGCGCGAGGGCACCCTGGCCGCCAAAATGGAACAGGTCCCGAAGGCCGTGAAGACCGAGCGCAGCCATCGCATGCTGGCCGCCGCCGAGGAGATCCGCCAGGAGTTCCTGCACCGCCAGGTCGGCCGCACGCTGCATGTCCTGTGCGAGCAGTACAAGGACGGCGTCGTCACGGGCTACACGGAGAACTACACGCCGGTCGAGTTCCGCTCCGATGCGCCGCGGAAGAACGAGATCGTGGCGGTGAAGATTGTGGGCGTTGAGGGAGATGTGTGCGTGGGTGAGGTTCGGTAAGGCGAAAGTTTTCGCATTATCTTCGGGTCGAGCGCCGAGGGAAGACGAAACCTTTCACATTTTCTTCGGGTCGAGCGCCGGGGAAAGACGAAACCTTTCACATTTTCTTCGGGTTGAGCGCCAAGGGAAGACGAAACCTTTCACATTTTCTTCGGGTCTGCCCGCCCGCCGATAGGACACAATTGCAATTTATATTGAATGTGTATGACTTTATTTTTTTGAGTCATACACATTTTTAATTTTGGTAAATTGCAAGTTCAACTTGAACACTGATACGAATTAAGTTTCATCTTTGGGTCGGATTGATATATTTGGTTTAAAAATTCCTCGAATAGTTCCTCTGGTGTGCTGTAGTTAAGCTGCTTCC
>Ga0256406_1002762_pt1 | contig 23704 bp, 20 predicted proteins | sample RumenRJG_03DNA_FD_185986 | JGI IMG/M metagenome (GOLD analysis project Ga0256406, IMG submission 185986) | Bovine rumen microbial communities from Lethbridge, Alberta, Canada - RJG_03 | ecosystem: Host-associated > Mammals > Digestive system > Stomach > Rumen | place: Canada: Alberta | collected... | reverse complement strand
TGGCGATGGTGGGGATGGTCTGCGAGATGGTCACGAGCGGCTGGAGGGCCAGGTAGAAGCCCTCGAAGCGGTCCATGAGCACCGCGATGGCAAAGCCGAGCGCCACGCCGATGAGAAGGCCGATGGCCGTCTCGACGAGCGTGGTTGCCGCGTGGCTCAGGATGAGGGCGATGTCGGCCACGAGCGCCTGGACCACCTGGACGGGCGTGGGGAGCAGGAAGTTGGGAATGATCCCCAGGTCAACGACGAGCTCCCACACGACGAGAAGGCCCACCACCGTGAAGAGCGGCGTGAGTACGCGGCGTGCGCGGGATGCCCCGGCGCGCGGGGCGGCAGCGCTGCTCGCCGGCGCGGCGGAGGCGTTGCTCGACGTGTGTTGCTGACGCGACACCGGCTACGCGACCTCCTCGGCCTTCTGGGCAAACTCGATGTCGGTGGGGCGGTACTTGCCCACCTTGTGCTCGGTGGTCATCACGTCGCCGTTGGGACGGTAGTCGATCTTCACGTAGGTGGCCATCTTCTTGCAGCCCGCCTTGGCGCCCACAAGCTGGCAGTTCTTGACGATTTCCATGCAGGTGTCGTAGTCGGCCTCGATGGCGGTCTCGAACGGGCCAACAAAGTAGTCGACGCCCGTCGAGTCGATGTAGGCGATAACCGCGTCGACAACGCGGCAGACCTCCTCGTCGGTCTGGGCGTCCATGGGCAGGAACTGTATCGCGACGGAGCAGTCCATGCACCCTCCCTTCCGGGTGCCAAAAAAGGCACCCACGTCTTCCGTAGGTGCCCGAACTGTGCGCTCTGGTCCCTACGCCGGCATTACCCGGACAGGTTCTATGGGTCGCGGCATTGGTGCCGCCTCTCAGCCGGGCCGTTGTCCCAGCTCCCCTTTGCGTTGCCCAGTATAGCGCGCCGCGGGATTTTGTTCCCCGGCAATGGGATTCCATTGCCGGGGAACAAAATCCCGCGGGTTAATTGCAGCCCGCGAGAAGGCCGCAACGCGCCCACCTGCGGTTCTTCTCGGCAGCACGCCCAAACGACTGCAATTAAGTCGCAGTTTTGCCGCTGGGGCAACCGGCATATCCTTATCGGCCACAGGCACGGCGCACCCATCGCAGGCCGACCCGCGCTCGTCCGCGATAGCGTGCCGCCATCCTCGAGGAAAGGATGCCCGTAGCCCTCGAGGAGATACCTCTTCTGTCAGTATTCATGGACAAACACATCGACGGCATGCTTAAGTCAGGTCTCATCGAGAGCACAACGCACTCGAAGTACAAGAGCGAGGCGAGCCTCATCTTTCGCTTCATCAAGGATGTACCCCTCAACAAGATCACCGGGGCAATGGTCCGAAAGACGGGCCAAGAGATGCTGGCTGAAGGCTATACGCGCGAGACCGTCGCCCGCACCCATAACGCCCTCAAAAGGCACCTCTATTCCGCCATGGAGAAGGGCTACATCACCTCCATGCCCATCACCAGGTCGATCAGGCCGTCTCGTCTTGAGAGGGAGGACCCCAACGGGCTGAATGACGAGACCAGGAGGAGGCTCCTGGGCATCATAGACGACATGTCCGATGAGCCCCTCGCCCTCGCCATTCGGCTTGGACTTGGTGCCGGGTTAAGGAACGAGGAGGCTATTGGACTCAAGTGGGACAACGTCGACCTCGACGCCGGCATCATCAAGATCAGAAGCGTCATCCGCATGGCGGGCGGGAAGGTTGTCGAGAAGGGTCCGAAAACCTCCGCGGGAAGGAGGGACATACCCATCGACCCTGACCTCACCGCTCGCCTCAGGAGGGGGGCGAAGGAGGTATTTGGGACCGATGAGCTGCCCAAGCTAAAGGACTTCTACGTTCTCGGAACACCGGATGGGAAGTACTTCCTATACGCCCGGCTCACCCGATCGTTCCAGAGTTTCGCGAAGAAGTGGGACATCTATTGGACCACGGGAGACCTGGCGACCTTCTATTCGCTCAGGCACACCTACGCAACCATGCTCCTTAGGGCTAGCGTGGATGCAAAGACCGTCGCAAGTCTCATGGGCCATTCCAACGTGACAATGACGCTCAACATCTATGCAAGCACAGATCCGCGGGCGAAGGCGGCGGCAGGCGGCGTCGTCGCTAATCTCATGGCGCAGAGATAGCAAAAAGTGTTGCATCTTTGGTCGAGCAGCTTAGAGCAAGTTAGAGCAAGTTGTTGCCTAGGCGACGGACTCCTCCCCAGATCACAAGCGCATATGCTCACACCACGAACGAACGAGGCTGGTGAGAGCATGACAGACGCATCCGTTTCCAAGGTCGCCTCCCTGAGGGACAACTCCCCTCTCGCAGATAGACCCGAGTGGATTGGCCCAAGGGACCTGCAGGAGGTCTTCGGCATCGGAAGAACCAAGGCGTTCACCGTATGCCGAACCCTCCCCCACATCTACATCGGTCGCGCAATCCGTTTCAACAAAAGACCGTCGCCAAAGAGCTCATCGAGAAGGGAAGGCTGCCTTAGGAGCAGCACTCTAGCTTTGGCGTGGGTTTATCGGCTCTCTATTGTCGGGATGGGGAGCTCGTGGGCTCGCGCAAGGTCCGCATATGAGTCGCCGCCCCAGTCATAGGCGTCCGCGCTCGCCATACCGCTCGCAAACCAGACGCCTATACGCGTTCGCGTATAGGCCGGTAGCGAGAATTGACAAACCGAATTTGTGTCCAGCCCACCCACTAGCATCCAAAGTGGTCGATTCTATAGAGTCGGGAGCAAAGATGGTTCGTGCCCGCACGCACTTCATGAGCTACCACCTTCTGAACCCAATCTGTCGGGTCTCCATCATCGGTTTAGAATGATTCCGTATTAGGGAGGCCTGATGGCGCAAGACAGCGGTGGAACAGCACAGGAAACCCTCTGGAACACCCCTCTTGAGGAGACCAGCGTCGACGTTCGATTGCGTCGCAAGCTCATCAACGCAGGAATCAGGACTCTGGGCGAAGCGTTCGGCCTGACCGACCGGGAACTCGACGACCGCATAGGCCCAGACGCAACAGATGAGATCCTCTTGCTCGCAGAGTCCTATAAGAGGGACCCAGCAGGCTTCACCAGAAGGGTAGCAGGCAAGAGAACACCGGAGCGCAAGGCAACGCTCAAACCTGCAGACACGATCATTGCGTCGACAGTGCAAAAAGCCAGCATGCCGAGGGTCGGCAGGCCCCAATCAAAACGTGCGAGATACGCGGGACATCTGCCCTCGTGCAACGAATCAAGGTGGCTGGTCAGCTTTGAGCGAAAGGCGAGGGCAGCCATAGGCGTCGTCGCCGACCATGCCGAGGACGCCTTCATTGCTGAGGCGCACGGAACCATCTCCGGCGACATGATCGAGCTGAGGCTCTGCATCAAGCGCATTTTCGCGATGTATCAGAAGTCATCCCAGACAGGGTCGTCGATTTTGGCAGCAAAGGATCTCATGGACGACGTCCCCGACTCCTTCCTCTTGTATATGCTCGACTCAGTCCAACGAAACTTCACCGGCAACTCAGCCTGGAAGCCTGCCCTGGCCGAGCTCGGCGTCAAGGACAACCAGACTGAGCAGGTGTTACCGAAGCTCCTATACGAGAGGATCAGCTACTGGGGATTCCGGACATATGACAAGGACGAGACCTCCCTCCAATACTTCTACACCATGCTGCTCCACGCGGGACTTGCCACCTCTGACTGGGAGTCGATCTGGTCGCGGCTCATGCTCCCTCTGGCAAAAGACATGCGCAAGGGGAAGCTCCCCGGAGGCTCCTACCCCACGGCCGGCGAGCTCATCAAGCTCGCGAACGACAAGCACAGCGGGTACTACCTCGCCAACAAGTCTGCCCAGAATCTCATATCCAAGGCCCCCGACATCATAGGAGGTCTCCTGACTAGCGCGCTGTCCGTGGCGACAACACTGTTCGACAGCTCCACAGGCGATGGCGACCAGGTCATGATGTCAAGCGAGCTGCTCCCCAGTCTCGCTATGGAGGCCCTTCGGTCCGTCCTGTCAGCCGAGGGATCGAGGACCGGCAAGAGGGCATCGCAGATAGTCTACTTCCCCCCTGCCCAACTCAGGCTCGAGCCCTCCGATGGCGAGTCCCCCATCGTGCTCCACTGGGACAGGACACGGTTCCCCAAGGAGTACATAGGCAGAAACGTCACGTACAGGGTCAACGGCGAGAGACTCCTCGAGGCAGAGGTGCTCTCGAGAGTCGACTCGGCCGTCCTGGAAGAGGTCTCCATCAGCCTCAAGCCCGAAAGGGCATACGACGTCGAGATCGAGCTCTCCGCCGCCGACGACTCCCAGCTCGGAAGGTTGTACTCCACTCAGTCGTTCAGGGCGAACCGCCCAGGCGTCTACGAGTTCCTGAGGACCTCGGACGGAACCGTGCGCCAGAAGGTGCGACCCTTGAGGAGGAGGCGCGACGTGATCTGCCTCGTCGCGCCGGGCTTCAGGGTCGTACCGAAGGCCGGAATGACCCTTGTGAACACCGACTCGCTCCCGGGGGGCTACTCGATACAGACCTTCGACATGGAGGTCATGGGGTGCGGAGAGGTCCTCGATCCAAGGGGCGAGCAGGCCTCCGCATGGTGCGAGGGCTTCAAGGCCACCGTCGACAGGAGCCAGGTGATCGGCGAGGGGAAGGGCGGTTCGGACCTCTACCCGTTCATCGGCGCAGCGGGCGGGGACTCCTACAACGCCGCCCTCCCATCGATAGAGATCGAGGGCCTGACGGAATGCTTCAGCGACCGGCAGCTGGACATCGAGTGCACCTGCGACGGGAGACGCGTCTCCATCAAGCGGACCACGGTCGACAGGCCTGGGCCGGACGGGACGAAGTCCGTCATCCTGAGACTCGACCAGAGCATGGTGAGGGCCTTCGTGAACGAGGGACACCTGAGAGTGCGCCACAGGGAGAACGGCAGCACCATCCTCAGCTACAGGTTCGCGGTCATCCCCATCAGGAGGATCACGCTGGAGTCGGCCCGCATCACCGCCAACGACGACGTCATGGCCACCTACGCAGTCGTCGTGGAGAGGACCTGCGAGATCACGCACGGCGAAGACGCCTCCAGAGCTTACAGGTCGACGCCCAGATACGTCGACGCCCCCCTCTCCGACGAATGGCTTTCCGCGACGGTCTCGCCATTAGGCGACGGGGAGGGCCCCTCGGTGGAGGCCCACGTCTTCCTCGCCGGGATCAACGTGAGCGGCCCCAAGGCGACCCGCGGAGACAAGAGGATCATGGCCGACAGGTACGACCTCGCTGAGATGCCCGACAGCTACGGGACGCTTTCCGTTGAGTGCAAGGGGCGCAGGACGAGCAGGGGCGCGTACCTCTCGCTCGGCGCCATTCCAAAGTTCTACAAGAAGCTGCCCGTGGCGTCGAGCTACCGCATCACGCCCTTCTCCCCGCTCCCCGGCGCAGGGAGCGAAGACGGGGAGACGCCAACCGAGCTTGCGCTTGCGATCAGCTACGAGTGCGGGTTCCGCAGCGAGGAATCGCGTTCAAGCTGCACCCTGGGTCTCGGGTCGCTCCTGCTGGGCTACGGCTTCGGCAGGTGCCACCTGGTATCCACGGCCACCGGCAGGGAGCTCAGGCTCGACAGGCCGGTCGACTACGACCTGGCGGTCAGGCTCGCTAAGGTCCTCGGGGGAAGGGAGTATCCCCTTGGCGAGGTCATCAGCCTCCCTGCGGGAGAGACCGGCATCCCACTCCCCCGCGAGGCGTCCGAGGCCCTCGTGGGACGACGCCACATAGTGGCCACGTTTGCCGTCGAGGACCTGTTCGGAGACGTCGACTTCAAGAACGGTCAGCGCGTCGAGATCAGGAGACAGTGACATGGAAGACAAGAGGTTCGACCCGGTGGAGGCATCCCGCCACATCTCCCGGTCGTACAGCGAGTACCTTGCCACAACTATCAGGTTCGGCGACCCCAAACTGCAGGAGCAGCTCGAGGGGATTCTCAACAAGCCCGGGTTCCTCTCCAAGGGGCCGTTCCTTGAGGCGACCCCGCCCTACACGAAGGGGCTGAGCACGAGGCAGCTCGTGGAGCGAGGAACGCTCTGCGAGGGAATGCTGCGACTCGGAGGAGGCGAAAGGGAGCTCTTCGACCCCGACCTCGTGCTGTACGAACACCAAGTCAAGGCCATCGAAATGGCACGCGCCGGCAAGAACTACATCGTCACCACGGGTACGGGGTCGGGCAAGACCGAGTGCTTCATCCTTCCCATCCTCGACGACATCCTCCGAGAGCAAGAGGTGAACGGTCCGAGCGCCGGCGTGAGGGCGATGATCCTCTACCCCATGAACGCACTCGCAAACGACCAGCTCAAAAGGCTCAGGCAGCTCCTCAAGGGCACCGACATCACCTTCGGCAGGTACGTCGGAGACACGCCCGAGACACGGGGCGAGGCACGCAAGGCGTGGGATAACGACCACCCGGGCGAGGGTTCCCTGCCGAACGAGCTGCTCTCCCGCGAGGAGATGCGCTCGACGCCGCCCAACATCCTGCTCACGAACTACTCCATGCTCGAGTACCTCCTCCTGAGGCCCAAGGACGCCCCCTTCTTCTCCTCGGTCTTCGGGTCGAACTGGCGCCACATCGCCATAGATGAGGCGCACGTCTACTCGGGAACCCTAGGCACCGAGATCGCCTACCTGCTCAGGCGCCTCAAGGCGCGGGTGTCGCAGGCGACGGGCAGGAGGATGAGCCTGCACTGCTACGCCACGAGTGCGACGATGGGCACCGACGCCGACAGGCCGCAGATCGCCCAGTTCGCTGAGGACCTCTTCGGCGAGCCGTTCGACCATGGCGACACTCCCGCCGTCATAGGGAGCCACAGGGACGACCCGATGGGCTACTTCCGCGACGAGATGTGGGGAGCCCTCCCGCCCGACAGGTGGGAGGCCCTGCGTGACGCCGTTGCCAGCGGGAATCCCTCACGCGACGACCTCGTCGGAGCCCTTAGCGGGTCAGTCCCGGCCAACGAGATGGGCAAGCTGAAGACCTCTGAGCCGAGGCGATGGCTCTCCGAGCTGCTGCTCGGGGACGAGAACTCGAGGAGGATCGTCGCCCGTGTCTCCTCGTCCGCAGAGGACCCACTCGACCTGACCGACCTCTCGAGGCTTGAGGAGCTCGACATCGAGGGGCTCACCTGCGACTCCCGCGGGGCGGCGCGCCTCTCCGCCATAGTCGAGGTGCTCTCATACGCGGAGTTCTCGGAAGGCGTGCCGATCCTGGCAAGCCGCTACCACACCTTCTTTAGGGCGCCGGAGGGGCTGTTCATCTGCCCTGACGACATGAGCCTCACTCCCGAGAGGACCGCTGAGCGCGCCGGAAGCGACGGCACCGCGGTGCCGGTGTACGAGGTGTCGGTCTGCAGGCACTGCGGGGAAGCCTACATCCTGGGGACCGTGTCCAGCACGAAGGACTACGCATGGCTCGACCCCAAGAGGCCTGACATCGACACGGATGACAACGCCGCCAGGACGTACTTCAGGGTCCTCCGCGACGAGACGGAGGTGGACGACGCCGAGACGCTCATGTGGCTCTGCCCGAAGTGCGGGACGCTCCACTCCGAAGCGGAGGGTGGCCCGCACCGCCACCGTCACGAGCCGTGCACGAGAGTCCCCATAGCCGAGGGGAAGGCTGACGAGGAAGTCGCTCGCTGCGGGCATTGCGGCTACCAGAACAGGTACGCCATCCAGCCCATGCGCGTGTCCCCCGAGGCTGCGGGCAGCATCGTCTGCTATGACCTCGTGCGGGACGTCCCGCCGTTCGAGCAGCGTCAGGAGGACGAGGACGACTTCGACAGCCTCTTCGGCTCGGTGGAAGCCGAGACCGTCAGGGGCGGAAGCGTCGTGTGTTTCTCCGACCGGAGGCAGGACGCGGCGTTCTTCGCGCCTGCAATGCTCAGGACGTACAACAGCGTCACCCAGAGGCAGATGATCCGCAAGGCCGTCGACCAGCTCTCTCGCGGCGGCGACGGGTGCAAGCCGAGCGACGTGGCCAGATGGATAGCCAGGGAGCTCAAGACGACGTACCGGCTCGACGGAGGGCCTGACACCGACATCGCGAGAAGAGACGTCGGCAACGCATGGGTGTACGACGAGCTGATGGCCGAGGACAGCCGCAACAGCCTCGAGGGCCTCGGAGTCGTACATGTTTTCCCCGAGCCTCTTCTCGAGCTCTTCGGGCAGAACCAAGGCGCCTTCGAGAAGCTCGCCCGCAAGGCCGGCCCATCATGGCTCACCGCCGACGACTACATCACCATCCTGCGCGTTTGCCTCGAGACGCTCAGGGAGCAGGGCGCCTTGATGCGGCCCGAGGGAGCACAGGAGCACATGTCCATCCGGATGAGGCAGAGCCCCGTCGTCCTCGGAGGGAGCGACGACGCCCCGGCAGGCGCCATCCGCTTCGTTCCGTCTCCGAGGAGCACCGGCAACAAGCGGAGCCGCTTCGTTGCCGACCTAGCCCGCAAGCGCCATGGGCTCGACATCTCCCGGAATGACGCTGACCAGCTCCTCTCCAACCTCTATGGGGACCTCAGAAGGCTCTTCGGGACCATGGAAAAGCGCGAGGGCACGCAGCTCGCGTTCGAAGACAGGGCGACGGGAGGGTTCCTGATCTCCGGCGACCTCTGGACGCTGCGGCCGGCAGGAGGTGACCTCCCCCTCTATCTGTGCGACACGTGTGGGTGCATGCTGCAGTACGACACGGGGGGAGCATGCCTCACGAGGAACTGCGACGGGCACCCCAGAAGAGTCGACGCCTCGGAGGCGCTCGGCAAGGACCGCTACTACAAGCAGACCTACCGTGAGGACCCCTTGCCCATCCGCGTCGAGGAGCACACCGCACAGCTCTCGACAAAGCGGGCGGCCGCGGTCCAGCGCGACTTCATAGACGGCAAGGTCAACGTGCTGTCCTGCACGACGACTTTCGAGCTCGGCGTGGACGTGGGAGACCTCCGCGCCACCTTCATGAGGAACGTCCCGCCATCGCCAGCGAACTACGCGCAGCGCGCGGGACGTGTCGGCAGGCGAGCGGGAAAGCCCGGGTTCGCCGTCACTTTCGCGCGGCTCAGGCCGCACGACATCGAGTACTACCGCTCCCCCGCGAAGATTATCGCAGGCAGGACGCGTGCACCATTCTGCTACCTCTCGAATCCCTCGATAGCGATCAGACACATCTACGCGATCATCCTGTCCGAGTACTTCAGGAGCAGCCCCGAGCGGGAGGCGTGCTCCAACAACTACGACGACTTCATGCGCATCTCCGAGGCCAAGCCGGGCGCCCTTGCTTCGGTCGCCCAGTTCATCTCCGACAACCGAGCCAGACTCGTCGGCATCCTCGACGACATCCTGCCCGCAGAGGTCAGCGAGGCGCCGGGGATCGCCGACGGCGCATGGGTCGACGGCCTCGTCGGGGAGGACGGGCGCCTCATGCGGGCACACTCGCTCGTGCACGAGGACTGGGACCGCCTCGAGAGGTCGGCGAATGCGGCCAAGGCCGAGGGCAAGTACGACAGGGCAGGAATCAACACCAGGCAGCAGGGCGTGCTCCTGAAGAAGAAGACCATAGGCGTCCTCGCGGAGTCGGGAGTACTGCCCAAGTACGGCTTCCCCACCGACCTCGTGCAGCTCTCGCTCGTCGAGCAGGAGAGCGCCCTCCCCGAGGACAGGCTCGACCTCTCAAGAGGCTTGAGGCAGGCGATACGCGAGTATGCCCCCGGGGCTGAGATCGTCGCCGGGAAGAGGGTGTGGGAATCCGTCGGGATAACCAAACCGCGCCAGCGCCCCTACGAGACCAGGCGATTCGGAATCTGCCCAAACGAGGACTGCAGGTCTTTCGTCGTCCCCATCGACACGGGTGAGGACGAGACTGAGTGCCCGCTCTGCCACGAGAGGGTAAGGCTGACCAGCCGGATTCTCATACCGTCGAGCGGCTTCAGGGGGCGCGAGCGTGCCAAGACAGCGTCGTCACTCAGACGACCTCGAAACTTTGGCTTCGTAGACATCAAGTTCGCCCAGGACTGGATGCAAGGCAGCGAAATTGAGTGGCGCGAGATGCCCGGCGGAAGACTCGGCATGAGGCACGCAGGCAACGGCCACCTCTACGCGATCAACCGCGGGCCGGGATCGAGGGGGTTCTCGGTCTGCGGGTACTGCGGAGCAGCAGCCCCGACCGGAGAGAACCTCAAACACGAGAGCTGGTGCGTTGCCAAAGAGACGCAGCGATACGCGGGCCTGGGCACGGACTTCACCACCGACGTCCTCGAGCTCACCTTCGACCTGGACGACCACTCGAATCGTGAGCGGTCCGACTGGCGTTCACTCATGTGGGCCTTGGTGCAGGCGGCTGTCTCCGTCATGAACATTCCCGAGGGAGAGATTGGGGCGACGACCTACGCGAACTTCGACACGGGCGACGAGTCGGTCCTCATCTACGACGATGTCCCAGGCGGAGCAGGAAGGGCGCTCCAACTCAGCCGCAGTATCGACTCCCTGCTGGAAAGGGCCTATGAGATAGTCGACACCTGTGACTGCGGCGAGGACTCCTGCTGCTACGGATGCCTATGCAACTACTTCAACCAGGGCGAGCAGGATACCCTCTCACGAGGTGCGGCAAGAGACATACTCTCCAAGCTGATGTTTGAGGCCAGCTGACGTAGCTCATTCCTGTCAACTTGACGAAAACAGGCGCTCGTTGGCTGAAACCAACGAGCGCCCTTCAATGGTCGCTCGCGGGGACGAGTCGCTGGTGTCGCGCCAGCTGCTCTTCGAGGCGCGACGCGACGCCGTACGGGCCGAGATGGACCGGCTCCAACGCACACTCGAGGTGCTCGAGTACAAGTGCTGGTACTACGCGACGGCCGAGGCGGCGGGAACCGAGGACGCCGTGCGCGATATCCCGGAAAGCGCGGTCCCCGAGAGGCTGCGAGCGGGCTTCGAGATATTGAAGGGCTAGTTTTCCTCGTCGGGCAACGCTTCTGGCAGGGGCATGATGATGTCGGCGTGGAACACCCCGTCCTCCTGCCTCATGACAAGGGTGCCACCATAGCGCTCCACGATCGAGCGTATTGACCTTGTCCCGAACCCGTGGTTGAGGCGGTCACCCTTCGTCGTCTTGGGAAGCCCATTGGCAAACTCTACGGAAGTCGAGCAGTGGTTTTCGACGTGGATTGACGCCTGTCCCATCGCCTTGCGCACGACGACGAAGGTGCTCCGGCATTCCGGGTCCTCGCACCCCACCGCCTCGATCGCATTGTCGAGGAGGTTCCCAAAGAGCGCATACACGTCGGAGGAGTCGAGAGACGCGACGGCATCCCCGTCGGCGACGCTCGAAAGCGTGATCCCACGCTGCTCGCAGAGCAGGCCCTTCTCCGAGAGGATTACGTCGAGCGGGGTGTTTCCCGTGGTCACATTCGTGTCGTAGACGTTCACCTCGCGCGAGATCTCGTCGAGGATGCCCAAATCCACGGCGACGCTACCGTTGCTGAGCTGGCGTATCTGGTGCCTGATGTCCTGGCACTTGATGTTGATTGCCTCGATGTTGGCCCTGCTGGCCTCGTACTGGCGTGCCTGCTCGTCCATGATGAGGCGCACCCCGCGCACCTCCGCCTCGAGCTTCTTCTCTCGCAGCATCGTGCATTCGACGTGGAGGATGAAGGTGCCGATGACGATATGCGTGACCCTGAGACCCAGGGCGATCCAGCTGTTCGCGGCCGTCTTGGGAAGCGCGTTGAGCATGAAGTCGAAGACCGAGACGGCCATGATGGCGACGAGGTGGGCAATGACGATCGCCGCATCGCCCCTGTCGACCTCGACCTGCCGTTCGTGGGCGGTGGGACGCAGCAGAAGCGCATAGGCAATCGGGTAGATCACGATGCAGGTGAGAGCCAGCCCGATCGCTTGGATGCACTCCGAACCGACGAGCGAGATGATGAGCGAGGCGAGGACGGTGACGCGCGCCAAATCGTAGATGCCTCCCGCAAGACCTTGTAGCAAGATTCCTGTGGTAACGCAGAAGATGACCGTCCAGACCGATATGTCCCAACAGAACAGGGCGAGCGGGGTGACGACCGCGATGGTGCAGACGAGCATGATCGCTCCCCAGGCGACCTCATGGTCCGTAGGCGCGTTGGGGACGATTGCCATGCCAACATAGTCGACGGCAAACGATGCAGCGAGGAAGACGGCGACGCAGCATGCAACGCGTATGGGGTAGTGCGGGCGTTTGGGCCGACCCTGCGAGAACAGGCTTATGGCGACGAGCGTCCCGACGAGGCGCGCCACGGAAAGCAGGAAGTCGAACGACATCACCCAAAGCCCCCGCCGAGAAACGACGCGATGGCCGCGAGTGTTTCCCGCTTGTACGCCCTCGTGATTTTCCAGGTCTCTCCGGTGTCCATCCTGACGCTGTCCCCTTGGATGAGCTTGATCCTGTTCATATTGACCATGCAGCTTGCGGAGATGCGCGCAAACGCCGCATCGCCGTGCTCCTTCTCGAACGAGCTCAGGTTGCCGTGGGCGACGATGGGTTTGTCGTTGCCTAGATGGTAGGTCATGGTGTGGCCTCGCACGCTGATGGCCACGAGGTCGGATGACTTGATGACGTGCATCGCGTCGCGCGTCGAGATCACGATGGATTGGTCGCAACCGAGGCCCACCTCGCGCAGTACGCGGTTCATGTGCAGGCAGAAGTTACGGTATGTGACGGGCTTCACCACGAAGTCGAGGGCACCCACCTCGTAGCGCTTCGAGATCCGGCCTTTGGGAAGCCTCCACTCCCCGATCGCCTCTATGAGGCCGTCTGCCTCTAGCTGCCTGATGTCCCTGCTGACCTGGCGCGCGCTGATGCCGAGGAACTCGGCGATGACGCGCCTGCTCTCCCAGAACGACCCCCGTCTCCTTGCGGAAGCCGAAGGTCCGCGCGTAGACGAGCAGCAGCGTCCCCTGGAGCCCCATCCCCTCGGTCATGAACCGGTAAACCTTCACGTACTCTGCCGCCTTCCCGTTGCCCTTTGTCTTATGTCTCTGGCGGCTCAAGGAAGGTCTTCTCGTCATGCAGCATCACGGTGTTGCGCTTGAGCCATGCGCGCAGGTCGTCCTTGTAGATGAAGGCTCCCCTCTGCTGCCCCGGGAAGCAGCGGAACGGCATGGAGTCGTCCTGTGCAACGTATTGTCTAATCCTTCGCGCGTTGATGCGCAGTAGCTGGCAAGTCTGGTTGATGCTGAAGTACTCCTCGGTTATCGCCCATACGTAGATGGGGCTCAGTGGCATGCTCTTGCCCTCGCCGATCACGACTGTCTCCTCCTACCTTGCGGTGGATTCGACCAGCCGCCGAAGCGTCGTCTCGATGTCATCAGCCGGACGTGTTTGAGCTACGGTGGTTGGCCGCACGTGGTCGGTCGTGACGGACTGATTCGGAGGGCTTGCGGACGTAGGAGTGAGCACGGCGCTACTCCTCGATCCCTTGGGAAAGGGGGGGCGTCAAGCGAGTGCTTGCTGATTCGGGTGTTTCGGCCGATGCGCTTCTCCCTGAGGATGCCACGCCTGACCAGTCAATACACGGTCTTTCGCGAGGCGCGCGTAGGGCCGATGTCCCTCACGTCGAGCAGCAGGTCCGTCCCTGCGGCCTCAGCGGCGGCGATGCGAGCGAGCCTCTCGTAGGCAGCCTCGTTTTGCGGGGAGAAGCGTTCCTCGCGAAGGGAGGGACCGTCCTCCCCCGTGAATCCGAACTTGTATCTTTGGTGGGCCATGTGCGCCCCCGTCGGTCAGATGGGCTGCCCTGGTCGCATGGGGTCTGTCGGGGACTCCCGCAACTTCGGGTGAGGCGGTTATATGGCCAAGCGGGTCTCTCCCGCTCCCGGCGACGACGAACAACTTGCTGTAAGTTGCTCGTCCACAGAATCGCTACGACTCGGGCGGTCGCAACGCTACCGAATGATCCGCGGATTGGCGTTTGGGGCATGGGTCGAGACGGCCGGGAAGTCACAGATCCCCAGACCCGTCACGACAGCGGTCAGACGCACCTCGGCAACGAGTTGCCTATGTACACGCTCAGTCTCTCCATGCTCGACCATCCCCTCGCCGACGGCGCAGCAAGCGACACTCGGCAGGCCCAGGCGCGAGGCTGAGAGCGCCTATGGGACTGGCTCGGCTCTTAGGTTACTGTTGGGGGGAGACACAAATTCCCGTGTGAGATATGGCAAAGAGCTAGGGAGCCCATCATCGGTCGTCCAGACTACTGTTCGTCGATTCGCTGCCTCGGGAATCAAGGTCGCCAAAGCCGTCAGTACTGTTTAGACCCCGTCTTGGGAATCGTCTGGACTGGGCAGAAAAAATGCCACTTTACCTGTGGCTCGTTTACTTTTATGGGTAATGCTCATTACCCGGACAGGTTCGATGGGTCGCGGCATTGGTGCCGCCTCTCAGCCGGGCCGTTGTCCCAGCTCCCCTTTGCGTTGCCCAGTATAGCGCGCCGCGGGTTTTTGTTCCCCGGCAATGGGATTCCGTTGCCGGGCAATGGGATTCCGCTGCCGGGGAACAAAATCCCGCGGGTTAATTGCAGTCTGCGAGAAGGCCGCAACACGTCTACCTGCGGTTCTTCTCAGCAGCACGCCCAAACGGCTGCAATTAAGTCGCAGTTTTGCAGCCGGGGCAACCGGCATATCCTTATCGGCCACAGGCACGGCGCCATCATCATGACCTTTTGCGTCATCGTGAGGCACAATGGGTCTCTCTTTGGCTAACGCCACAGCCCCATCCTGACCATACCCGGCAAAGGAGATCCATGGACGCCCTCAAAGCGCGCTTTGAAAGCCACCCTGAGAGACACCCCGGCGTTACCTGGGAAGACGTCGCGCGACGGCTCGACGACACGCGGCAGCACGCCCTTGCCTATCTCGAGGAGACGGGCGGCGAGCCGGACGCCTTTCTCTACCAGGGCCGCCTCTACGTTGCGGACTTCTCGCCCGAGTCCCCGCAGCGTCGGTCCGTCTGCTACGACCGAGCCGCTCGCCTGGGCAGGAAGCGCAACCCGCCCGCGGCCAGCGCCTGCGAGCTTGCGGAGTCTAACGGCGTAGAGCTTGTGGACGAGACGATCTACCTCGCCATGCAGGAGCTTGCTCCGCTCGACGCCAAGACCAGCAGCTGGATCAAGACCCCGCCAGACATGCGCTCCCAGGGCGGTGCCCTCTTTGGCAGCAGGCGGTACAACCGCACGTTCATCTACTGCAACGGCGCGGACTCCTACTACGCGGCACGCGGCTTTAGGGCGTGCTTGCCGCTGGAGTAACAACCACGACCTTTGCTGAGGGTGCCGTCGCGCGAGACGGCGCCCTCGGGGTGGTCGGGAGAAAGATTGGCCTCCGCCCAACGCCTGCGCGCATGGGTGAGGGAACGCCTCACAGCCGCAACGCCGCCGCAGGCAGCCGCTGGTGATATTGTTTCAGCAAGGCAAATCGCGGAACCGGAGGGCTCGCCATGGGACTCATCTTTGGCCGGAAGAAGCGCCGCAAGCGCGCCGCGTACGACCGCGACGACTACCTAGACGATCAGGACCCCCTTTTCTCACGCGGCGCCTCAAGGGACAGTAGCTCGTCTCACGGCTACGGCAACGAGGGTGGTCGCTATGCCGACAACGAGAACTGGGACGACTCCCCGCGAGACAGTTGGGACGACGGCTGGGACGACTAACCGCCGGCACGCCGCATGAGACAAAGGGACAGTCCCTTTGTCTCACGACGAGTTTTGTCGTTGTGGCGCTGGGGGTGCGGCGCTCACGAAGCCTCGCCTACTGCCGGTAGTAGCTCAGGAAGTCCTCGAGCTTGTCCATCGCCTCGTGTAGCGTGTGCTTGCGCGGCAGGTAGACGATGCGGAAGTAGCCGGGTTTCTCCCAGTTGAAGCCCTTGCCCGCGGTAATCAGGACGTGTTCATCCTTGAGCAGGTCGAGCGCAAACTGGTCGTCGTCGGTGATGTGGAACTTGTCCGGGTCGAGCCTTGGGAAGATGTAGAACGCGGCCTCGGGCTTGGTCACCGTGACGCCGTCCATGTTGGAAAGTCGCTCGTAGACGTACTCGCGCTGCTCGTAGATGCGCCCGCCGGGAACGAGAAGCCCCTGGCTGCGCTGGATGCCGCCCAGGCACGTCTGCACGATGGACTGCGCCGGCACGTTGGAGCACAGGCGCATGTTGGACAGCATGTTGATGCCGTCGATGAGGTCCTTCGCAATGCGCTTGTTGCCCGAGAGGCTCATCCAGCCAATGCGGTAGCCCGCCACCATGTGGCTCTTGGAGAGGCCGTTGAACGTGATGCAGAAGAGGTCCGGCGCAAGGCTCGCGATGGAGACGTGCTGCTTGCCGTCCATCACCAGGCGATCGTAGATCTCGTCAGCAAAGATGACCAGCTGGTTCTCGCGCGCCACGTCCACGATCTGCTCCAGAACCTCGCGCGGGTACAGGGCGCCCGTGGGGTTGTTGGGGTTGATCACGACGATGCCCTTGGTGCGCGGCGTGACCTTGCTGCGGATGTCGTCGATGTCGGGGTACCAGTTGGCCTTCTCGTCGCAGATGTAGTGCACGGCGGTGCCGCCGGCCAGCGTGGCGCACGCGGTCCATAGCGGGTAGTCCGGGCTGGGGACGAGAATCTCGTCGCCCTCGTCCATGAAGGCGTTCATCGCAAGCTGGATGAGCTCCGAGGCGCCGTTGCCCGTGTAGATATCCTCCACGTCCACGTTGGGGATGCCCTTGAGCTGGTCGTACTGCATGATGGCCTTGCGCGCGGAGAAGAGGCCGCGGCTGTTGGAGTAACCTTCGCACTCCGTGAGCTGGTCCTGCATGTCCTTCACGACCTCGTCCGGCGTGCGGAAGCCAAACGGCGCGGGGTTGCCAATGTTCAACTTGAGCACGTGGATGCCCTGGTCCTCCATGCGGTACGCCTCGTCCAGCACGGGCCCGCGGATGTCGTAGAGGACGTTGTCGAGCTTGGATGACTTCTTGAACTGGCGACGAGGCATGGTGGATTCCTTCTTCTTGGTGGGGGTGTTGAATGAGACAGGGGGAGTTTCCCTTTGTCTCATCTCTTGTGGTGTGGGGGCGTCGGCCGCGCCCAAGAGCCACTCGGCGCTTACGCCGAGCGCGCTGGCGAGAAACGAGAGCGTTGCCTTCCTGGGCTCGGTCTTGCCGCTGAGGTATTGGCTGAGCTGCGACTTTCCCAGCTTGACGCCCTCGTTGGCAGCCATGCGCACAAGGTCTGCCTGTCGAAGGCCGCGCTTGTCCATCGCCTGGCCAAGGCGCGCCGAGAAGTCCGCGTGCATCTGGTCTCCCACGTTTCCTCCGTTCTGAACCTCTGTGTGGCGCAGTGCGAAAAGTTCAATTTCTCCTCTTGGCAACTAATGCTACGTGGTACAAAAGTTCATTTCTAAGAACGAGAAGTTCAATTTATAGGTAGCCTAGCACTGTAGGTCACGCTGTGGTGGGAAAAATTGAACTTTTCGGCGTATCCACGCCCAAAACGGGATTTTCCTCCCCGGCAACGGGATTCCATTGCCCGGGAACAAAATCCCGGGCGAAACGTGCCCTCCGGCGTCGCGGCGTCACCTCGGGTATCATTGAGCCTCAAACGCCAGCAATCGGAACGCGAGGAGCCACTATGAGAACGCTAATGTCCGTACTTGCGACCGCCATAGCGTCATTCGTCGCGGTTGCCCTTGTTCCATCAGCGCACGTAGTCGGCCAGCCGCAGTGGGCAGCGTACCTGGCCTTTGCACTCATGCTCTGCGTGATGAACGCAATCGTGAAACCCATCATCAAGATTCTTTCGATTCCCGTAACGGTCATCACGCTGGGGCTCTTCTCGTTTGTGATCGACGCGCTTATGGTGTCGCTTGCGTCCAACCTTGCCGAAAGCGTTTTTGGCATGGGCGTCGTTGTCACGGGGTTCTGGGCAACACTATTTGTGGCGCTCATCGTAAGCGTGGTGAGCGGGCTTCTCGGCGCCAAAGACTAGCGCCAAGCGCACCACCGCCCGGCACCCGCCAAGAGCGCCGCCCGGCACCCCTAACGCAGTTCAACCTCCCCCTTACGCAGGTGCTCGATATAGCCCTCGCCCCACGTCTCGATGCTCGCAAGCACCGGGACAAAGTCCTCCCCCACCTCCGTGAGCGAGTACTCCACGCGTGGCGGCACCTCGGGAAAGACCTCGCGACATACCAGACCCTCCATCTCCAGGCGCTTGAGCTGCGAGGAAAGCGTGGAATGCGTGAGCTCGGGCATGCGGTGTTCAAGCTCGCCAAATCGCAGCTTGCCCGAACTGAGGTGATGGAGAATCACGATTGACCACTTGCCCTGCAACAGCCACTGCGCAGTCACAAACGGGCAAACGCCAAAGTCCCTTGGCGTACTTTTCATGCGATTCCGCTCCTTTCTCCTGGTAGATCATTGGTATCAAACTTGATACCTAGTATTGAGAAAAAACGTTATTCAACAAGTCTCATATATTGCTACACTGATTTTAGTACAGAGTCGCTACCAAGTCGACGCATTAGACTGAACAGGAGAGAACCATGGCAGAGAAGAACGTCCTCATCGTTGTTGGAACCCTACGCAAGAACGGCTTCAACGAGCAGCTGGCCCAGCGCATTGAGGCACTGCTTGCGGGTCGTGCCAACGTGAGCAGGCTTGACTACGCCGCACTGCCCCTCATGAACCAGGACCTCGAGAATCCCGAGCGCCCCGAGGTCGCAGCCGTGCGTGAGGCCGTGCGCCAGGCTGACGGCGTGTGGTTTGTGAGCCCGCAGTACAACGCCTCGTTCCCCGGACACGTGAAGAACCTGGTTGACTGGCTGAGCAGGCCGCTTCCTGGCAAGGGCCGCGACACGGCCGTTGCCGGCGGCATGCGCGCCACCGTCTCGGGCGCCGGCGGCCGCACCGCCACCGCCGAGATGCGCGCGGCGCTCGACTCGCTTCTCGCCTTTGTGGGCGCGCAGGTCATGACCGAGAAGGAGACCGGCATCGCCCTCTCCGGCGAGTCCTGGATGTCCGGCACGCTGGCCCTCTCCCCCGAGGACGAGGCCGCCCTTGCCGCCCAGGCAGACGCCTTCCTCGAGTTCATCGCTTAAATCTGCAACCGAGATCTTGCGTGAAGGCCGCCCGGCGCACCTGGTGCCGGGCGGCCTTATTACTTTCAAAGCTCGGTATGGCGCATTCGGCCGCAACCACAATCACGGAAGCGCATCGGCGGCATGCGTCCCGCCCGCGTGCTACGCTCAACTCGCTACGACCAACAGAGAGGACGCGCATGCCAGACGAGAAGAATCCAACCACAGAGAGCGCCACGGCCGAGGACCTTGAGACCTCGGAGCGCCTTATCGACTTTATTCACCGCTGCCCCAGCATGTTCCACACGGCGGCGACCATTGGCGCTCGGCTTGACCAGGCAGGCTTCACCTACCTGCCCGAGAGCGACGCCTGGGACGTCAAGCCCGGCGGCTCGTACTACACCACCCGCAACGGCTCCAGCGTCATCGCCTTTCGCGTGGGTGAGGACGCCCTCGACCGTGACACCTACCACTTCCAGATGACGGCGGCCCACGCGGACTCCCCCACCTACAAGGTGAAATCCGTGCCCGTGCTCGAGGGACCCGAGAAGTACCTGCGTCTTAACGTCGAGGGCTACGGCGGCATGATTGACTACACCTGGCTCGACAAGCCTCTGTCGCTCGCCGGCCGCGTCCTGGTGCGCACAGCCACGGGCATCGAGAGCCGCCTCTTCGCCCCCGACCGCGACCTGCTGCTCATTCCCAGCGTGGCCATCCACCTCAATCGCTCCGTGAACGACGGCAAGGCGTTCAACAAGGCCGTCGACCTCTGCCCGCTCTTCTCGGCCGGTCGCCTGCACGAGGAGGACTTCGACCGCATGGTTGCCGAGGGCGTGGGCGCCAGCCCCGAGGACGTCCTGGCCCGCGACCTCTTCCTCGTGAACCGCGAGCGCCCCTGCGTCTGGGGCATGGCAGACGAGTTTGTCTCGTCCCCCAAGCTCGACGACCTACAGTGCGCCTTCGCGTCGCTCGAGGCGTTTGTCGCCGAGAAGAACCGCCGCTGCGTCACCGTCTTTGCGTGCTTCGACAACGAGGAGGTTGGCTCCAACACCAAGCAGGGGGCCATGTCCACGCTGCTCCACGACACGCTGACGCGCGCCAACGCGGCGCTGGGCATGGGCGAGGAGGACTACCTGCGCGCCCTCTCGCGCTCCTTCCTTGTGAGCTGCGACAACGCCCACGCATTGCACCCCAACCACCCCGAGCTCTACGATGCCGAGAACCGCTGCCGCCTCAACGGCGGGCCGGTGGTGAAGGAGGCCGCCAACCAGAAGTACACGACCGACGCCTTTAGCCGGGCCGTCTTTGTGTCACTGTGCGAGAGGGCCGACGTGCCGCACCAGACCTTTGCCAACCGCTCGGATATGGCCGGCGGATCCACGCTTGGCAACCTCTCGAACACGCAAGTGAGCGTTCACGCCGTGGACATTGGGCTGCCGCAGCTGGCAATGCACTCCAGCTACGAGACGGCGGGCACGCGTGACACCACGTGGACCATTCGTGCGTTACGCGAGTTCTTCTCGGCTTACCTGAGAATTACTGGTGCGGAGCGGGTAGACATGGTCTAGCAGGCACTCGTTTGGACGGTCTCGGCACTGGTCCATGCAGGCCGGGCTCGTTCCTAGGAACCAGGAGGCATTGTCATGTGCACGGCAATCAGGTTCACAGACGACAAGGGTCAGATGTACCTCGCGCGAAACCTCGACTGGAGCTGCGGGTACGGCGAGCGCGTCGTGGTGACGCCGCGCGGCTTCAAGCCCAACTCCCCGTTTGGCGCCGTTACGGGCATGCGCGAGCCCGTGATTGGCATGGGCATTGTCGAGGAGGGAATGCCGCTCTACTTTGACTGCGCCAACGCCTCTGGGCTGGGCGTGGCCGGCCTCAACTTCCCGGGCTATGCGCAGTACGCTGACGCCCCGGTTGAGGGCAAGACCAACGTTGCCGCCTACGAGTTCCCACTGTGGGTTGTGGCCAACTTCACGACCGTCGACGAGGTCGAGCGCGCCCTCGACAACCTGGTGATTGTTGGCAAGCCCATCAACGACAGGTACCCCGTGTCGCTGCTGCACTGGATCATTGGCGACGCCACGAGGAGCATTGTGGTGGAGCAGACAGCCCAGGGCATGGAGGTCTATCACGACGACGTGGACGTCCTGGCCAACCAGCCCGGCTTTGCCTGGCACCGCGAGAACCTGCGCAACTACATGAACGTCTCCAACGAGCTGCCGCAGAACGTGGTGTGGGACAAGGCCGAGCTTCTCCCCTATGGCTCCGGCGCGGGCATGCGCGGGATTCCCGGTGACTACTACTCTACCTCGCGCTTTGTGCGCGTTGCGTATCTCAACTCGCACTATCCGGTGCAGTCGGGCGAGAAGGCAAACGTGAGCCGCATGTTCCACGAGCTTGAGGGCGTTGCCATGATCGACGGCGCGGCCCGCATGACCAACGGCGAGTTTGAGCGCACCGTGTACACTGGCGGCTACTCCGCGGCCACGCGCACGTACTACTTCAACACCTACGAGGACCCCGCAATTCGTAGCGTTACCATGGACGACTACGACACCGAGGGCACCGAGCTGGTGCAGGTGGCGGACCCGAGGGCGTAGCGCGGGCTTGCTTGCTGCGAGGTATGGGGTCTCGGCTATGCCGTATGGGGTCTCGGCTATGCCGGGACCCCTCTTTTTTGGGTTTCTGGGCATCCCGCTGTTGCAACGTTCTAGGCATTCCGCTGTTCCCGGCTCGTCGTGCATCTCGGCTGCCAACTGGGCAGATGCGACGGACCTGTGACGAGCCGGTAACAACGGAGCTGCGCCGCCTGGGCTTGTTACCGGCGCGTCGCGCTGCCGCGATGTTTCCGCAGTTGGGGGCAACCTGATTCACCGTGCCGGTAACAAGGAACGGGCTGACGTCCCTCTCGGCGGGCAGTCCCTCTCGGCGGGCAGTCCCTCTCGGCGGGCAGTCCATCTCGGCGGGCAGTCCCTCTCGGCGGCAACATCTTGCCGCAGGATTTCGCCATTTAGGAATTTTCCGAACGGTTAGAGGCCTCTAAACGGCGAGATTGCGCGGCATGTCAGAGATGCCGCGGATCCCGAACGGTTAGGCCCTGCTAACCGTTCGGATTTTTCCTAACCGGCGAGATTGCGCGGCATGTCACAGATGCCGCGGATTCCGAACGGTTAGGCCCATCTCCTCTGCCATCGCAAGAAGCATCACTAATCAATTGTGTACAATTGGTTGTGCTCAATCGATTAGCAGCGCCAGCCCACCAGTCCGCGCCATACTAAAGCTGTTACCAACAACACCGGGCCGCAACGCCCGGAGGAGGGAGCCACCATGGCATCCGAGAACACCACCAACTACCTAGACTTCTCTGTCACCGCACAGGACGGCAGCACCGTTCCCCTGAGCACCTACGCCGGCAAGGTCCTGCTCGTTGTGAACACCGCCACCGGCTGCGGCTTCACGCCCCAGTACGAGGACCTCGAGCGCATCTACGCCACCCATAAGGACCAGGGCCTCGAGATCCTGGACTTCCCCTGCAACCAGTTTGCCGGCCAGGCGCCCGAGTCCGACGACGAGATCAACCAGTTCTGCTCGCTCAAGTTCAACACCGAGTTCCCGCGCTTCAAGAAGCTCGATGTGAACGGCGACACCGCGGACCCGCTCTTTGCCGCACTTGCCACCGAGCGCCCCTTCCAGGGCTTTGGCGGCGGCCTCAAGGCAGCGGCGCTCGACAAGTTTGCTAAGGCCAACAACAAGAAGTTCGGCGAGAAGGCCTACATCATGTGGAACTTCACCAAGTTCCTCATCGACCGCAACGGCCACCTCGTGGCCCGCTTCGAGCCCACCGCCAGCATGGACGAGGTCGAGCGCGCAATCGAGGCGCAACTCTAGTGGATGCCTCGGCATCGTCGCAGGCGTCACCGCAGGAGGCCTCCTTCACAACGAAGGGGGCCTCCCCAGCCGAGCTCCTGCGCCTAGACAACCAGCTGTGCTTTCCGCTCTACGCCTGCTCCAAGGAGGTCGTCCGCAGCTACCAGCCGCTGCTTGGTCCGCTCGGCCTCACCTACACGCAGTACCTCTGCATGATGGTCCTCTGGGAGGAGGGCGCGGCAACCGTGAGCCACCTCGGAGAGCGGCTCTACCTGGACTCGGGCACGCTTACGCCGGTCCTGAAGAAGCTCGAGAAGAGCGGCTACATCACGCGCGAGAGAAGCGTGGCGGACGCGCGCGTGCTTGAGGTACGCCTCACGCCCAAGGGCCGCGACCTTCGCGACCGCGCGGCATCCGTGCCGGTGGCCATGGCGTGCCACGTGCACCTCTCGGCAGACGAGGCCGCAGAGCTCAAGCGGCTCCTCGCAAAGGTGCTCGTCAGCGTGCGCAATGGCGAGCCGACCGGCAGCAACGCATGCGCACAGACAGAAGGAAGCGACAACTAGTGAGCAATAAGCAGGACAGAAGCGCCGAGAAGAGCCAGGCGACCGCGCCCATCCCCACCACCGAGCGCGAGAAGACCATCGTCCGTACCAGCATCCTCGGCATCGTGGCCAACGTGCTGCTCGCCGCATTCAAGGCCGTGGTGGGCGTGGTCTCTAAC
>Ga0256406_1002759_pt1 | contig 23726 bp, 27 predicted proteins | sample RumenRJG_03DNA_FD_185986 | JGI IMG/M metagenome (GOLD analysis project Ga0256406, IMG submission 185986) | Bovine rumen microbial communities from Lethbridge, Alberta, Canada - RJG_03 | ecosystem: Host-associated > Mammals > Digestive system > Stomach > Rumen | place: Canada: Alberta | collected... | reverse complement strand
CGTCCCAATGAATTCTCTTATGACTATTTCAGACAGTCCGCCCGCCCCACAGAGCTCTGCATCATAGCATATGTTTGTTATGTGTGTTACCAACTCGTGAAGGCTCTTTCGGCAGAAACATCCTTCATTAAAATTAAATTTATCTGAGAACGTTCCGTTTTTTATGAAAAGGAATGCGGTCATATCCTTTATGCTCGACATGACGGTACCTCTTACCCATTCGGTTATGATCTTATCCTCTTCCGGACGCACCGGGTCAAAAAATGCCTGTATCACCCTTCCCGGAACTTTGAAAACCTTTGACTTCGGAACAAGCATACCACAGTCTTTTATCTTTGGAAACCACTTTGAAAAATTATTCGGATTTTCTTCATACCATGATACTGCTTCTTTTTCCATCTCTTCATCAGTCATACTGTTGAGTGCGTCTTCTTCGCTCTGTACGATAACTTTCATCTTTTTGGCGAGTTCGTCTTTATCCATCTTTCTGCCTTTCCTCATTCCTTTTCAACATTAAGTCTTAGTCCGAGTGTTGCAAGCATACTTATAAGAATGCTCACCTTCGGCTCCTTTGCTCCTGCGAGCCACATCTTTACTGACTTTTCTGGATACCCGGTCTTATCAGCAAGCCACGCATAATTATGTCGCTGCTCTGCCATGGAAGCAAGTATACGTGCTCTTATATCGCTGTACCTCATTCTTTTTTCCCAATCTGTATGATGCAGACTTTCCCGTTTCTAATAAATTTGAAAAAATCTGCAATTTAGTCTTGCAAAATCTGAAACATTCTGCTATAGTATTAGCTGAAAATTGTTTTCGTTTTTCATACTCCCCCTCTTAACCACCTGGTCACGCCGGGTGGCTTTTTTATAATTCAGCAGGCCAACACCTGCGACTTTAGTCATGTGAGGTTCATATCGAATCCTGCTTTTAAAGCCTATATACAAACCACCAGCTCCCGAAAATAAATCTATTGCCATCTCTTAATCCGTACAATCCATGCGGACTGCAACTTTACTAAACTCTTAATCCGTATAATCCATGCGGATTGCAACTTGTCGAGATTGTCGCTTTTGTCGGAGTTTTTCTCTTAATCCGTATAATCCATGCGAATTGCAACCAGAGCTATCGCTGACAAAGACAAAGGAAGTCTTCTCTTAATCCGTATAATCCATGCGGATTGCAACACATCCTTTGCAGACAATTCACCATTCTTACATCCTCTTAATCCGTATAATCCATGCGGATTGCAACCGCAATATTCTGTTATAGCATAATCCGCATGTCAATATATGGTATCGGTCTGTTTCCTGCCGGTCAGTTACAGGTTTTTATGCCTATTAAAAGACCGTAGACCAGACATTTCGTAGTGCGAACATCACGCAGGCATGATGTGTATTAAGGGTTCGCACTACACGGTGGCTAAGCCTCACCGTTTTTTATTATCAGACAGCTTCTGCTGCCTTCTTTTTCTTTCTTATATGGTCATTCCAATACTTTCTCGCATCAGCAGCCTTTGTAAAGCCGTATCCCTGGGCATCATCGATCACATTTCCATCCTTATCTACAAGAACAAAAGGATTTTTATATGCCTCCTTCATCTCATTGCTGAAATGAACGAATACGTCAGGATGCTTTTTCGATACTGGAGTATCCTTATATTCTCTTACAGGCTTTTCCTTCGGAGGTACGTATGACGGAATGCCGTCAGCTTCTTCCTGTTTACCTGTAGCGAGTATGACTTTTGCAGCGTTTTCGTCTCTGTCTTCTTTATGACCGCAGACCGGGCATATAAATTCCCTGTCTCCTAGTTTCAGCTTTTCATCATCTTTTAAGACATATCCGCACGCCGAACATTTCTGTGTCGATGGTGCTTCCCTGTCTATGGCGTGATATCCTATACCGCTCCATTCAGCCTTATATTTGAGCTTCAGAAGGTTTTCACCCATAGCAGCGTCAGCTGCCAGAATGCCCATCTCCTGATCCTGCATTATTGCCTTTATGTCAGGCGATTCAAGATACAGATGCGAAGCTTTCGCGATGATCTCTGAGGTCATAACTCCCTGGTCGTTATTCCTTCTGTCAACAGCCTTCTTTTCAAGACGGGCTGCCCTGTATTTTGCCTTCAGGTATCGTTTTGACTCTGCTACAGATTTTCTTTCTGCTTTTCCTGCTTCGATCTCTTCCTTATGCTCATCATTCCATTTCCAGGCTTCCTTACGGTTTTTTCTGAACTCTGCGTTACACGACCCCTGCCTTCTGCTCATCTGATCTTTGTAGAAGTTTATCTGATCCTGCAGGCGTTCCTTGTGTCTCCTGTTCTCATAGTGTTCCCCGTCGGAATCCGTAAGGGAATACTTGATGCCGGGATCGATGCCTATAGGCGTTCTCTCAATGTCCGTTCTTACTTTTACAGGTCTGTATGCATTCTGGAAAGAAAATGCTATATACCACTCTCCGCAGGCATTTATCGAAATTCTTACTCCGACATTCTTCTGTACGGGTACAGGAGATCCGTTTTCATCAAACGTGATCTTGCTGTTCCATCCACGGATTCTTATTCTGCCAAAAGGAGTGTCATCTTCGAACTTCTTTGTTGGGAAAAGGTTTATCCATACGTGCTTCTCGTCAACATATTTGATCCTGTCTGTCGGTATCTGTATCCAGAAACTTGTCCTCGGAAATCTTTTACAATAGTTCTTTACCCGAGGTCTTCCCTTTTTGTCTTTAAGATTCATCCACTTGTCGGTAGGCAGCTTTCCGAGCTTTTCCCATCCCTTTTTCAGGTCGCAGGCTATCGCTCCGCCGACGCTTGATGAAAGTGAGGCTCCCGGAACTATGCCTCTGATCCCCGGATAAAGGTCTCTCAGCTTTTCAAGCCATGCACTGCTTCCGATGTACTTCCAGTCTGGGAACATTGTCACGCCGTCTTTTCCCGGCTTTTCAAGTTCGGGATACAGATGGTTTTTAAGACAGTATTTTGTCCCGTTGCTGGCTTTTCTTATACCATCCAAGATGGCCTGCATATATTTTTCCTGATGTATGTTCGGATAAAGGCGGGCTTTCATTGTATATGAAGCTATCTTTACCAGACTGATATCATATTTTCTGGCTGTTATTGTATCATTCATGTCTGTATTCCTTGTTATCGCGTGAACTACTCGGCTACAAGTAGCCGAGCTTCCTGCTTCAAGACTGGTGGTAACTAGCATACCCCGCTAAAGGTATACCCCGTCAGAGCCAGCTCCACAGGCTTTAGTTCGGGCGGTCCCCGCCCTACATAGATTTTAGCCTATTCCCCGCATCGGAAGATGCGGTAAGCTTCGTGCTTCAGATAAGCCCGATTTCTTAAGGAGAACTCGATGAAAAATGAATCATAAAATTTTGGCGGGAAACCCACAGGTTTATCCGTGGGAGAAACCACCCCCTATACCTCAAGAACTGTTTTCTCTCTTAACGTAGCCCCTGTTCAGAGCTTAGACTACTCACTCAGGGCTGTTAGACACCCCCCCACAGGCTTGTCTGTGAGTATTAGTGAGCGATATGCCTCTGCTGTACAATTTATGTACAAAGCCATTACAAAGACATAAATGTGCGGTTCAGGAGTTGCACCTGATGATTCCAAAGTAGGGTGAAGAGAATCGGGTCTGCCACCGCACTACGGCTATTAACCGCTTTATAGGGGGAGAATATAAAAATATCCTTGCCCGTCTGATAATACGGGCAAATACCTGTCAGGGAGTCGAACCACTGATATACTCTTCGTATACACCATGCAGGTATAGCGGTTGTTGACCGCTACGGAAAGGAGTTTCATGTCAAAGCGGGGATACGATACTGATGATCGCAGTCCCCAAGTGCCCGTGGAGGGGATCGAACCCTCGACACCGTGATTAAAAGTCACGTGCTCTACCGGCTGAGCTACACGAGCATTACAGGTTAAAACCCTGGTATGGATATTCAGGGGTCCCTTTGACCTGTCATTTATCACGCTAAGTGGACCTGACGGGAGTCGAACCCGTGTCCGATGCAATCTAATCACATAATATACTACGTGCGTATCACTGTTCCCATGCTTGGACGGTACACAGAACAGGCAATGTGTATTCGTCTGTGCCGGAATAAGAAATTCTTCAGAGGTTTATTACGGCATGGCTGCCTCTGTATAACCGCTTCATTTAACTCCGTGGATTACAGCGGTGATATCCATGGAGCTTATCCTCTTAACGGGAGGAGCATGTCTGATTACTCAGGCAGCAAAAGCGTACTCACGATTTTCGTCGTTTACATTTGGGTGGAAGTTTTACAGATCTTCCAGACTGGCACGCATATTAAGTTTTCAACCCACCGTCGAAACCTTTACAGGCCCTTGCACAGGATATATCGTTGTCAACAGTCCGCCATTACCCGGACTGCCAGGAAAGGTGGATATATCCTGCAAATGGACCACCGGGGATTCGAACCCCGAACCGAGCGGTTATGAGCCGCCTGCTCTGACCAGTTGGGCTAATGGTCCATAGAGAAATCATTTCCTCTTGACAGATATAACTATATCATATTACGCTTATATGTAAATAGTTTTTGTTCTTATTTTTTGCTTTTTAAGCAGGATCTCGTATGTTTCCCAGAAAACCCATGACCTTGTCTTCAGCTTTTGTTGTAGCGTCCCATACGGAATCCGGATCAGAATTGGTCACTATCATCAGAAATCTTGAAAAAGCTATTGCAAGGAGCATCATTCCTGCCCATTCTGTCATTTTTACTACCATAAAAAACATCTCCTTCTGCTTATCCTGTTTTCCATCTGAGGACTATGATATACCACGACACTTCTTTTTCTTTGCTAAATTTTGGTTATTTCAGAGTCAGATTTTGTCAATTTCTGTATCCCAGAAATACTCATTGTATCCCTGACACCCATCGGCATGTAGATTTGTCAGCCTCATAAGACATTCGTTGCAGATATCAATACTTTCAAATGATACATATGGTTCAACTGGTCTGCCGTCTTCCTGATTTGTATGAAAGATGACAGGAACTGTGACCTTATGATTTTGTGGATTTGCACTGTTTTTATCGGAAACCGATATTTCATTTCCGCAGATATCACATATTATAGATGTTTTTGTCATAATCTTTACCTCTTCTCCTCGTTATTTTACCTGTTCCACGTTTTTCTTCCTCGGTGTTGCCTTAAGGACTTTACCCGACCTGATATCTTCTGTAAATACATGAGAAGTAGATGTACCGAGAGAGCCAGATTCCCTTCTATAAGTATATTCAATATTTATCATCAGTGTGTTGTCCGGTACTTCAAATGTTATCTTCATAAGTAATTTTCCTTTCTGCCGTTGCCTGTAAGATATGTACTGTCATAAAATTTTGGCGGAGAAACCCACAGGCTTACCTGTGGGAGAAACCGCCTTTTGAAATCCTATAAGGGATTTAATAACTCTCTCCGAAGAGAGGTAAGTGTACCATCGCCAATGTTAATAAGAGGTTTTATACAAGCAACACTGTTCCTATACCTCAGAATTGTTTAATCACTTGTCTTAGAGCTGCGGACTTGGTACTACATCCACAGGTAACTATATATTCTCTCTTAACGTAGTGCCCGAAGCACTTAGGCTACTCACTCAGGGTTACAGTATTTCTACCGCAACCCCACGGGCTTGCCCGTGGGTATTAGTGAGATTGGCTGCCTCCTTTTGGTTTTTTGTTGATGTTGGCTTTTTCTATATAGTAATCATATCATATATAATATATCTGTAAATGATTTTTGAAATTCACATACAGGAATTGCAAACTATTCAAGTTCCGCCCCGCAATGTGGACAGTAATAATAAGAGCTAAAGTTCTCATCTGCACGTATAACGTAGTGGCATACGGAGCATTCATGGCAGTTGCATCCTACATCAATCCAACGACCATGAACTGGGACGCCAGCCTGACACTGGCTGCATAATATTACAGTATGACTTTTATTTGGATCGAAAAAACTCACGCTGCCTTTTACGGGTACTTTTTTCCCACACTTATCGCATGTAACTGTCTGCATCATCATCACCTGTTTTCATATATTTAATAAGAAAGCTACTTTTTTCTCTTTTTGATGATACAATCATAACATATAATAGATTTATGTAAATGGTTTTTGATAAAAAATTTGACATAAAGGTCTGTTTTAGATATACTGTATATGTAAACATTGTAATGAGATTTAAGTCGTTTGCAGATTCATGAGAATCAGCAGACGGCTTTTTTCTTTTAACGCAAAGGAGGCGTTTTATGAAAGAAAAAAATGTTAAAAAAAAACATGGATATGTATTTGATATCCATACGTGGAAACCCGTGATCAATTATAATATGATCGATTTTTACATGGGCGGTAGAAAGGCTCTGACTATCTCAACAAATCAGAGCCGGAAAATGCAGGAGCTTCTTATAGATTTCTGTATAGAGGCTCTTGTAGCCAGTGCAAGGCTTGGCCTCTGTCTGGCCTCTGATGCAGAAAAGATTGCATCGGAGGAAAAGATAAGGGCTGGGCTTCGTTCTGTCTTGGCAAAGGCAGGAATTAGGTTCGTGGAGTTTTACGAACCTCTCTCTGTGTCAGAGAGGAGGTGTGCTTATGGGAGCAACTAGCTTTCATATAGAGGCAGAAGGTTATACTGCCTCTGAAGCATATGCTCACCTGGTCGATAGAGCCAAGTTTGAGCATGGTGCCGATTATTATAACGGCACAATATCAACCTGCGACCGTCTCGATTTCAGGGGCATAAACACCAAGGTTTTCACAAAGACCGAGCTAAAAAAAGCCAAAAAGGTCATGGAAGCTGAAGACAATGGGAAAAAGAGGGTGGCAACCTGCATAGATTGCGGTGTCGTATCATATACGCTGCGATTGGTGAGCAGGCAGGCTACTCACAAGGAGCCTCCCAAGTATTTAGTGAAATATATAGTTCACGGTTCTTATCTTAATGATGAGGAATTCAACACAAAAAAGGAGGCTGATGAATACCTGAAAAAGTCTCTTCTTAAAAGTGGACAGACCTATGGGTTTGTTTATAAAAAGAAGATTCTTGTATCGGGTACAGAAAGAGTAACCGATATGAAGATCACTGAGAAGGTCTATAAAAGCAGGCCTCATCCAAAGAATATGAAAGATAAGATACTGCTTGAAAAGCACCATTATCTATTCTATGGGTGGGCTGCTTGCTAAGATTCAAAAAGAGAGCTGTCACAACGACGGCTCTTTTTTTGTTACAACAAAAAGCACCTGTTCTGAAGATATTCAGAACGGGTGCTTTCTATAAATTAAGATATCATATATTTTTGGTGGGGAAACCCATGGGCTTACCCGTGGGTATTAGGGAGATAACATTAGTCTTGCCTCTGCTCTTCTCCATTTACTGTTATTTTTTCGTTATCAGTTACAGGTATGACGACATACTTCTGACCATCAATCTCTGTAAATTTTACACCGCTCTTTTTGTCGGGACTTATACGTATTGATGTTACGGACGGATCGCCGGATACAGCCTTTTCTTCTATATTGCTGTTCTTATCTTTTTCAGTGTGAAGCCTTGATACCTCTCTCTGGAGTGCCTGCTTCTCATGATACAGCTTCTGGTTTTTTAACAGCTTTTCTTCAAGAAGTTCTGTTGCCAGAGGTCTGTCTTTCTCTTCGCTGAATGCATCATCATATTCCTTGGCAACTTTTTCGGCTTTTTCCTGTTCTATTCCGGCATCAGTGAGGATATCTGTAATCTCATCGGATGACACAGACACAGGTTCGTCATCACCCTGCAACTCCTGTTTGCTGCTTATATAGTCTGACAGGGAATCTGCCACATTGAACATTGCTTCATCATGATCTTCTTCACTGTCATTAGTAACAACACCTTCCACCATTGTGAGGAATGTTTTCTTTTTCTGGGACTCAGAGAGTTTTGTTATTACATGGAGTCCTTCCATCCAGAAATCAGCAGGCGGGGCATCCGGCTTCTTTGCATAGACTGTGACATGATACACATCTCCGCATCTGTCAGAAAAAGCAGGATACATAAATGCACTTTCAACAGGAGCTGCCGTCCATTCCTGAATAAGCGTTCCTATACGATTTTCATCTTCTCTATATCCAAGTCCTGGACTTGAAAGCTTAACAGGACAGATGGCTGTAAGGATATAGTCGAATACTATTTCTGATTCATCAAGATCTGTCCCGTCGGAAGCAGTTGACGGTACATCATATGTATCTGCAAATACGACAATAAGATAGTTATCTGTTGTCGTATAGGTGTTTATGATATGCTGATAGTACCGCTCCAGTATACCTTCATCTTTGAGACCGCTTTTTCTTACCTCTTCGAGCAGTCCTGTCACCTCTCCTGACACTGACCCGTTCTCATATTCATCTGATCTGAACGGAAGCATTAGGATATTGTTACCGAGCTTTCCGCTCAGGCTCTTCTTTGCAATGTCGATGTACCTGAAATATTCATCTTCCGGCATACTGTGCGGACTGTCAGCAAATTCTGAAATTATCTGCTTCTCATTACTCACATAACATCCGGCAATACGGGTGAAGTTGTCCTCGCCCTTCTTATATCTCTTTCTTATCATAGAGATGTCTTTCTTATCCATTGTTCTTTTCCTTTCTTTTTTTCTGTATATCTAATCATCAGCCACACGACAGTTTTGCCGTTGATGTTTGTCCTGTCTGTCGTTTAGTTTACCCCTTACTTCTTTCTGGCTTTTCTGGCGGATTTCAGAATACTGTCTATCTCATCTGCTTCTTTTGATCTTATGACGATTATATCCCTGCCCTTTTTGAAAACAGCCACTACTACGTGTGTCTTGTCGAGACCGTTATCAAGGACTGCATCTATGACACCCTTTCTTGCCTTATATCCTGCAATCTTAATGTCAGACACCTTCATCCCCATGTTTTTCATTTCTTTCTTGGATAGCATGGAATTTTCTGTCCCTATGCTGATCTCGGGAGGACACAGGTTTATGAAATTTTCCCCTGTTTCTTTGTCGGTCGTTACCGCATTTGCCTAGTAATCTATACACTCATAGGTCTTTCCATCAACTTTTTCAGATACAGAGCCCTTCTTGTTATACTTATATCTTTTGGGAATCTTATAAGTGATACCCTTGAATGTGACATTTTTTGTCTTTGTCTTCTTTGCCTTTGCCTCTGCCGATACTACTGCCAGTTGCGTCATCTGTCCCGTTAAGGGGACTGCTGATACGGCTGTTGCAGCGAGCAGCAGGCAGGCGATGCCTTTTTTTAGTCTGCTTTTTCCTAACATGAGCGTACCTCCTTGTCGGTCTGACTGACCGTATATGAAATTATGATACTATGTGTTTATCATACCACATATCAGTGATATGTAAACTGTTTTTGAGCAATCGACAGCTCTTTTACTGCACCATTTCTGTTCTGATTATATGTCATAAACTCTGATTTTCTTTGTTTTCCGAAGTTGCAGACAGATTCGGTGAATAGATGGAAGAAAGCGACGGTTCTGGATAAATAAAGAAACGGTATGATCAGAAAACTCGGAGATGTATTCCTGATTGCAAATATCAGGATTTTATGCTATATTGTAACTGAAAAATGAATCTTTGAAATAGGTTCTGCCCGTTGTGCTATGCCAGGGACAGAACCTTTTTCTATGATATAGGACGATATTCTGATAACAGAGGTGATACAGATATGGCAGTATGTGAGTTCAGCAACGTGGAGATATCAGAAAAAGATGGTGGCTGTTTTAAGGCGGATCTTACTCTTAATGCCTCAGGAGGAGGTCAGTATCTGTTTGACTGTTCGTATGATATAGAAAATCAGAGCCTTAATCTTACAAATGGCAGACGTGCCGATGAAAAGCCCGCTATGGACGGAGAACTTGGCAGTATCATAAGATTCCATATCTTTATGATAATCGATGCTATACAGTATTATCTGAAAGAACATTCAGATAACGACAATAATCTTGTGTAGGATTTGTATTTTGTCTGTTGTTTTTGACTGTACTTATTATGTATAAGATATCAGATATCTGAAAATAGTAGAAGGTAATGCTATGTGTGTTTATATTGGAATTGAAGATCTTGCAGCTAATGCACTTATAGAGCTTCTTGAAAAAGATAACAGTAATACAAAGGTTTCGTTTAAGGCACTTGAAGACTATGGAAATGCGGTTGTCAACTATATCAATAGCGAGGATGGTGAAAGGGCCGTTCTTGTGCTCTCACGTGATCGCACGAATCGTTTTTTGTATGATTATGCAGATTTTTTTGAATTATATACGGGCTCAGACGGGAAAGGAATTCTTCTTAAAGAGGGCAAGAATATAGAGGATTTGTGGTCTAAGTTTAGAAGTTACCTTACATTTGATATACTTAGTGCATTTGTTAATAAGAGCAATGTTAGGGCTTTGGGAACTTGCCGATGAATGATGTCAAGAAGTTCAAAGATCCTGTTTATGGCTACATATCTGTAGATTCAGATCTTATTGTTGAAATCATAGATACCCACCCTGGATTTCAGCAACTGAGGGATATTAACCAGGTTACCCAGATCTTATACAACATTATCAAGCTTATACGCTGTGGCATTCCCTTACGTTTCGCTGACATCCGCCGTGCTGCCTGTAATAACGGAAGGCATCGTATATTTCCTGCCTACATCCCCGTCGTATATCGACACATAGATGTTGAAGTTCCCTTGAACTTAAGCTTATGGGTTTTCTGCTCGCAAAATGATAAAAAAGGCAGGAATGATTCCTGCCTGAAAGTGCATATTCTGTTTAATACTGAAGGTCATTTTCAATAAAGTAATGCCATCCGTTTGCATACAGCGACATATAGAGATTGACTCCGATATTGTTTGCATCAGCTATGGATTTGCCCAAAAGCCGTTTCCTTGAATCGAACAGATACTGTCCTTTCTCAGTAAGATACTGTATATCATCGTCACTGCTGTTAATGAAAGCAAGTGCATCGGCATCATTTTTTATTGCATCTGACAGGAATTTCCTTACTGATACAATCTCATATATTCCATTGCTGTCCTTATATAAGTCATTCCTATTTATGCATCCGAGCAGTTCCTCTCTTGAATTGGCAAATATCCCGTAATATCTGCTGCCTATTTTTGAAACTATAAGCACTTCAGGGACAGCTGATATTACCTTTTCAAGATTCGTATTGCTTTTATCCAGAGGTTTTGTTACAGGATTTCTGAGATTTTTTTCATCAGACAATACCTGATCATTAAGTTTTTTCAGGTCTTCAGGAAGCGGCAGCGAACTGCCTTTGCCTTTACCCAAGTGTTCTCCTCTTTCCCATATCTGTATCTTGCGGTATTCGTAACCATATCGTTCAGCAAATTCTCTTATAGTCAGTCCTGAACGGCTCTGAAGTTCCTCTACTGAAAGCAGCTTCTTTGTATCTATTTCGGGTTTTACCTCTAACTTTGGAGGAAGTGCTCCTGGTATCTTATCCCTTTCCTTGATCTTTCGGAGTATTGTCCCTATCCACGGAGCAGACATTCCCTTTTTTGCTGCGATCTGTCTTAACGTGAGACCGTCGTTTACATACATCTCAGCAATCTCACGTTCTCCTTCATCATAATGATCGGCTGACAGATAATCATAGACAAGACTTTCTCTCTTATACCTGTTCTTTTTCTCATCCCGATGACGCTTTCTTATCACCCGGACTGCTCTTGCGGAACTCATGGACTGTCTTTCTTCCCAACGGACGTTATCAGCAGTAACAGGCTTTGTCTTATCTATGATTACAGCTATGCTTCCGTCTTTGTATTCATCTTTATGGAAGGCTTCACATACCAACCGCTGTCTGTTTACACACTGCCCCTTAGCTGTTACATTTATGGCATCTCTGTTTGTCTTGATATATTTATCACCATAACTGTCTATCTTATATATTTCCCCGTCAGGAGTAGCATACACGCCTTCATGCATCGTTTCTTTGGCGTTGGCGGGTACTTTTTCATATGTGCCTCTTGCCCTTGACATATGATTTATCCATCCTTTCTTTATGTCATTATATGTTGTTATTATAGCATACATCACAGTAAAGTAAATACCGAAAATTTTATGAATAATTGAAATTGCAGGCTGTTTATCATCTTCTCAACACTTTTTCGTATAAAATTTTCACCATTGTTTATATCTGAAAGCCCATAAATGGATAAGTTCTTACAAAAAATTCTGTTTCTTTGCTTGTCGTATCAGGATTCCATGGTTCTCCTGTAAACACATTAAAATACTCTGCCTCAGTCTCCGACTTTTCTGCCTTCACAATTCTTACTGATTCTTCTCCGCCTACTCTGTCGCTTACCGGTATTACAGAGATGAGACTTCCAACAGGAATATCATCCATTTCATCCCTTTTATAACAGTCGCAGTCCGCTCTTGCGATCCACCACAGTCTGTCATGGTTGTCATGTCTTGGCTTTTTAGGCTGTGCAAAGTCTTCCCCTTCGCATGTCCAGACTTTCTGCCCGGTATGCATATCTATAAGAAGAATCTTCTTTGTATGCCACTTTTCTTCTATCCTCGTAAGACTTGTGATGAGGTACGCTACATTCCTGTTTCCATGTTTTGTAATAGCATAATCTCCTGGTTTCATGTCTTTAAGACGGGTTCCGGTAAAAAACACCATTATCCGTGTCTGTTTCTGCTTTTTAGGTCTTTCTTTAGTTATAATCATTCGGCTTTCTCCAGTTCTTTTAGTTTCTGTGCATATTCTCTTTCTGCTTTACATTTGTTTGTCCTCTCTCAGCCCCGATGTTGGTGTACGACTCTTCTTGAATGTTCTATACGGTATTGCAGGTCGTTATGTTGCAGCCTCTGAAATGCAATAACTTTATTCAGCTCCTTTTTTGCTTCTTTGCGGGCTTTATCCCATTCTAAATATTTCACGCATTCAGCATGACATCCTACTGATCTGCCGGTGTTCGTTGTGCATCCTTTACATGGACATGTATTATTATCTGTCATATATTTTTGGCGGGGAAACCCATGGGCTTGCCCATGGGAGGAACCGCCTTTAACCTACCTTTCTTTGTTCTATAAGATAACTACTACGCATTTTTAGCAGCTTCAGGTTCTTATATCCTACAGATGCGTTAACATGCGTTCCGTCTAAAAGCCTCAAGTCCATACGCCCTGTAGAACGTCTGCCAAAGATGAAACACTTACATCCTTTCCACTGCACCTTATCAAAAAGCCTAAAACCTTTAACTTCATACGGTGCCTGATTACGTTTGCGATAACCACCTTTAAGGATGGTATTCTTATGTATCTGCCTGTTGTGGCAACGAACTTTTTTATAATAATAAACATCTCCGTTACTGACAGCGTTAGGATTGTCACTAATACAACGAGCATCTATGTAATGATCCTTTGGCAAGCCGTTTTTTATACGAACGTTTTTAGTAATATATCCGTAAGTAAGTTTTACGTCTGGATATATAGACTTAAGTTTCCCATACAAAGCCCAACGCATGATACCCATAAACGTAGCGTCCTTAAAAGACATTCCTCTATGTATTGTCTTAGGTAGTTTTACGGTTCCTTTATGATACCCGGTATGACAGGTTTCACATAGTGTGATCAGGTTGTTAGGTGCGTTGCTGCCTATCTTACGGCTTTCAATGTGATGTACATTTAAAATTTTATCTCCTGATTTTCCGTGGCAGCATTGACATTTGTGTCCGTCACGAAAGAGGACGTACTCACGCACATTCCAGAAGTCTAATTGTTCGCCATGTTGATAATCGTCCCCACTTATGGTAGGATCTTTAATCTTTTGTATATCGAAAGAGGCTACTTCTACTACGATATCCGAGATAGGCAGTATTTTATGTACTTTGGCTATCATTGTAATGTGAGAGTCTACTTTTTGTTTTACAGAAGGTGCTAACCACCCCTTACCACGTCTGCGATTATCAAATCTTGGTTTACGATGACGGAGTTTACGACTCCTGCGGGAACGCCTTAATTCTCTACGAGTAGAAAGTAAGTCTACAATATCGTTTCTAAGCTCTACATCAGACTCAAATAATACTTTATCCTTTGTAGTTGCTGAAAGACCAATATGCTTACTTCCACTATCTATGCCTAAAGTTACCTTTTGTGTATAGTTCGTGCTACTATACAACAGTTGTATTGTAAACGGACAGCGGTGTACTACCTTTGCCTTACCTTGCTTTAAAAGAATACGTACTTTAGCATGGTTTTCTGTAGGCATTAAAGGCTGTCCGGTTTTTGATAATACATAGACCATAAGTCGTACTCCTTTCTTAAAACCTTAAAAGGTTTTAGTTACTCACCCCGAAGGGTGGTTAGTGTACCATCGCCAATGTTAATGAGAGGTTTATGTGTCTGCAACACTGCTCCTATACCTCAGAGCTGTTTAATCACAGACCGTAGTGTTTGGAACTTGGTACTACATTCCAAAGTACCTATATATTCTCTCTTAACGTAGTGCTTAAAGCACTTAGGCTACTCACTCAGGGTTACAGTATTTCTACTGCAACCCCACGGGCTTGCCCGTGGGTATTAGTGAGCTGTTATCTGTTATTGATCCTCTTCCGTAGTTTCTGCGTCTCCGATATAAGGTTTCATTTTCTGCTGTAAAGCCTTCTTTTTCAGTTCTTTAAGCTCTTTTATTTCATGGTTGTATTTTACCCTGCTGATACAGTTTGAAACCGTTGACTGGCTTATCCTGAATTTCTCTGCAAGCTCTGACTGCGTGTATCCGTCATTTGTGTACATTTTCCACAATTTTTCCATCTCATCCGGCTTCAGGGCCCCTTTATGCGGTATCATATCAGCATCTCCTTTCAATTTCTATGTGATACATATGCATTTTCCGTGCGTTAATAGTTCTGACTACATTTACTAATGGTGGCATTCATTCCCGATGCTTTAGCATCGGGGTTTCTTCAATTTTGCCTTGGTAATGGCAACATTATCTTCTCCAAATTCCTTTGACAGATAACTTTTCAGAGAATCAGCATCTGCTATCCTTTCCATGTTTCTTATTTTCTTATCTCCGTCATAATCATCAATCACGATGAGAAGATTGTCATATCCTTGATTATTGGCAACCATATCCATAACCCTGTCCCTGCAATCATAATATGACTGCTTATCCTTCAGATGCAGCCACAGATTACGGGTAGGTTTTCTTAATACTGTTATGCTGTCTGCAAGGATACTGTTATTTTTATCTTCAGACAGGCTCACAGTGCCTTTTACAAGAACCTTGGCATCATCTGTACCAATTAGCTGCTTGCATTCCTGATATGTCTTAGGGAAGACTACAACATCAATCTGACCGTCACGTCCTTCAACAGTTACAAATGCCATCAGCTCGCCTTTCTTGGTCGTTACTATACGGCGTTCTGTTACCATTCCGCCAAATGTGGCTTTCTGCCCGTCTTTTGCAGTTCCGTTTGATATGATATTTCCTTCATCATCAGTCTCTTTTGCAAGGTCCGATGCTTCGATAGTATCTTCCTCATCAAGTACCTCGGCATATTCATCAAGAGGATGTCCTGACAGATACATTCCGGTAGCTTCTTTCTCTTTTTTAAGGAGGATTTCTTTATCATACTCAGGAAGAGGTCTGAAATAATCAGCATCCTCATCTGCTTTGCTGAATCCTGCAAGATCAAAGATAGACATCTGTCCTGCGACCTGATTTTTGCTCTCTTTCTTTTTGTCCACATACACGCTCTTCATGTATGTGGAAAGGCTGTTCCTTGAATATCCGAACGAGAATGCACCTGCATTAGCAAGTGAGACCATTGCTCCAGAGTTGATGTCAGGATTTCGTTCTATAAAGTCTATGACTGATTCATATCTGCCGTTTTTATTTCTTTCATTTACGGCTTCTTCTGATACTGCATCTCCTACTTTCTTTACGGCATTGAGTCCGAATCTGATCCCATCTCCTTCGACAGTAAAACCGACTCTTGAACTGTTTATATCAGGTGAAAGAATCTGTATCCCTGTCTTCCTGCATTCGGCCACATACTTTACAAGCTTGTCGGTCTTATCTGATACAGAAGTCATGAGACCTGCCATATATACGACCGGGTAATGACACTTCAGGTATGCAGTCTCCATTGATATAGCAGCATAGGCTGCTGCATGGGATTTGTTGAAAGCATACTTTGCAAAGTCTATCATCTGGTTATAAATAGTCTCGGCATTCTCTTCAGATATGCCGTTCTTTATGCATCCAGGTATATTCAGTTCGTCGTTGCCGTAGATGAAATTTTTCTTCTCGGCAAGCATTATATCCATCTTTTTTTTCGGTTCTGTTATCCCAGAGGCTTTTTATCCTCTGGTTCTGGAGCTTATGGTTTCGCCCATACAGGATATATCCTGATACGGTCTGTCAGTTCAGACCCAGCCCAGCATAAACTATCACCCACGTCACATACTTTGTATGCTTGTACGTTTGGAGATCCGGAGCGTACCCGGTATCTGATATGCTATACATATCGTGTAAAGCTCTCTTGTCTGCATTATATTCTTCGCATTTCAGCGAAGGTTCAGCAGGAATGCGTTACGGTACTGCTACTTTTTAATTTAGACAGTTACCACGGTATTAGCATCTTCTGTTATGAAACTTAATTTATCAAAACGACTTTTTTCTGATTAAAACCTGCATCTTTTAGTACCTTACATACAGTATCATGACTGAACGGTACTATTCGAGCAATTTCAGCTCCATTCATGCCATCTTTATACATCTGAATAATTTTTTCCTTATCCTGTTTTGTAATCTTCATTCAACCTCCTTATTAGATTACATAACAGAAATAATGCTTTCACCGTTTTAGCTTTATGTTACCCCATATGTTTCCATATGGGCGGGCTAGTAACCTTTCGGTCAACCCATCGCTTTTCTTACTACGTCTGCACGACCCATTGAAAAGCCTGCAAGATCACGTACAATCTGCATTACCTGCTCCTGATATACGATGACACCGTATGTAGGCTCCAGGATATGCTCTAACTGTGGAACAAGATAATGGATTGTTTCAGGATGATGCTTTCCCTGAACGTACTGAGGAATAAAATCCATTGGTCCAGGCCTGTAGAGAGAGACACCTGCTATGATATCCTCGAAGGAATCAGGGCGAAGTTCTTTTATGAACTGGGTTATTCCCGCTCCTTCGAGCTGAAAAACTCCCATTGTCTCTCCTCTGGACAGCATAGCAAGCGTTTCCTTATCGTTGAGTATATCTTCATTCCAGAGAGGAACATTTATACCCTGTTTCTTCAGCTCGTTTCTTGCATATGAGATGACGGTAAGGTTTCTGAGCATCAGAAGGTCTTTCTTCAGGTTGCCCAGATGTTCTACTTCTGCCATATTATACTGGCATACAAGATATCCTGTCTTTTTATCTACAGAACATGGATAAAGGTCTTCGCATGGAACAGGAGTTGGGATATGACCACATGCATGAGTCGATACTGCGCTCTTTGTTCCCTGTATCTTTGTTGCTATATTCCATATCTTCCTGTAATCCTCATTACCTTCAATTTCCTCTTTGAGATCAGGATTTAACTGCATAGCTTCTTCAAGGCTTTTCGCATCATCGGGAATCATCTTTGAAAAATGATCTCCTATCTTCGGTGGAAGTCCGACTACTCTTATACAGGCTTTTATCGCTCCTTTCGGAAGCATTGCCGTGAATGTCTGTATCTTTGAAAAATGGTCTAAGCCGTTTGAATCAGCCTCTGATTTTATCACATCGTCTTTCCTGTCAAATTCGTAATCTACGTCTATATCAGGCATGGATATACGTTCAGGATTAAGAAAACGCTCGAAAATAAGGTGGTACTTGATAGGGTCGATGTCGGTAATCCCAAGACAATAATTGTTTACCGAACCTGCACCGGATCCTCTTCCCGGACCAACAAGCACATCATGAGCCTTTGCCCACATAATCGTTTTTCTGGTATCAAGAAAGTATTCAGCAAATCCCATCTGCTTTATGATACCAAGCTCGTACTCAAGCTGTGTTTCTGCCTGCTGCCTTTCAGGATGACCTTCAGGATATCTCCAGTCAAGTCCCTTATAAGCTTCGTCTGACATATACTGGAAATAGTCTTTTCCATACTCAGGCGGGATGAAGACTTTTGGCATCCTGTAATCCGACGGCTTATGAGCATAGGTGAAATCAAAGTTACATTTATCTGCAATCTTTACGGTATTATCAAAAGCATCAGGAAGATTTGGGAACAGACTTCGCATTTCTTCTTCTGACCGTAATGAATAATCACCTTCATAATGCAAACGTTCAGGATCGTCAAGATTGCTTTTTGTCTGCATACATAAAAGCCAGTCGTGAGCTTCCTTGTCCTCAGGATATACATAATGGCAGTCATTAGTACAGATAAGAGGTATATCATACTTCCTTGCTATCTGTATGATAATCTGAAAAGCTTTCGCTTCATCCATGATACCGTGTTTCTGTATTTCCAGATAATAATCATCGCCAAACAGATCTCTGTATTTTAAGGCTGTCTCTTCTGCTCCTTCCACATCTCCTTTCAATATCTTTTTAGATACTTCTCCTGCTACGCAGGCAGATGTACATATAAGACCATCATGAAATTGTCTGAGCAGCGAAAAATCAATCCTGGGCTTTTTATAAAATCCCTCTGTATTTGAGCGGGTGATGAGCTTACATAAGTTTCTGTAACCTGTCTCGTTCTTTACGAGCAGTATCAGATGATAATAGCTCTCACCGTCAACAGCCTCTTTTAATTTTCTGTCAGCAGGTGCTACATAGAACTCGCATCCAAGAATAGGCTTTATCCCGCCCGCCTTGCATTCGTCATAGAAGTCATCGAGACCATATCCGACTCCATGGTCGGTTATGGCAAGAGCGTCCATGCCAAGCTCTTTTGCTCTTTTGACATAATCTTTTATCTTCCCAAGACCATCGAGTATTGAATAGTCCGTGTGAAGATGAAGATGAACATAGGACATTATTTTCTCCTTTCATTAAACTGATTGTTTATAATGATATTATAACATAATATAAAAATATGTAAACACAAAAGACTTCTTTTTATATATGGAAGAAGCCCTTATTCCGAACTGTCAATTACCCGCCCCATAAAGAAACATGGTTTCAATCGAAATAAATCAGTCATTATTTTAATGCCAACTTGCGACTAACTTGCGACTAACTTGCAACTAACTTGAGACTAACTTGCAACTAACAAATTTTTTGAGCAGGGGTACGGTTTTCTGGCTTTTTCTTTGACGGAAGATATAGAAGGGAAAAAGTCGTGTATAGTGGAAAGCAAAATTTTTCCAAAAAACGTCAGATTCCGTTCTCTCCCATAGCTATATAGTAAAGGAAAAGAAAAAAATAAAAATCTACTGTAAAAATATCCCGCTTCTGGGTGTGGATAAATAGAAAGAAAGAAGAACTATCGTACCATGAGAGGATTATTCGTATCACGAATTATTCTTTTCGTATCATGAAAGGGTTATTCGTGTCATGAAAGGGTTATTCGTGTCATGAAAGGGTTATTCGTGTCATGAAAGGGTTATTCGTATCGCGAATTATTCTTATCGTTACACGAAAGGAGACGTTATGATAAGGATCAGGGATAAGCCGGACTGGACCGGACAGGATTAACAGTCCGACCAGTCCGAATAGAAAAAATGAAAAAAGTTTTGTAAAAACGTCAGAGATAGAGAGGAAGAAGAACTATTGTACCACGAGAGAATTATTCGTATCACGAATTATTCTTTTCGTATCATGAAAGGGTTATTCGTGTCATGAAAGGGTTATTCGTATCGCGAATTATTCTTATCGTTACACGAAAGGAGACGTTATGATAAGGATCAGGGATAAGCCGGACTGGACCGGACAGGATTAACAGTCCGACAGTCCGAATAGAAAAAATGAAAAAAGTTTTGTAAAAACGTCAGATTCTGCCCTCTCTCACGGCTATATAGTAGAGGAGAGAAAAATCTGGCAGATGTTTTAAAGAAAGGAAGAATCATTATGTTAACACAGCAGGACAACACAACAGAGGCAGAGAATAGAAAGGATAACAACATGAGTACACAGCAGGACATAGTAGGACATGGTAGGACACAGCAGGACATAGTAGGACATGGTAGGACACAGCAGGACACAGCAGAACACGTTAGGACACGGCAGGACACGCTTAATAAGATCCCTATGTCAGCAGAGGAAAAACTGCTGCGGGCTATCTTTGGGGATGACGACTCAAAGGTTAAGGATGCAAAGGGTCGCTACGGTAAGGATGCAGAAAACAAAGAGCCTCGCACTGCCCCGAGTTTCTGCATAAGGCGTATGGCTGATATCTTAGCACTTATCGACCCGCTCGCAAAAAGACTTCTTATAAAGGATATCCTCCTTTCTGGGGAAAACATCCCCGCTGCCAACAAGGTGTTTATCGGATCAACTGACGCTATAATAAAGAAAAGAGCGGATCAGCTGGGGAAGAACAAGGATCTCTTCCTTGCTGCCTTAGATAAGCTTAAAGATATGCATACTCCGGTGAAGGATCTCCCTGACGGAGTGCATATCGCACGTCTGGAAAGCGGGGAATTCACGTATAGACCTGTCATTTCCTGTCCTTATGAGATGAATGATGAGGTCGAAAGAAAGTATGTGATGGATTTTGCCCCATGCAACCTTACCTATGACAGCAAGGAAGAAGCGGAGAAAGAGGCAAAGAAATTTGTTTCTACAAGACCTGAGTTTACTTTTCAGAGTGTCGATGAAGATCCGACCTATACCCTCTACACTCTCGTAAACAACAGTGATAATAGTCCTGCTACAGGGGCAATTACGGACGACTATTTTGTTGCTCTTGCATATAAGGTGATAATGGAAAGGCGCTTTGCGGTGCTTGATTTCCTTGCAGAATACAAGGCTGTGGATAAGAAATGGATCGAAAGACGCCGGGCTGTGAGAAAGGCACATTCTGATAAAAACGGTTCACACTGTTCTTCGCCCCTGATAACAGGTGTGTTCCCTGTGCCGGATGAAATATACGAAAAGGCAGAACGTGTCTTGGAGCATCTTTATGAGCATGTAGACAGCAACAAAGAAACGATTTACGGTCTAGAGAATGACTGGCTTTCTGATTTTGAGATGCTTAATGCCGAAAGCGACATGGTACTTGCTACGGGGAAGTGGATCGACCCTGTTAAAGATGCTGTTGTAGCAGAAAATCACAATGCAGACTTCTACATCCCTTTTACAGCTATATGGCGTGATACGGGAGAGAAGAAGGATTACCGCTTCCTTGCGATCCTTGCCTGCAAAAAGGTTGACGACTACCAATATACTGTGATCGATACATTTACGGATCTCTGGCAGCTTATAAGGCTTAATGTAAAAGGTGCTTACAAGTGTGCCCTGACTACTCTTATGAATTCTGACAGCGACGGAAAGCTTCTTTTCATGAACGAAGCGGATCTTTGTGTCTACGATGAAGAGATACGCTTCTGATACAAGCGATAAATAATTGAAAACTGGCAGAACTTCCAATAAAGGCAATGTAAATTAGCTAAAACATTGACAGAACAAAAAAAGAACCACCCGATTCTCGGTTGGAAAAGGGATGGTTCTTTTTAGGGTATTTAAGATTTTAGGTGGTTTCTGTAAGAAAAAAGGTGGTCGTTGACAACAGATTTCTATAAGAAAATAGGTGGTTGTCAATACAGTACTGAAACAGGCAAATCCGCACTAATACTGACAATGAGTCCATCAGACCTAATCAAAAACCACCAGATTTCTTACAGTTACGCACATAGTTAAATTGATTAAAAACATTTAACTTACCACCGATTTTCTTAAATACCCTATTTTTTTAGCTGACTCTGATGACTTTTTTCAGGGATAAGCCATTCAGCCCGGTATAGCCCGTCTCTGCTGTCCTTTCAGACGTATACAGTACCACTACGTATATGGCACAGTATAAACGCTCTCGGCTACATAAACACTACTATAGTGCCTGTGTCAATATTTTACTTCCCCGGAGAACTTGAGCGGGGAAATTAAAAGCAAATCTTCATATTTGCTTATTTTTTGTCCTGTTGTTTTTATCTGTACCCAACAGGTATTCCAGACCACCGTATCAGTGGTCTGTCCCATAGCCGTCAATGACAACTTTTCCGTTGCTGTCTGTACACCAGATATAGAGCGGATTTTCCGGATCTGACCAACATCCATTTATAGACAGTTCTTCAATATATCCGAAGCGGGATATATCGAATATACGAAGTTCTTCTTCGTATATATCTGCCATATCAAGACGGTCGATTATCTTGTCGGCTGTCATAATCTCTCCTCGAACTCCGTTGTCATCCTTTATCTGGACTAAAAAATTTTTATCTGTCATAGCTTATATCCTTTACTCCTTTCGGTACTTCATTTATTTTTTTGATGATATAATCATACCATATTACACATTTCTGTAAATGGTTTTCAAAAAGTATTTTTATTTATTTTTGCCACGCTTGACAAAATCATTCAAGGGGGCTATAATGAATTTCATAAAAGTTAATAAGACATTCTAACCGTCATCAAAGTCCTTTTCAGGAATTTGGTGGCGGTTTTTATGTATGGGGATTTAATTCTCTGATGCCGTTTCCAAAGACGGTATGACTACTATTTTCAGTCCGTCATTCTGGAGACGGACAAGTGTGCTAAGGAGGCACAAAGGTGATGAAAAATTTCAAGAAAGCCTGCCGACAGTGGGCAGACACAAATCTGACAGAGGCTTTTACCCTTTACCCTGTCGATATCGACAAGGTAACGGACGAAAAATTTCTGAAGGAGTACAGTGGTGCGGACTGCACTGTACTTCTGGACGAAAAAGCAATCAATAGTTACAATCAGTCTGTATATGAGGCAACAGACTGGTCGGATGGTGAGATAGATGAGGATTTCAGAGATGAAGTCTTATCTTCTCTTTTACGTCCTAGCTACGGTTATCTGGTATTTACCAGAGGCTGCAGATGGGACGGTGCGAGCGGGTACAAGCTCGTAAAGAACGTAGAAGAGGCTTTTAGCCGAAGCTACGAAGCCTCAATCTCGCCAGTATCTGTATCTACTGGCGGGAAGACACTGGTATGCTGTGAATCCTCACACGACGTACCAACAGGGTCAGAGACTATAGTGGTCGCTCTGACCGAAAAAGAATATGATCGCTTAGATTATTATGCTGACTTCGAGGAAGTGGCACGGTTCGCAAAGAACCATGCTGAAAAGGTAGCATAATCACATAAGGTATACACAATGCTATAAGTTAAGGCATTGACAGGGCTGAAAAAGAAGAACCACCCGATTCTCAGATGAGAAAAGGGTGGTTCTTTTTTTAAAATAGGGTATGTAAGAAAATAGGTGGTAACTTCAATTCATTTAAGTAGTTTTGAACTACCGCTGACTGTAAGAAAATTGGTGGTTTTCCCGTCGCTATGATCTGCAGCAACACTGACGCGGCTAGGCTTTATCGATTTCAGATGAGGTTATTCGACCACCTTTTTTCTTACAGAAACCACCTAAAAACTTACATACCCAACAACTTGTAATTAGGGCTGTTCTTTAAAAGAGTGTAATTCTTTTCGTATTTTAGAAACTCGCCTTCCGCAAAGTAATA
>Ga0256406_1002758_pt1 | contig 23738 bp, 19 predicted proteins | sample RumenRJG_03DNA_FD_185986 | JGI IMG/M metagenome (GOLD analysis project Ga0256406, IMG submission 185986) | Bovine rumen microbial communities from Lethbridge, Alberta, Canada - RJG_03 | ecosystem: Host-associated > Mammals > Digestive system > Stomach > Rumen | place: Canada: Alberta | collected... | reverse complement strand
GCGAACTGAGAGAATATATAATATATCATGCAGAAAAATCAGGTACAAAATTATCAAAAGGAACTGGATCGGGTCATCCGTGATATTCCCCGGAATTTCCCGGACGGACGGGTGCCGCGGCTGTATCTGCACAGTTGCTGTGCTCCCTGCTCAAGTTACGTACTGGAATATCTCAGTCAGTATTTTAAGATAACGGACTTTTATTACAATCCGAACATTTACCCGCCGCAGGAATATAAGCATCGGACACAGGAGCTGAGGCGGCTGATTTCACAGATGCATACCCGCTATCCGGTGGACTTTGAGGAGGGATCCTATGTGCCGCAGGATTTTTACAGCGCCGTCAGAGGATATGAAAAGATTCCGGAGGGCGGTGAGCGCTGTTTCCGGTGCTATGAGCTGCGTATGAGGGAATCGGCGCGCCGGGCGTCGGAGGGGAAGTACGATTATTTCACGACAACACTGTCCATCAGCCCGCTTAAGAATGCCGGGAAAATCAATGAAATCGGCGAGAGACTGGCGCGGGAATACGGCGTCCGGCATCTGCCGTCTGATTTTAAAAAGCGGGGCGGATATCAAAGATCAATTCAGCTTTCCCATGAATATAATCTTTACCGGCAGGATTACTGCGGCTGCATTTTTTCTCAAAAGGAAAGGGAGGAGCAGAAACGCCGGAAGGCAGAGGATGAACCGGCAGGGCAGATCTTTCCTGACCGGACGAATTCAATAACCGGATAGCGGGGACAGAAAAGAAAGCGGAGGTATACGAATGGCACAGCTTTGGGGCGGACGATTTACCAGGCAGACGGATCAGCTTGTTTACGATTTTAACGCATCCATCCGTTTTGATCAGAGGTTTTATAAACAAGACATCGAGGGCAGCAGGGCACACGCAAAAATGCTGGAAAAGCAGGGAATTCTCACACAGGAGGAAGGACGGCAGATTCAGGAAGGGCTGGATTCAATTCTTCGCGATGTGGAAGCGGGAAAGCTGAAAATAACTTCCGAGTATGAGGATATTCACAGCTTTGTGGAGGCAAATCTGATCCGACGGATCGGAGACGCAGGCAAGAAACTGCACACAGGGCGAAGCCGCAATGACCAGGTAGCGCTGGACATGAAGCTTTACGTGCGCGATGAGATCGCGGCGGTGGATGAAGAGCTGAAAAGTCTGCTGACAACACTGCTTACTCTTATGAAGGAAAACCTTCATACGTTTATGCCGGGCTTCACGCATCTGCAGAAGGCCCAGCCGGTCACCCTGGCGCATCATCTGGGCGCTTATTTTGAAATGTTCAAAAGGGACCGGCAGCGCCTGAAAGACATCCGGAAACGTATGAATCTCTGCCCTTTGGGCAGCGGCGCACTGGCAGGCACCACCTATCCGCTGGACCGGGAATATACGGCCTGCCTTCTCGGCTTTGACGGTCCTACCCTCAACAGCATGGATTCGGTGTCTGACCGGGATTATCTGATTGAATTTCTGTCAGCACTGGCAATGATCATGATGCATCTTTCCAGATTTTGTGAGGAGATCATCACATGGAATACCAACGAATATCATTTTGTGGAGATTGATGATGCCTACAGCACCGGAAGCTCCATTATGCCGCAGAAGAAAAACCCGGACATCGCCGAACTGGTGCGCGGCAAGACCGGAAGGGTATACGGGGCGCTGATGCAGATGCTGACGACCATGAAGGGGCTCCCGCTGGCCTACAATAAGGATATGCAGGAGGATAAGGAACTTGCCTTCGACGCCATGGATACCACAAAAGGCTGCATAGCCCTGTTTGAGGGTATGCTCCGGACCATGAAATTTCATCCGGATGTAATGGCCGGATCGGCCGTGCACGGATTTACGAATGCGACGGATGCAGCGGATTATCTGGTGGGAAAGGGTGTTCCCTTCCGCGATGCGCATGGGATCATCGGGCGCATGGTCCTGTACTGCCTCGATAAAAACTGTGCGCTGGATGATCTGAGCCTGGATGAATTCAGAAAGTTCAGCCCTGCCTTTGACGAGGGGATTTACGACGCCATCAGCCTGAAAACCTGCGTTGACAGGCGGCTGACCATCGGGGCGCCGGGGCCGGAAGCCATGCGCAGGGCTTGTGATGCGGAGCAGGAGTGGCTGGAAACGTTTAATATTCTTGACAAATAATAAAACCGGGTATAGTTTTATTCATAACCCGATGATAAAGGTATTGAAGGAGTTTACAACATGGATAAGCTGAAAGTTGGAATCCTCGGAGCAACGGGTATGGTTGGACAGCGTTTTGTAACGCTTCTGGCAGATCATCCGTGGTTTGAAATTGCCGTTCTGGCTGCCAGTCCCCGGAGCGAGGGAAAAACCTACGAGGAAGCCGTTGGCGGACGCTGGAAAATGGATACTCCGATTCCCGGCAGCGTAAAAAATATGGTGCTCATGAACGTCAATGAGGTCGAAAAGGTTTCATCAAAGGTGGACTTTGTTTTCTCGGCGGTTGACATGTCAAAGGATGAGATACGTGCGATCGAGGAAAATTATGCAAAGCATGAAACCCCTGTGGTCTCCAACAACAGTGCGCACCGATGGACACCGGATGTTCCGATGGTCATTCCGGAAATCAATCCGGAGCATTTTGAGGTCATAAAGTATCAGAAAAAGCGGCTGGGAACACAGAAAGGGTTCATTGCCGTGAAACCCAACTGCTCGATTCAGGCATACGCTCCGGCTCTGGCTGCCTGGAGAGAATTTGAGCCCTATGAGGTTGCAGCTTCGACCTATCAGGCAATTTCGGGTGCCGGAAAAACCTTTAAGGACTGGCCGGAGATGGAGGGAAATATTATTCCCTTCATCAGCGGAGAGGAAGAGAAGAGTGAGCGGGAGCCGTTGCGCGTCCTGGGGCATGTAGATCCTGAGAAGGGTGAGATTATACCGGCTGCAGAACCGGTGATCACCTGCCAGTGCGTACGTGTACCGATTCTAAACGGCCATACGGCAGCTGTATTCGTAAAATTCAGAAAACATCCGGCAAAAGAGGAGCTGATTGAAAAACTGGTTCATTTTCAGGGCATTCCGCAGGAAAAAAATCTTCCATCGGCGCCGAAGCAGTTTATTCAGTACTGTGAGGAACCTGACCGCCCGCAGGTGCGTCTTGATGTTGATTATGAGCATGGTATGGGGGTTTCGATCGGCCGCTTGAGAGAAGATACCGTATATGACTGGAAATTCATCGGTCTTGCTCACAATACTCTACGGGGAGCCGCCGGGGGAGCTGTCCTTTGTGCGGAAACGCTGGTATCCCTTGGGTATATTGAAAAGAAATAAAAGAAGATGTTGATCTTAGGGTTTCTACCCCAGCATCATCAGGAATATTTTGAAAAATTGAAGGGTGTTTCGGAAAGGACGGGAGAAAACCTGCACGGCGGGTTTTCTCCCGTCCTGCGTCCGACGGTATTCATGGAAACGGTATCCCGGAAAACAAACGTATGTTTGGAATTTCCTTATTGCATTTGTCTTATAAAGTAAAGTATAATAGGCACTGTCGTCAGTGAGACTTTACGGAGGAACTGGATGGGAAAATCCCTATTTATCGCTGAAAAACCGAGCGTTGCAGAAGAATTTGCCAAAGCACTGAAAGAACGGATGACAAGGCATGACGGATACGAGGAGTCAGACAATCTGGTGGTTACCTGGTGTGTCGGCCATCTGGTACGGCTGAGCTATCCGGAAGCCTATGATCCGGCCTTGAAGCGATGGAGTCTGGATACACTGCCGTTTATTCCAAAAGAATACAGGTACGAAATAATTCCGGATGTAAAAAAACAGTTTCATATTGTAAGCTCTCTTCTTAATCGAAACGACGTGGATACCATCTACGTCTGTACCGACTCCGGGCGGGAAGGAGAGTATATATACCGCCTGGTTGCCCAGATGGCGGATGTTAAAGATAAGACGCAGAAGCGTGTCTGGATCGATTCACAGACGGAAGAAGAGATACTGAGAGGAATAAAAACGGCGAAGAACGAGTCAGAATATGATAATCTGGCGCACGCAGCATATCTTCGTGCAGAAGAAGATTATCTGATGGGAATCAATTTTTCAAGACTTCTGACACTGAAATACGGGAACGCGGTCTCCTCCTATCTCAATGAGAAGCATGTAACCATCGCGGTGGGCCGGGTGATGACCTGTGTCCTCGGCATGGTCGTCCGCCGGGAGCGGGAAATCCGTACCTTTGTCAAAACTCCGTTTTACCGGGTAACTGCGGCGCTGTCACCCGGCAGTAATGCCCCCATGAAGGAGGGTACGGCGGACGGTACGGAGGAAATAGCGCAGACGTTCGACGGTGAGTGGCGTGCTGTGGAAGGATCGGAGTATTTCAATTCTCCTCTTTTGTATAAGGAAAACGGCTTCAGAAAAAAGGAGGATGCCCAGGCACTCATTGAGAAAATGAAGAAAATTGATCCGCAGAAGGCAAAGGTAATCCGGATTGAGCGAAAGACGGAAAAAAAGAATCCGCCGCTGCTTTACAATCTGGCGGAACTGCAGAACGACTGTTCGCGCATGTTCCATATCAGCCCGGATCAGACACTGACCATCGTGCAGTCACTGTACGAGCATAAATTAACAACCTACCCGAGAACCGACGCCCGTGTGCTTTCAAGCGCTGTGGCAAAGGTGATCCGGAACAATATTGCCGGGCTTGGAAAACTGGGGCCGGTTTCTTCTTATATCAATGAAATCCTGGCCGGCGACGCCTGGAAAAAAATCGGCAGTACCCGTTACACAAATGATAAAGCGATCACGGATCACTATGCGCTCATTCCGACCGGACAGGGGATGAATGAAACTGGAAAACTAAATTCCACGGAGTATGCGGTGTACCTGTGCATAGTCCGCCGCTTTCTCAGCATTTTTTATCCTCCGGCACAGTATAAGAAAATTGCCCTGACCGTTCAGATTGGGAAAGAGCAGTTTTTCTCAAATTTCCGCGTGCTGACGGAGGAAGGCTATCTGAAGGCAGCACAGTATAAAAAGCCGGATCTTTCCGAAAATAAGGACCGTGCAAAAAATCCGGAAAATGCGGAGGGGGCGGATTCCTCTTCCGAAAACGCGGACAGCACGGCGGGTGCATCGGTAAATCCGCAGCTTCTCCAGGCACTTGAAAGGCTTCGCTCCGGGAGCTGGCTCGATGTCCGGGGATACCGTATCCGCGAGAGCGAGACAACCCCGCCGAAACGCTATAATTCGGGAACCATGATTCTGGCGATGGAAAATGCAGGCTCGCTGATTGAAGATGAGAGCCTGCGGGAGCAGATCCGGGGCGCCGGAATCGGAACTTCGGCAACACGCGCCGATATACTGAAGAAACTGGTCAATAACAGATATATCGCACTGAACAAGAAGACGCAGATTTTGACGCCGACGCAGCTGGGGGAAATGATCTATGATGTAGTTTCCTGCTCCATCGCGCCGCTGCTGCGTCCGGATCTGACGGCCAGCTGGGAAAAAGGGCTGAACTATGTTTCCGACGGCAGCATTACGCCGGAAGAGTATATGGATAAACTGACCGGATTTGTAATCCGCCGCACCAATGCAGTGAAGGAACTGAATAATCAGGGAATGCTCCGGCAGGCTTTCAATTCGGAAGCGAAATACTATAAGCAGTGGAAACCGACGAGCACCTGGAATAACGAAAACCATTCAAGCTCGAAAAAAGGAGAAAGCAATGGAAAAAAATGAGATATGCAGAATTGAAAATCTGTTTGATCTGAATGAAACAGTCGCTGCGGCAATATTTGAGGGCTGTGTCTATCCGTGGGAGGTGCTTCCGAAGATCCATGATTTTATCCTGAAACTGGGACCGACACTTGATCCGGAAAAGTATGAACAACGCGCCGAAGATATCTGGATTGCAAAATCCGCAACCGTTTTTGATACGGTTTACATCAAAGGACCGGCAATCATCGGTGAAAACACGGAGGTTCGCCAGTGTGCCTTTATCCGCGGCAACGCGCTCGTCGGAAATGACTGCGTGGTCGGAAATTCTACCGAGCTTAAGAATGTTATTCTTTTCAACCATGTACAGGTTCCGCATTATAATTACGTTGGGGATTCCATTCTTGGTTACCGCTCTCACATGGGTGCGGGTTCCATCACCTCGAATGTCAAGTCCGACAGGAAACTGGTTGTTGTCAAGGACGGAGAAAGAAGATATGAGACCGGACTGAAAAAGTTTGGAGCCATGCTCGGCGACGGTGTGGAAGTCGGCTGCGGCTCGGTCCTGAATCCGGGTACCGTCGTCGGACCATACACCAACATCTATCCGCTCTCTTCGGTGCGTCAGGCAGTACCGGCACATTCGATCTATAAAAAGCAGGGCGAGATTGTTGAAAAGATTGACGAGGAAGATTGAAACGATCATTCTGAAAAGCCGTCGGAAACAGCCTGGGCTGCTTCGGGCGGCTGTATTCAATCGCAGGTATAAAGCAAACCATGAATTAGAAATTTAAGTGTCGAGGTTATTCAATGGCTTCAAATGCTTCAGATAATGTAAAAAACAATTCAAAACCGGCTATGTATGACGCCAGCTCCATAACGGTCCTGGAGGGACTGGAAGCGGTGCGGCGCCGGCCGGGCATGTATATCGGCAGTACATCCAGAAGAGGACTGAACCATCTGATCTATGAAATTGTAGATAACTCAGTTGACGAGCATCTGGCCGGATACTGTACCTGTATCAGCGTCACGCTGAATGCGGACGGAAGCTGCACCGTCAGGGATAATGGACGCGGCATTCCGACCGGGATGCATGCCCGGGGCGTATCCGCGGAACGGGTCGTTCTGACAACGCTGCACGCGGGCGGAAAATTTGACAATAATGTATACAAAACAAGCGGCGGTCTGCACGGCGTGGGTTCTTCGGTTGTCAACGCGCTTTCCGAATGGATGGATGTTACCATCTGCCGTGAAGGGCAGATTTTCCACGACCGCTACAGCCGTGGTATTCCGGTACAGGAGCTGAAGGACGGGCTGCTTCCGGTAATCGGGAAAACCAAAGAAACCGGGACCACGATCTCCTTCCTTCCGGATGCGGAAATTTTCGAGAATACAAATTTCTCCGGTTCCGATGTCAAAAACCGTCTGCATGAGACCGCCTATCTGAATCCGAATCTGACGCTGTATTTTGAAGACCGCCGTCAGGGAAGTGAGGAAACAGCTCAGTTCCATGAGCCGGAAGGCATCATCGGATATATCCGTGACATGAATAAAAACGCGGAGCCTGTCTGCGAGCCGATCTATTTTAAGGGCGAGAGTGAGAACATTCAGGTCGAAGTCGTATTTCAGTATATCAATGAGTTCCATGAAAACGTACTTGGATTCTGCAACAATATTTACAATGCCGAAGGCGGGACCCACCTGACCGGTTTTAAGACAGCATTTACGCAGATTATGAACACGTACGCGCGTCAGATCGGCATTCTGAAGGATAAGGATCAGAACTTTACCGGTTCGGACGTACGGAACGGCATGACTGCCGTGATTTCCATCCATCATCCGGATCCGGCTTTCGAGGGGCAGACGAAGACAAAGCTGGATAACCAGGATGCGTCGCGGGCGGTGGCGAAGGTGACGTCCGAGGAAGTAGTCCGCTACTTCGATAAAAACCTTGAGGAACTGAAAGCGGTTCTGGGCTGCGCGGAAAAAGCGGCCAAAATACGTAAAACGGAGGAAAAGGCGAAGACCAACATGCTGATCAGACCCAGATTTTCCTTCGACAGCAACGGAAAACTGGCCAACTGTATCAGCCGTGATCCTGAAAAATGTGAGATATTTATTGTCGAGGGAGATTCCGCCGGCGGCAGTGCCAAGACGGCCAGGGACCGCAATTATCAGGCCATCATGCCGATCCGGGGCAAGATCCTGAATGTGGAGAAAGCAAGTATTGATAAGGTCCTTGCCAACGCCGAGATCAAGGCAATGATTAATGCATTCGGATGCGGCTTTTCCGAGGGATATGGGAATGACTTTGACATTGCCAGGCTGCGCTATAATAAAATCATCATCATGGCCGATGCCGATGTCGACGGGGCCCACATTGCGACACTCCTGCTGACGCTTTTCTACCGGTTCATGCCGGAGCTTATTTATGAAGAGCATGTCTATATTGCCATGCCGCCACTGTATAAGGCCATGCCGTCCCATGGAAAAGAAGAATATCTTTATGACGATGCCGCGCTGGATAAATATCGGAAGCGCCATAAGGGACCCTTTACACTGCAGCGGTACAAGGGTCTGGGTGAGATGGACCCGGAGCAGCTGTGGGAAACAACACTGAATCCGGAAACCAGACGCATGAGGCTGGTGCAGATTGAGGATGCCCGGCTGGCTTCGGATACAACGGAACTTTTGATGGGGACAGACGTATCTCCCCGGCGTGATTTTATTCATGACCATGCCGGCGCGGCCGAACTGGATGTATGAAATCAGGCGGAAGGGCATGCAGGGAAGATAGTGAATACAAAGAGGTACTGAATGGAAGAGCAGATTATCCGCACCGAGTATTCGGAGCTGATGCAGAAAAATTATATAGATTATGCCATGTCGGTTATTGTCAGCCGGGCCCTCCCGGATGTTCGCGACGGACTGAAACCGGTACAGCGGCGCACCTTGTACGATATGTATGAGCTGGGCATCCGCTATGACAAGCCTTACCGGAAGAGCGCCCGGATTGTCGGTGATACGATGGGTAAATATCATCCGCATGGCGACAGCTCCATTTACGGAGCACTGGTAGTCATGGCGCAGGATTTCAAGATGGGCACTGTGCTGGTGGACGGCCATGGAAATTTTGGATCCATCGAGGGGGACGGTGCGGCTGCCATGCGTTATACGGAAGCCCGCCTGGCAAGGATTACACAGGAAGCCTTCCTGAGCGATCTTGACAAAGGGGTTGTCAATTTTGTTCCGAACTTTGATGAAACGGAAAAGGAGCCGGAGGTACTCCCGGCGCGGGTGCCGAATCTTCTGATCAACGGGTCCGAGGGTATTGCCGTCGGTATGGCGACCAGCATTCCTCCGCACAATCTGGGGGAGGTGATTGATGCTGTCATTGCACTGATCCGCAATGATGCTCTGACAAATGAGCAGCTGATGAAGTATGTCAAGGGCCCGGATTTTCCGACCGGGGGCATTATCGTAAACAAAAAAGATCTGCCGGAAATTTACCGGACAGGAACCGGAAAGATCAAAATCCGCGGCAGGGTGGAAGTGGAAGAGGAAAAAGGCGGAAAACAGCGTCTCGTTATCACGCAGATTCCTTACCCCATGCTCGGAGCGAATATCGGGAAATTTCTGAACGATGTGGCGGATCTGGTGGAAAGTAAAAAAACGACAGATATTACAGATATATCCAACCAAAGCTCCAAGGAAGGAATCCGGATTGTTATTGAACTGAAGAAGGGTGCCGATGTACAGGCAGTGAAAAATCTGCTCTTCAAGAAAACACGGCTGCAGGATACGTACGGTGTGAACATACTGGCCGTTTCGGATGGCCGTCCGGAAACGCTGAGCCTGAAGGCGATTCTGGAACATCACATCGACTTTCAGTTTGAGATTGCAACAAAGAAATACCAGAACCTTCTCGAGGCGGAGAATAAAAAGAGAGAAATTCAGGAAGGCCTGATTCGTGCCTGCGATGTCATTGACCTTATTATTGAGATTCTGCGCGGATCCCGTGACCGGGAGATGGCGAAAAAGTGTCTGGTCTATGGCATTACGGATGGCATTAAGTTCAAAACGAAGAAATCCCAGGCGCAGGCAGCCCGGCTTAACTTTACACAATCGCAGGCGGATGCCATTCTGGAGATGCGTCTGTACAAGCTGATCGGCCTGGAAATAGATGCCCTGATGAACGAGCATGAGAAGACACTGGCCAACATTGCCCGTTATCGCGACATACTGGATAATTATGATTCGATGGCGCAGGTAATTGTGGAGGAGCTGAAGGAATATAAGAAGGAGTTTGCGGTTCCCCGCAAGACGCAGGTTACCGATGAGGATGATATTATCATTGAAGAGAAACAGCCGGAGGATTTTCCGGTCGTATTCCTGATGGACCGCTTTGGCTATGCACGCACCGTGGACGAGTCCGTCTATGAAAAGAATCAGGAAGCTGCCGACAGTGAGAATATCTATGTGATCCATGCCATGAATTCGGAAAAGCTGTGCGTATTTACGGACAGCGGGCAGCAGCATCTTCTGAAACTTTCGGATGTCCCCTACGGAAAATTCCGTGACAAGGGAACGCCGATCGATAATCTGTGCAATTACGACAGCAAGAAAGAAACCTTTATTCAGGTGTTCGCCCTGAAGCAGATCCTGGATACGGAACTTCTGTTCGTGACGAAGACAGGTATGGCGAAGCGGGTAAGCGGCAGCGACTTTGACGTCAGCCGCCGCACCATTCAGTCAACCAGACTGGCCGATGGAGATGAAATTGTATTTATCCGTATGGCCGATGAAAAGGATCAGATTGTTCTGCGGACGAAAATGAGTTATCTGCTCCGGCTGAAAGTGACGGATATTCCGGTACAGAAAAAGGCGGCTGCCGGGGTACATGCCATCCGCCTGGGCGACAGCGATGAGGTAGAAGAGTGTTATCTTCTGACCGGCGGTACAGATTTGGGGACCGGAACGGATCCTGCCTCAGAAATCGAAATGAATGGGAAGAAAGTTGCGCTGAACCGGCTCCGCATTGCCGGAAGAGGAACCAGAGGAACAAAACGCTGACACAGATGGCGGATATAGATAAATTTATATTGAACTTTTTTTGTCCGGATGATATGATGACAGCGTAAATAGTAAACCTTGGAAGAACGGCCGGAAGGCCGTTCTTCTTTGCTGTATGCGCCGGGATAAAGCGGGCACAGTACAGCATCGTTTTCCGGGAGGAAGGCGGAAGGACAGATTATAAGTACAGGAGAGGTCTGCGGATGTCAAAAAGAGAAACATATGAAAGCAGAGCCGGGGCATTGATCACGCCCATCATCGAAAAATATCATTTCGAGCTGGTGGATGTGGAGTACGTGAAGGAAGGCGGCACCTGGTACCTTCGGGCGTACATTGACAAGCCCGGCGGGATTACGGTAGATGACTGCGAGACAGTAAGCCGTGAATTTTCAGATCGGCTGGACGAGGAGGATTTTATCGAGGATTCCTACGTGATGGAGGTAAGTTCTCCCGGGCTGGGCAGACCTTTGAAAAAAGACAGGGATTATGCACGGTGCCTCGGAAAGGAAGTTGAACTGAAAACCTACAAGCCGGTCGAAAAGGAAAAAGAATTTACAGGAACGCTGAAAGCGTACGATGAGGACAAGGTGACCATTATTCTGGAAGATAACAGAGAAATGACATTGAACAGGAAAGATCTGGCGCTCATCCGGGAAGCGGTGGATTTTTAACTAAGGAGGGACATCAAAAAATGAATAGCGAGTTACTTGAGGCTCTGGATCTGCTGGAGAAAGAGAAGAATATTCCAAAGGAAGCTCTTCTTGACGCCATAAAGCAGAGCTTGCTTCAGGCATGCAAAAACAATTACGGAGAAGATCCGGACAATGTGGTTGTAAACATTGATCCGGAAACATGTGATTTTGAGGTGTATGCACGGAAAACGGTTGTTGAGCAGGTGGAGGACAGCTTAAAGGAAATCTCCCTGGCGGATGCCAGAGCGATTGATCCGTCCTATCAGCTGGGCGATGTTGTGAGAAAGCCGATCAACTCAAAACAGTTCGGACGTATTGCAACCATGAATGCCAAGAACGTTATTCTTCAGAAAATCCGTGAGGAAGAAAGAAAATCCCTCTACGACGAGTATGTTGAAAAAGAGCACCAGGTGGTTACCGGCGTTGTCCAGCGCTATGTCGGACGCAATGTCAGCGTAAACCTCGGACACTGCGATGCCATGCTGATGGAAAATGAAATGATCCATACGACGGTGAAGGGACCGGACGGCAGGGAAACGGTTCAGGTTGAAAAGTTCGAGATGACCCAGCGCATCAAGGTATACGTGCTCGAGGTAAAGAATGCTACTAAGGGACCGAGAATTCTGGTATCCAGAACTCATCCGGACCTGGTGCGCCGGCTGTTTGAGAATGAAGTTCCGGAGGTTCGCGACGGTACGGTTGAAATCCGCGCAATCGCCCGTGAAGCGGGGAGCCGTACAAAAATGGCGGTTTACTCCAATAATCCGAATGCGGATCCGGTCGGTTCCTGCGTAGGTGTGAATGGTTCCCGTGTCAATGCGGTTGTTGCTGAACTGGGCGGCGAGAAGGTTGACATCATCAACTGGGATGAAAACCCGGCCCTTCTTATTGAGAATGCGCTCAGCCCGGCCAAGGTCATTTATGTCATGGCTGACCCGGATGAGAAGACGGCGGAAGTTGTCGTGCCGGATTACCAGCTGTCCCTGGCGATCGGCAAGGAAGGCCAGAACGTACGCCTGGCTGCCCGTCTGACCGGATTCAAGATCGATATTAAAAACGAAACACAGGCCCGTGAATCCGGAGAACTCCTCGACTATGAAGATGACTATTATGATGAGGACGAGGAAGAGTATGATGATGAAAATGAGACCGGTGCAGATGAATACGAATCGGGAGATGGAGATGAATTTGCCGGAGATGATGCGGACACGGAGAAGGAGACAGTTTCTGAGGATAGCACAGAACCGGAACAGGACAGTGAAATGGTTACGGACGGCGCAGCCCGGGATTGAACCGGTGATCTAACATGGCAAAAGTAAAAAAAGTACCACTTCGAAAGTGTGCCGGATGCCAGCAGATGAAAGAAAAAAAGGATCTGATCCGTGTGATCCGTACTCCCGAAGGGGAAATTGAGATGGACACAACCGGAAGAAGGAACGGCAGGGGTGTGTATCTTTGCCCCTCGATGGACTGCCTGAACAGAGCCAGAAAGGCAAGGGCGCTGGAGCGGTCTCTGGGTACATCCGTGTCTGCTGAAATTTATGGTGCACTGGAAGAGGAGATTAAAAATATTGAAGAACAGTAAGGTTTACTCTATGCTTTCCATTGCCAGGAAGGCAGGTAAAGTCAGGAGCGGTGAATTTTCAACGGAGAAATCTGTAAAAACAGGGAGAAGCTTTCTGGTGGTAATTGCCGGGGATGCTTCCGATAATACGAAAAAGAAATTTGCCGATATGTGTTCTTACTACGAAGTACCCTGTGTACAGTACGGAAATAAAGAAGATCTGGGAAGATGCATCGGATGCCAGGTCCGTACCAGTATATCCGTAGAAGACGAGGGGCTGGCGGGGAGTGTCCGTAAAGCTGCGCAGAGCGAAGCGGACCTGAGCCGGCAATGTGAGTGAGCGAATCAGGAAGGAATTTTGTAAATATGGCAAACGAACCAGAAAATAGAAATGAACAGAACGGGGAAGCTGTGAAGCCCAAAAAGAAAAATATCATTCGTCTTTTCAGGCCTCAGAATTCAAAGACCGGTGCTGTAAAGACACAGCGTCCGGGTGCTGAGCACCATCGTCCGCGTCCCGAAGGAGCACGTCCGGTAAGGAGGCGTCCGGCGGGAAACGGATCCGTGCAGGAACATGCTGCGGAAGAAACCAGAAAAACGGTACGTCCGGAGGTTTCCGCTTCTGCGGCAGCGGCGGAAACGGAAAAGGCGGCAAAGCAGATACAGAAGGCTGTTCTTTCTTCTGAAAAAGTTCAGGAAGCGGCTGCAGTTAAAGAAGGTACAGCAGCGGTAAAGAAGGAAGAGACAGCAGCGGTAAAGAAAGAAGAGGCAGCCGGAGCAAAAGCACCGGCAGGAAGCGGTGTGAAGCCGGTCACTGAAAAAGTGTCTGCCGAAAAAGCAGCTCCGGCGGAAAAACCTGCGGTGCAGAAGGGAACACCGGAAAAGATTTCGGCGGAAAAAACCGTTCCTGCGGGAAAAGCAGCAGAGGAAAAGCCGGCTGCGGCAGAAAAAGCGGCAGCGGACAAAAAAGCCGCTTCGGCAGGAAAGATTGCTGATGAAGGAAAAGAAAGCCTGGTAAAGGCAGGCACGGAAAAGGAAAGTTTCGCAAAAGAAAATCCGGCAAAGGAAGCGTCATCGGAAAAAACGGCTTCCCAGCCGGTACCATCGGCACAGAAGAGCGCCTTTGCGGCGAAAAATGCGGAGACATCAGAGTCCTTTGACCGCAGTCAGAGAACCGATCGGAATACAGAAAACAGAAATTATGGCGACCGCAGTGCTTCGGCAGCAGGAACACGCCGCGATGCAGGTGCAGGAACCGGAAGAGGTCAGGCAAGAAGAACCGGACAGCGTACCGGTGACAGCGCACGTCAGGGTGTTCGTCCGGGTCAGGGAAGATATGAAAACCAGAGCCGGCCGGGCGGAGGCTATCAGAACCGTTCCTCTCAGGGCGGCAGCAGCTATCAGGGAAACCGCTCCGGACAGAATTCCGGACGCACCTATACGGACAGAAACGGACAGGGAAGCGGACGCAGTTACGGCGATCGCAGCACAAGCTTTGGAACGCGTACGGAAGGATCCGGAAATGGCTTCAGACACGGCGATTCACAGGGGCAGAACCGCTATCAGGGCGGTTCAAATGACCGCAGAAACGCAGCAGGGAAGCCTTCGGTCCGCGGAAGTGCGGCTGCAGCCGACAAACCGATGGAAAAAGAGGGACGTTACCGTAATGACCGCGGCCATGTCAATGACCGGAAGCGCAATGACCGTACCGATAAGTTTGACCGCATGGAGCGTAACGGGCAGCAGAACATTACCCGCAGCAATAAGAATAGCCATAAGAAGCCGCAGCCGGCAGCCCCGAAGGTACAGCCGGAGGCAGAAAAAATCAAGAGCATTATCATTCCGGAATCTCTGACGCTGAAGGAACTGGCGGACAAGATGAAGGTTCAGCCGGCACAGATTATCAAAAAACTGTTTATGCAGGGCAAGATGTTCACCATCAACGACGAGATCGATTTTGAGACGGCGGAGGAGATTGCCATTGATTACGATATTCTCTGTGAGAAGGAAGTAAAGGTTGCTGCAACCGAAGAGCTTCTGAAGGATATCGAGGACGATCCGAAGGATCTGAAACCGCGTCCTCCGGTTGTCTGCGTGATGGGCCATGTCGATCACGGCAAGACTTCCCTTCTGGATGCTATCCGTCATACACATGTAACCGACCGTGAGAGCGGCGGTATTACACAGGCAATCGGTGCCTCGGTCGTCAGGGTCGGCGATCGTACGATTACATTCCTGGATACCCCGGGGCATGAGGCATTTACCGCCATGCGTATGCGCGGTGCCAACAGCACCGATATCGCAGTCCTTGTCGTAGCGGCAGACGACGGTGTCATGCCGCAGACCGTGGAAGCCATCAACCATGCCAAGGCAGCCAATATTGAGATCATTGTTGCCATCAACAAGATCGACAAACCGGGCGCCAATGTGGAACGTGTGAAACAGGAGCTTTCCGAGTATGAACTGATTCCTGAGGAGTGGGGCGGCAGTACCGTATTCTCCGAGGTATCTGCGAAAACCGGACAGGGTATTGACAACCTTCTGGATATGATCCTTTTGACAGCGGACGTTATGGAGCTGAGTGCGAACCCGGACCGCCGTGCAAGAGGTCTTGTGATCGAGGCAAAGCTGGATAAAGGAAGCGGTCCGGTAGCTACTGTTCTGATTCAGAAGGGTACGCTGCATACGGGAGATCCGGTGGCAGCCGGACAGTTCTTCGGCAAGGTCCGTCTGATGAGCGATGACAAGCACAGAACGGTTAAGGAAGCCGGCCCGTCCATGCCGGTAGAAATTGTCGGTCTGAACGGTGTTCCGAATGCCGGTGAAATCATTGTGTCCCCGGAAAGCGAGAAGGATGCGAGAAACTTTGCGCAGACCTTTATCACGGAAAATAAGGAACGCCTGATTGCCGATACCCGCAAGAAGATGTCGCTGGACGATCTTTTCAGTGAAATTAAGGAAGGTGAACTGAAGGAACTGAACCTGATTATCAAAGCCGATGTACAGGGGTCGGTGGAAGCTTTGAAGCAGAGCCTTCTGAAACTGTCCAATGACGAAGTCGTGGTGAAGGTAATACACAGCGGTGTCGGTGCCATCAACGAATCGGATGTGGTTCTGGCATCCGCATCCAACGCGGTTATCCTCGGCTTCAACGTTCGTCCGGATGGCATTGCTAAATCAACGGCAGAACACGAGGGTGTTGACATCCATCTTTACAAGGTAATCTACGATGCGATCAATGACGTTGAGAGAGCCATGAAGGGTATGCTGGAGCCTGTTTATGAGGAGAAGGTCATCGGGCATGCGGAAATCCGCCAGATTTTCAAGGCATCCGGCGTTGGCAGCATTGCCGGTTCTTATGTTCTGGATGGAACCATCGAGCGTGGCTGCAAGGCGCGGATCACCCGCGGCAAGGATCAGATCTTTGAAGGGAATGTTGCTTCTCTGAAGCGCTTCAAGGACGATGTTAAGATTGTCAAGGCCGGTTATGAATGCGGTGTTGTATTTGACGGCTTTGACGCCATTCAGGAAGGCGATACCATCGAAGCTTACAAGATGGTTGAAGTGCCGAGACAGTAAGGTATTTGTGCCTCTGCCTGAGTTTTTTAAGAGCCGCCGCCCGGTTATTCATCCGGACGGCGGATATTTGGAGGGGAACAGATTTTGAGAAAAAACAGTATTAAAAATATACGGATCAATGAGGAAGTACAAAGAGAGCTTTCAAACATTATCCAACATGAAATCAAGGATCCGCGTATCGCGCCCATGACCAGCGTTACCGGCTGTGAAGTAGCCACGGATCTGAAAACATGCAAGGTCTGGATCAGTGTATACGGAGATGAGGAAGCACGCAGGAACACCATGGCCGGGCTGAAAAGTGCGGAAGGGTTTATTCGCCGTGAGCTTGCCCGCACGGTCAATCTTCGCAACACTCCCCTGCTCCGCTTTATCGAAGATGATTCCATCGAATATGGTGTTCATATGACGCATCTGATCGATGAGATTGTCCGCGACGATGAGCAGAAGGAAAAGGAAACAAATCCGGAGGACGCACAGGAAGACACTTCCGAAGGGCCGGACATTGCGGAGGATGGAGGAGAGGATTCGCTGACGGAACAGGACAATCAGGAGGATACAGATGCTGAATCTTGATATGCTACTTTCCGAAGTTTCCTCCGTTGGCATTTCGGGCCATATTCGTCCGGACGGCGACTGCATCGGTTCCTGCCTGGGAATGTATCTGTTTATTCAAAAATATTATCCTTCCGTGGAGACAGACATTTATCTGGAAGAAATACCTGAGAAATATCGTTTTCTGAAGGGATCCGATAAAATCATCAGCGCCGGCAGCCGGGATAAGAAGTATGATCTGTTTATCTGTCTGGACTGCGGCGATCCCGGACGGCTTGGAGCGAATGCGGTATTTACGGACACGGCAGAAAAGACCGCCTGCATCGATCATCATATAACCAACAATGCATTCGCCATGTACAACCAGATTGTACCGGAAGCCAGCTCCACCTCGGAACTGGTTGCAGATTTAATCGGGACGGACCGGATTGATTATGATATGGCGCAGGCACTGTATCTGGGGATGGTTCATGATACGGGGGTTTTTCAGTACTCCTGTACCAGCAGCCACACAATGGCGCTGGCCGGAGCGCTCATGGATAAGGGCATCCCGTTCAGCCGTATTGTAGCGGATACTTTTTTTATGAAGACTTTCGCCCAGCAAAAAGCTTTCGGCCGGGCAGCCGGTAAGGCGCAGCTGGTCATGAACGGGAGTGTCATTCTCAGTTCAATTACCATGAAGGACAGGAGAGATTGCGGCGCTGCAGTCAGCGATCTGGACGGAATTTCCGCTCAGCTTCGGGATACCGAAGGTGTTCATTTGTCCATTTTTATCTACGAGCTGGCACCGGAGGACTTCAAGGTTTCGATGCGCTCCGACGATACCGTGGATGTATCGGTGATTGCTTCCTGTTTTGGGGGAGGCGGGCATAAAAAGGCAGCCGGGTGCGATGTTGCCGGCACAGAGAGCGAAGTGTTTGAAAAACTTCTGGAGCAGGTGAAAGCGCAGACAGACGGGGAGTCATGACAGAATGATATCCGGTGTAATCAATGTATATAAAGAAAAGGGAATTACAAGCTTCGGCGTGATCGCCCGCCTGCGCGGCATCCTCGGAGTGCGCAGGATGGGGCACACCGGAACGCTGGATCCGGATGCGTGCGGTGTCCTGCCGGTCTGTATCGGAGGTGCGACAAAGCTGGCCGGCATACTGACCGGCGAAGATAAAACCTATCGCACCCGGATGCATCTTGGGATTACCACGGATACGCAGGATATCGGCGGAAAAGTTCTGTCCGAAAAACCGGTAGAGTCTTCTGCAGAAGAGGTCCGGAGGGCGGTCCTTTCTTTCGTCAGAGTTTATGACCAGCTTCCGCCTATGTACTCGGCATTGAAGGTGAATGGGCAGAAACTGTGCGACCTTGCCAGAAAAGGGAAAACGGTGGAGCGAAAAGCACGCCCGGTTACGATCTATTCGATTGAAATTGAAAAATTGGAGCTTCCGCTGGTTTCCATGATGATATCCTGTTCCCGGGGAACCTACATCCGGACATTATGTCAGGATATCGGCGACCTCCTTGGCTGCGGTGCCTGCATGGAAAGTCTGGAACGGACGCGAACCGGACCGTTTATAAAAGAAGAATCTCATACTTTATCTCAGATTGAACAGAGTGTCCGTGACGGAAAACTGGGAGACATTCTGATCCCGGCGGACAGCTTTTTCCCGGATGTTCCCAGGGCAGGTGTTCCGGAGGAGGATCAGGTTTTACTTCGGAACGGAAATCCGCTGCCGGTACGGGATATTCTTCCGCTGCCGGGGGAGAATGGGTACGAGCAGGATTCGCTTCCAGATGAAATTCGCCTGTATACGGCGCAGGGGCAATTTGCCGCTGTCTATACTTATAAAAAGGATAAAGGCCTGTACTGGCCGGAGAAAATGTTTATATGATCTATTTTCACGGAACCACGGATTTCCGGCTGGACGGGAAATCCGCAGTCACACTGGGTAAGTTTGACGGGGTACACAGAGGACATCAAAAACTGATGCTGAAAATTCTGGATAAAAAGCACGAGGGACTTCTCAGCACAGTATTTGCTATCAATGGCAGAGAAAAATATCTTATCCTGACACGGGAAGAACAGAGAGAGCTCCTGGAAAATATGGGGGCAGACGTTCTGATCGACTGTCCGTTTGTTCCGGAGATCTATACGATGACACCGGAAGAATTTGTTCAGGGGATTCTGATTAACCGTCTGCATGCCGCCTACATTGCGGTAGGAACAGACTTCCATTTCGGGCATAACCGTGCAGGCAGCGCGCAGTTTCTGAAGGAAAATGAGGAACGGTTTGGTTTTCAGGTTGACATTGTTGAGAAGGAGAAATACCGCGGACGTGAAATCAGCAGTACCTACATCCGTGAAATTCTGGAGACAGCCGATATGGAGACGGCTGCAAAACTTCTGGGACGGCCTTTTTACGTGAGCGGTACGGTTGTGCACGGCCGTCACATTGGTACCGGCATGGGAATGCCGACCGCTAATCTGGCACCAACCCCGGAAAAGCTTCTGCCGCCCGATGGTGTATATTTTTCCGATGTCCTGGCGGAGGGAAATATTTACCATGGATTTACCAATGTCGGCTATAAGCCGACCGTCAACGGAAAATTCCGGGGCGTTGAAACGTATATTGATGCGGCAAACCTGAATCTATACGGGAAAAGGATTAAGGTCGCCCTGCGGCATTTTGAACGTCCGGAGATAAAATTTAACAGCATTGAACAACTGAAAGAGCAGATACAGAAAGATATTTCTCTGGGGAGGGAATATTTCGGTGAATAAGGGACTTTGGGCAGTCAGCCTTCTGCTGATTCTGCTTGGTCTTATCTGTATTGCAGCTGCAGTGGCTTTATCGGCATACCGAAAAGGCAGGGAGAGACTTTCCGCGAGCGTCACAGCGAAGGTTGTTGATCTGGTCCTGCGAAAGAATGAAAAGCCGGAAGGGGAGAAGCCCTACAGCAATGTCTGGCACCCTGTATTTGAATTTTATGCAGACGGGGTGCTTTATAAGGTAATCTGTCCAAAGGGATGGATGCCGAGCCGATACGAGATCGGCGATGACGTAAAATTAAAATATGATCCTGAAAATCCGACGGTGTATCATGTGGAAGAGAAAGACAGACATCAGGACATGCCGGTTTATCTTGAAATTACAGGGGCTGCGCTGATTGCGGCGGGGATTATGTTTTTCATCTGTTTTGCATCAACAAGAAACTGAGGGATGTTATTTATTGTTGACGCGGAAATTTTCTTATGATATAGTGTTGCAGTGTGAGTCCGCTGCTCAGGAGCCTGGATCACTCCGACCGCTCCCCGGCTGACGGCGAAATATAAAGTTTTCTATGGAGGAAAAGAACATGATTTCAAAAGAAAAGAAGCAGGAACTTATTCAGAAATACGGAAGAAAAGAAGGAGATACCGGATCACCGGAAGTTCAGGTTGCCATCCTTACCGAGAGAATTGCTGAGCTTACCGCACATCTGCAGGCTAATCCGAAGGATCATCATTCCAGAAGAGGCCTTTTGAAGATGGTTGGTCAGAGAAGAGGCCTTCTTGAGTACCTTAAATCCAAAGATATTGAGAAATATCGTCAGCTGATTGCAGATCTTGGAATCAGAAAATAATATTGGCTTTTTAAAGGGCGGACTGCTGCATTTTGCAGCAGTCCGTTTACTCTAGAAAAGGAACCACCTGTGCCGGTAAACGAATAAAACATACCGAAGCTACTGAAGCATCCGTGAAACCTTCGGGATTTTGGCGGACGGTTCAGTCGTTTCGGACATGTTTTACTCCGTGCTGACGGTACTATTATTTTGAAAGGAGAATATACATGGAAGAAACATTCGGCACCAAACTTGAAAAAGAGTACAAAACTTATTCTATGGAACTGGCTGGAAGAACCCTTTCCGTTGATGTCGGAAGAGTAGCTGCACAGGCGAACGGAGCTGCATTTATGCATTACGGTGATACAACCGTTCTTTCGACGGCAACCGCATCCGAAGAGCCGAGAGAGGGGGTTGACTTCTTCCCGCTTTCCGTTGAATACGAAGAAAAAATGTACGCAGTGGGAAAAATGCCGGGAGGATTTAACAAGCGTGAAGGAAAGGCTTCCGAGAACGCCATTCTGACTTCCCGTGTGATTGACCGTCCGATGCGTCCGCTGTTCCCGAAGGATTACCGCAACGATGTTACGCTCGACAACATGGTTATGAGCGTCGATCCGGAATGCCGTCCGGAACTGGTGGCTATGCTCGGCTCCGCTATTGCCACCTGCATTTCGGATATCCCGTTTGCAGGTCCGTGCGCGATGACGCAGATCGGTATGAGTGACGGAGAGTTTATTGTCAACCCGTCCCAGAAACAGTGGGATGAAGGAGATCTTCAGCTGACCGTTGCATCCACCGCTGAAAAGGTCATCATGATCGAAGCCGGTGCGAAGGAAATTCCGGAAGCAACGATGATTGAAGCGATTTACAAGGCACACGATGTAAACCAGCAGATTATTGCCTTCATTAACCAGATTGTGGCTGACTGCGGCAGGGAGAAAAAGCCCTATGTAAGCTTTGCCGTCCCGGAGGAACTGTTTGAGGCGATCAAACAGATTGTTCCGGCGGAAGAGATGGAAAGAGCTGTCTTCACGGACAACAAGCAGGTTCGGGAGGAAAATGTCCGCCGGATTACCGAAAGATGCAGAGAAGCGTTTGCCGATAATGAAGAATGGCTCGCCATGATTGACGCGGCTATCTATCAGTACGAAAAGAAAACCGTGCGGAAGATGATTCTGAAGGATCACAAACGTCCGGATGGCCGCAAAATCACACAGATCCGGCCGCTGGCTGCTGAAATTGATATCATTCCCCGTGCACACGGTTCAGCCATGTTTACCCGCGGACAGACACAGATCTGCGATGTGGTTACGCTGGCACCGCTTTCTGAGATGCAGAAGATTGAAGGCCTTGACGACAACATTGTTGAGAAAAGATATGTTCATCAGTATAACTTCCCGTCCTATTCCGTAGGCGAGACAAAACCGTCCAGAGGACCGGGACGCCGTGAAATCGGACATGGAGCGCTGGCAGAGAAAGCGCTTATTCCGGTACTGCCGGGTAAGGAAGAGTTTCCATACGCAATCCGTGCCGTATCCGAAACCTTTGAGTCAAACGGATCCACCTCTCAGGCCTCCATCTGTGCTTCCTGTATGGCTCTGATGGCCGCCGGCGTGCCGATCAAAAAGATGGTAGCCGGTATCAGCTGCGGTCTGGTGACCGGAGATACGGATGACGATTACATTGTTCTGACGGATATCCAGGGTCTTGAAGACTTCTTCGGCGATATGGACTTTAAGGTGGCCGGAACTCATGATGGAATTACCGCTATACAGATGGATATCAAAATCCACGGTCTGACCCGCCCCATCGTTGAGGAGGCGATCGCCCGTACGAAGGCAGCCAGAGAGTATATCCTCAATGACATTATGGAACCGTGTATTTCCGAGCCGAGACCGACGGTCAGCGAATATGCTCCGAAGATCAAAATGTTTGAGATTGATCCGGACAAGATTGGCGATGTGGTCGGACAGAGAGGCAAGACCATTAACGAGATCATCGCGCGCACCGGCGTACAGATTGATATCGATGACGATGGAAAAGTATCTGTCTGCGGTACCGACCAGAAGAAGATGGATGAAGCCATCCACATGATCAAGATCATTACAACAGAATTCTACGAAGGTGAAGTACTTTCCGGTACGGTTGTAAGCATCAAGGAATTCGGCGCTTTTATTGAATTCGCACCCGGGAAGGAAGGCCTTGTGCATATCTCCAGAATCGCAAAAGAACGCATTGCACACGTGGAAGATGTGCTGACCCTCGGCGACACCGTTAAGGTTGTCTGCCTGGGCAAGGATAAAATGGGACGTTACAGTTTCTCCATCAAGGACTGCAAAGAGTAATTTATGTTGACATTTTGCCCGATTTGGGGTAGTGTTAAATCAAATTTACAGGAAACCGATGAGAAAGAGAAGTAAGCTGAAAAAGGATGTAAGAGAGCTGCAGACGGTGGAAATGCAGTATCCGGAATCAGACTGAATGGACTTTTGAGGGCAAACCCAAAGAAGCAGGACGATGAGAATTAAATAATAATTTTTCAGGTCCGATACTTCGAGTAGGGGCGACGGATACCGGATCGTAAGACCGGAACTGCGTGGCTGCGCGGTAATTTGAGTGGTACAACGTCAGGTTGCATTGACGCCTCAGGTTATAAACCTGAGGCGTTTTTTTAAAAAAAAGAGGAGGGAAAGACCGAACATGAAACGTAAAGCAATGGCTGTTCTTCTGACAGCGTCCATGACGGCAGCTGTATTAAGCGGATGCTCATCGAACAAGGAAACGGAGGCACCTCAGACAGAAGCAAAAACGGAAGCGCAGACAAGTGCTGCTGCGGAAGCTGCAACCGAGGCTAAGACCGAGAAAGCAACGGAAGCGAAGACAGAGAAGGCAACCGAGGCTAAGACCGAGAAAGCAACCGAAGCTGTAACGGAAAAGGCAACGGAGGCTAAGACCGAGAAAGCAACGGAAG
>Ga0256406_1002757_pt1 | contig 23744 bp, 12 predicted proteins | sample RumenRJG_03DNA_FD_185986 | JGI IMG/M metagenome (GOLD analysis project Ga0256406, IMG submission 185986) | Bovine rumen microbial communities from Lethbridge, Alberta, Canada - RJG_03 | ecosystem: Host-associated > Mammals > Digestive system > Stomach > Rumen | place: Canada: Alberta | collected... | reverse complement strand
GCATGACCCATAGTAAGCCGCAGTACAGGTTCCGGGCTAAGGTCCGCTGTCCGGTCGCGAGCTTGCATGACCCATAGTAAGCCGCGGCACAGATTCCGGGCTAAGGTCCGCTGTCCGGCCGCGAACTTGCATGACCCGCAGTAAGCCGCGGCACAGGTTCCGGGCTAAAGTCCGCTGTCCGGCCGCGAGCTTGCATGACCCGCAGTAAGCCGCGGCACAGGTTCCGGGCTAAAGTCCGCTGTCCGACCGCGAACTTGCATGTCCCATAGTAAGCCGCGGTGAAAAAACCGGGTGCTATCTGAAATCCTCCTGAAAAACTATCTGCTAACAGAAAACCGGCTTCACTTTGTTCTGTGAGCCGGCCTTGTTTTACCACCTGTTTTATTTATCATATCGCTGATTCCGTCAGTGAACCCCACCACCTGAGCCATAGTTCAGATGGCGCTTGCGCCGCTGTTTTTCAGTCAACGTAATCACCGAGGTCTTTTCTGGCAGTCTTTCCCATCTTTCTCAGCGCTCTTGCTTCCAGCTGACGCACTCTTTCACGTGTCAGATGAAATTTCCTGCCAACTTCATCGAGTGTCATCGGCGCCTGATCATTTAAGCCAAAACGCATCTCAATGATCTTGCGTTCACGATCGTCCAGTGTGTCCAGCGTCTGCCTGATCTGCTCATTGCGCATGGAAAGTTCCGCGCTCTCCGATGGAGATAATGAATTCTTGTCCTCAATCATATCGCCCAGATAACTGTCATTTTCATCTCCGATCGGTTTGTCCAGAGAAACCGGGTCACGTGATATCTTCATCGTATCTTCCAGTTCGCCGACCGGCATGTTCAGCCGCTTTGCAGCTTCCTCCATGGTAGGTTCACGGCCCAGTTCCTGGCTCAGAACCTTATACTCCCGATTGATCCTGTTTATTTTCCCATCCATATGAACCGGCACACGAATCGTATGTCCGGTTTCAGCGATTGCCCGGGTAACCGACTGACGAATCCACCAGGTAGCGTACGTGGAAAACTTATTCCCCATCGTATAATCAAACTTGTCAACGGCGCGCATCAGTCCGATATTTCCCTCCTGTATCAGATCCAGGAATGGAACTCCATGTCCGGTAAATTTTTTGGCAATGCTTACGACAAGGCGAAGATTCGATTCAATCAGCTTGTCTTTTGCTGCCTGATCACCCCCGGCGACACGCTTTGCAAGTTCCTGCTCCTGCTCTGCGGTAAGAAGCGGCACATTTCCGATTTCCTTCAGATACATACGAACCGGATCATCCAGGCTGACACCGGCCAGAACATCCTTATCATCCAGGATCTCAACTCCCTCCGGATCCTCATCCGCCTCTGCGGCATCGGCATCTTCTTCGCCGTCATCATCAAACTCGTAATCCTGTACCTCGTCCTCCGGAATTTCCTCGTCGGGCTGTTCCTCATCCTCCGGCACAGAATCCCCGGTATATTCATCCTGAATTGGCTGCTCCCCCTCTTCGGAATGATAGGAAGCTGCCCTCTTCTCAGCCTTTCCGGATTTTTCTGATTTGTCAGATTTAGCCGTCGCTGCTTCTTTTTCTGCTTTTTCAGATTTTGCCGTCGCTGCCGGCTTTTCTTGTTTTTCAGCTTTTTCCTTTTTTTCAGCTGTTTCAGATTTTCCGACTGCCTCACCAGTCACCGTTTTTTCTGTATTTGCTATCTTTGATGGCTTAATCGCTTTCATGTTTTCAGCTGTACGTACAGGCTGAAGTGTTTTCCTTGCGTTTATACCCTTCTCTTCCATCTTTTTTTTCACTATTGTGTCTCCTCTAAAGTCCGTTTCCGACCTTTTCGTTTCGACTTCCCCTGAATCTATTATCCCCCGTTATTATCTCCTGTACTTTATGCATTTCCTGATTCTTAGGTTTATTTCTACAGGTGCAGATGCATACGTGATGATATCCTCTGAGACAGCCCTCCTTTCCGTTCATGTCTGCAACGTTCCGCTTGTATATGAAACGTTTCGGCTGCAGCTGACAGATCAGTTTCTGGCTGAGTTTTCCCTTTCCGGAGCGCTGACTCTTGCCAGCAGATACAGACCGACCAGCATTCCTGCCGGAAAAATGACGGCCGCTGTAAGTCCCGCCTTCAGACTGGAGTTAAAAGCATCTGCCACCAGTCCTGTCAGTGTCGGCCCTCCGGAGCAGCCGAGATCACCACCCAGCGCCAGCAGTGCAAACATAGCCGTTCCACCCCTCGCACAGCTCCGGGAGGCCAGCGTGAAACTTCCGGGCCACATGGCTCCAACTGCGAACCCAACGACACCGCATCCTGCCAGCCCGATCAAAGGCACCGGCGAAAGAACACTGATAAGGTAGCCGGAGATGCATAAAATACTGCAAAAAGCCAGATATTTTTTCAATGACAGGTGACTATTTTTTGCATGAATGACACGGGCGATTCCCATGCAGATGGAAAACATGCACGGTCCCATCAGATCTCCCACGGTTTTTGAAACCTTCAGTGCGCTCTCCGCGAATGCTGATGCCCACTGACTCATGGCCTGTTCCGATGCCCCCGCGCAGATCATAAGCAGAAACAGCACCCAGAAAATACGCGTTTTCATAAGTTCCCGAATGCTCATTCCCGCACCATCCTCCGTGAGTGAACCTATCGGAACCACAGAGAATACAAAAGCATTGCAGGCAGGAAGAACAGCCCAGGAAACGGCAAGGATATACCATTTTTCAATTCCAGCCAGCGAGAAAAAAACTGTGGAAATAACGATGACTCCGACCACGCCCCAGCAGTAAAATGAATGCAGCATGCTCATTGCCGCCGTCTTGTCATCGGTCGGGCAGGCTTCCACAATCGGACTGATCAGGACCTCTATCAATCCTCCTCCAACCGCATACACAATGACCGAAATAAGAATTCCTGTATATGGATCCGGCAGGACATTTGGCAGGATCCCCAGCATTGCCAGCCCGGCAGCCGCGCAAATGTGTGCAGCCACAATACATTTCCTGTAGCCGACCCTGTCAACAAATCTGGCTGAAAATGCGTCGATCAAAAGCTGCAGGCAAAAGTTAAATGTAATCAAAAAGGTGATCTTCGCCAATGACAGCGCGTATTGCTTCTGAAATGTAACAAACAGAAGCGTAATGTAACTGTTCACAATTGCCTGTGTAATATATCCCGCATAGCTTGCGTATATGGTAGCCTTCCAGTTATTACTCAGTTTCCGGCGCATACCCGTATCCCATCTCCCAAACAGCCGCTGCTGTCATGCGTTCATGCGGCTAATCTTTCTCTTTTATTATTGTTTCATACAAACCTTTTATTGATTTATATTTTTTGATTTATTCAAGCTTCTTATTCAAGCACTCCGCATGTCTATCAAGGTATGCTCTATTCTATCATACTTTGAGGATTTTCGCTTCTCTATATTATAAGGGGAGATATTAAGAAAAGAGCCATTGCCCAACCTCGCCCCGCGTGCTTGCTTTGGTACACGCCCGCCACGGCCGTAAGTACCCATGAATGAGCACTTACCAATAAAGTAAGACCGTAATCGTCAAATAGCCAGCGTCCTGAAGAAGACGCTGGCTATTTGACGCTTGCATTATTCGTTCACTATAAAGTCGATAACCGATTACGAACTCATGGTGGTATAACCCATAAGGTATTTGTCTACCTCGCGGGCGGCTGCTCTGCCTTCGGCGATGCCCCAGACGACAAGAGACTGACCGCGGTGCATGTCGCCGGCTGTGAATACCTTATCCACATTGGTATTATAATGTCCTTCTCCGGATAATACAGTACCGCGTGCTCCTCGCTTTACGCCAAAGGCATCCGCCGTGTAATCCTGACAGCCGATAAAGCCGGCCGCAATCAGAAGCAAATCACACTTGAGTGTCCGCTCCGTCCCGGGGATTTCAACCATCTTGCGGTCCTCAAATTTTACTTTGACCGTCACAATTTCCTTAATCCTGCCGTTTTTGGTCGTATGCGCCTCTTTCACTGTCGTTTCGTAAATGCGAGGATCGCGGCCGAACTGACAGATCGCCTCTTCCTGACCATAATCGGTTTTCAGTGTGCGCGGCCACTGCGGCCATGGATTGGAAGGCAGTCTCGTAACCGGCGGGCAGGGCATCATTTCAATCTGTGTGACACTCCTGCAGCCTTCGCGGATACAGGTGCCGACGCAATCGTTGCCGGTATCGCCGCCGCCGACAATCACCACATTCTTATCACGGGCACTGACATACTCTCCCTTTGCAAAGGAACTGAACGTAAGATGAGTCCGGTCCGAAGAATTTTCTGAATAAATGCTCATCGGATCGCTGCCAAATGCCGGATCCATTTCCTCCGCATCCAGCAGCGCCTTTGTTGTTGATTTCAGAAAATCAACCGCATAGCAGATTCCCTGAATTTTATCAGCATCCGGAATAGCCAGCGGTCTCGGCTTTTTAGCGCCGCAGCAAAGAACCACCGCATCATACTCTTTCAAAAGATCAGCGGCTGTAATATCCACGCCAACATTCACACCGGTCCGGAACGTAACGCCTTCCTGCTCCATCAGCTTCTGGCGCCGGAAAATAACCCGCTTGTCCAGTTTCATGTTCGGAATGCCATACATCATCAGTCCGCCGATGCGGTCATCGCGCTCAAACACATCCACCAGATGGCCGCGCCGGTTCAGCCGGTCTGCACAGGCAAGGCCGGCCGGGCCCGATCCGACCACCGCTACTCTTCGGCCGCTCCGGATCTGGGGAACCCCCGGCTTCATATAGCCTTCCTTATAAGCCGTTTCAATGATATAAAGTTCATTCTCACGGATGGTCACAGCGTCATCGTTCAGCCCGCACATGCATGCCTTCTCGCACAGCGCCGGGCATACACGACCTGTAAATTCCGGAAAATTATTTGCCTTCAAAAGTCTTGAAAGCGCGTGCGCCGGATGCTGACTGTAAATCTGATCGTTCCACTCCGGAATCAGGTTGTGAAGCGGGCAGCCTGTATACATACCGTTCAGTTTCATACCGCTCTGGCAGAGCGGTACGCCGCAGTTCATGCAGCGGGCCCCCTGCTCAATCCGCTCCGCTTCGTCCAGAGGAGGATGAAATTCACAGAAATTCTTAATTCTTTCCGCAGGAGTTATCGTTCCGTTATCCTTACGGTCATACTCCAGAAATCCAGTAGGTTTTCCCATCTCGTATCTCCTATTCTCCTCTGCGCTTACGCTGAGTAAAGCTCGTTAAATGCTTCCATCAGAGCATTTTCATGGGCGATTCCCTGTTCCTCCAACTTTGCCGCCGCTGTCATCATGTTCTGATAATCCTCCGGAATTACCTTCTTAAAATGAGGCAGATAGTGATCGAAATTCATCAGAATGGTTCTTGCCTTTTCAGAAGAGGTTTCCTTCAGATAGTCCTCCAGCAGACCCTTAAGCTCAGCGATATCATATTTATCCTTCACTTCCGCCAGCCGGACCATATCCTTGTTTGTACGGCGGTACAGAGAATGATCAACATCCAGCACGTAGGCGATACCGCCGCTCATGCCTGCCGCAAAGTTCTTCCCCGTCGGTCCCAGAATGACTGCTTTCCCGCCGGTCATATACTCAAGACCGTGATCACCGCAGCCTTCGGCAACCGCAATGGCACCGGAATTTCGAACGCAAAAGCGTTCTCCGGCAATACCGCACACGTACACCTTGCCGCTGGTGGCGCCGTACAAAGCGGCATTGCCGACAATAATATTCTCCGCCGGATCAAAAGCTGCATTCCTCGGAGGAACGACAATCAGCTTACCGCCGGACAGTCCCTTGCCGAAACCATCGTTCGCGTCTCCTGTCAGCTTCAGGGTCAGTCCTTTCGGAATGAAAGCTCCAAATGACTGTCCGCCGCCTCCCGTACAGTTGACAATAAACGTATCCTCCGGCAGTGTATTCCCGTACTTCCGGGTAATCTCCGAGCCGAGGATTGTTCCAAGCGTACGCTCCGTGCTGGTGACTTTTATATCGATGCAGCTCGATCTGACTGTTTTTCCGCTTCCGACAGACTTTTCGAAGGCAGGTACCAGGACCGCCAGATCCGGTGTCTTTTCAAGATGGAAATCATACTGATCTTCCGGACGGAAATGGCGTACCGGAGCCGACGCATATTTCGGATCGATAATTTTCGAAACGTCAATAGTTCCGGCATTCTTCGTCATCAGATGTTCCCTCTTCCTCAGGCAGTCTGTGCGGCCAATCATTTCGTCCACCTTGCGGAAACCGAGGGAAGTCATGATTTCACGAAGTTCCTGAGCAATAAATCGCATAAAGTTGACAATGTACTCCGGTTTGCCGCAAAAGCGTTTGCGCAGTTTTTCATTCTGAGTCGCAATGCCGACCGGACAGGTATCTTTCGTGCACACACGCATCATCATGCAGCCCATGCAAACCAGCGGCGCAGTCCCGAAAGCAAATTCCTCGGCGCCGAGCAGGGCGGCAATCGCCACATCGCGGCCGCTCATCAGCTTACCGTCTGTCTGCAGAATGACGCGGCCGCGCAGCCCGTTCCTGATCAGCGACTGATGTGCTTCCGAAAGCCCCAGTTCCCACGGCATACCTGCATTGTGGATAGAACTTCTCGGAGCAGCACCCGTACCGCCGTCGTAGCCTGAAATCAGGATCACACTCGCACCGCCCTTGGCAACACCGGAAGCGATGGTCCCGACACCCGATTCAGAAACCAGCTTGACGGATATGCGCGCATGACGGTTGGCATTCTTAAGATCATAGATCAGCTGCGCCAGATCCTCGATGGAATAAATATCATGATGCGGTGCGGGTGAAATCAGGGAAACACCCGGCGTGGAATAACGGCACTGGGCTACCCACGGATAAACCTTCCGTCCCGGCAGGTTTCCGCCCTCGCCCGGCTTGGCCCCCTGTGCCATCTTAATCTGTATTTCCTGCGCGCTGTTCAGATAAGCGGAGGTCACGCCGAACCGGCCGGACGCCACCTGCTTCACGGCGCTGTTCGTAATTGTCCCGTACCTGGCCGGGTTCTCACCGCCCTCTCCGGTGTTGGATTTTCCGCCCAGCATGTTCATGGCAATGGCCATGGTCTCGTGTGCTTCCTTCGAAAGCGCGCCGAAGGACATCGCGGCCGTGCTGAAGCGTTTCACAATCGTATCAACGCTCTCCACCTCGTCCAGCGAAACCGGTGCGCCCGCCGGCACAAATTCAAGCAGGGAGCGCAGCGTATGCGGGCGGGTCGGGTCATCCACCAGCTTCGTATACTCCTTAAATTCTTCATAGCTTCCGTCCCGAACAGCCTGCTGCATCGCAATGATGGTCTCCGGACTGTACAGATGATCCTCCTTGTCACTGCCGCTGCGAAGCCCGTGAAGCCCCAGAGAATCCAGTGTTGTATCCACCCCCAGCCCCAGCGGGTCAAACGCGTGGTCATGGCGGTAATTGACATCTTCAGAAATTTCCTCCAGCCCGATGCCGCCGACCTTGCTCACCGTTCCGGTAAAGTATTTGTCAATCAGCTCCTGACTCAGCCCGACGGCCTCAAAAATCTTGGCAGACTGATACGACTGAAGGGTGGAAATCCCCATCTTTGCAGCTGTCTTGACGATTCCCAGCAGAATCGCCTTATTGTAGTCGGTGATCGCCGTGTGATAATCCTTATCCAGGATCCCCAGATCGATCATCTCTCCGATGCTTTCCTGCGCCAGATACGGATTGATGGCACGGGCACCGAAGCCCAGCAGCGCTGCGCACTGATGCACCGTTCGCGGCTCGCCGCTTTCAAGAATCAGGGAAACCTGTGTTCTCTTCCTGGTCCGTACCAGATGCTGCTCAACGGAGGAGACCGCCAGCAGCGACGGGATCGGCACATGGTTCTCATCCACGCCGCGGTCGGAAAGAATCAGAATGTTCGCCCCGTTGCGGTAAGCACGGTCAACCGCTACATTCAGCTGTTCGAGCGCATGCTCCAGAGAGGTATTCGTATAGTAAAGGATCGATATGACCTGTGTGCGCAGCCCAGGCTGGTCCAGCGTCCTGATCTTCATCAGATCGACACCTGTCAATATGGGATTGTCAATCTCCAGCATGCGGCAGTTTTCACTCGAATCCATCAGCAGATTTCCATCGGAGCCGATGTAAACGGTCGTATCCGTAACGATCTTCTCGCGCAGAGAATCAATCGGCGGATTCGTAACCTGAGCGAACTGCTGCTTAAAGTAGTCAAACAGCAGCGTCGGGCGGCTGTCAAGAACCGCCAGCGGAGTATCATGTCCCATGGATACGGACGCCTCCGCACCGTTCTCCGCCATCGGAAGAATAATATCCTTAATATCTTCGTAGGTATAGCCGAATACCTTGTACAGACGGTCGCGAACCTCCTGCGCATGCACCGGAATCTTTTTATTCGGTATCTTCAGATCACTCAGGTGAAGCAGACTTTCATCGAGCCATTCGCCGTACGGCTGACGGCTGGAGTAGTACGCCTTGCACTCCTCGTCTGTAATGATCTTTTTCTGTTTCGTATCAACCAGCAGCATGCGGCCCGGCTCCAGTCTGGCTTTCTTCACAATGTGTTCCGGAGGAATATCGAGTACGCCGACCTCCGACGCCAGAATAACCCGGCCGTCATCCGTCACATAATAGCGGGAAGGACGCAGGCCGTTGCGGTCCAGCGTAGCGCCGACCAGCTCGCCATCCGAAAAGATAATGGCTGCCGGCCCGTCCCAGGGCTCCATCATGGTCGCATAATAATGATAGAAATCCTTCCGGGTCTGATCCATAAAATTATTATTCTTCCACGGTTCCGGAATGGTAATCATCATGGCCAGCGGAAGATCCATGCCGTTCATATAGAAAAACTCAAGCGTATTGTCCAGCTCCGCCGAATCGGATCCCCCGTTCACGACGGCCGGCAGAATGGAGTCAATATCCTTCTCCATCACCGGCGAATACATGGTTTCCCCACGGGCAATCATACGGTCCAGGTTGCCCCGGATGGTATTAATCTCGCCGTTATGAGCAATCATGCGGTACGGATGAGCTCTCTGCCAGCTTGGCGTCGTGTTGGTAGAGAAACGGGAATGAACAATGGCAATCGCTGTCCCATAATCCTCATCCTGCAGATCCAGATAGAAAGCACGCAGCTGTTTTACCAGAAACATGCCCTTATACACGATGGTCCGGGAGGACATGGAGCAGATATAGGTATCCTCCGAGCTTTGCTCAAATTCGCGGCGGACAGCATACAGCACACGGTCAAAATCAATTCCTGCCGCTGTGCCGGCCGGCTTTCCGAAGAAGCACTGGCTGATATAAGGCATACAATCCAGGGCAAGTTTTCCCAGAATCTCCGGCCGCACCGGAACCTTACGCCAGCCGAGCACCAAAAGTCCGTGTTTTCCGGCAATCACTTCCAGCATGCGGACGGCAAAGGTACGCTTAAGATTATCCTGAGGCAGAAAAATCATGGCGATACCGTACTCACCCTTTCCCGGAAGTTCAATGCCGCTCTGACCGGCTGCTTTCTGGAAAAAGGAGTCCGAAATCTGTGTCAAAATACCGACGCCGTCGCCAACCTTGCCGGAAGCGTCCTTGCCGGCGCGGTGTTCCAGCTTTTCGACAATGGACAAGGCATCGTCCAGTGTCCTCCTATCCTGATGTCCGTCGATATTGACAATCATCCCGATACCGCAGGCATCATGCTCTCGGTTTTCAGCATCGAATGGTGCCGGCTGTGCCTTTTCCAGGCACCTGTTTTTCTGTTTCGCTTCATTCTTAACAGCTTCCATATTTTTTCCTTTATCTAAGCCTGGTTTCTTCAGATACACGGTGCGTGCGCAGCCGGTCTGTGTTCCCGCTGCGCTTTGCATATACCGTCGGTTTACGTTCCCGCGCTTTGGCGGTTCTGTCTGCCTGTAACGGATCTGTCTTTCTATAAATAAAAAGGCGCAGAAACACCCCGAAACCGGAGTGTTTCTGTGCGCCTTTGCACAAATGAGCCGGCGTCTGTACTGCCGCCGGCTGAATATACAATTGTACTGTTTCCTGTACTGTTTCCATAAAGATCAGCGGACGGAATAAAGCAGTTCCTCGTAGGTCGGGTAGGACAGGCAGGTGTTCGGGATCAGAGCTTCCGCCGCATCCACATGCTTTCTCAGCTCGTCCATGTCGGCCAGGATGGTATCGTGATAATAGCTGGCTGCCTCCAGCACATCGCTGATGCCCTCCGCCTTCTTCGTATCCTTATCAAGCGCTTCCAGCGCCTTGCCGATCGCAGCCGACTCCGCATCCAGTGTCCTGAGGATATCCGTCTCATAGGAGCAGCTGCTGTCCGGAAGAAGCTGTTTCTTCTCCATCGCCTCATCCAGCAATGTCTTTGAATAGTTAACCAGGCCCGGAGTTACATCCTTGCGAATCATATCCTGCATGGTCAGCGACTCAATATGGACCGTCTTATTGTAATTTTCAAGATGGATCTCGTAGCGGGAGCGAAGCTCTACTTCCGTAAATACATGGCGTCTTTCGAACATTTCAATGTTTTCCGGAGCAATCATGCGCGGCATGGCTTCCGGCACGGATTTGAGATTGTAAAGGTCTCTCTTCTTCGCCTCTTCCAGCCATTCATCGGTATACCCGTTGCCATTGAACAGGATACGTTTATGCTTCTGGAGCATTTCCTGCAGAAGTTTGCGGACAGTGCCTTCCATCTGATCCTGCGAAATGCCTTCCAGCTTATCCGCAATCTGATCCAGGGCATCGGCTACCGCTGTGTTCAGGATGATGTTCGGATCCGCTACGGAAAGTGAGCTGCCCGGCATACGGAACTCAAACTTATTGCCAGTGAAGGCAAAGGGTGAAGTACGGTTGCGGTCGGTGTTATCCTTCTTGAAATGCGGAAGAACCTTCGCTCCGATATCCATACTGGTATCCTTTTCTTTTTCGGTGAGAACCTCGCCTTTTTCAATACTCTTAAGTACGGCATCCAGCTCATCGCCCACAAAGATGGAGATAACCGCCGGCGGTGCCTCGTTGGCTCCCAGTCTGTGATCGTTTCCGGCGGTTGCAACGGATACTCTCATCAGATCCTGATGATCATCCACAGCCGCGATAACCGCCATCAGAAATACCAGGAACGGAAGGTTCTGGGAAGGATCCTTGCCCGGATCCAGCAAGTTCACGCCGGTGTCGGTGCTGATGGACCAGTTGTTGTGCTTGCCGCTGCCGTTAATGCCTTCGAACGGTTTCTCCGCAAGCAGGCAGGCAAGGCCGTGCTTGTCAGCAACCTTCTTCATCATCTCCATCGTCAGCTGGTTGTGGTCGACAGCCACATTGGTTGTCTCATAAACCGGAGCCAGCTCGTGCTGGGACGGAGCGACCTCATTATGCTTGGTCTTGGCAGGAACGCCGAGCTTCCACAGTTCCTTGTCCAGGTCATGCATGTATTCGGAAACTCTTGGTTTCAGAACTCCGAAATAATGATCTTCCATCTCCTGCCCCTTCGGAGCCGGAGCGCCGATCAGCGTGCGTCCGCAGATCAGAAGGTCTTTTCTCTGCAGGTACAGCTCCTTGTCAATCAGGAAATATTCCTGTTCCGGACCTACCGTTGTGCTTACATGGGAAACGGCTGTATTGCCGAGCAGGCGGAGGACTCTCAGCGCCGTGCGGTTCAGTTCCTCCATGGAACGAAGCAGCGGTGTCTTCTTATCCAGCGCCTCGCCGCTGTAAGAGCAGAATGCGGTGGGAATGTAAAGTGTTCCATCTTTAATAAAGGCCGGTGAACTCGGGTCCCATGCCGTGTACCCTCTTGCCTCAAATGTAGCTCTCAGTCCGCCGGACGGAAACGAAGAAGCGTCCGGTTCCCCCTTCACCAGTTCCTTGCCGGAGAAATCCATGATTACCTGGCCCCTGGCGGTCGGAGAAATAAAGCTGTCATGTTTTTCGGCAGTCACTCCGGTCATCGGCTGGAACCAGTGTGTGAAATGCGTTGCTCCGTTGGAGACCGCCCATTCCTTCATAGCTGCGGCTACAACATTGGCAATATCCAGTGTGAGATGCTCTCCTGTTTTCATCGTGTGCTGCAGAACCTGATAAATATCCTTCGGCAGTTTTGCGCGCATCACATGATCATTAAAGACAAGACTTCCATACAGCTCGGGAATAGATTTGCTTTCTTCAATCATCTCGCTCATTTCATTCTCCTTTCGCTTTTCCCCGGATTTTCTGTTATAATATAGAAAATTTTCACTGCAAGCACGTAAACAGAATGCGGCGGACCGTATTTGGCGTTCTATTTGGTATAATAGCGCCTTATTTATACGTTTTCCTATTATAACAGGAATTAAAAAAAGACGCACTGAATTTTCTTAATTTAAGAAAAATTCAAAGCGCCTTTGCTTTCAAAAATATTTGTTTACTGGCTTTGATTATAACTTTCCCTGCGTGCATGTCAATGTTTCTTGACAAAGACTTAAAAACACCATATAATTTGCCGCGGAAACTTAATAAAATTAAATAATGCGATTTTCAGCGGAAATTCCGTACTATTTACGATATAATCCATCGGTGACAAAGAGGCCGTTTTCAAGTCTTGTTTGTCACTGTTTTTATAATCAGGATAGTATCAGTTAACTCATCAGCAAAGTCTTCCCTGCGGAACCGGTATGCCGGTATCCGTCCCGGACTGAAGCTGTGCTCCCGGATAACGGAGAAAGGTGCAGTACATGAATGCTTATCTGATCCTGGAAGATGGTACTGTTTTTAAGGGCCGTCATATTGGTGCCGAAAAGGATGCCGTCAGCGAAGTTGTCTTCAACACCTCCATGACCGGTTATACGGAGGTCTTTTCTGATCCAAGCTACGCCGGGCAGGCTGTCTGCATGACCTATCCCCTGATCGGCAATTACGGAGTATGTCTGGAGGATATGGAAAGTGAGCGGATCTGGCCGGATGCCATTATCGTCCGTGAAATGTCCCGTCTGCCTTCCAATTTCCGCATGGATCTGTCTCTGGAAGAATATCTCGAAAAATTCGGCATCCCCGGCATTGAGGGAATCGACACCCGCTGTCTGGTTCGAATCCTCCGCGAAAAAGGAACCATGAACGGCTTCCTTACCACCAGCGAACATTTTGATAAGGAAGAAGTTATCTCCCGGCTGCATCAATACACAACCAGCAGGGTGGTTGAAAAAGTCACCTGCTCCGAAATCGGCTACTATCCCGGCAATGCCTTTGTACGTGATTCTTCCGGCCGTCCCATGCGCCGTGTCAGTGTTGCTCTGCTGGATCTGGGCGCCAAATACAGCATCATCAGGAATCTTACCCGCCGTGGCTGCGATGTTACCGTTTATCCGGCGCTCACACCGGCTGAAAAAATTCTGGAGGTGTCTCCGGATGGCATCATGCTTTCCAACGGCCCGGGAGATCCCAAGGAATGTACTTCCATCATCGAACAGATCAAACTATTATCTCACAGCGGCATCCCTGTTTTCGCCATCTGTCTCGGGCATCAGCTGATGGCCCTGAGCGAAGGGGCTGACACGCACAAGCTTCATTACGGCCATCGGGGCAGCAATCACCCGGTGAAAAATACGATAACCGGAAAAGTCTATATTTCCTCACAGAATCACGGATATGTTGTAGATACGGATCGTCTGGATCCATCTGTTGCCATACCTTCCTTTATAAATGTGAACGATGGCACGAACGAGGGGCTTAACTACACAAAGCTGAATGTAGAAACCGTGCAGTTTCATCCGGAGGCATCCGCGGGGCCGCATGACTCTTCATTTTTGTTTGACCGTTTTGTAAAACGCTGCCGTGATTACGCTGCCGTGAAAAATGTTAAAGAACGCGGATGGAGGTAAGGACTATGCCAAAAGATAACAGCATTCACAAAGTTATGGTCATCGGCTCCGGTCCGATCGTCATCGGCCAGGCAGCTGAGTTTGACTATGCCGGCACCCAGGCATGCCGTTCCCTGAAGGAGGAAGGCGTGGAAGTCGTTCTGGTCAATTCCAACCCGGCGACCATCATGACGGATAAGGATATTGCCGACGAGGTATACATTGAGCCGCTGACGACCGGTGTTCTGGAAAAAATCATTGAAAAGGAAAAACCAGATGCGCTGCTTCCCACGCTGGGCGGCCAGGCCGGTCTGAACCTGGGCATGGCTCTCGCCGAATCCGGATTTCTGAGTAAGCATTCCGTCCGGCTGCTCGGTACCAGCGCGGAAACCATACGGCGCGCCGAGGACCGTCAGGCTTTTAAGGATATGCTGGCGAAAATTCATCAGCCCTGCGCGGCTTCCCGTGTCGTTCACGATGTGGAAAACGGTGTCAGTTTCGCCGAGACCATCGGTTATCCGGTTGTCCTGCGTCCGGCCTACACGCTGGGCGGCAGCGGCGGCGGTATTGCTCATAATGAAGATGAGCTGCGTGAAATTCTTGCCAACGGTCTGCGCCTGTCCCGTGTCGGAGAGGTTCTGGTGGAGCGTTCCATCGCCGGATGGAAAGAAGTTGAATTTGAGGTCATGCGGGATGCCAACGGAAGCTGTATCACCGTATGCTGCATGGAGAACGTGGACCCGGTGGGCGTTCATACCGGCGACAGTATCGTTGTTGCCCCAAGCCAGACACTGGCGGACAAGGAATACCAGATGCTTCGCAGCGCTGCCCTGGCGATCATCGATGAACTGAGGATTACCGGAGGCTGCAATGTTCAGTTCGCGCTGAGTCCGGACAGCTTCGAGTACTGTGTCATCGAGGTAAATCCGCGTGTCAGCCGTTCTTCCGCCCTTGCCTCCAAGGCTACCGGATATCCGATTGCGCGCGTGGCGGCTAAAATCGCTCTCGGCTATCATCTGGATGAAATTCCAAACGCGGTTACCGGAAAAACCTTTGCTTCCTTTGAGCCGGCCATCGACTACGTGGTCGTCAAATTTCCGCGTCTGCCGTTCGATAAATTCATCACGGCCAAGCGTTCCCTGACGACCCAGATGAAGGCAACCGGCGAGGTTATGAGCATCTGCACGAACTTTGAAGGAGCCCTGATGAAGGCCATCCGCTCCCTCGAGCAGCATGTCGACTGTCTGAGAAGCTATGATTTCACTTCTCTGACGGATGATGAGCTGACAGCGGCGCTTAAAAAGACGGACGATCGCCGGATCTGGGAGATCGCGGAAGCGCTCCGCCGCGGCTTCAGCTACGATACCCTGTTTGAACTGACCCGCATCGACCGCTGGTTCATCGACAAATTGAATAACCTTGTCCGGATGGAAGACGCCCTTGAAAACTACCGGCCGGCCCATCCGGAGGAGGACGCTCTCCCGGAGGATCTGCTTCGGGAGGCCAAGCGAATGGAATTTCCGGACAGCGCCATTGCCCGCATCAGCGGCTATTCCGAAGCTGCCATCCTTTCGATGCGCCGGAAATATGATATTCATGCATCCTATAAAATTGTAGATACCTGCGCTGCCGAGTTTCGTGCCCAGACGCCGTACTACTATTCCGTGTATGACGGTCCGGACTGTGAAAATGAGGCGCGCGCAGAAGGAAACGGCAAAAAGAAGATCCTGATCCTCGGCTCCGGCCCGATCCGGATCGGCCAGGGGATTGAATTTGACTACTGCTCTGTTCATGCAGCCTGGGCTTTCGAGAAAAATGGGTTTGAGACGATTATCGTCAATAATAACCCGGAGACGGTCAGCACCGATTTCGATATCGGCGGCCGCCTGTATTTTGAGCCGCTGACGGCGGAGGATGTCGCCAACATTGTCGAACTTGAGAAGCCGGACGGAGCGGTGGTTCAGTTCGGCGGCCAGACCGCGATCAAGCTGGCGGAGGCTCTGGCAAAAATGGGTGTCCGCATCTACGGCACATCCCAGAAGGATGTCGACGCTGCCGAGGACCGTGAGCTGTTTGATGAGATTCTGGAACAGACACAGATTTCCCGTGCTGCCGGCCACACGGTATTTACGACACAGGAAGCACTCGATGCTGCACATTTGCTTGGCTATCCGGTACTCATCCGTCCGTCCTACGTTCTGGGCGGTCAGGGGATGCAGATTGCCATCTCTGACAATGACATTGTAGAATTTATGAATGTCATCAACCAGTACTCGCAGGAGCACCCGATTCTGATCGACAAATATCTGCAGGGTACGGAAAATGAAGTGGACGCCGTGTGCGACGGGGACGACATTCTGATTCCGGGCATCATGGAGCATATCGAGCGCTCCGGCATTCACTCCGGCGACTCGATCTCCGTATATCCGCCGCAGACACTCTCGGAAAATGTTCAGAAAACGATTGTGGAATACACGCGCCGTCTGGCGAAAGCGCTCCACGTAATTGGTCTTATCAACGTGCAGTTCATCGCGGTCGATGAAAAGGTATATATCATCGAAGCCAATCCGCGGGCGTCCCGGACAGTTCCGTACATCAGCAAGGTCACCGGCATCCCGGTTGTACCGCTGGCTGCCGCCGTCATGACCGGTAAGAAACTGCCGGAGCTGGGCTATTCCTACGGTCTGGCTCCGAAGGCGGAATACACGGCTGTCAAAATGCCGGTCTTCTCCTTCGAGAAGATCCGCGGTGCTGAAATCAGTCTTGGTCCGGAGATGAAATCCACCGGCGAATGTCTCGGCGTCAGCAGGGATTTCCACGAGGCCTTGTATAAAGCCTTTCTGGGAGCCGGATACCGTCTGCCGAAATACCGCCAGATGGTTATTACCGTCAAGGACTCCGATAAGGAGGAGGCTGTTGGCATTGCCCGCCGCTATGCAAAGCTGGGCTATACGATCTATGCAACGCGCTCCACGGCAGCCGTGCTGAACCGTCACGGTATTCCGGCCAGGCGGGTCGGCAAGATTCATCAGGACAGTCCGACCGTCATCGACCTGATCCTGGAGCACCGCCTTGACCTGATCATCGACACGCCTACCCGCGGCCGCGACAAATCCAGAGACGGCTTTCTCATCCGCCGTCTGGCGATTGAAACGGGAGTCAACGTTCTCACCTCTCTCGACACCGCAGCCGCACTGGCGACAGCGCTGGAAAGCATCGTCAGCGAGCATGACCTGGAGCTGGTCAACATCGCGGACATTTAAGTACAAAAAACGCATCTGCAGTTTTGCCTGCGGATGCGTTTTTTAATAAATAAAGATGTGCTGTCCGGTCTTCGCCCGCTGTTTTCACAGATCAATTCTTCCTGTGAATTCATCATTGATGACATAGTAAGCGGCATTTTCCTCGGACTTCAGATATACGACAACCTTTTTGATTTCCTCTTTCTTATGTCCTTCGCTTTCGAATGCTTCCTTCGCCTTCTCCGTTACATCGTCCACATCAACTTCGCTGCCGTTTGCCTGTAAAACAACTTTCTCCTTAACAGATGCCATAATAGTTATCTCCTTTTCAACGCAAAACCTGATAAATACTCATTTCGTCTGAATTGTAGCAAATGGAAAATAAAAATTCAACAAATAAAAGTTACAAACTTTATACACATTGTATGGAATGAGGCAACTGTTTATACAATAAGCGAAATTCAAATTCGAAAAACAATTGTAACTTTTTGCCGAACAAAAAACGAATCCCATCTTCTCAGAAGCGGATGCCGGCAAACTCAATCAAAAGTCCCCAGGCTGCTCCAAAGAAATAAAGCACTCCGGTGATCCGGATATTTTCCCTCAGATGCCGATGGTTTGTACGATACAAAACCAGCAGACCTACGCCTGCGCTCACCAGCAGCCCTGCCATCATATCTCCGGCTCCGAGCAGTCCGTCCAGATAAAGCTGCGTGATGGCGACGGAGGAGGCGCAGTTCGGAATCAGCCCGATCAGAGCCGCCAGCAAAACCCCGACGACCGGCTGCCGGTTCAGAAACCCTTCGATCGCTCCGGCGCCCGGTCCTTCCACAAGGAACGTGAGCAGCAGGGAAATGATGAACACAAAGAGCGTAATCTGCAGTGTATGCATCAGAGCATCATACCAGATCCCGTGATCTTCCGCCTCATTGCCGTGTACTTCCTCGCACAGGTCACGGATATGTTTCTCTGTCTTGTGCTTATAGCGGGTGAAACGCAGCAGAAAATCAAAGATCAGCCCGGATACCACCCCGATCAGTGCCTTTATCAGAACAATCCGAAACGTCGTGCCAAGCGGCGCATGCTCGGATATCAGCATCGGCAGCATTTCATCCGAGGTGGACAAAAAAACAGCCAGCAGCGTTCCTATGGAAATCAGACCGCCGGAATAAAGACTGGCAGCCGCCGCCGAAAATCCGCACTGCGGCACCACGCCGACAATACCGCCGAACACCGGTCCCATCCGCCCGACCTTCGACAGCGTCCGCACCGACTTATCTCCTGTCCTGCGCTCGAGCCATTCCATAATCACATAGGTAACAAATAGAAACGGTATGAGTTTCACCGTATCATTCAGAGCATCCGCAAGTGCATCCAACAACATCTCTGTCATAAATTAAATAAAGCCTTTCTGCCCGTTTGATGCGGGCAATCCCATCCTTCCTTTTTCGACACCCCTTTTTATATCATGCAACTTGATTTCTGTCAAAAACTTCTGCCGCAGTGCCTCCTCTCCTTTGCCGCAGCGCTTCCCCTCGCAGCTGCTGAGAAGCTCCGGTCCCGGTCTGCCGGAAAAACCTCCCCGTATGTATATTGCGAATATTTTCTGTATCGGTATAATAAAACGATATGAGTGTCAAAAGTACCTTTTGCCACTCATTTATGATTACGCGTGGTTTCGTTTGTGCCGCTGAGGATACGGCGGCGGAAGGGAGAAGTTTATGTCCTGCTATGACCTTATTGCTCTGGATATGGACGGAACATTGCTGAACACGGAACAGAAAATCGCCCCGCAGGCGCTCGCTTCCATCCGGGAAGCCTTTGCCCGGGGAAAACAGGTTGTCCTGTGCACCGGCCGCCCCGTTTCCGAGCTTGCCTTCTATATGGATGACCTTTCCGCTTCCGGAGTACGCTATATGATCTGTGAAAGCGGTTCCCTGATCTGGGATAATATAAAAAAGAAGGTTCTGGGACGACATACGCTGGCGCCTGAAACTGTGCAGACAATCGTCAGCTACATTAAGGATAAGGATATCGTTCCGGATGTCATGAGCGAAGGACAGTCCTTCTTTCAGCGCAATCATGTCCCAGCTCTGCTCACCCATCAGATGGGGGAATTTTTTGATATGTTTAATCGCTGTTCCACAAAGGTTCCGGATATCTTCGATCTGATTCGGGATCGGCAGGATCGTCTGGAAAAATTCAATCTGTTTCACACCAGCCCCCTGGAGAGGGATCGAACCCTCTCGGCGCTGGGCAGTCTTCCGGCCCAGATAGCCCGATCGGAGATTTCCGCCATTGAGTTTTCTCCGCTGCATATTGACAAGGGCAGCGGGCTTCGGGAACTGGCATCCGCGCTGAACATTCCGATGGAGCATATCATCGCTGCCGGTGATGCGGACAATGACCTTCCTATGATCACGGCCGCCGGTCTGGGACTTGCCATGGGTAATTCCAATGACAGGGTCAAAAGCATGGCCGGGGCCGTCCTCCCGGACAACGATCATAACGGCTGCGGATGGGCCATTAAAAACATTTTGCTTACGGACTGAGCCGGCTGTCCGGCTCCTCTTTCGCTCCTTCCCGTAAGCCAGCCGCCATCCTTTATTTAGTGTTTTTGTATGTTGACATATACTATATCGTGTTGTATGGTATAAGAGCACACAGAAAATGAAAACTGCCCGCTCCCATGGAGTCTGCGTTCACCTGTCTCCGGAAATGATATATCCGGAATGTACAGGGGGAAGGAGCGGGTGTACGGGAAAAGGGAGGGTATTCATGACTGTTGAGGAGTGGCTCGGCCGGGACAACCAGCTGGGTATCGATATCTGGAATAAAAAGTACAAATACGACCATGAAAACTTTGAGGAATGGCTGACCCGCGTCAGCGGCGGAAACGAGGAAATTTCCCGGTTTATCCGTGAGAAAAAGTTCCTGTTCGGCGGACGAATACTGGCGAACCGCGGTCTTGACAAAAAAGGTAAGAAGGTTACCCTGAGCAACTGTTACGTCGTTGCTCCGCCGGAGGATAATATTGAAAGCATATTCGACTGTGCGAAAAAACTTGCCCGGACGTACAGCTACGGCGGCGGCTGCGGCGTGGATATCTCAAGGCTGTCTCCGCGCGGAGCCGCCATCAACAACGCTGCCAAAGAAACCAGCGGTGCTGTATCCTTCATGGATCTGTACTCTCTCGTCACGGACCTGATCGGCCAGAACGGACGCCGCGGCGCCCTGATGATTTCGATCGACTGCTCCCATCCGGACGTGGAAGAATTTATCCGCCTGAAATCCGATCTGAACAAAGTAACCAAGGCTAACATTTCCGTCCGCATCAGCGACGAATTTATGAAATGCGTGAAAGAAAAGAAACCGTTCCTGCTCCATTATACCCGCGAGGCGACCGGTCAGAAAATTGAGAAGGAAGTCGACGCCAGAAAGCTGTTCCACGAAATGGCTGAAATCAACTGGGACTATGGTGAACCGGGAGCTTTGTTCTGGGATCATATCCGGGAGGGAAACCTTCTTGCCAATACGAAGGAATTTTCCTACGCCGGCGTGAATCCGTGCGCGGAGGAACCGCTCCCGGCAGGCGGAAGCTGCCTTATCGGAAGTATCAGCCTGTCTGAATTCGTACAGGATCCGTTTACCGGCCATGCTTCCTTTGATTACGAAGGCTTCAAGGAGTGCGTCGCCGCCTGTGTGCGCGCTCTGAATGAAGTGCTGGAGGAGGGGCTCGCGCTCCATCCGCTTGAAGAACAGCGCCAGAGTGTCAGCGACTGGCGTCAGATTGGTCTGGGCATCATGGGTCTGGGGGACATGATGATTAAGCTTGGCATCGCCTACGGAAGTGACGAAGCCGCTGCTCTGTGCGATAAGCTCGGCTTTCTCATGGCGGACACCGCCATTGCATCTTCCGCCCTGCTGGCAAAGAAAGACGGTCCCTTCCCCATGTGCCATACCGATGAGATTATGAGCACTGCATTCTTCAGGTCCAACACAACGGAAAAGACAGCCGCCCTGGTTAAGAAATACGGCCTGCGCAACTCTCAGATCCTGACCATCACACCGACCGGCACACTTTCCACCATGCTCGGTATCTCCGGAGGCATTGAACCAATCTACGCAAACTCCTACGAACGGCGTACGGTTTCTCTGCATGGCGGTGATGTATATTACAAGGTTTTTACGAGAATCGTTGAGCAGTACATGAAAAAAGCCGGCATTACAGATGAAGCGGATCTTCCGGATTACTTTGTAACCGCCATGACATTGAATTACCGTCAGCGTGTCAACATGCAGGCCGCATGGCAGAAACATATCGATGCCTCCATCAGCTCCACCTGCAACGTGCCGAACGAGTTCACGGTTCAGGAAGTTGAGAACCTGTATATGTACGCTTACGATAAGGGTCTGAAGGGGATCACCCTGTTCCGCGATGGCTGTAAGCGTCTGGGCATCCTGACTCCGGAAAAGCCGAAGAGTGCTTCTGTGGACGCCGGGCTGAAAAGAGGCGACATCATTCAGGTAACCGACAATGTTGTCGGCATGAAGCGCAAACTGATGACCGGCTGCGGTTCCCTGCACTGTATGGCGCTCTTTGATCCAAATACCGGTTCTTTGCTGGAGGTATTCCTCAGCAAGGGAAGCACCGGCGGCTGCAACAACTTCATGATCGGCCTTTCCCGCATGATCTCCATTGCTGCCCGCGGCGGCATCGACATTTACACGATTGTCGACCAGCTCAATTCCACCGGCTCCTGCCCCAGTTACGCTGTCCGCTATGCAACGAAAAAGGATACCAGCCGCGGAAGCTGCTGTCCGATGGCTGTCGGCAACGCTCTGCTCGACATGTACAACCATATGCAAAAGCTCATTGCTGGCCGCAGGAACGGCGCCGCCGCAGGCGCCTTTTCGGAAGAACCGGTTCCGGAGGCCAAGGCGGCCCCGAAAATCGAAAAGAGTGCTCTTCTGTGTCCGGAATGCGGTACTCCGCTCGTATTTGAAGGCGGCTGCAATATCTGCAAAAACTGCGGATGGAGCAAATGCTTCTGATAAAATCTGTGCTTTCGATGACAGAACAGACAAACCCGTTTGAAGGTCTTTCTTTCCGTTTCTGTATCTCGAAAAAAATCGCCCTCCGGGGCGATTTTTTTCTGAATCTGCTTTTATGCCGCTCTGCCTTTCCGGCGGATCTGCTGCTTTTATGCCGCTCTACTTTTCCTGCAAATCTGCTTCGTTTGTTCCGATATGCTCCGGGAGTTTTCCGGGCTCGTACCCGTCTTCGATCCTGCCGTTTTCTGCAGTTTTTCCTTCTGCCGCTTTATCTTCATTTTCTGCCGGGACTTCATCGGCTTTTTTTCATGTTCTCTTTCAGTTTATCCAGCAAATTCTCCGTACTGCTCTGAAAGTCATTCATCCACACGAGGCCCCGGCTTTTCGCCAGGTCCAGCCAGATCCGGGCAAACGCATCCCGGGATTCCTTTGGCATTTCCCGCATCACTGCAAGCACTTTCAGCATCGTCTGCGTCTTGCTCTTCGTCACCTCGGAAAACGTGGTGGCGCCGGTCTTGTCCAGGAGTCCGAACAGCGTATCAATGAAAAACTTCCGGTTCTGGGTACTCTCTCCGGCCACCCAGGTTCGTATGGTCTGATCAAAGAAGATACTCCCCTTCTCCCGCTGATCTGCCTCCAGGAAGCTTTTTCCGAGCACCTGCCAGGTAAATCCGTCATGCTGCATGACTTTGTCCCCGGTGCTCTGAATCACCTTCGGCTTTACCTCGCCCGACATCAGAATGCCGATGATGGAGTAAGCCGGGGTAAATTTTTTAATCCGGGGAATGATCTTTCCAAACTCGGGAGAATCTTTCAGGGATTCGATAAATCCCGGACCGTCATTGGAGTAGACGGTTAAAATTCTCTCATTGACTGCCGGATTGCAGAATGCAGCAGCATAAACCGCAAAATGTCCTCCCTTGGAATGCCCGCCGACACGAATGTCTGCGATCACGCCCGTCAGCGTACTGTCCATGTAAGACACCGCGTCCCTCTGGCCGGCGGTCTGATGCATATAGCTGAAATCAAAGTCCTCCTTCCAGCCGATCAGCGAATCGTCGGTTCCCCGGAAGGCAACATAGTACGAGCCGTCGTCCAGGATATAGGTGATGGCCGCCAGCTGCTCATCCTTCGATGAGTCCACAATATTCATATAATTTGTGTAGCGCATATTGCCAAAGCGCACGGAAGCGGCCACCTTCAAAAGCAGCAGCGGAAGCTGGCGGAAACGCTCGGGCACGTCCTTCGCGTTGAGCTGATCCGTCAGCGTTCTGCTTCGGCGGTTCGCCTTCTCAATGATCTCAAATCCCCTGGCATAGTCTTGCCGGCCCGGTTCCGGCACCAGCCCTGAAAAATCAAAGTATGCCAGCTGGGAAAGGATCAGATTGTCCACCTCATTAAAGGGATCCACGGACAAGGGAAGGTCGCCTCTCCAGTCTATATAATCAATAATATTTCCCATTCCAAATCTCCTGTACTGTTTTTCCATCGGACAAAGCCACCCGCATGCAGGCATGCGTGGTGGTGGACTTTTGACACTGTAATCATTTTATCATTTATTTTTTGTTTTCCAAAGGTAATCGTGCACTTGTGCATCCTGTC
>Ga0256406_1002756_pt1 | contig 23748 bp, 19 predicted proteins | sample RumenRJG_03DNA_FD_185986 | JGI IMG/M metagenome (GOLD analysis project Ga0256406, IMG submission 185986) | Bovine rumen microbial communities from Lethbridge, Alberta, Canada - RJG_03 | ecosystem: Host-associated > Mammals > Digestive system > Stomach > Rumen | place: Canada: Alberta | collected... | reverse complement strand
CCAGGCTTACTATGAGGCATTTTGAAAGGAGTCAAAGACCATGACTGAAAAACAACCCTCCGTCCATCGTATCCATCTTAAGACCGCTTGTAAAGACAGAGAGCAGCTCATCCAATTTTGTTTGAAGAATCCGGAGCAGCAATATGTCGCTATTGGATGGAGTTATGTTTATAAAGACAATCCGCAAATCCCGGATTACAAGACTTATTGGCATAAGGTGCGTGACAGTGTGAAACGGATCAATCCTGCCTTGAATGTCTTTTGGTATGTAGAACCGGATGATTTGTTCTGGACCCGGGATCTGGATGGGGATTACTGGATCTGCCGGGCAAAAGAGAGTGCCAAACCTTATTATGATGCTTCTATGGATATCGGAGCAGTGGTTCCGGTGGAAGCCTACCCAGTGGGACTGGAGGTTCCGGGACAGATCAAGGCTTCTTTTAACAGGCCACGGGGTGGAGTTACCCAGGACTTAACGGATGATTCGTTGATTTTGAATTACTCCAAGTATGAATTCAACAAACGGTCCGGAAAAGATGTGTACAGCTATGAACGCGAACAGGGAGAAGGCTCGTTTCTGGACAATCTTCCGGATTTCGATTTAGAGGAACTGGTCATTTCCTATATCCAGCTGAAGAAAAATTATTATGTGCTCTCCAACTCCATTGCCAACCATTCCACGACCATTAAGATCGAATGCGAATTCATCTCCAGAGACCCGGCGAAAAAGGGACAGCGTGCGGTTGTGCAGGTCAAGGGTGGCAGAACTCGCACTCTAAAGGCTGAGGATTTCAAAGAATTTACGGAAAAAGGGTGTCTGGTATATCTGTATGCCCCTCATATCGAGAATCTGGAAAAGAACGAGCGGATCATCGTCATTACGAAAGAGGAACTGGAGCGATTCTACCAGGAGTACAAGGGCCTCTTGCCGGATTCCATTACCCAGTGGGAAAACCTGTTCCAGTGATGTGAAAAGGAGCCTTTAACGTGTCTCACGTAGTGGATCTCCAGCCCTGGCTGTTGATGTATCCGGGAAATGATATGCTGGCACCGGAAGAGATGGAAGCTGCCACAAAAATCATGGAGAAGTTACTCAAAGGGTATATCGATTTTACAGGAGATCTGATTGTTTCCTATGTGGAATTTGGAAGAGAGGAGATTACCCCACAAGTGGTTGTTGCTATTGGTAAACTGGCTACTGCAGGCAATCTGTCGGCCCAGACTTGTATAGGTATCCTGTTTGAACAGGGATTACAATTTCCTTTATCAATGCGGCGTGCTTACAAGGCCGCTTACAAGGCACTCTGGGTTCCTGCAGGTCGGGGCTATGCCCCGGCACAGCACTGGCTGGGGCTTCTCTATGTATTGGGGAAGGGGTGCCGGAAATCTTACAAGAAGGCTGCCGGGTGGTTCCTGAAAGCGGCGGAACAGGGGTACTCTCCAGCACAGTATGATCTGGGAATCCTGTATCGTGATGGTTTGGGAATCCGAGCCTCTGAACAACAGGCTGCGGTGTGGTTTCGAAGGGCGGCGGAGCAGAATCTGGACAGATCGAAATTCAAGCTGGCGGAGTTGTACGAGAAGGGAAAGAAGATTCCCCAGTCCATCCCACTGGCCATACAATGGTATGAACAGCTGGCAGAAGCTGGGTATGTTGGAGCACAATACCAGTTGGGTATGATTTATTACAGGAACAGGAATATTCCTCAAGCTGAAGGAAAAGCTGTCCATTGGATCCTGACAGCTGCCAAAAATGGGTATGAAAAGGCACAATACTGGCTGGGTATGAAGTATTACAGGTACAGAAAATATCCTCAGGCTGAAGAGAAAGCTATTCATTGGATCCGGAAAGCTGCAGAAAGAGGACATGATAGGGCTCAACTGGTGTTGACTTCCCTGTATCTGCAGGGAAAAGTGTAATCATCAATGGAAAGCCCGCTGGGCGACCTGGGAACGGTCTCCCCTTACGGGTAGACCCTACGCAGTTATCGAGGGGTCCGATGTTTTCATTACAATTTGCCAGCGGAGCTGGCTTCCTTTGGCTAGTGACTGTGGACTAGTGACTAGTGACTGGGAAGGGGGGAGTGAAAAACTTTTCACTCCCCCCTTCCCATATGGTATAATCAAACTGTAGTGAATACGGAGGAAGATACCATGCTGGCTGACTTACATATCCATACCACATTTTCGGACGGGGTCTATACCCCGGAACAGATCGTGACCCAGGCCCGGGCTGCGGGCATGGGCTGCATCGCCATAACGGACCATGACAACATCCAGGCCTATGACCGGGCCGACCGGCTCATCCATTTCCGCCATCTGGGGCTGAAGCTGCTGCGGGGCGTGGAAATGGACACGGACTACAAAGGCAAGGATGTGCATGTGCTGGGGTACCATTTCGACCCCACGAACCAGGAATTCCTGCAGGCCCTGCGTTGGAACCGGGTGAACCGGATCGGCCGGGCGGAAAAGATGGTGGCCAAGATCGCTTCCATGGGCTATCCCCTTACGTTCCAGGAAGTACGGGACGAGGCCAACGGGGCCAAGAGCCTGGGCCGTCCCCACATTGCCCGGACGCTGGTGAAGAAGGGGCTGTTCCCCACAGTGAAGGACGTGTTCGACACCTTGCTGGGCGTCGGCAAACCGGCCTACTACCGGCAGGTGAAGATGAGCCCGAAAGAGGCGGTGGACCTGATCCATCGGGCAGGTGGCATCGCGGTGCTGGCCCATCCGGCGGAAATCGAGGATCCGGCAATTGTGGAAGAAATCCTGGACAGTGTGCCCTTTGACGGCATGGAGGTATGGCATCCGTCCGTACTGAAGGAGAACCCGCACCACGACTGGCTGCAGGTGGCAAAAAACCATCACCTGATCCCCAGCGGCGGCAGCGACCTTCACGGCACGAAGGGACGGTTCCCCCTGCACCTGGGAGAATTCCCCGTACTGTATGAGAACGTAGAAGGTATCATTAACGCATAAAGCAGGTGTTACTATGAAAGTTGTAGCCTTTGTAGGTCCCAGCGGCACCGGGAAGAGCTTCCGGGCCATCGGGGTGGCCCACGACCACGGGTGCGACGGCATCATCGACGACGGGCTCCTGATCGAGGGGACGAAGATCCTGGCGGGCACCAGTGCCAAGACGGAACAGAATAAGGTACAGGCGGTGAAGCGGGCCATCTTCATGGAGAAGGACCACTGCCAGGCCGTGCGGGAAGCCCTGGCCCAGAGCGACATCGAGACGCTGCTGGTCATCGGCACTTCGGACAAGATGGTGCGGACCATCTGCAAACGGCTGCAGATACCCATGCCTTCGGAGACGGTGTACATCCAGGACATTTCCACCACCCGGGAGATGAAGAAGGCCCGGGAGATGCGCATCAAAGAGGGTAAGCATGTGGTGCCGGTACCCACCATCGAACTGAAGCCCCACCTTTCTGGGGTACTGGTGGATTTGCCCCACCGGCTGTTCTCCCGGAACAAGAAACACCACGCCCTGCCGGAGAAATCCATTGTGCGCCCGGCGTTCAGCTACTACGGCAAGATCACCGTATCGGATTACGTGGTCAGCGACATCGTGCGCATCGTGGTGAAGAAGAACAAGGAAGTGGACCGGATCACCAGCATCAAGGTGCGCCGGCCTTCGGACACCAGCAAGGGCATGACCATCTTCCTGGAGATCGTGCTGTTCTTCGGGGCGCCCATCTATGAGGTGGTGAAGGCCCTGCAGACCAAGATCAAACTGAAGGTGGAAGGCATGACCAGCATGCCGGTGAAAAATATCGACGTTTCCATCCGCAGCCTGACGGTGCGGCCTCCGGACATTCCGAAGAACCTGGAGGAGCACGAAGAACCCGCGGAGGGACAAAAGGAGGAAACCGGGGCATGACCCCTTACGATTTCGACCAGTATGTAAGCCTGGTCAAGGAAAAGCTCCAGCTGCTCACGGACGAACCGGTGGAGCAGAAGGAAATCAACTACGGGCAGCAGCTGAAGGTGAAACAGGCGCCTTCTTCTGTGACCCTTTCCCTGTATAATGGCAAAAAAGGCTTGAAAACCGTATGGGGCGGCAAAGAGACGCCCCTTTTGCATGCCTGCAAGGCGGCGCTGGACGAGGCTCCGGAACAGGCAGAAAGCCTGCCGGAAAACCCGTTCCACCAGGGCTGCCTGCTCCAGGAGAAACCGGGGTTCGACGGCCTGTGGTGCGGCAGCGACGAAAGCGGCAAAGGGGACTATTTTGGCCCGCTGGCAGTGGCGGCCGTGTGTGTGGACGAAGCCACAGCGGCGAAGTTTGCGGCCTGGGGCGTATGCGACAGCAAGGCCCTGACGGACGACAAGATCCACCAGCTGGCGGCGAAGATCCGGGAAACGGCCCGGGCCCATACCACCCTGGTGCTGAAGCCCCAGTTCTACAACCAGCGGTACCAGCAGCTGAAGGACCGGAAGATGAACCTGAACCACCTGCTGGCCAGCGGCCACATCCATGCCCTGGGCAAGGTGCTGCAGCAGGTGCCGGAGTGCCACTATGCCCTGGTGGACCAGTTCACGAAGCACAACCAGATCACCAGCACCCTGGAACAGGCGTTCCCCGGATTGCACGTGTACCAGCAGCCCAGGGCGGAAGCGGATATGGCCGTGGCCGCCGCTTCCATCCTGGCCCGGGATGCCTTCGTGGGCGTCATGGCAGAACTGGCGGAAAAGGCTGGTTTCGACCTGCCCAAAGGGGGCGGGGCCCAGGCCACGGCGGCGGCCCGGCGCATTGTGAAGGAGCAGGGGAAGGAAGCCCTGGTCCAGTTCGTGAAGCTGCACTTCGCCAACAGCAGGCAGCTGTAACCGGGATTTTCGGTTTGTTTACCTTTTTATCACTTTCATATGCTATAATATATAATATACGTACTCGATTGGTAGAAACAGGGAATCATTCCCTAATATAACATACTGGCAGGTTATACTTTATGAATAAAAATCTTTTGCGCGTGCTGTGCGTGTTGTTCGTTGTCATCGTACTCGTGTCAGCAGGCGTTATATACTTTACTTTTGATGTACGAGCCCTGGAGTATCTGACCACGTTCAAGTGGTATTACGCCCTGCTGGCCCTGGGGACGCTGTCCATCGGGCTGTTCTTCGATGCCACGCGGCTGATCACCCTGACCCGGATCTCGGGGGAGAAGATGGACTATGCCCATATCTTCTATGCGGTGTTCAGTAACTATTTCCTGGCCCTGATCACACCCGGCCAGGGCGGCGGGGGCATCGCCATGCTCATGTTCATGAAGCGGGCCGGGGTGCCGGTGGCGAAATCCACGCTGATCATCATCGTTCGGACGGTGTTCTCCATCCTGTTCCTGTTTTTGATGATGCCCATCGTGTTCTTCTTCGACCCGGCCCTGGTGGACTGGATGCCCACCAGTGTGATCGCCCTGGTGTGTGCGTTCTTCATCTGCGCACCCTGGCTGCTGTGGCGGCTGGTGATGGGCGGCCGGGTGGAAAAATGGCTGGCCCGGTTCAGCAAGCGGTTCTCGCCCCGGGTGCAGGAAGCCATCTTCCTGGGGTACCGGGATTTCCAGCAGGCCATGTTCATGCTGAAGGACAACCCGAAGCAGGTGTTCCGGGCGTTCTGTGAATCCGGCATCAGCCTGCTGTTCATCTATTCCGTAGTGCCTGTGTTCATCAAGGCCTTCGGTATCGACCTGCCCCTGCACATCGTCATGGGGCGGATGTGTCTGATCAACCTGATCCTGTATTTTACCCCGACGCCCGGTGGCAGCGGCGTGGCCGAAGGGGGCTTTCTGATGCTGTTCAACAGCCTGCTGCCGCCTGGGGTATCCGGGGTTCTGGCCGTACTGTGGCGCTTCTTCTGTGAATACATTCCGTTCACCATCGGCGCCGTCGTGACGATCAAATGCTTCGGACTTGATATTTTGAACAAAATCCGTGATCGGAGGGAAATGGATTCATGAGGAAGATCCTGGTTACAGGGGGCGCAGGGTTCATCGGCTCCCACGTGGTGCCGGCACTGCTGGCCAAAGGCGATTGTGAAGTGGTGGTGCTGGATAACCTGTCTACTGGCAGACGGAACCATGTGCCGGAAGGGGCCCGGTTCCAGCTGATGGATATGCGTTCCCGGGAGCTGTGGGATTTTATGGCCCAGGAAAAATTCCAGACGGTGGTCCATCTGGCTGCCCAGACCCTGGTGCCCTATTCCATGGAGCACCCGGAAGCGGACGAGGACCTGAACGTGACGGGCATCGTCCACGTGCTGGAAGGCTGCCGGAAGACCGGGGTGGAACAGTTCATCTTCTCCTCCAGCGCGGCCATCTACGGGGACAACCAGAACCTGCCCCTGAAAGAAACGGAAGTTCCGGCGCCCACGTCCTTCTACGGCCTGTCCAAAGTGGTGGGCGAAAATTACATCCGCATGTACAGCCGTTGCTTCGGCCTGAAGCACATCATCTTCCGCTTTGCCAATGTGTACGGGGAGCGGCAGGGGGAGACCGGCGAGGGCGGCGTGATTTCCGTGTTCGCCCGGAAAATCGCAAAGGGCGAACCGGTGACCATTTTCGGGGACGGCAACCAGACGAGAGATTTCGTCTATGCTGGGGACCTGGCCCGGGCCATTGCTACGGGCATCGGCTATGACGGCTGCGCCACGTTGAACGTATCTACCAATAAAGAAGTGTCGCTGAACCAGCTGATCGCCATCCTGGAAAAGATCCTGGGGCGGTCCATGGATGTGCAGCACGGCCCGGTGCGGCCGGGGGATATCTACGCTTCCGTGCTGAGCCACAAGGCCCTGGTGGAGACGCTGGGCATGAAAGAGTATACGGACCTGGAGACCGGCCTGCGCCGGACCCTGGCCTATTTCCAAAAATAAAAGAAGTGGGGAGAACAAGGAGGATTGGCGATGAAGAAACTGCTCCTTTTCGTTCTGGCCCTGCTTTTTTTATTCACAGCAGGATGCGGCCAGAACAAAGACCAGGCCCGGGGAAACAAGCCTCCGAAGGAACTGGTGCTGGTAGCCGGCCAGAGTAACGGCGACTACAGTACCCTGGGCGAAGACTTGGTGTCGCTGCTGAACGGGGACGGCAAACAGCCCCGGCTGAAACAGGTGGGGGGCTCCGGTTCTGTGGCCAATATCGAACTGTTATCGGAAGGACGGGCGGACCTGGCCTTTGTCCAGAGTGATGTAGCCTACGCGGCCCTGACCGGTACGGACCAGTACGCCGGCAAGGCGAAGGAGAACCTGCAGGTGCTGGGAGTGCTGTATCCGGAGACGGTGCAGATCATCACCTACGACGTGACGGGCATCCGGAAACTGGCGGACCTGCGGGGCCGTACGCTGGCCGTGGGAGCCGCCGGTTCCGGCTCTGCCTACGATGCCCGGCAGATCCTGGAAGCGGCCGGCATCCCGGAAGACGAGGTCCGGATCCAGTACCTTTCTGTGGACGAAGAAGTGAAGGCTTTGAAGGAAGGCACTGTGGACGCGGCGTTCGTCACGTCGGGGCTGCCCCATCGGGCGTTCTACGATCTGGCCCGGCAGCGCCAGCTGGTGCTGGTGCCCATCGAGGGCCCGGCGGCGGAAGACCTGCTGGCGGTGTATCCCCAGTACCGGAAGATGGTGATTCCGGTGGGGACGTACCCCAACCAACTGCAGCCCTGCAATACCGTGGGCATGGACTGTCTGCTGCTCAGCACCGACAAACTGGATGCGAACCAGACCCGGAGCTTCCTGGCACGGCTGTGGGGCCACTGGGGGGAACTGCACAGCAAATATCCGTTCCTGTGGGCGGACCCGAAACAATCGTTCTTCAAGGATCTTGACCTGCCGTTTGCACCCGGTGCCGAACAATTCAGGAAAGACCAGAAAGTCAGTTCCTGACCATTTTGGTAAAACTTCATTTGCAAAACAGGCTTTAAACCTGTATAATGTTGAACAAGAGACTAGTCCTATAGGGTCCGGACCATTCGGAATCGTTCGGATTCGTAGGGGATACGGGAATTGAAAACATAGTTTCGAAAGCGGAGTATGGACGAAAGATACTCCAGTATTTCTATATGTCAAAATCAGGAAAAAGAAAGAGGAGGTGCCCCTTTGAAAGAGGAAACAAACAACAACAATAACAATAAAGGGCAGAAAAGAGAACAAAGAAGAGAACAGAAAAGAGAGAACAAGCGGGAACAGAAGAAGCTGTCCATCATCCCCCTGGGCGGGCTGGGTGAAATCGGCAAGAACATGACCGCTTTCGTATACGGCAACGATATGATCCTGGTGGATGCCGGGCTGGCATTCCCCGATGATGATATGCTGGGCGTGGATCTGGTGATTCCCGATACCACGTTCCTGCAGGAAAACAAAGAGAAATTCAAGGCCATTTTCCTGACCCACGGCCATGAAGACCATATCGGTGCGCTGCCCTATGTCATGAAGGACTTCGACGTACCGGTGTACGGCACGCCCCTGACCCTGGGCATTTTGAGCGGCCGCCTGAAGGAAAACGGCGTGTCCGACAGCAAGTGCAAGATGGTGAAACCGGGCGCTACGGTGCGGGCCGGTGCTTTCCGGGTGGAATTCATCCGGGTGAACCACAGCATTCCCGATGCGGTTGCCCTGGCCATCCATACCCCGGTGGGCGTCATCGTGCACACGGGCGACTACAAATTCGACCAGACGCCGGTGGACGGCCAGGTGGCGGACTATGCCAAACTGGCAGAAATCGGCCACAAGGGCGTACTGCTGCTCATGAGCGATTCTACGAACATCGAACGGACCGGGTATACCCCCAGTGAAAAGAGCGTGGGCAAGACCCTGGATGAACAGTTCCGCCTGGCCAAGAACCGGGTGATCGTGGCAACGTTCTCCTCCAACGTGCACCGGATCCAGCAGGTGATCGATGCCGCCGTCATGACCCGCCGGAAGGTGGCAGTCATTGGCCGCAGCATGGTGAACGTGGTGAACATCTCCATTGAAATGGGCTATCTGAAGGTGCCGGCAGGCGTATTGATCGACATCGACGAATGCCGCAACTATGCACCCCGGCAGATTGCCATCATTACCACCGGCAGCCAGGGCGAACCCATGAGTGCCCTGACCCGGATGAGCAACAACGACCATCGCAAGGTATCCATCATGCCCGGCGATACGGTGATCATCTCCGCCACCCCCATTCCCGGCAACGAGAAGGGTGTGGCCCGGACCATCGACAACCTGTACAAGCAGGGCGCTGAAGTGGTGTACGGCCGTGAACAGGGTATCCACGTTTCCGGCCACGCCAGCCAGGAAGAGATCAAGCTGATGCACCGCCTGATCCATCCCAAGTTCTTCATGCCGGTGCACGGCGAATACCGTCACCTGGTGAAACATAAGAAACTGGCCATGCAGCTGGGCATGCCCAAGGAAAACATCGTCATCGCCGAAAACGGTTCCGTGGTCGAACTGACCCGGGATTCCATCGGGATCTCCGGCAAAGTGACCGCCGGCCGGGTGCTGATCGACGGCCTGGGCGTGGGCGACGTGGGCAACGTGGTATTGCGTGACCGCCGTCAGCTGTCCCAGGACGGCATCCTGATCGTGGTGGTGACCATCGACCACAGCACCTATCGGATCGCTGCCGGCCCGGATATCGTATCCCGCGGCTTCGTGTATGTGCGTGAATCCGAAGAGCTGATGGAAGGGGCCCGGGACCGCGTGCTGAGCACCCTGGACAAATGCCATGAAAACAACATCACCGAATGGTCCGCTCTGAAGAGTGCCGTCCGGGACAGCCTGGGCCGGTATCTGTTCGACAAGACCAGACGGCGTCCCATGATCCTTCCGCTGATCATGGAGATCTGATCGCAGCAAAATAAAATCTTCAGGAAGGGAACAGCGTGGAGAAAAAAGAACGAACTCGCAGAAACAACAGAAAAATCGAATTCACCTTCAACCGGGAAGTGCTGGGTATCCTGCTGGCGGCGTTCGCCATCGTGATGCTGTGCGCCCTGGCCGGGCTCCCCATGGGGAGTGCCGGGGCTTTCCTGGAACGGGTGCTGAAATTCGCACTGGGGATCGGGGCCTTCCTGTTCCCTCTGTATGTACTGGTGCTGGGGCTGGGGTATATCCTGAACCACGAGCATCTGCGGTTCTCGAAGAAGTTCTTTACTCTGCTGCTGTTCCTTGTTTCTGTCCTGAGCCTGTGGCACATGCATAAGGTGCCGGAGGGCCAGGAACTGATCCCTGAATACCTTATGACCGGTGGTGGCCTCCTGGGAGGCGCCATCGTGTTTGTTTTAACGAAAGTGGTGGGCCGCATCGGGGCCATGATCGTACTGATCGCCTCGGCCCTGGCCTCCATGGTGCTTTCCGGCAAATTCTCCCTGCGGGCGCCTCTGCAGACAGCCAGCGACGGGGTGAAGGAAGGGGCCGAGAACGTGGCCCAGAAGTGGGAAGCGTACCAGGACCAGCGCAAACAGCGCAGCCACAATTCCTTCTACGACCAGGAAAAGGACGATGGCAATTACCATAAGCCCAGGGCCGAAGAAGAGAAGAAACCCAGTCTGGCAGAACGGCTGAAGGAAAAGGTGACAAAGGCCGGTACGGCGCCCACCCTGAAGTTCCAGAAGGAACAGGTGGATACGGCGGAACCGCCCCGGAAGTTCACTATTACGAACAGCCAGGACGTGAAGCCCAAGGCGACCGCAGAGCCCCAGCAGGCCCAGACGGCCCGGCTGGAGAACGCGGAGACCGGGGAAGTGATCCCCTACGAATTCCCGCCCCTTGATCTGCTGAATCCGGATCCCCCGGTGAACCCCCGGAACTACCAGGCGGAAATCGAGGAGCAGGGCGGCACCATCGAGCAGACCCTTCACGATTTCGGCGTGAATGCCACGCTGGTGAACGTGACGAAGGGGCCTTCGGTGACCCGGTATGAACTGGAACCGGCCCCCGGCGTGAAAGTGAACAAAATCCAGAACCTGGCGGAGGACATTGCCCTGAAACTGGCGGTGTCCAGCGTGCGGATTGAGCCCATTCCGGGCAAGGCGGCCATCGGTATCGAAGTGCCGTCCAAGACCAGCCAGCCTGTTTCCTTCCGGTCCATCGTGGACTGCCCGGAAGTGAAGAATGCCAAGGGCAAGCTGGCCATCGGCCTGGGCAAGGATATCTCCGGCCACGTGGTGGTGGCCGATCTGACGAAGATGCCCCACCTGCTGATCGCCGGCAGTACCGGCAGCGGCAAGAGTGTGTGCATCAACACCATCATCTGCAGCCTGCTGTACAAGGCGGCTCCCGACGAGGTGAAGCTGATCCTGGTGGACCCCAAGGTGGTGGAACTGACCAATTACAACGGTATCCCGCACCTGCTGACCCCTGTAGTCACCGGGCCCAAACAAGCAGCCAGCGCGCTGCACTGGGCGGTGGTGGAAATGGAACGGCGGTACAGCCTGTTCGCCAAGACCCAGGTACGGAAGATCGACGATTACAACAAGCTGGTACAGCCGGGTGAGAAGCTGCCGTTCATCGTGGTCATCATCGACGAATTGTCCGACTTGATGATGGTGGCAGCCGTGGACGTGGAAGATGCCATCCTGCGCCTGGCCCAGAAGGCCCGTGCTGCCGGTATCCATCTGATCCTGGCCACCCAGCGGCCCAGTGTGGACGTACTGACCGGGACCATCAAGGCCAACATCCCCAGCCGGATTGCCTTTGCGGTTTCCAGCCAGATCGACAGCCGGACCATCCTGGACACCAGCGGCGCCGAAAAGCTGCTGGGGAAAGGGGATATGCTGTTCTTCCCCACGGGCGAGAACAAGCCCATCCGGGTCCAGGGCGCGTTCATTGCGGATGACGAGCTGAACCGGGTGGTGGACTTCATCAAGGCAGAAGCCATCCCCACCACCTATCACCAGGAAGTGACAACCCAGGAGCTGAATGGCGAGAAGGACAGCAAGAAGGATAATTCCGAAGATGAGGAAGATGAGCTGTTCCAGGATGCGGTGGAAGCCGTCATGGATGCCCATCAGGCGTCCTCGTCCATGCTCCAGCGGAAGTTCCGCATCGGGTACACCCGGGCGGCCCGGCTGGTGGATGCCATGGAGGAAAAGGGCATCGTAGGCCCGGCGGACGGCAGCAAGCCCCGGCCGCTGCTCATGAGCCCCACCACCATACGGCAGAAGTTCTTTACCAAAGGTCTGAAAGAAGACCAGGATGAACCCATATAACCTATCCTGCTAAGAAAGAGGACGAACCATGAAAAACAAAATTGGAACCTATTTACGGCAGCACCGGGAGGAAAAGAAGCTGACCCTGGAGCAGGTTGCCGAACATACCGGAATCCGGGAGCCCTATCTGGAGGACCTGGAAAACGGGGACTTCCACAAAATTCCCGGGGATGTGTTCATCCGCGGTTTTCTGCGGAATTACGGGAACTATCTGGGCCTGGATGGCAATGGCCTGGTGGAGGCCTACCGCACCGGCAGCGAGCCGGAAAAGATCCTGAAGGACGTGGGCCATACGGCACCCCAGCCGGAGGCTCCCAAAAATACGGACACCATCATCCTGCGGAAAGCTCTGGATGATATGCCTGTCCAAGGCTCCAAGCCGGAGCCTAAGCCCGCAGAACCGGTGAAACCTGCGGATCGGCCGGCCAAGCCGGAGGCAGAGCCTTTCGACAAGGTGGCAGCCCTGAAGGAAATGGAACCGGTGGGCTATGGCTACAAGTCCCATAAGGACAAACCGCAGCCGGCAGCCCCGGTGGAATCTCCGGAGAAACGGGCCATGGAAGAGACCCGGATCATGAAGCCGCTGAAGCCTGCGGCCCAGCCGAAACCGGAACAAAAGCCTGAAAAGAAACCGGCGGAGGCTGTGAAACCGGCCGCAGCTGCCGCAGCCGCAGCCGCTGTGACGGCGGGAGCAGCCAAAGCGGAAGCTGCCCAGGCAGAAACAAAGAAACCGGACCTGGCGGCCAAACCGTCCCAGAAACCGGCTGAACCGACGAAAAAAGCTCCGGAAGCAGCGCCCAAAGCAGCTGCCGTGCCGGAAAAAGGCAAGAAGCATGGTTCGCCCAAACAGGCCCTGAAGAAGATGGAAAAGGCCCTGAACAAGGAAAACGTGGAAGAAGCCCTGACGGACAGCAAGGCCAAGATGGGCGGCTTCCTGGACCGGGTCCATCAGTTCATCGACGATAACCTGTACGAGACCGTGCCCGAGGACGAAGAAGGCGAGGAATACGGCGCCACGTCCGCGGACAGCGGCAGCAAGGCTCCGGCCTTCAGCTTCAAGGTGTTCACGGCGGTGTTCGTGGTGTGCCTGGGCATCTTCACGGTGGTCATGGCCTACTTCGTGTTCGGTGGTAAGACCACGCCGGATCTGAAAGCCACGGACACCATCACGGACAGCGTGAAATCCGACCATTCTTCGGAAAAAACGCCGGAGAACAAGAAAGAGGCCGAAGAAACCAAGGCCAAACAGGAAGAAGCCAAGGGCGATGACAAGACCCTGGGCAAGGGCAACGGTGTCACCGTTGTGGTAACATACAAGAAACCGGTGTGGACCCAGACCACCATCGACGGCAAAACGGTGGAAGCTGCCACCATCCCCAAGGGTTCCACCCGGACCTATAAAGGCAGCAAAAGCGTATCTGTGAATGTGGGCAGCATCCGTGACGTGACCATTACAGTGAACGGCAAGGAAGTGCCCTATGGCTCGAAGGAATGGGGCGTAGTGACCCGGACTTTCAAGGCAAAGTAATGTAGTTTGAAGCGATGGGACGGGTACGCCCGCATCTCTCTTCAACCCGTAGGGGCGCCCCTCTGGTGCGCCCGTAAATGGAAGGAGTAACAATTTGGAAATCGGAGTAGTCAGCCTGGGGTGTCCCAAGAACCTGGTGGACTCGGAAGTGATGATGGGGCTCATCGAAGAGCGCCACTGGACCATCACCAACGACCCCACCCATGCGGATGTGATCATCGTGAACACCTGTGGCTTCATTGAAAGCGCCAAGACGGAATCCATCAATACGATCCTGCAGATGGCGGAATACAAGAAGGACGATGCTCACCGGAAACTGATCGTCACCGGGTGCCTGGGACAGCGGTATGCCGAGGAACTGTTCAAAGACCTGCCGGAAGTGGATGCCATCATCGGCACGGAATGTTATGACCAGATCGGCAGCGTCATCGACCGGGTGGAGGCCGGCGAACGGTTCACCCTGCTGAAACCGCCCCAGAAGTACACCCAGAAGACGAAGCGGGTGCTGACCACCCCCAAGTACACGGCGTATCTGAAGATTGCCGAAGGGTGCAACAACCGGTGCTCCTACTGTGCCATCCCCAAGATCCGGGGGCCGTACCGCAGCCGTCCTTATGAAGAAGTGCTGCAGGAAGCCCGGGACCTGGTGAGCCAGGGTGTGCGGGAACTGATCCTGGTGGCCCAGGATACTACCCAGTACGGCATCGACCTGTACCACAAGCTGCGTCTGGCCGACCTGCTGAAGGACCTGGACCAGATCCCCGACCTGAAGTGGATTCGCATCCTGTACTGCTATCCGGATTCCTTCACCGATGAGCTGATCGAGACCATGGCCACCTGCAGGAAGGTATGCCATTACGTGGACCTGCCCCTGCAGCACGCCAGCAACAGCCTGTTGAAGACCATGCACCGCCGGGATACACGGGAACAGGTGGAGGAACTGCTGGACAAGCTGCGCAAGCGCATGCCGGACATCTGCCTGCGGACCACGTTCATCGTGGGTTTCCCCGGGGAGACCGAGGAACAGTTCCAGGAACTGCTGGACTTTGTGGAAAAAGAGAAGTTCCAGTGTGCCGGCGTGTTCACCTACAGCCAGGAAGAGGGGACGGAAGCCGGGGCCATGCCCAACCAGATCCCCGAGGAAACGAAGCAGGACCGGTACCACCGGCTCATGAGCCTCCAGGCCCAGATTTCGGAAGAAGTCCAGCAGGCCCGGGAAGGACGCGTGCTGGAAGTGCTGATCGAGGGCAAGGACGAGGAAGACCCGAACCTGGCCGTGGGCCGCAGCTATGCAGAAGCCCCGGACATCGACGGCAAGATCTATGTGGAACAGGCAGGAAACCTGAAGGTGGGGGACTTTGTGAAAGTCCGCATCAGCCAGGGCTTCACCTATGAAGCGGTGGGACAGATCGTAAAGGAGTGAATTTCCCGTGAACGTGGAAGTCATCAATACCGGAACAGAACTGCTGCTGGGAGACATCGTCAACACCAACTTCCAGTATCTTTCCCGGATGCTGAATGATGCCGGTTTCAATGTGCTGTATCAGACCACCATTGGCGACAATGGGGACCGGCTGCTGGAAGTGCTGGACATCGCCCTGAAACGGGCGGATATCATCATCACCACCGGAGGCCTGGGGCCTACCCGGGGCGATATCACCAAGGAAATGGTGGCCAGGAAACTGAACCTTCCCCTGGTGCCCAGTGAATTCTGGCTGGATAAGCTGACGAAATACTTCGCTGCCCGCAAGGTGGCCATGACGGAGAACAACAAGAAGCAGGCCATGATCCCGGAAGGGGCCGTGGTATTCAACAACGAAGTGGGGACGGCCCCGGGCATCGGCGTCTGGACACCGGACCACAAACTCATCGTCATGCTGCCCGGACCGCCGGCGGAGACCACCCACGTGTTCAGCCAGCAGGTGATGCCGTACCTGCGCAAGAGCTACGCGGCCCAGGGCATCATCCATTCCCGGGTGCTGCACCTGCGGGGGCTGACGGAATCCATGGTGGCGGAAAAACTGGACAAGATCATCATGGCCCAGACGAACCCCACCATTGCTCTCTATGCCCGCAAGGGCGAAATCATCATCCGGATCACCGCCAAGAGCGATACCCTGGAAAAGGCGGAAGCCATGAACCACGGCATCGAGGAAAAAATCCGGGCCGTACTGGGGCAGTACATCTACGGGGTGGATTACGAAACCCTGCCCGAAGCCCTGGGCAAACGGTTGAAGGAGAAACACCTGACCATCGCTTTTGCGGAATCCTGCACCGGCGGGCTGGCTTCCAGTCTGGTGACGGATATCCCGGGCAGCTCGGAGTACCTGATGGGCTCCGTGGTGTCCTATACCAATGACGTGAAACACCGCCTGCTGGGCGTAAAACAGGAAACCCTGGACAAATATACGGCAGTAAGCGAACAGACCTGCCGGGAAATGGCCGAAGGCATCCGGCAGCGGATCGGCACGGACCTGGGCATCAGCATCACGGGCATTGCCGGCCCCGGCGGTGGCACGCCCACCCAGCCGGTGGGCCTGGTGTACGTAGGGGCTGCCGACAAGAATGGCACCCAGGTGCTGGAATGCCGGTTCAAGGCCTCCCGCACCACCATCAAACTGCGGGCCGCCATGAACGCCCTGAGCCTGGCCATGGATAGAGTTAAGAACTTATAATAACATAACGGGATCATCCCCCCTATATCCGCCCTTTCCAAGGGCGGGGGACCATGCGAAGCATGGTGGTGGGTTCTGAATCCCACAATAAAAGGAGAACTGAATGACTGAAACTCTGCAAGAAGAAAACAAGCAGGAAATCACCTCTTTTGAAGACCTGCATCTGGATAAAAAGATCCTGAGCGCCCTGAAGGAAATGGGCTTCGAAGAACCTTCTCCCATCCAGAAGGGGGCTATCCCCCTGGCTCTGGAAGGGGACGATTTGATCGGCCAGGCCCAGACCGGTACCGGTAAGACCGCTGCCTTCGGCATCCCCATCATCCAGAAGATCAACGAAAAGGACCGCCACATCCAGGCCCTGGTCATGAGCCCCACCCGGGAACTGTGTATCCAGGTGGCCGACGAAATCACCAAGATCGGCAAGAACAAGCGGGTCCGGGTGCTGCCGGTGTACGGCGGCCAGCCCATCGAACGGCAGATCCGCAGCCTGAAACGGGGCATCCAGGTGGTCATCGGGACCCCTGGCCGTCTGCTGGACCATATCCGCCGGGGCACCATCGACCTGGAATATGTGAATTTCCTGGTGCTGGATGAAGCTGACGAAATGCTGGACATGGGCTTCGTGGATGATATGGAAAACATCATCAAGAACGTGCCGGCTGAACGGCAGACCATGCTGTTCTCCGCCACCATGCCCCGGCCCATCCTGAGCATCAGCAAGAAATACATGCGTACCCCGAAGATGGTGGCCATCCACAAAGAAGTGGTGACGGCCCCCACCATCGACCAGTACTATTATGAGACCCGGGATAAAGTCGACGGCCTGTGCCGGATCCTGGACACCACCGACGACTGCAAGATGATTATCTTCTGCCGCACGAAGAAAGGCGTGGATGAACTGGTCATCGCCCTGGCCACCCGGGGCTACGAAGCCGAAGGCCTGCACGGGGATCTGAGCCAGAACCAGCGTGACCGGGTCATGAAGAAGTTCCGCAACGGCCAGGTGGACATCCTGGTGGCTACGGACGTGGCTGCCAGAGGTCTGGACATCGACAACATCACCCACGTGGTGAATTTCGACGTGCCCAGCGACAGCGAAAGCTACGTGCACCGGATCGGCCGTACGGGTCGTGCCGGCAACACGGGCGTTGCCCTGACGTTCATCACGCCCCGGGAATTCCGTCAGCTGAAGCTGATCGAACGGAGCATCAAGACCCGCATCATCCGGGGCACCCTGCCTACGGACGCCAGCGTGCTGGAACGGCAGCGGGAACAGATTGTATCCAAGATGCAGACCATCCTGGAACAGGATCGGTTCCAGGACTACCTGCCCATCGTGGAAACCCTGGAAAAGGACTACGACATCCAGGATATCGCCGCCGCTGCCCTGAAGTTCATGCAGGAAGGGGCCAAAGCCCTGGAGGAACCGGCGGAGGAAGGCGCTCTGCCTGACGCCCTGGCCAACACCGGAGCCAAACCGGGCATGGTACGGCTGTTCCTGAACATCGGCCGTTCTTCCCGGGTGACGGTGCGGGATATCGTCCAGAGTATCGCCATCGAAGCGGAAATCCCGGCCCGCAGCATCGGCCGGATCAGCATTTACGACAAATTCAGCTTTGTGGAAGTTCCCATGGAATACGCAGAAAAAGTCCTGGCTGTGATGCACCGGAACACCATTCGGGGCTGCCGGGTGAATATGGAACCTGCCAAAGCACGGGTATAATTCAGCAAGGAGTACTCTTATGCCTCAAACGATCTACGGAAGGACGGAGGGCCTGAAGAAACAGGTCCTCACCCAATTGGAAGCGATCTATGAGCAAAGAGCCGACGAGGGCCAACTGATCAGTCATGAGTTGGCCCTTGTTTTGCGCGACCTTTCCGAGGAAATCAACCGGGAAATCTCCCTGTACATCGACCGGAAGGGCCGGGTGACGGCCGTGGCCGTGGGCAGCGACTGCCATGTGGACCTGCCCCAGGTGGAATCTAGACGCAGCCAGAACCGGCTGTGCGGCGTGGCCTGCATCCACACCCATCCCCATGGTGCGCCCCGGCTCAGCGGCGTGGATTTCTCCGCCCTGCGGGACCTGCGCTTCGATGCCATGGCGGCCATGGCCTGGGAGACGGCGGGCAGTGAACCGGTATTGAGCTTTGCCATGATCACCGACCTGGACGACGACCAGCAGCCGGTGCTCCAGGAATTCGGCCCCTACCGGGCCAAAGACGTGGCGGCCATGCCCTTCGGGAACATGGTCCATCTGATTGAGAAACTGCTGGCCAAACGATCCCGGAACCATAATCTGGAGGAAGGTCCGGAACGGGCCATGCTGGTCTCTCTGGCCTGGGGCGACCTGAATGCCCGCTGGAGCGCCGAGGATTCCGTTGAAGAGTTGGGACAGCTGGCCGAGACCGCCGGTGCCCAGGTCATCGGAAAATTCGTCCAGACCCGTCCCAAGCCCGACCCGGTGTTCTTCATCGGCAAGGGCAAGGTGCAGGAACTGGCCCTGTTCGCCCAGCAGGAGGACATCGACCTGTGCATCTTTGACGACGAGCTGTCCCCGGCCCAGCAGCGGAACCTGGAACGGGCCCTGGGCGTGCGGATCATCGACCGCACGGGCCTGATCCTGGATATTTTCGCCAAACGGGCCAAAACCAGCGAAGGCAAGCTGCAGGTGGAACTGGCCCAGCTGCAGTACATGCTGCCCCGGATCATGGGGCAGGGCACCAGCCTGTCCCGGCTGGGCGGCGGCATCGGCACCCGTGGCCCCGGCGAAACGAAGCTGGAAGTGGACCGGCGGCGGATCCGGGACCGGATCGCCTTTCTGGAGGAACAGATCCGGAAGATGAAAGGCAGCCGAAAACAGCAGCAGCGGGCCCGGAACAAGAGCGAAGTGAAACAGGTGTGCCTGGTGGGCTATACCAACGCCGGCAAGAGCACCCTGCTGAACCAGCTGACCCATTCGGATATCTATGCCCAGGACCAGCTGTTCGCCACCCTGGACCCCACCACCCGTCAGCTGGAACTGCCGGACGGAGATGTGTGCACCCTGACGGACACCGTAGGCTTCATCCAGCGGCTGCCCCATCAGCTGGTGGCGGCCTTCAAATCCACCCTGGAGGTGGTGAAGGATGCGGACCTGCTGGTGCACGTGATCGACTGCTCCCATGAGCTGTACAAGGAGCAGGCGGAGGCTGTGTACCAGGTGCTCCAGGAGCTGGAAGTCACGGACAAGCCCATCCTGACCGTCTATAACAAGGTGGATAAGCTGCACCAGTTCGAGGGGCTGCGCCACCGGCTGGAGCAGGAGGAACATACCGTGTGCGTGTCGGCCAAGACCGGCGACGGCATCCCCCAGCTGCTCCAGACCATGGCCGGCATGCTGGGCCAGGATATGACGGAAGTCACCCTGTGCATCCCCTACGCCGAAAGCAAACTGGCCGCCCAGCTCCACAGTGATGCCAAGGTGCTCAGCGAAGAATACGGCGCCCAGGGCATCCTGGTGAAAGCCAAAATGAAGAAAACCCTGGCCGACAAACTGGCCAGTTATATTCAATAGGAGGAAATTGAACCGAAAATGATCCAATGGGATGAAATCGAGAAAAAAGCACTGGACACCGTTGCCCAGCACACGAAAATCCATGAAGAAGCTGCCCTGGTCAACACCAAAAAGGTGCTGGACGCCTTTGCCAAACACCAGGTGGCCGATTACTATCTGAAACCCACCACCGGCTACGGCTATTCCGATGTGGGCCGGGATCAGCTGGACCTGATCTACGCCGACATCTTCAAGACGGAAGCCGCCCTGGTCCGTTCCCAGTTCGTTTCCGGGACCCATGCCCTGGCGGTGGCCCTGCTGGGCAACCTGAAGCCCGGTGACGAAATGATCGGTGCCACCGGCGAACCTTACGACACCATGCAGACCATCATCGGTTCCCCTGTAAAGACCCCGGGCAGCCTGGTGGATATGGGCGTCACCTACAAGGAAATTCCCATGGAGGGCGACCATCCTGATATCCAGGCCCTGCTGAAGGCCATCACCCCCAAGACCCGTCTGATCCACGTACAGCGCTCCTGCGGCTACAGCAGCAAGCGGAAGACCCTGACCGTGGCCGAAATCGGCGAGATCTTCCAGGCTGTAAAGGCCGTGCGTCCGGATATCATCTGCTTCGTAGACAACTGCTACGGCGAATTCATCGAAAAGCAGGAACCCACGGAAGTGGGCGCTGACCTGATGGCCGGCTCTCTGATCAAGAACCTGGGCGGCGGTTTCGCTCCCACCGGCGGCTATATCGTAGGTAAGAAGGACCTGGTGGAACAGGCCTCCTACCGGCTGACCGCTCCCGGCCTGGGCGGCGAAATGGGCTGCACCCTGGGCGACACGGCCCGGGAATTCTACCAGGGCCTGTTCATGGCTCCCCACGTGGCCCTGCAGGCCGTGAAGACCAGCATGTTCGCCGCTTCCGTGTTCCAGTCCCTGGGTTTTGAAGTGTCTCCGCTGCCCGACGATGTGCGCAGCGACATCATCCAAACCATTACCCTGAAGACCCCGGAGAACCTGTGTGCCTTCTGTGAAGCCATCCAGACCCATTCTCCCATCGACGCCCACGTGACGCCGGTGCCGTCTCCGCTGCCGGGCTACCAGGATGATATCATCATGGCTGCCGGTACGTTTGTCCAGGGCGCTTCCATCGAACTGAGTGCCGATGGTCCCATGCGTGCCCCGTATAAGGTGTTCATGCAGGGCGGCCTGACCTTCGAACACGGTCGGATCGCCGTCATGGCGGCTGCCAAGCAGATCATGGCAAAGCAGGAGAGCAAGTAAAATCTTCTCAAAACAGAAAACCGCTCACAGACGTCCAAATTTCGTCTGTGAGCGGTTTTTGTTACTTTTACTAGTACTTACTTGTGCTAATATAGAAAATCGTCTCTGAAGGCAATTTCAGAGACGATTTTTTGCATCATTTTTAAAAATCACAGCGTACGGAACACGGCGATGACTTTTCCCTTGATTTCGATGTTGTCCGTACCGACGATGGGAGTATAGGCATCATTTTCCGGCTGCAGACGGATCTGTTTCAGTTCCCGGAAGTATCTTTTGATGGTGGTTTCCTCACCGTTGACCAGAGCGACGACGATATCGCCGTTGGTGGCATAGTTCTGTTTGCGGACGAACACATAATCGTGATCCAGGATGCCTGCATCTTTCATAGAGTCGCCTTCGACCACCATCATGAAAACATCTTCCTTACATCCAATCAGATCCAGGGGAATGGGGTAGGTGTCCTCGATATTTTCCACGGCCAGCATGGGATCACCGGCATGGACAGCGCCCACGAGAGGGACGGGGACCATGCTCTTTTTCCGCCAGCTGATTTCTTCCGTCAGCCCATAGGTACGGGGTTTTTCCGGGTCCCAGCTCACGAAACCGGCCTCCGCCAGCTTCTTCAGGTTGTTGTGCACGGAGGCACTGGAAGACAGGCCCACCGCTTTGCCGATTTCACGGACGGACGGGGGATACCCGTTGGAAAAGATGTATTGTTTGATATAGTCAAGGATCTGGCTCTGCCGGGCATTGATGGAGCCACGGGAACCCATTTTCTTTTCAGTCGCTTCAGCCATAGGACAACTCTCCTTATCACGTCGTTAAAACAACATTGTTCAAAAACAAGACCGGAACAGCGTCGTTCATGTCGTTCATATTGTATGAATCAAACTGCCGGCAAACCAGGCGAACGAAATGTCGGCTTTGGGGTCAATCCAGCTAGTTACACTTTTATTAAGTATAACAAGAAAACAGTTGTGTGTCAAACAACTGTTTGAACTCCAGGAAGTTTTGCTGCATACAAAAAAGAGAAAGTGTCCCAACAGCAATGGACACCCATTTTTTCGAGAAAATTTTACGTCCTATAATATATATTATGTTAAATAATGTGGATAAAATCATGGGGGACCTTGTCCACCACAACAGGATGGGCCTGAAAACGTGCACAGTTTCAGCCGAAAAATTTACGAATTGGTTCTTTTCTGTCATGAGGTTCCGTGTTATAACAAGATTCGTATACAGAAGGACCTGAAGATACCTGCGGAAAGCAGATGGATTGTTCTTTTTCCATTGCTGACAAGCTGACATCTGACATCTTTCAATCTGATATCTCTTTAAAGGGGTTTTCGCTATGCACCAACGTGTTGCTGCCATCAATGATCTGTCCGGCCTGGGGCGATGTTCTCTGACCGCTGATATTGCCGTCCTGGCCGCCATGGGCCTGGAATGCTGTCCGCTTCCTACGGCGGTTTTGACCACCCAGACCGGGTACCCGGATTACCGGTGTGTTTCTTTTACCGGTCATATGGAAGACTATCGGCAGCACTGGCTGCAGCTGGGTGTATCTTTCTCGGGGATCCTGTCCGGGTACCTGGCTACGCCGGAGGCCGCGGATCAGGTGGAAGCCTTCCTGGATACGTTCCAGAAGCCGGGCACCCTGTATCTGTGCGATCCGGTGCTGGGCGATAACGGCCATGTGTACCGGGGCTTTACGGATGCTTCCATAGAGGCCATGGGGAAACTGGCCCGGCGGGCGGACATCCTGACCCCCAATCTGACGGAATTCTGCATCCTGACGGGAACGGATATGGAACCGCTGTTCCAGCTGGGCCGGACAGACGCGCAGGCCCTGTTCCGGGCGCTGCAGGAAAAGGCACTTCTTTTTAAAGGAAAGAAGTTTATCATTACCGGTATCCCCCACTCTTCACTTTCAGGCGAACATCTGGTCACCAATCTGGTGCTGGACGGAGAAAAAGCTGTGCCGGTGACGTTCCCCCACCTGGGCGGCACCTATTCCGGTACCGGGGACCTGTTCGCGGCCATCCTCCTGGGCAGCCAGCTGCAGGGACGCAGCCTGGAACGGGGTGCGCAATTGGCCGGCGAGCTGATCGGCAAAGCCATCCGGTCGTCCAAGGCGGAAGGCACGCCCGGGAATGACGGCGTGAACTACGAACCTTATCTCTCTTTATTAGGAAAGGAATGATGCGATATGACAAAAAGAACCCAGCAGGAAAAGATGCGGCTGCTGGTGCTGACCGGGCTGTTTGCGGCCCTGATCTGCCTGTTCACGGCCTATATCTGCCACATCCCCATGGGCGCCAACGGCGGGTACCTGCATTTCGGGGATACGCTGATCTATGTGGCGGCGGCCCTGCTGCCCCAGCCCTATGCCCTTCTGGCGGCGGCCATCGGCGGCGGACTGGCGGACCTTCTGACGGCTCCCATGTGGGCTCCGGCCACCATTATCATCAAGGCGCTGATCACCCTGCCCTTTACCTGGAAGGCCCAGAAACTGCTGTGCACCCGGAACCGG